>Ga0066903_100007147_pt1 | contig 10066 bp, 8 predicted proteins | sample PanSoiMetaGPlot1_FD_67491 | JGI IMG/M metagenome (GOLD analysis project Ga0066903, IMG submission 67491) | Tropical forest soil microbial communities from Panama analyzed to predict greenhouse gas emissions - Panama Soil - Plot 1 (version 2) | ecosystem: Environmental > Terrestrial > Soil >... | reverse complement strand
GATGCGGCTGAAAAGGTAGCCCGGTTCGTGCCGTGCATTCTCCGGGATCGCTTCGAGCGCGCTCTTGGCATTGTTGGCTCGATCGATCACTGCAATGCGGGCCTTTGCGACTGCCATTGCGGTCGCATCGAGATGGCGGGCGGCGCGCAAAGCGGCATCCTCGTCCTCGGCATAGAGGCGGGCATCCATGCGCGCCGCGTCGTCGGCCGGTGTAATCAAACTGCCGAACACCTCGCGGGCTTGCCCCTCAAGATCGGAAGAGAACGCATCGTCACGCCAGGCCTCGTGCAAGATCGCCGAGGCACGCGCGGCGTCGCCCCGCGACAGCAGCGCCTGGGCCAAGGCAAAATGTCCTTTGGCCGAGCGGGGCGCGTCGATCGCAAAAAAAGTGATCACGGCTTGCGGGTCGGTATGGGGCTGCCAGAGCGCCGCCTCGGCGCGGCGGCGCAGCAGCGGGATGCTCGGCCAGCTCGGATTGGCGTTGATGAAGGCGCTGTAGCGGGAAAAATCGCTCGAACCATCTTCGCTGCGTAAAATCATCCATTCGACGAGCTTGCGCGCCAATGGATCGGTGATCGAGCTTGCTAGGTTCGTCGCTTCGTCCTGGCGATTCTTGCGGATCAAATCGAGCGCCTGCTTTACCGTCGAGAGATCGAGCGGCGATGTCGTCGCAGTCGCGGCGGTGGCGAACGGCGCGATAATTCGCGGGGCCGCGAGGGATGTTACGGAGGAGGGCGGCGGTACATCGGGCGGAGTAGGAGTATTCGCTGCGGTCGGCGTTTCCGCATCCGGCGCTAGCGACAGTGGACCACCACGAGTGACGGTCGACCGTTGGGTACTGGTTTTCATCCGCACTGTCTGTTCCGCTTTGGCGGTCTTGCTCGCGGGGCGTTCCCGCGGCAGTGGGACGGGGTCGAATGGCCGTGCCGCCGCAATATGGGATGTAAGGAGCGAGAGGCCGAGCGCGGCTAAGGCTAACGGTCGAAACGAGGTCACATTTCCTCCCAAGCAGCCTGTGCCCCGCAATCTATTCGCCGGCGAGTTGAATAAGTCCTAAAGTCGCAACGCCCTCGCGACAATTGACAGCTTTGCGGCAAATCAAGGGCTCAAGGACCATCTTTGGTCCTAAGCAGCGCAATCTAAGCCCTTAGCCTCACATAATAATGGAAGGCGTCCTCCAACCCTGTCCAACGCTTAAGGCTCGGAAACCGATAAAGACCTTGAATTAGTTGTTTGACTCCAAATGTGTCGCCGAGCCGAAAGGTGTAACGCAGGCGCCGACCATTCCAATTCCACTCGGCCGTGTCTCCGTCAGACCACTTATCGTCTTCAATCATCGCCATTGTGGGGACTGCGGGATAGCGGAACTGATGGATCTCTCCGAGATCGGGCGCATCATCAACGATGACGTGCTTAAAGCCTCGTTCATAGCTTTGCCGAATCCGCAGGCAATTATTGATGTGGTCATCGAAAAAGCATAAATCCGACGGACTTTCAGCGCGCACGTTGTCGGTTCCCCAATCATGTTGGCGATAATCGATGCCCTCGAGTTTTGACAGCAGCAAAGAAAAGTTCAAATCGAAGGCAAACATTTTTGCCTGCGGTGCTGCATGTCTGAGAGTAAATAGAGAAGACCCACGATAAACACCGCTCTCTACGATGACCTTGGGATTGAGTTGCCGGGCCAAGAGAAATAACCATATCGTACCGTTGCCGGGAGTAGTTCCGGGTATGCCAAAAGCTCGATTGCGACCCATGCATTGGAAAAAATCATCAAAATCAGCCATCGATACAGTCGGTCGCACACCAACGGTAGCTGTAAATTGATTTACGCACTGCAACACCGCCTGCATATTTCGCGCGTGCAACGATGGATTAGCGCGATATTTGATGAATGGGGGTTCTAATATGGCAGCGCCAACATCCTGAACCAGCGAAGTCGAATGCATATCGTAGGTCATTGTGCCTCTGAACGCGAAGGAACTTCCTTTGACCGAAAGATCAAATTAAATCCTTGCACTTGCTGACCCCGAACGTTGTAGGTGGAGCTAGGAGATGGCATCACCATCGCAACTTCATAGGTGTCTAGTATTCCCATGACATCATCGAAATTGCAAAATGTAATCGGATAACTGATCTGCCGGTCGGCAATAGTCGGCGGCATTGGCCCAATTCCGTTCGCAGCCAAAGGCGATGTTTGCATACCGACGGTCTGGGGCCGACTCCATACGGGAAAACGAGCAAGCATGAAGTAACGCGCTTGCAACGTCGCAAGCGCCTTCAACGTGCTCAGCGGTTCGGGAACATACTGGATCGAGCTCGACGCATGAACGAGGTGAATGGGGTTCAGCGCAGTCGCAGCCGCAGCAATTTCAGTGAAAACATCGAACCGTCCTTGGGCCAGCTTGAGGGCGCGTTCGGCCATGGTCGGCGTTTCCACGATCGCCCATCGCAATTGCGATTGCATCGCCGCGATCACTCTAAAATAATGAAATCCGCAACCACCGCCGAAATCGAGGACTGTAAGCGGCCGCTCGGTAATATCAGCCGCGGCGATGCCGACGGCCAGAATGGAGTTGAGCGCTTGTTCAGGGGCAAATTGGCGAGGATCGACAGCGAGTGCCGTTTTATATGCGATCACGTCGGCGATGAGGGCATTGTTATAGCCCGGTCCGCAAGCGGCGAGCGCCGACGTAAAGTCAGGAAAGATTTCCGTGACCAGCGCCATTTAGCGCTCCTGGTTACGTGATCATCAAAGCCACGATTCGCTTTCACTGGCTTCTCTAAGCGCGTGCCCGCTAGACTGTTTGCAACATCTGCTGCCAGTGCGTCAATCTAAACAAGCTAAGACACGCGGATTCCACCGGAGCGTCATCTTCAGTAGTGGCGGATGGCGCTGAGGTGACAACAGGAAGCTTTGAGTGCCTGGAACTAGTTGATATAACGCCAACCGCGGATCTCTAGTTTATTCGCAATCGCCCGAGTAGTGGCATGAAAGACATTTGCTATATCGCAGCATTCCCGAAATCAGGCATTACGTACCTGAATTTTATGTTGTTCCATCTTCTGTTCGATCGTCCGCAGGACGTCCGGCTAATCGACAGCGATTACATTTTCGATGTGCACGAGAGCCTGGCGCGCGTTCCGCCGTCAAGCCAAACCAAGCGCTACGTCAAGATTCATTTCGCATTCGGGCCACAAATTCCGCTTCGCCAGCGCGCCGCGCGCGCGGTTTATCTGTTGCGCGATCCCATCGACGTTATGATGTCGGTGTGGGATTTCAAGCATCTTACCGGGGAAGAAGGATTGTTGGACGCCTCGCACAGCGACCGTGAGGCGCTCTTTCAAAAATTCTGCCAGCAGTGGTTGAATACCGGCGGCTTAGCCTATCCCTGGGCGGGAAGCTGGCGCGACAACGCGGCGTCTTGGCTCGATCAAAGAGAGCTGCCGCTTCTTCTCGTCCGCTACGAACGGCTGAAAACAAATCCGGCCGAAGAGCTTCGGCGCATCCTGCGCTTTCTTGGCCATCAGGCAGGCGACGGGCGCATCGCCGCGGCAATTGAGGCTGGAAAACCCGCCAACATGCGCAAGCTGGAATCCGATGAGGTCAAGTCCGGAGTTTCCGGCATCTTTTACAGGCCCAGCTTGGCGAGGGGTTACGCCCAAGGTTATCGGTTTGTCGGGCGCATGCACGGCGGTTCTTCGGAAAAGATCCTAAGCCCGGCCGCTCGCCAATATGCGACCCAAATTTTCGGACCAATTTTGGCGAATGCCAGTGCACGCATGGATCGCGAATGAAGGATGTTTTCTGTACCTATCTCGATCATAATTATCTAAGCCGCGCTCTGCTGACAATCGGATCGTTGCGACGCTTCGAGGCGCAAACTCCGATCCATATTCTGGCGCTCTCCGAATTGTGCGAATCCATCTTGCGGCACTTGGCTCTGCCCAATGTCAACATTATCCCGCTCGCCGCCCTCGAAAAGGAATATCCGGAGCTCGCTTTAATAAAGTCGTCGCGGTCGACGATCGAATATTATTTCACGTTGTCGCCCTTTTTGCCGCATTTTCTGTTCTCACACACGGATGCCGACAGGATAACCTATATCGATGGCGATCTTTATTTCTTCACGTCTCCACGGCCAGTGCTCGACCACTTGGGCGAAGCATCGGTTGCGATAACGCCGCATCGGTTTTCATTTGATTTTCGCAATCATCACGTCTACGGCCGGTTCAATGTCGCCTGGCTGACATACCGCCGTTGTGCCGAAGCTCTGGAGTGTCTCAATACCTATAAAGCCGATTGCACGGCCTGGTGCTACGACCGATTAGAAGACGGACGTTTCGGCGATCAGAAATATCTCGACGCGTGGCCCGGCCGCTATCCGTCGCTCAAAATCATCGAGCATAAAGGTTTCAATCTCGCCAACTGGAACATTCATAACTACATGATCCGGTTGAAGGGCGATGTGGTGATGATCGATGACGACCCGCTAATATTTTTTCACTTCGCCTCAACACAAATCCGACCGGACGGTGGCGCGGAGGTTGTGGTTCAACACCGCGGCGGCCGCAGCAAAGCCGTACTGTTCGATCATGTTGTCAATCCCTATGTGCGCGAGTTGGAGGAAAAAACACGTTCGCTGCAAACGTCCTTTCCAGCACTGATTACGGCCATGTCGAACATCCGTTATCCGCCCGCTGCGGGCCAAACTAATGTTGGGTAGGGTCGTTTATCAGGCAATCGTCCTGGACTCCTCAAATACCGGCTGTTTGCGAAACATCTGTGAGCAGCTCCCATCCCACGGCACGCGTTTTCCACAAATAGTGTTGTAGGACAAAGGCTCTTTGAGCCTTCAGCAAACTCGAAAACTGCGCGGCGTTTCTGTACGCGTTTTTTATGGCTTTGCAGATGGCTAATTACATTCCACCGAGCGGACGCTCGAGTGGCGTGGACGGTGTGTAGTCGTAATTCGTGACGTCAACGAACGCGATTCGCATCGTTCGAACTTTTGTTGCCGGATGGGCTTAACTCGGAACCAGGCCGCCTACGCCATTGGGCGAGGCGAGAGCTGGATAGCAGTGAAGGCCTGGTATGATGAGCCACAGAGCCTGGCGTGGTTGAGCGAATGCCGTATCCTTAACTGAACTCCATGACGATGTCCTTCATCTTCTCGGCAGTCGCGCCCCAAGTGAGTTGGGCCAAACGCTCAGCCGCGCGCGTGCCGCGCCGCGCGGCTTCGTCAGGATCGGAAAAGACCTGCTCCAACCGCTCTACGACTTCATCGACTTGACTTTCACCCCAGCCGGTTACTCCGCCAACGTCGCTAAAGCCATACAAGGTCTGACGCTGATCATCGAGGGTGTAGCAATTATCGCTTTCAATGATATCGACGTGGCCGGTGTTGCGGGAAAGAATTGTTGGAAGCGCACACGCCATGCACTCCATTGCGACCAGATTGGTGCCGCCCTCAGCCCGATTGGGGAAAAGTGCAACATCCATTTCGCGGAGGATTTCAGCCATTCTGTAATTAGGAACATATCCGAGATCCAGGATTTGGTCCCCTGGTATTTGCTGGGCAGCAGCCCACCCGCGCACGTCAATCTGATTGGATTGATTAATCGGGACTGGCGGCAAGAGCTTGGACCAATCAAGCGACCGGATGCTTCCTGGCCAGAATGTATTCCACGCGGTGACCAGGAGTGATTCCGGATGGCGCTTGGAAAAGACCCTGAACGCGGCCATAACGATGTCTTGCGCCTTGCGATATTCCGGCTTTCCTCCGGAGAAAATTAGAAATCGATCCTTGAAGAGACCGCATTTCGGCCCTGGATGAAAGAGCGTGGGATCGATCCCTTGGTGAATGGTGCGAACGCAATTAATACTGTAGGCGCGAAGAACCTGTTCATTCCAAACGGAGCCGGTGACGATGCATGGAAAATCCTTAACGCGCCCGACTGTCTCGGGCGATGGTCTATTTTCCAAAAAAATGACGCCAATCGACGGCTTACCGACAACGACCACGTTGTGGGCACTCAAGAGATGCTGAAAGTCATTGTTCAGATTGGCCAAAAAAATGCCGTCATACTCCATTCGGCCGTTTGCATAACGTCGCAGAACATTGTTTAGTTCTAGCGAATGCCTAACGAAAGATCCTATTGCGCGCGCCCGAAGAGGGTCAATGTCGATCAAATTTGGTTCGAGAACGAAGCTAGTCGCTGTCTCAAGCTGCGGGTCAGAAGCCCAATTGAGTGCCAAATTCAAGCCGTATACCCCCCACCCATGTGCCGTGGAAATTTGCCATCCAAGAACGACCCGCTTTGCCATTAGTTCGTTCTTCACTTTGGTGTTTCGAAAAACAAAGAATCCGCACGGCGGCGTCCCACGAGCTCTCCGGTCCCGATCAGGGAGGTAGGTTCATTGTCTAGCTGGGGCGTTGTTTGACCGCAAGCCGGTGGTCACAAAGGGGCTTTCGAGGATGGCCCCGAAACGATATTCATGCCTGATCTTGTCGGGTGTTGATTGAGCGCGCGATGCCACCAATCACGGCCGAGCAGCACGATTCGGGAGATCGGCCGGAGTGAAAAGGTTGGAGGTGGATTTCCAGCGCAGCCTCTGGGCAGTGCAGGCCGGCAATCTCAAGGAAGCCGTGCATCTGTTGCAAGTCATCACCCGTACCCACCCCAACCACGTGCCGGCCCTCAACCTGCTTGGCTTCGTATTCGGTCGGCTTGGCCGTAACGCCGAGGCAGTCGCCAGCTACGATCGCGCCTTGGCGTCCGCACCGGATTCGGTCGAGGCCTGGTACGGCCGCGGCGTCGCGCTCCTCGCCGCCGGGAACTTATCTGAGGCGGTTGCAAGCTTCGACCGGGTGCTGGCCGCCAAACCTTCGTTGACCGACGTGCACCTGCTGCGGGCAAAGCTTTTGACCGATCTGGGCCGTCACGACGCGGCGCTGCAAGCGATCGAGAAGCTCGTTGCGATCGCACCCGGTGTCGCCGAGGCGTGGCTCGGTTACAGCAACATCTTATTTGAAGCGAGGCGTTACAAAGACGCAGTCGCAGCCGCGGAGAGGGCTGGGGCGCTCAAGCCCGGTCTTGCCGAAGCTTGGCATGCCTTAGGGAACGGGCTCAATGAGATCGAATCCTATGACAAGGCTCTGGCGGCTTACGACCGCGCCCTGGTATTAAATTCGAGTTTCGCCGGCGCCTGGCATGGCCGCGGCAATGTCCTTAACGAACTCCGGCGCTACGATGACGCGCTCGCCGCCTACGATAAAGCGTTGGCGCTGGTTCCCGAGTTTGCTCTCGCGTGGCTCGGCCGGGGCAATGTGCTGAATGCGGTTAACCGTTCTGAACACGCGTTTGCTGCCTTTGACCGGGCGCTTGCCATCGATCCAACTCTTTCCGAAGCGTGGCTTGGGCGCGGTAATGTTTTCGTCGGCCTCAAGCGCATCGAAGACGCGCTGAGATGTTACGGTAAAGCAATTGCGGTCAAGCCTGATTTTGCCACTGCGTATTTTAATCGCGCGCGAGCTAAATTGCTGGTTGGGCGGTATAACGAGGGCTGGGAAGATTACGAATGGCGCTGGGGAGCAGCACATTTCCCGACCAGACGCCCCGAAGTGAAGGCGCCGGAGTGGCAGGGTGAAAACCTTTCAGGACGCCATCTGCTCGTCTTTGGCGAGCAGGGGTTGGGCGATATGATTCAATTCGCCAGATACCTGCCGCTTCTGGCGAAGCGGCAATGTAAAGTCACTTTTTTCACGGTTGAGAAACTAGCGCGCTTGTTCCGGCACTCTATGCGATCTGTGGATGTTGTCAGCACGCTGGAGGGAGTTCGGCTGGCTGACGCCCGAGTCGCTTTGATAAGCCTGCCATTCCGTTTCGGTACCGACTTGTCCTCGGTGCCGAACGAGGTGCCATATCTGAATGCTGAGCCGGAACTTGAGAATAGTTGGAGGGCTCGCATTGGTACGGATGGCTTTAAGGTTGGGATTGCTTGGCAGGGCAATCCGGCCGCACCAATTGACGAAGGCCGGTCTATTCCGCTCAAGGAGTTTGTGCGGCTCGGCCACTTGCCGGGGGTTCGGCTGATCAGTTTGCAAAAACATGTCGGTTTGAATCAGCTCGCAAATCTGCCGAAAGAGACAAAGATCGAAAGCTTGGGTGAGGATTTTGATAACGGCGCTGATGCATTTATCGACAGCGCAGCGGTAATCACCAATCTCGATCTAGTGATTACGTCGGATACCTCAATCGCGCATCTGGCCGGCGCGCTTGGTCGCCCGACCTGGGTCGCACTCAAGGAGGTACCGGATTGGCGATGGATGCTCGACCGGGAGGATACGCCCTGGTACCCGACGATGCGGTTGTTCAGACAGCAAAGGCGCGACGATTGGGCTTTTGTCTTTTCGCAAATCGAAGAGAGTCTGTGCGAGTTAACTCACCGAAGAACGATTTAACGATCCCACAACGGCAAACTAGATGTCCGAGCCAACCATTCGAATTTCGTGGGGCGAACTGATGGATCGGATAACCATCCTTGAAATAAAGCTGGAACGGCTGCGATCGAAAGAGTCGGTCGTCAAGGTTCGCAAAGAACTCATCGCCTTGTTGAGTATAGCCAAATCTGCACTCGCAAGACGGGACGACCTTGCAGCGCTCAAGCGCAAGCTCAAGACGGTGAATGGCCGGCTTTGGGAAATCGAGGACAAGATCCGCGGCAAAGAGGCAAGGAAATCATTTGACGAGGAATTCATTGAACTGGCCAGGTCGGTCTATCTCAACAACGACCGGCGAGGGGAGCTTAAACGCCAGATCAATGCGCTTTTGCAATCCGAGCTCGGCGAAGAGAAGCAATATACTTCGTACTAAGGACACCTTTCAGCCCGCCGGTCGGAATGAACGGCAGCTCGCCAAGCGCGGTAAACCTGGCGGTATCGCGCATTTTTCACAAAAGGGCTTTTAAGCCTGGTCGCGACCCGTTATCTATTCAGCCTGGATTTGTGTAGCCTTGGCTCATTCCGCGGAACCTCCGCGGGGCGATACGCCAAGCCAACCTGTTCTCTTAATCGGCTCGTATCATGACCGCCAAGACTAGATTTCGAGGCTCATTCACTGCACTGGTGACGCCGTTCAAGAACGGGTCGGTCGACGAGAAAGCCTTTCGTGACCTGATCGATTGGCAGATTGCCGAAGGCACCTGCGGCCTGGTTCCGGTCGGCACGACTGGCGAAAGTCCGACGTTATCCCACAAGGAACATAACGAGGTTGTGGAATGGTGCGTCGACCAGACGCGCGGCCGGGTGCCGGTCGTGGCCGGCGCCGGCTCGAACTCGACGGCCGAGGCGATTGAGCTTGCCCGCCATGCCGAAAGGGCCGGTGCCAATGCCGTGCTCGTGGTCACGCCTTATTACAACAAGCCCACGCAGGAAGGCCTGTATCAGCACTTCAAGGCGATCAACGACGCGATCGGCATTCCGATCCTTATCTACAACATTCCCGCGCGATCCGTGATCGATATGTCGGTCGATACAATGAAGCGTTTGTACGAGCTTAAGAATATCGCCGGGGTGAAGGACGCCACCGCGAACATGACCCGCGTGTCGCAGCAGCGCGCCGCGCTTGGCGAGGATTTCAATCAGCTATCGGGCGAGGACATCACCGCGCTCGGGTTCATGGCGCATGGCGGGCACGGCTGTATCTCGGTCACTTCGAACGTTGCACCGCGGCTCTGCGCCGAATTTCAGGCCGCCTGCTTGAAAGGCGATTTTGCCGCCGCGCTCAAACTGCAGGACAAGCTTGCGCCATTGCACATTAACCTGTTCGTGGAAACCAGTCCGGCGCCGATCAAATACGCGCTGTCGCTGATCGGCAAATGCGCCAATACAGTGCGACTGCCGATGGTGCCGGCCAGCGAAAAGGCGCAAGCCGCGGTGCGCGAAGCGATGGTGCATGCGGGCTTGATCAACTGAGTTCGCCGCCCGCGCGGGCGAACTTCGCTGCACGACCGTGACCCGACCGAATTCGTTCTCACGCTGGGAAGGGGCCAATGCTTGAGGAA
>Ga0066903_100007146_pt1 | contig 10067 bp, 12 predicted proteins | sample PanSoiMetaGPlot1_FD_67491 | JGI IMG/M metagenome (GOLD analysis project Ga0066903, IMG submission 67491) | Tropical forest soil microbial communities from Panama analyzed to predict greenhouse gas emissions - Panama Soil - Plot 1 (version 2) | ecosystem: Environmental > Terrestrial > Soil >... | reverse complement strand
CCGGATATCGTGGATGGCACCGGTCTCACCTCCAAGCTCTATTACAAGCCGCATCGGAGTACCCCGGACACCGATCCGGCCGTCAACATATATTCGGCCTCTATCGTCCCGGACCCAGGCGGCACTACAATGTCCCAGTTTAACGTCCCTGCGGCGGATAACGGGATACCAGGAATCTTCTGGTGGAGAGTCGATGCCGTCGATATCAATAGCAAGGTAAGGACAGCGGCCGGTGGGCCTCTATGGGTGGAGGGTGTATTATGGTAGCCGGAAGGGAGACTACTCCCAAGGATGTCAAGTCAACACAGCGCCTGATGGAATACTGGGCGCACGGCGAGGGTGCCGCTAAGATCGGATGGGGCGTTGGCGGTGATTTCGACCGGTGCGTTACCCATCTGAGCAAATACGTCTCACCCGCTATCGTGAAGGGCCTTTGCTCAAATCTCCATCAGCGCGCTACCGGCGCGAGGCCCGGCCACGCTCCCGGTGAGAAAGCCGCTGAGGCCGCTAAGAAAGCTGCCCATTAATCGGGACTTCCCTTATGACCGGGATAGGCGTATTATCCGGGCTAATACCGTGCGCATTCTCGCAGGAGGAACGGGATGAGCGAGGCTGGGGCCGAAACAGTAGGCGACGGCGACGGAACGGAGCCGCAAGCCGGTACACCCGTAACGGGAGAGGCCCAGGAAGACCAGGAAGCTCAGGACCTACTCGCCGGAATGACCCAGAACGATCCGGCAGAGCTTCAGCGTCAGCTCGATCATTGGAAGACGCAGGCACGTAAGCACGAGGGACGCGCAAAGTCGAATGCGGCTGCGGCCGCAAAGCTCCAAGAACTTGAAGACGCGAATAAGTCTGAGCTTGAGAAAGCTCTTGAGGCGCAGAAGGCGGCTGAGACACAGCGAGATGAGGCACTCAATACGCATTCTCGCGTAATGGCTGCGGCCGCGCATAACCTCCCAGTTGAACTCATAGACCACCTCGGTTCCGGAACGGATGAGGAAGTCAATGAGCGGGCAGGGCTATTCTCCAGGGTTATCGAGACGCGAGCCCAGGAGCTAGCCGAACAGATTGTAGCAGGCCGGAACGGCGTGCCATCGACAGGCGGTAGGCCGGTCGAGTCTCTCAGGCCAGGATCACAGCCGTCGCAGGGCGGAACGCCCACGACGCCGGATGAGTGGTTCCGGAATTTGCTACAGGACCGTTAGGCTCGCTCCGCGCTCCGGAGCGCGCGGGAAGGCACGCTAAGCATGACTACCTACAACCAGGGTGTGTTCCGCTCATCCGGAACCCCTGACCCGCTCGTACCGCAGCCGCTCGCTGCGGATATCATCCAGGAGGCCCCGAAAGCCAGCGCGGCTCTCAGCCTCATGAACCGCACGACTCTCTCTTCCAAGACCCAGCGCATGCCGGTCCTCGACGTTCTGCCGGTTGCCTACTGGGTCGGTGGCGATACCGGGATGAAGCAGACCACTCAGCAGCAGTGGAAGAACGTCATCCTGGTCGTTGAGGAACTGGCCTGTATCGTCCCGATCCCGGAGGCGTACCTAGACGACGCAGACGTTCCGCTGTGGTCCCAGGTCCAGCCGCGTATCACGGAGGCCGTGGGCGCGCTGATCGACTCGGCGGTGCTCTGGGGAGTCAACAAGCCGGCCACCTGGGGTGAGTCCGTTTTCGTCGGCGCAACCAAATCCGGCCACTGGGTTACGGAGGGTGCCGGCGTTGACCTCGGTGTGGACGTTTCCAACCTGGGCCTCGCCATGGCCCAGAGCGGCTATACCGTCAACGGATTCGCGGCTATGCCAGGAATGTCCTGGAAGCTCACCGGCCTCCGGTCGGCGCAGGGTGTCCCGATCTACCAGCCCAATATGCAGGCCGGTCCCGGAGGGAACCTCTACGGCTACAACCTCTCTGAGGTCAACAATGGCTCCTGGATCAACCCCACGGCCGGAGCCCTGATGCTCGCCGGAGACTTCACCAAGTCCATCATCGGCATCCGGAATGACATCAGCTTCAAGATGTTCACGGAAGGCGTCATCTCGGATGACACCGGCAAGGTCATCCTGAACCTGATGCAGCAGGACTCTGTGGCGATGCGGATGACGATGCGCCTCGCCTACGCGACGGTCAACCCGGTCACGATCATGCAGCCCGCTTCCGCGATTACGGCCCGGTGGCCGTTCGGCGCGGTGCTCGGTGTCGGCACGACGGCTCCGGCCGGAGGCGCGATCTCCGTCATCTCCACCTACCCAGCCGGGACGCTCATGGCGGCAGACGGCTCCCTGGAGGAAGACCAGGAGGCCCTGGAAGCCCAGCAGAAGTTCGAGCGCGAGCAGGCCCAGGAACGGCGTCCAGCCCGCACCGCCCGCTCCAGCCGCGCAAAGTCAGAGGAATAGGAGGGACTGCGGGAGATGGCCCAGGGACCGGCTCGCACCACAAGCGTACTACTTGCTAATGGGTACTGGCAAACCCAGTCAGGGCCGGTCACGACCGCGCCCGGTAATGGCAAGTACAATGCCGATAACTGGGCCTCTCCCACTATGATAGCTATTGCCGGGACAGACAACGATGGCTACGACCGGCACGCAGGCATAATGAACCTGAAGTCAGGCGACCAGATAACGGAGCTTGGCACCAACAATAGCCAGAATTACCAAACGTGGACGGTGACGTCGGTTACGGACCAGGGCACATGGGTCCAGATAGGCGTTAGCGTAATCGGAGCGGGCTCCGCTTTCGTGACTCCCGGAATGAACCAGACCAGGCTACTCCAGTTTCTTCAGGTAATAGCGCAGGAGACACCGCCAGGCCAGCCTTCCGCTAGGCTGCCTAACCTCGCCACACCGGATGATATCGTGGCGAGGCTAGGCCGGTCCCTTAACCAGGTCGAGATGGCCCGCGTTGATGCCCTACTCGCGGATGGCTCCGCCATTATCCGCAGGTACTGCCGGGAAGACTTTACTTATCACGCAAACGATTCCATTACCGTTGCGGGCGACGGTGGGATTATCAATATGGATATGTGGAGGCCGGTTACCCAGATTGCCTCCGTCACCGCACTCTCCGGAGTCACAGCCATAGCGGATCTACCGGTTACCTGGTACGTGTTCGATGGGATTTCCGAGATCAATGTGCCAAGCCCGGAATACGCAGGAGTCATCAACCTGCCAGAAGTCTGGTATGAAGAGACTTTCTGGTGGGGCAGTTCCTTCCGGGTAACGGGCTCGCACGGCTATCAGTATACGCCGGATGATGTTATGGCCGTACTATGCCCGGCCGTCGTATCGGAGCTTTCTACCCCAACGCAATCCGCGACTCTCGCGAGTGAGTCTATTGGGGCTTACTCGTACTCGATGCGGCGTACGAGCGGGGCAGGCCTCAGCGCTGCCCTGGCCGACGCAGGAATGAAGACGGCTCTCGCGGATTACCGCAAGTCCCAGGGAACCATAAAGGTGAGGATGTAATGCCAGTCAGCTGCGATGTTAACGCAAGCCCTTCCGCTCCGGCCCACGGCGAGACCGTGACCGTGACATATTCTGTTACCGGAAATGACCCAATCGATCCGACTTCCGCGACCATCACCGGCCGCGTGGTCGTGGGAGGGACGCCATATGACGTCTCGACTGCGGTCACGCTTCCCGGAACGCCAGCGGCCTCCGTTACGTATGACGTGCCGCTCTGCACCGGCCTCTCATTCATCTCGACTTCCGACCCAGCCGTCTTTACAGCCGTTGTTCCGTGACCGTTACCATTACCGGTGCAGTAACTGTCGGAGGCGAGCGGTTCCCGCTCTCCGTCGATATCGAGCTGCCTGACGCCGGAGGGAGGAAGGATGTTCCCGTACGGCCAGACCGTGACGGTGATTAACCGTACCGTCTCCGGGAAGGACACATACGGCAATGACACCTATGCGGAGGCCCGTACCGATATCCCGGACTGCGTAGTCCAGACCTCTATCTCCAGCGAGCAGATCGAGTTCACGGACCAGGTAAGCGACGGCCTTACCATTTTCTTTCCGTACGGAACGGATGTCGATGCCATCGATGCGGTCGAATACAAAGGCATCCGGTATGAAATGCAGGGCAATCCCTCCGTCTGGGTCTCACCTTTCTCCGGCCATACCGCTCCCATTCAGGTAAGTGTTACGCGGATTACGGGGGCATCGGTATGACGGCCTCATTCAATCCAGACCACGCCGGAGTCGGCCGGATGCTCCGGAGTGATTTCATCGAGGGCACCATGGTAGTGTTCGCGAATGGCATCAAGCTCCGGGCCGAGATCCTCGCGCCTGTCGATGAGAAAGGCCCGCATCCCGGACGGTACAAGGCAGGCTTTAAGATCCGGCACCATAGTCACGGAGGCGCGACCAAGGACCGGGCTGAGGCTTTTGTATACAATGATACCCCGGAGGCCGTATTTGTTGAATTCGCCCGATGGGGCGATGAGCCATACCACACGCTCGCTAACGCGGCATTCCAGAGGTTCTCATGACCGTCCCTGTCTTCCCGGATATCGAGCTACTGCTGCTCGAATCCCTCGTGCCGCTGAATCCCTCTATCCGCTTTGTAACCGTTATGCCGGCCGGTGACCCAGAGACGACTACCGCGAGGATACACCGCATCAGCGGAGCCGCTAGGAATATCGGAGCCGACCAGCCTATTGTTGACATTGATGTATTCGGGTATAAGAATGACACTAACGCCGTTTCGGCATCCGCTAGGAATATCCAGGCTCAGGTCCTTTCATTCGCAGGAAACAAGTTCACGAACGGAGTTATTCAGCACGCATTCGTTATCGCAGGCCCACGACAGGTACCGGAGGCAAATCCAGCTCTAGTCCGGTTCTCCGCAACGTACGAGATCCGCGTACATTCCTGAAAGGAAGCGCAATGCCTACACAGCCCAAGGAAGGTATCACTGAGGAAGTCCTGGCATCGGTCGAGCCGTTCGGCCTTACCCCGCCAGCGACCGGAACCTACAAGGACAATTCCCTGCTCTACGCGGCCGGTGACGTCGTGGTGTGGGTCGGCCAGCCCAACAACGCGAGTCCCTCCGTCGCATTCGAGGACCCCACCACACTCGGCACCGGCATCTACAAGTGCTGCGGGTGGAGTGACGTCTCCGGCTACATCTTCAAGCTGGACGAGACGATCAAGGACATTCCTGGGGCCGGAGTCCTAACGCCGGTACGGTCGATTCTCACAGGCGGCTCCAAGACGGTCCAGGCGATCTTCCTGGAGGCCCTCAACCCATACGTCCGGGCTCTCTACGATGACGTGCCGGTGTTCCCGGTCGCAAGCTCACCTCTCAAGCCTGCGACGACTCCGCCACCTCCGCTAGCCACGAACCAGGTCAACTACGTCATCCCTGACCCTCCGGCCGATAACCGGTATGCTCTCATTTTCGACAGCATCGACGGCACTAAGCGGCAGCGGCTCTACGCTCCCAACGCGAAGGTCACCGCTCGCGGTAACGACCAGGCCCAGCAAGGTGACATCGTCATGACGGACCTCACGTTCACGCTCTACCCCGGAACCATCGGCTCCATCCAGAACGCCGTTGCTACGCGGGCAATCGACTACGGCAAGTCGATGACCGCCTACTTCACGTGACCGGGAGACGGACATGACGGAGCTTAAGGCTGCAGCGAGCCCAGACGGCGATGAGCCGGAGGTCGATGTTGACCTTGACCTGCTCGATGAGACGCTACGCCGTGAGGCCGTAGGCGAGGCGACCACCGTCCGGATTGACGGAGTCGTTATCCACATCCGCCATGCTGGGGAATGGCCTTCCTCTGCTATGCGGGCAGCGGCCTCCGGTAACTGGGAGGAATGGGCCGTGGCCGTGATCGATGATGACGAGGAATACGCGGCCTGGATGAAGGCCGATCTCGCCAACTACCAGATTGAGGCCGTGTTCGCGGAATGCGGACGGCAGGCGCGAATGTCAATGGGAAAATCCAGAAGGCCCTTTGGGTCCTCTCGGAATTCCCGGAGGCGGTAGAGGCAGACCTCCAGCGCTATTACAGCCTGGATCTCGTTAGGCTAGGCTCCGGCCTTTCCTGGCGGAAATTCCTCGTACTTATCGACAGCCTTCCACCGGAGAGCGCATTGAATACTGCGGTGAGAAATATCATGCCAGAGGAAAGGCTGGCCGCTAATGCTGGCGACCCAGTCAAGGGCCGATGGAGCACTGTGGAGAGCCTACTCGCCGCACTTATCGATGAAGTCCGGCAGGTCGGCTGGATGTACGCAAGCGCTCATTCCGATAAAACGATACCCAGGCCGCAGCTAATCCGGCGTCCAGGATCCAGCCGCTCCCGGAGGCTCCGGCCGATACCCCTGGATGCCGCGAGGGCTCTCGACCCACGCCTGCGGGACGTTCCGGATGATGAAGTCCAGGAGACCCTCAACAGAATGACCGGGAGGGTGTGATGGCTGGAGAGATAATTGTCGGAAGTGTAGCCGTTGGCGTAGTCCCGGATGCTCGCGGATGGAATACGCGGCTCCGCGCGGAACTGGTCCCAAGCTCTTCCATGGTCGGTGAAGAAGTCGGCCGCGTAATGGGCGAACGGATTACCAGTAATATGGGAAAGGCTGGTGAAGAGTCTGCCGGGGCATTCGATAAGAATTTCAAGAAACGACTCAAGGCTGCCCTAGCGGCTCTCCCGAAAGCAGACATCAAAGCTGATAGCACGGAAGCGGAAATCAAGATACAGAAGATCCGGCGTCTGCTTGAAGAACTCAGCCACAAGAAAATAGGCATGGATTTCGATACAAAGCTAGCTATGGAAGAGCTGGCCGTTATCGAGACGGAGCTAGGCAAGATAGAACACGACGCCAAGAATATCGACGTACGGTTTAACACGGCGACGGCCAAGGCCCAGCTAGCTCTTCTCAAGCGTGATGTCGGCAAGGTCGAGGGCGGTGGAATTCTCAGCACCATAACAAGGCTTATCCCCGGATTCGGGCCAGGCCTAGGTGGGGCCGGTATCGGAGCCGGAGGGCAGGGCGCAAGCGGTGCTGCATCGGCCGCTAGCGGTGCTGGTGGGCTCCTGACTAATCCGTATGCTCTCGGAGGCGCAGCAGCCGCTGTCGCTGGCATAGCCCCATTTGCGGGCCAGGCCGGAGCCGGGGCACTTATCGGTGGCCTAGGCGCAGGCCTTGCAGGATTGGGTATCCTCGGAGCCCTTTACGGGAACCTAGGGAAGCAGGTAACCGTAACCAATCAGCAGATGACCGCTTCCCAGGACCGTCTCAAGGCAGCCCAGCAACGGCAGGCAGCCGCCCAGGACCGTCTCAACCAGCTACAGAAGAGCGGGAAGGCGACGGTCGGCCAGCTAGCTTCCGCCCATGCAAGCCTCCTGGGTGCTATGGCCGGAGTCGCGAGCGCACAGAATAGCTATAACAAGCTACAGGAGCAGAATAAGGAAGCCCGGCAGACTCAGCGAATTAAGGATATGCGGAATGCCTGGACGGATCTCGGGAAGCAGGCTAAGCAGAGCCTAGCCGAGATAGGTGCCGCATTCGTCCCGGTGATGACTGGTATCTTTAATACCGCAAAAAACGTCATGAAGCAGCTGACTCCAGTATTCGCGGGAGCAGAGCAGATCATTGCCGGGCCGTTCCAGACAATGGTCGATGTTGTCCTGAAGGCATTTACCCGGCCAGCGGTAGTCAAGTCTATCCAGGACGTAGCGAACGCCTTTGCGGATATCATGATGGCATTTACGCCTATGATCCCAAAGATAGCGGATTCCCTCGCCCAGGCAATCTCCGGCGTAGCCGATGCCGTTGCTAAGAATCCACGAGCTATTGCTGACTTTATCGCATTCCTATTCCAGATAGTTATCGGAATCACAAGGGCTATCCAATGGCTAACACTAATAGCTGACTGGATTGAGGCGCACTGGGCCCAGATCTGGACGTACGCGAGCGTCCCAGTCATGGGCTTTGTTGATATGATAAAGGTTGGGATGGCGATAGTCTCCGGCGTTATATCGACTATCCTGAGCCTTATCCAGGGACACTGGGGAGATGCCTGGAATCACATCAAGGACACCGGCATCCGGATCTGGAATGCTATTAAGGATGCGGCCGTACGGCTATGGCATGCCCTTGATGAGGCTCTCGGCAAGGTCATGGATACGCTAGGGCATAATATAGCCGCGCATTTCGATGAGATCCGGCATAACCTCGCGGGCTGGGGCAGGAATGTCCTCCGGTTTATCCGCATCGTCTGGAATGATATCTACGGGGCAACTATCGGAGTCGCTATCCGCATAGGCCATGATATCGAGCGGATCTTCACTCATCTCCGGCACAGCATAGCGAATATCTTCAACGGAGCCCGGCACGAGATAGCGCACATCTGGGATATTATCTACAACAATACCATCGGAGCCATCATCCGGCTAGTCAAGAAAGCTCTCCAGCTATTCTCCGGCTGGAAGACGGATATCGTCAATTTCTTCAGTAATGCAATTAACTGGCTCCTGGATGCCGGTAAGAATATTATCCGTGGCCTCGCTAATGGCCTAGCGGCTATCTGGACTAACGTATCCAACTGGTTCAAGGGCATACCGAACAAGGTTAGCAATTTCTTTTCCGGCGCACTTAACTGGCTACTCGCCCGTGGCAAGAACATTATCACCGGACTATGGAATGGTATCAAGGCTATCTGGACCGACGTATCTAACTGGTTCAAGGGTATGCCCGGAAAGATCCTCAGTGCCCTTGGAATTAAATCACCGCCGCAATGGGCTATTGACGCCGGTAAGCATATCATGCAGGGTCTCCTAAAGTCCTTCGCGCACGGAGCTAAGGACGTCAAGGGATTCTTTGTAGGGCTAGCTAGTAATATTGCTGGGCCGCTTAAATCGGTATGGGGCTCTATCGGTGGATTCTTCAGCAAGCTGATCCATGGTGGCGGTGGCGCTAGCGGAGTCGTTAAATGGGCTGGCCTAGTCAATCAGGCCCTAGCAATGCTCCACCTTCCGGCCTCGCTCGCGGGGCAGGTCCTATACCAGATGCAGACGGAATCCGGAGGCGACCCTGATGCGATAAACCTCACGGACATCAACGCTCAGATGGGAGATCCGTCTAAGGGCCTACTTCAGGTAATCGGCGCGACGTTCGCGGCATTTCACGTTCCCGGAACATCCTACAATATCTTTGACCCGCTCGCGAACATCGCAGCGGCTATCGCCTATGCATTCAGCCGCTACGGGCCGACCCTAATGCGAGGCGGAATGGGAATGGGCTCTGGGCACGGCTACGACTCCGGAGGCTGGCTCCCTCCGGGAGTAACCCTCGCCTACAACATGACCGGCCGTCCGGAACGGGTGCTATCCCACGCAGAGCTTGGAAGCGGATCGATCGGCGGGACGCATTATCACGCTCATTTCGATGGGCTAACCGGAGCCACTATTGATAATCACGTCCGCACGGCATTCCAGGCGATGTCGGTAACAGCCGGGAGCCTAGGCCGTCAGGGCAGGAGGACGTAGGGAAATGTCAACACCGCCAACCCCGCTTCAGATATCGTACATCGATCCGGATAACAGCCTATGGGACCTTTCCGACCTCTCAATGGCAAATGGGTATACCTGCGCCGCTATTGCGGGAATAGATGGCTACCCGGTAGCTATCCAGACCATCCCACTACTCGACGGTACGGCCATCCCGAACTTCTACACGGTCCAGCCAGGAACAATTGCTATTGCCATTATCCTCGCGCGCCCGGCCAGCGATAGCGAAGATGACTATTATGACCTACTTGATAAGTTTGTACGGGCATTCACTCACAGGAGGAATGAGCTACCGGCTCCGGGACAGCTCATAGTCCAGAGGCCGGATGGAAGCTCCAGGGCCATATCCGTCTATACGACTTCCGGGCTCGATACGCCGGAGGTCGGCCTTAACAACGTAATGGTATATTCGCTAGCCCTCCAGACTCCAGACCCATACTGGTATGATCTCATACCGCAGAACCTTGTATACAGCCTTAACGTCGCAACAGGCATTCTCCCGCTACTCCCCATATGGCTATCCGGGAGCACAATCCTCG
>Ga0066903_100007145_pt1 | contig 10067 bp, 9 predicted proteins | sample PanSoiMetaGPlot1_FD_67491 | JGI IMG/M metagenome (GOLD analysis project Ga0066903, IMG submission 67491) | Tropical forest soil microbial communities from Panama analyzed to predict greenhouse gas emissions - Panama Soil - Plot 1 (version 2) | ecosystem: Environmental > Terrestrial > Soil >... | reverse complement strand
CTCCGCTCAGTGCTCTCGGAACCTACTTAAACTGGTGCCCCTTTGGATCGACTCCAGTCACTTAGATGGCGCCACCTGGCCATCGGCAGCGTCGCCGCGGTGACGGCCTCATTGTTCCTTTCGATGGGTTGCCGCAGGGCGGACTCGCCGCCGGCCGAGAAAACAGATCCAACTCCAGCCCAGGAAGTCAAGTCCGCGACCCCAGCGCCAACGACGTCCGGCGCCAATGCGTCGAAGGACGGTCCCTTTGCTCCCATGGTGGAGGTGCAGCAAGAGGACTATTCCGAAGCGCGCAATCAATTTCGAACCAAGCTCACACGTAGGGGGCCGTCGCCGCAGCCGTTCGACCCACTGAAGACACCTACCGGGGTCACCGAAATCGAATACTCCTCCGGTGAGTTGCGATTGAAAGCGTGGTTGGGCCGCGAGGCGGACCAAACTCGCAAGCACCCCGCGATCCTCTTCCTGCATGGTGGGTTCGCATTCGGTTCCGCCGACTGGGAGATCAACCAACCCTACCGCGACGCCGGCTATGTCGTGCTTACGCCGATGCTTCGCGGCGAGAACGGTCAACACGGCGCGTATTCCTTCTACTACGATGAAGTGAGCGACGTTCTGGCCGCCGCCGACTACCTGCGCAACCTGCCGTACGTGGACGCCGAACGACTCTACATTGCAGGTCCAAGCGCCGGCGGCACACTCGTGCTGCTCGCGGCCATGACTTCCACACATTTCCGCGCTGCCGCGTCTTTCTCCGCCATGACGGACCAGGTTCTCTTTTGCAAGCACGCCAAACATGCAGCCCGAGACGTGCCCATCGATATCACCGACTTGCGCGAGTTGCAAATGCGATCGCCGCTGGCCTATGCCGCAAGTCTCAAATGTCCGTGTCGCATTTACTACGGGAGTCAGGAACCGCATCTTCAGCCGATGAGCCTGCGGACAGCAGCCGTCGCGAGGGCGCGGGGATTGAACGCGGAAGCAATACAGGTCGAGGGTGATCACAGCACGTCGGTGCCGCCAGCCATCAAGCAGAGCATCGCGTTCTTTCAGAAGAACTAATCCCGCACTGAATCATCGGCTGAACCAGATCGGCGCTACCATTACGATCTTGCGCAATATGAAGTCATTCGAGGCGACCACATCAGCCTGGCCGAGCCGTTCGGCGACGAGCACACATGATCTTCTTCACCCGCGAACTCTATCTCGGCTACCAGCCGGGGTCGGGCTGGGAGCGGCGGGCGGAACGCGAGTGGCGTCGCCGACGCAAGCTCTACAATCGGTACGCGGAGGCCGTTGAGCCAATGCTCCCGACCGCCGTTCGCCGGCTCTGTCGCGAGGGTTTGCACGACGCGATCGTCCAGTCCGCGACCCGCGAAGGTGACCGCGTTGTCTTGATCGTGGACGCGACCAGTGCTTTGAGCCGGTTCGCTCGTCGAATCATCCGACTCACCTTCCGCGCAGTCCGCGGCCGGCCCGCACTTGCCCGGCTGGCTGGCGCCTGGTGGCTGTACGAAGAGGCCCACCTGTCTCAGCGTTCCCGATTCAGCCTCCAGGTGCTCTTCCACGATTTCGAATGGGAGATCGAGGCCGGCGACTTGACCATCGATGTGCTGCCACGCGGCCGCGTGTTGACCGTTGAGATGGTGCCGAGTAGCCGCAGGAAATAAGCGATATCATCGCGCTATGAGCAGCGTGCCATCTCTGCGCGAGCCACCCACCCCGGACCTGAACATCGCGCCGCTCGTCGGCCGCGGGTACTGCTCGGACGTCTATGCCTGGGGCGATGGCCAGGTCCTGAAGCTCTTTCACGGTCCGCTCGGCCGTGCGCGGGCGGAGCGAGAGTACCGGGCGACGCGGGCCGTCCACGCGGCCGGGCTGCCAGCGCCCGCGGCCTACGAACTGCTTGAAATCGACGGCCGATGGGGCGTTGTACTCGAATGGATCAACGGGCCGTCTCTGTTTGAAGCCGTCCAGGCCAAGCCATGGACGCTCATCGGTGCAGTTCGCAAGCTCTCCGAGCTGCACGCCGCGATCCACGCCTGTGCCGCCCCCGCCGAGTTGCCGACCCAACGCGACTGGCTGGCCAACTCGATCGACGCCGCCGGGTTGTCTGAAGCCGCTCGCCGCGCCGCCCGCTCCCGACTGGCCGACTTGCCGGATGGATCAACGCTTTGCCACGGCGATTTCCATCCGGCGAATGTGCTGATCACCCCCCGCGGACCGGTGGTCATCGACTGGGACACCGCGACGCGCGGCCACCCGCTCGGCGACGTCGCCGGTACCTGCTGGCTCCTGCGCCACGCCGAGTTGCCGGACTGGTCGCCCGGCTACATGCACCTGATGCTCCGCTGCCTGCGGCCGACCCTGCTTCGCGGTTATTTGCGTCACTACCTGCGCCTGCGGCCCGGATCGTATCGCGAGATCGAGGCTTGGCGGCTGCCGCTGGAGGCACGCGGCGCGCGTTTCGAGCCTGAAACGCTGCGAAAGGCCAAGGCTGAACAGTCGAAAGCTGCGGTTCGCATCTGAGACCAGGACACGATTTGGCCGCCACGTTGTGGCTATGATCCTTGTGGCTCATCCCGTTTGACGTTCGCGCCTCGTCGTTCTGCCTTTCAATAGCAATCACCACAAGGGCACAAAGGTCACACGAAGGGCCACAAAGAACACACCGAAGTGTCGTCACCTGGTATGCAACCTCGAGGAGTGATGGAAGCGATCCCCCGAAAGGCGTTTTTCACCTGGGCATCCAGAGCTGGGATCGGCATCAACCCTCGCTATCCCGCTTCGGGTTTTATTTCCCTGATTCCGTCCCGGCGGCATGCGCGCTTTTGGGAACTGCCCGCCGACTCCGTTCGGTGGCCACATTTCGTCGCGACCATGGTGGCCGGCCTGGATGAGTGGAAGACCGCGTACTTGTGGCCGCGCTCAGGTGGGTGGCCCGCGGCGCCGGAGGAATGGTCGCATAACGAGGCCGCCCGAGATGTGTTGCTGCACAGTATCGGCATTCCGCGCGGGTGGGCGGGTGCAGTGCGGCTGATACGCGGAGAGCAGGACAAGTTGCTTGCGGTGCTCACCACCTACTGCACTTTCGGTGGCTGCGTCGACGACGACTTGTTCTTCGTCCCGGACCACGGCAAACAGCTACTACACTCGGACCACCACGATGCAATCCATGTCGAATGCGCGTCCAAAAAGCGGTTATTGCAGTTAGTCAAGCACATGGCGGAAGCGGGTTTCGATTTACCTACTGAGCTTCCGGACCCAACTTTCAAGCGCCCAGCATGGATGACCGGCGATTAGCGCGAGCCGCGCGTCTTCACCTCCTCACCCGCGTCACCCCCGGATTACTCAGCGGCAGCGCATCCGGCGGCGCCTTCAGCGTCTTCAGGAACGCGATCAGGGCCGATTTGCCCGTCGAATCCAGTTCCTCGTACCTGGCCGCGACATTTTTAGCGTCCCCGCGGTGGCGGGTGATTGCGGAGTCGAGAGTCGGCGAAGCACCGTCGTGGAAGTACGGAGCTGAGTCCGCCACGCCCCAGAGCGGCGGCGTCTTCCATTCCTCCGGTCGCGGCAGGTGGTCTGGACGGCCGGGCAGCCGTAGGGCACGCGGGGGTTCCGGAACATAGGAGGCCAAATTGGGGCCCGGCGGGTCATTCAGGTTGTAGAGCAGAAGGTCGCTGTAGAAACCTTTCACACCCCCCAGGTCCGGCACGTGGCAGGTCGCGCAGCCGATCGAATGAAATAGCTCCTTGCCGCGGGCAGCGGATTCTTGCTCCGCGGCGGTCGCGGGCACGGATTCGACCGGCTTCGGCAGCGTCTTGACGAAGGCGACAAGCGCCCGGAACTGCTTCTTATCCAGGTCGGGCGGCGACTCGTAGTTGGGAGCGGAAAGCGGCGTCGCCTGCGCCATCGTTGGCGTCCCGAGGCCGAGTTCGTTGGCGCACGCGGCCGCGACGAACTCGGAGAGCGTCGCGAACTGTCCCTTCCAGCCGAACTTGCCGACGCGGCCGTCTGCGGTCATCGGCACGCGGCCGACAGGGACCGTGCCGAAGTCGTGGCGCATCTCGCGACTCACGGCGCTCAGTTGGCGCGAGCGCTGGTTGTGCCGGATCGCCTTGTCCGACATCAGGTCGATCCAGCCGGAACCGTAGAGGGCCGTCGGCTGAACTTTCTCGGTCCGGACCGGGTCGAAATCTGGGAATGTCATCGACGTGCAATTCGGGTCGCGGATCGTCGGACCGGGGATCGTCGGGTAGACGCCCTTCAGAACGGCCATCGACTCCTGTTGGGCCGGGGTGACGCTGAAGGCGTGGAGCGTGCCGGTGTGGAACTCGTCGTCGCCGGGCCGCGAATGGACTTCGTAGCTGGTCGCGTTGTGGGCGACCTCGCCCCCGCCCCCGAGACCACCCTGGAAGTGGCAGGTCGCGCAGGAGCGGGCGTTGTAGACCGGTCCGAGGCCGTCGCCGTGGGCGAGGGGGTCGTTTGGCGTCCATTCGTGCTCAAACAACTCGCGGCCCGCGGCGATGTCCGACGCCCTCGCCGAAGGACCCCAGATGACGGGTAATCCGGGCGACCAGATCCACAAACCCCCGCCGACAAGAAGGACAAAGAAACCCCAGATGCAGATCTGCCGTTGGCGGGCCAGGGAGAGGCGGCGCATGGGGGTGGCCTCGGGTGAGATGTCAGTTGGTCATTCGCCTGGCGATGGAGCGAATTCCCTGTCGGTGCCCGATTCTACCGACCGGTTCCTACAGACCAAAAAAAGCAGCGTCGCTTTCAGAGCCAGACATAACCTCCTTGTCTGCAATGAGATATGTGTGACAAATGACGGGCATGTGAGCTAACCCAACTCATTTCTTTTTGCCGCTCACCTCCTCCCACGGCCGGACGCCAACGCGTTTGGACCAGGCGTCCCACGCAGCCGACAACTCGTTCACGCGCTCGGGCTCGCGGGCGGACAGGTCGTACGACTCGACGCGGTCGGCATCGATGTCGTACAGCTCCCACGGCTTGTTGTGTTTGGCCACCAGCTTCCACTTCCCCGACCGCATGGCTTTGTTCCCCTCGTGCTCCCAAAAGATTGGCTGGGTGCGCTCAATCGGCTTGCACGTGAAAGCGGGCCGCAGGCTCACGCCTTCCGGCTTAGGCACATCCGCCGCGGACTTGGAACCGGACAGGTCGAGGCAAGTGGCCATAATGTCGATGAGATGACCGGGGTCGGTCGCCAGCTTACCGCGACGGTCCGTGGCGATTCCGTTCGGCCAGTGGGCGATAAGGGGGGTGCTAATCCCGCCTTCGTGGACCCAGTGCTTGTACTCGCGGAATGGGGTATTGCTCACGTTGGCCCACCCTTGGCCGTAGGCGACGTACGTGTCCGGTCCGCCGGGCATCACTTTCGGGCCCATGCGGACCGGGTAGCCGTCGCGGGTTTGTGGCGGCACGCTCCCTGGAGGCAATAGGGCCTCCGGCTTCAGCGGCGGGAACGTCGGCTTGTCCGGTCGCTCGATGTTCGGGTGATCCTTGTTGCCCGCGCGGCCCATGACTTCCGCGCAACCTCCGTTGTCCTGCAAATAGAGGATCAGAGTGTTGTCGAGTTGACCGGTTCGTTTCAGCTCCGCTACGACTTTGCCGACCCCCTGGTCCATCCGATCGATCATCGCAGCGTAGACCTCCATCCCGGCCGCCTCCCAATTCTTGTCAGGCACTTTGTCCCATTCTCGGGCAGCTGGGGCCATGCCCTGATTGGCGTCGACGAGGCCGACCTTCGCGGCTCGCTCCAGCCGGGCCTTGCGTATCGGCTCGTAACCGCCGTCGTACTTTCCCTTGTACCGGGCGACATCTTCCGGCAGCGCGTGCATTGGCCAGTGCGCCGCGGTGTATGCGACGTACATGAAAAACGGCTTGCTTGCGTGGTCCTTGGCGTGGTCGGCGAGGAAGCGGACCGCGTGGTCGGAGATGGCTTCGGTGTAGTAGAAGGTGGCCGGCTTGTATTCCGGATCGGCAAACGGGGAGATCGCGGTATTGTCGCGGGTGAGCGTGGACGGGTCGTAGTAGCTACCGGCGCCGTGGATGGTGCCGTAGTAGCGGTCAAACCCGCGCTGCAGCGGCCAGTTGTGCTTCGGCACGTCCGGACCGGCGAACCGAGTGACGTGCCACTTGCCGAGCGCATAGGCCCGGTACCCGGCCGGCTTCAATGCTTCGGCTATGGTCGGCGTCTTGCGGTTGAGATCACCTCGATAGGCGTCGGACCCTTTGTCGTCCATCATGTGGCCGACCCCGGCCTGGTGCGCGTAGAGGCCCGTGAGCAGGCTTGCGCGCGTCGGGCAGCAGCGGGCGGTGTTGTAGAACTGCGTGAACCGCAACCCGTTCGCGGCCAAGCTGTCGAGATTCGGCGTGCGGATCTCGCCGCCATAACACCCGAGGTCCGAGAAACCCATGTCATCGGTCAGGATGACGAGGATGTTGGGCTTATCCGCCGCGAAAGCGCTTCCGGCCACGGCGAGTAATCCGGCTGCCACTATGCGAGCGAACATGATGAGGTTCCCTTCGGAAGAAGGCGCGTGACACGGCCCGTTGGCCTGGGTATGTATTACTCACCTTTCGGCACTCACAACTTTGGAGGAGCCCCTATGCTACGCGCGCTCGTCCTGCTAGCGGCCGGCCTGATCGCAGGCCCCGCGGCCGCCAAACCGAACATCATCGTTTTGCTTTCCGACGACGTCGGGTACGGGGAATACGGCTTCCAGGGGAATCGCGAGATCCCGACACCGAACATCGACGCGATCGCGAAGAACGGCGTCCGCTTCACCAACGGCTACGTGTCGGGCCCGTACTGCTCGCCGACGCGCGCCGGATTAATGACCGGTCGCTACCAGACCCGATTCGGACATGAGTGGAACGAGGGGCCGGCCGAGCCGGGAGGCCGACAGTTCGGCCTGCCGGTCGAGCAGAAGACGATGGCCGAGCGATTGAAGGCACTCGGTTATTCGACCGCATGCGTCGGCAAGTGGCACCTGGGTCGCGGACCGGACTTCATCGCCACCGCCCGCGGGTTCGACGAGTTCTACGGCACCGTTGCCAACACCCCCTTCTTCAATCCGCCCAATTTCATCGACACTCGCAAGTCGAACGAGATCATCCCGGTCAAGGACGACACTTTCTACACAACGGACGCGTACGCCGAGCGCGCCGTCGACTGGATCGGCAAGCAGAAGGACAAGCCGTTCTTCCTGTACCTGCCGTTCAACGCTCAACACGCCCCCCTGCAGGCCCCGAAGACGTACCTCGACCGGTTCCAGAAAATTGCCGACGAGAAACGGCACACGTTCGCCGCGATGATGTCGGCCATGGACGACGCGGTCGGCAAAGTGATGGCCAAGGTGAGGGAGATGGGGCAGGAAGAGAACACACTGGTCTTCTTCTTTTCCGACAACGGTGGCCCGACCCCGCAGACGACTTCGAAGAATGATCCGCTTCGCGGGCTCAAGGCAACGACGCTCGAAGGCGGTGTTCGCATTCCGTTCTGCGCTCAGTGGAAGGGGAAGATCCCTGCCGGGACGACGTTCGAGCATCCGATGATCCAGCTCGACATCCTCCCGACCGCAATCGTTGCCGCGGGTGGAACGGTCGATCCCGAATGGAAGCTGGATGGAGTCGACTTGATGCCTTACTTGACCAGCAAGGCCGAGGGGAAGCCGCACGAGACCTTGTACTGGCGCTTCGGCGAACAGTGGGCGATCCGACACGGTGACTGGAAGTTGGTGGTCAACCGGATCGACGGAGTGAATAAGACTGCGGCCCTTTACAACTTGAAGGACGATATCGGCGAGTCGAAGGACCTGGCAGCCGCCGAGCCGACAAAGGCGAAGGACCTGAAGGCCCTGTGGGATAAATGGAACGCGGACAACAAGCCGCCGCTCTGGAAGCCGAACCCAGCCAAGAAGAAAAACAACCCGAAGAAGAAGGACTAAGGATCGCGGGTGTCACGCGGAGCGTGAAGCGTACGATAAGTCCCTTGCCTCCTGTCTAGACCGAGCACTCCTTAAAAGGACCCTCCTCATGAGCCGCCGCCTCTTCCTTACCGTTGCAGCCCTGCTCTTCCTCGCACTGCCAACGAGCGCCGCCGATAAGGCCATCAAGGTACTCATCATCACCGGCGACCACGGACACGCCTGGAAGGAGACGACCCCCTATCTCAAGGAGCTCCTGACCAAGGCAGGCATGGACGTGACCGTGACCGAAACGCCGAGCAAGGACTTGACGTCCGACAACCTGGCCAAGTTCGACGTGCTGGTTCTCAACTACAAGGACACCAAGAAGGGCGCGCCGGAGTCCATGTGGTCGGACGCCAACAAGGACGCGTTCACCGAGGCCGTGAAGGGCGGAAAGGGACTCGTCGTATACCACCACGCCTCCAGCGCCTTCGTCGGCGAGGATGCCTTCGCGAAGGAGTTCGAGAAGACGATCGCGGGCGGCTGGCGCAAGCAGGGGAACCACGGGAAGCGACACGAGTTCTCGCTCACCGTGCGCAAGGAGCACCCGATCACCAAGGGTCTTCCGAGCGAAATCGCGCACTCCAATGATGAGCTGTATCAGAACTCGGTGATGCCCCCGGACGCGGAGACGCTGGTGACCGCGTTTTCGGACAAGAAGATCGACGCAAAGAATAGCGACAAGCACGAGCCGGTCGTCTGGGTAGCCACGTACGGCAAAGGCCGCGTCGTGGAGAATGTCCTCGGACACGACGTCGCCGCGATGAAGGGAAGCCCTGCTTTCCAGGTTCTGATGGCCCGGTGCGTGGAGTGGGCAGCGACCGGCGAGGCTAAGACCCCAGCGCCGGCCGAGTTAAAAGGAAAATGATCGCCCACCTCGCCCACCGAAGGCGACGGCCGCGAGCGGCAACTGCATATTCTCTTGCCATGGCCGTCGCCTTCGGGGATGATACCCGTTGGTGTGGGAATGCCCCTGACGCTGTGCACTTTCAACCCGGGCATACCTGAACCGCTCATTTGCCCATGGGGCCCGTCACCCCGGTCCGGGCTGTAGGTTGCCGCCGCACCAGTCGCGTTCGAAGGCTCGCGCCGCGCGCGAGGCCCCCCTCACCCCTTTTGACAGAGCCCCCGGGTCCTCTCTCGCGCCGGCCGGACCGCCGGCCTCCGATCTGTTGAAGGAGGGAAGTCGATGAGCGTCACAACCACCCCGTTCCAGAGAGAACGGGCGCCGTGCGGCCGTGTCGTGGACGGAGAGCACTTCCAGGACCAAGACGATGAGTGCCTGGTCAGTGACGAGTGGTTCTACACCTGCGGCTGCCGCGTCTTGCAACACGAGTACCACGACGGCACCGTCTCCCGCCGCGTGGTCCGCCACGACGGTAAAGTCCTGTCCGACCAGCTCGAAGCCGAGCACGAGCACCACCAGTGAAAGGATGAAGGATGAAGGATGAAGGATGAAAACAAGGTCTGTCTGCCTTCATCCTTCGTGCTTCATCCTTCGTCCTTCCGCGAGGTCCCGCCCATGATGCCGTCTTACGACGTAGCCCTGGTCGGAGGCGGCGGGGCAGGGTTGCGGGCGGCCATCGCCATCGCTCAGACCAATCCACAGCTGCGCGTTGCCGTCGTGTCCAAGGTGTACCCGATGCGCAGCCACACGGTCTCCGCCGAGGGCGGGGCCGCGGCCGTCATCCGGGCAGACGATAGCCTCGACGAACACGCTTACGACACCATTTCCGGCGGCGACTGGTTGTGCGACCAGGACGCCGTGGAAGCCTTCGTCAAGGAAGCGCCCGAGGAGATGCTGCGTCTGGAGCACTGGGGATGTCCGTGGAGTCGGGAGGCGGACGGCCGGATCGCCGTGCGCCCGTTCGGCGGCATGAAGAAGATGCGCACGTGGTTTGCCGCCGACAAAACCGGCTTCCACATGCTCCACACCCTGTTCCAGACCTCCCTCAAGTATCCAAGCGTCACCCGCTACGACGAGTGGTTCGTCACCCGCCTGCTTGTCGATGAGGGGCGGGTCCAGGGAGTCGCGGCGATCGAGTTGGCGTCCGGCCGCGTCGACGCCATCCC
>Ga0066903_100007144_pt1 | contig 10068 bp, 6 predicted proteins | sample PanSoiMetaGPlot1_FD_67491 | JGI IMG/M metagenome (GOLD analysis project Ga0066903, IMG submission 67491) | Tropical forest soil microbial communities from Panama analyzed to predict greenhouse gas emissions - Panama Soil - Plot 1 (version 2) | ecosystem: Environmental > Terrestrial > Soil >... | reverse complement strand
AACGCTGCGCCGAGGAGCGCGACGCACACTCCCGGCATGATCGCCCACGAGATCATCCCGGCTCCGAGCGCTTCGTTGTTCTCCGCCCAGTAGAGCATCGTCCCCCAGCTCTGACTGTTCGGGTCGCCGAGGCCGACGAACTGCAGTCCGGCCGCGAAGAGGACGGCGTAGAGGGCGGCGCCGAGGAAGCTCGCCACGATCAACGACGTCATCGTCGGCAGGATCTCGTTGACGATGATGTAGAGCTTCCGCTCGCCGCGAACGCGAGCCGCCTCGAGGAAGTCGCGCGTCCGCAACGAGAGCGTCTGCGACCGAAGCTGGCGCGCGCCGTACGACCAGCCGAGCACGCCGAGCACGATCACGAGCGTGAGAAGCCCCGAGTTTCGCTGGTACGCCGCGATCACGATGATCAGCGGGAAGATCGGGATCACAAGGATCACATCGGTGATCACCGAGAGGATGCCGTCCGAGGTTCCGCCCAGGTAGCCGGCCGACACGCCGACCAGCACGGCGATCGCCGTCGCGAGACCGCCCACCGCGAAGGCGATCACGACCGACTCGCGGGTGCTCCAGATGAGCTGCGAGAGGATGTCCTGGCCGTACGCCGTCGTTCCGAACCAGTGCGCGGACGAGGGCGGCAGGCCCGGCTGGAAGATCTCCGCGGTGCCGCTGTAGGGGGCGATCTGCCCGGGGAAGATCGTCAGCACGAGGAAGAACACGAGCAGCAGCGCACCGATGAGCGCCTTCCGGTTGTGCGCGACGGCGTGCAGGAGGTCCGAGCCGAGCCTGCGCCGCGTCGCGTCGGTCGGCGGGCCGGAGCCGACCGTCGCGCCGAGCGGCTCCACCGAGTCGGCGACGGACGGAAGGCTCATCGTCGCTCACGCGTCCGCGGGTCGAGGAACGCCGTCGCCACGTCCGCGGCGAGGATCGCGAGCAGCACCGTCACCGTGATCATCAGGAACAGCCCCTGCATCAACGCGTAGTCCTGGTTCTCCACGGACTGCAGGAACATCCAGCCCACGCCGGGGTAGTTGAAGACGAACTCGACGAGGATCGCGCCGCCGACGACGAAACCGAGCGACATCGCGAACCCGACGAGGTTCGGCAGGATCGCGTTGCGCCCCGCGTACGTCCACATGATGCGCCACGGCTTGAGGCCCTTCGCACGGGCCATCCGCACGTAGTCCTCCGTCAAGACCGTGATCGTGTTGTTGCGCATGGTCAGGATCCAGCCGCCGATCGCGGTGACGATGATCGTCAGCGCGGGCAGGATCGAGTGCTTCGCCGCATCGCCGACGAACGTCCAGTTCCAGCCGACCGTCGTCGTCACGTCGTAGCCGCCGCTGTCGGGCAGCCAGCCGAGCTTGATCGCTACGAGCCAGATCGCGAGCAGGGCGAGCCAGAAGTACGGGAACGCAGACGTGATGACGAAGAGGGGCGGAAGCACGCCGTCGAGCGTGCCGCCCCTGCGCCAGGCGGAGACGAGTCCGATCAGCGTCCCGAGGACGAACGCGAGGATCGTCGTGATGCCGACGAGCGCGAGCGTCCACGGGAGCGCCTGTAGCACCTGGTGAACCACGCTGTCCGGGAAGAAGGTGAGCGAGGTCCCGAAATGACCGCGCGCGATGTTCCCGAGATACGTGAAGTAGGCGGCGAGCAGGGTCTGGTGCGTGTTGGCGCCGAACGCGATCTCCAGAGCGTGCAACGACTGCGGATTGAGGCGCCCCCTGTAACGGGCCATCATCGCGATCGCCGGGTTGCCGGGCATGAGGCGCGGAATCAGGAAGTTCAGCGTGACCGCCGCCCAGAGCGTCACGACGAAGAACCCGAGCCGGCGGACGACGAACCTCACGTTCCGCGCCTCATGATCGAGTTACATCCTCCAGCGCTACCCCTTTGGTTTGAGGTGGATGAGCATGACACCCCAGTCGGGGACCGAGTACGCCGCCGGCCTCGCGAACGGGTTGCTCTTCAGCACCCAGCCCGTCAGGTTCTTGGTGTTGTACTGGTACCAGTCGACCCCCTCGGTGACCGGGATCACCGGAACCTGGTTGACCATCACGGCCTGCAGCTGCTTGACGATCTTGTGCTGGGTCGCCGGGTCGGTCGTCGCGGCATACTGCTCGATCAGCGCGTCGGTCTTCGGGTTCGAGTACCGCTCCCAGTTGGAGGCGGCAAGCTTGCCGATCGGTGCCGAGTTCTTCGAGTACAGGAGCTGTCGTAGCTCGTAGTACGGCGCCGGTCCGCCCGTCTCGTTGCCGTCGTACGCGAGCTGGAACTTGCCGGTGTAGACGTCGTTGTCGTACGTCGTGCTCGACAGGTTCTGCGGCGTGATCTTGATCCCGACAGCCTTCAGCTGCTGCTGGATCACCTGCACCGACGCCACCCAGTCGGAGTAGCCGCCGATGTTGAGGATCGTGAACGAGAGCGGTTTCCCGTCCGGCGTGTAGAAGGTGTCGCCCTTCTTCTTGAAGCCCGCGTTCTGAAGCGTCGAGATCGCCTTCGACGGGTTGTAGGTGATCTTCTTCGCGAGGTTCTGGTCGAGCCAGCTCGAGAAGGTCGGCGTGACGACGCCGGTCTGGTTCGACGGCGGTTCGTACCCGTACTCGCCGATCTGCGAGACCTTCGACCGATCGATTGCATACGCCATGGCCTTACGGACCGCGAGGTTCTTCAAGATCGGGTCTTTCAAGTTGAAGAAGACCGAGACGTTGGCGAGCGGCGGGAACCAGTAGTGGTTGTCCGAGCTCTTCGAGATGTAGTACTTCTGGATGTTGGGGATGAACTGGCTGCCCCACTGCGCCTGGCCGCTCGCAAGCTGCTGGTTCGCCGGATCGTTCGAGGTGAACGCCGGGTAGTAGACGGTGTCGATCGTCGGCTTGCCCTTCTGCCAGTAGTTCGGGTTCTTCGAGTACTTCATCACCTGCGGCGAGCACGAGCTCATCGTGTACGGGCCCGAGCCGACGGGATGCGCGTCCTTGTAGGTGACCGGGTTCTTGACCGATGACCAGATGTGCTTCGCGACGATCGGCGTCTGCGATGCGATGTAGTAGAAGTACGGAACGGCGGCGGTCTTGAAGTCGAAGACCACCTTGTTGCCGTTCTGCTTGACGCTCTTCAGCACGGACCACGCGGCGTTCAGGTCGAGTGCGGAGTACTTCTTGATGAGCTGGTACGTGAAGACGACGTCGGCCGCCGTGAGCGGCTTGCCGTCCGACCACTTCACGCCGGGACGCATCGTGAACGTCAACGTCTTGTTGTGGTTGCCCCACTTGTACGACGAGGCGAGCCAGTTGGTCGTCGCGCCGCTTTTGAGGCCGTTGACGAACGTGAGCTCCTCGTACACGGGGCCGAACGACCAAGGCTGGAGGTTGGAGCTGAACGGGTTGAAGCCGCACGTCCAGGTCGCTCCCTGCTCGTTCGAGATCGTCACCGACGTTCCGCCGCTCGTCGTCTTGTACGAGATGTCCGACGTTTTGGACGCAGCTGCAGGTGTTCCGCTGCCCGACTTGCCGCTGCCGCAGCCGGTCGCGGCAAGGCCGACCAGCAAGACCACGACGATCGCTTTTTTCATTACCGACTCCTTCCCGTCTCGTGAACTGAACTCAACTCATTGCGCGCGCGTTCCTGCGCGTCTTCGTCCGCCTCGAGCTCGTCGAGGCCGAGCAACGTGGCGCCCACGATCGGCCTCGAGCTCGTCACCTGCACCGTCGCGGCCGGCGCGTACGGCTCCAGACCGTCCGTGACGGCGCCGATCAGCCGTGCGTCACCGGACTCCATGACTCCTCCCCCGAGCACGACCTCGACCTCGGCATCGGTCAGCTCGAGGCGCTCGAGCGCGACGCGGATCAATCCGACGACCTCCTCGCCCAGCCGAGCGACGATCGCCGCCGCGACCTCGTCCCGGTCCGCCTCGGCGAGGACGATCGGCGCAAGCTCGACGACGCGGCGGTCCGAGATCGCCCGCCGGTGGAACGCCTCCGCAAGCGCGATCGGCGTCGCCACGCTGAAGTGCGACGGGACAGCCGTCTCGAGCGTCGTCTTGGCACCGCGGCCGTCCTCGCTGCGCGCTGCCGCAGCGACGGCCGCGGCGCCGATGTCCCAGCCGCCGCCCCAGTCCCCTGTCGTCCAGCCGAGCGCGGGGAAGCGGGCATGGCGACCGTCGGGTGCGACTCCGACGCAGTTGATGCCGGCGCCGCAGACGACGGCGACGCCCCAACCGCTCTTCGTCCCGGCGCGAAGCAGCGCGAACGTGTCGTTCGCCACCGAGACCTTCGGCGCGAGCCCGCGCTTCGTCGCTGCGACGAGGACGGCCTCTTCCTCCGACGGGAAGTCGACCCCGGCGAGCAGCAGTTCGGCGATGTCGGCAACGGGACGGCTTCCGTTCGCGGCCGCTGCGTCGGCGAGCGCGCGCTCGAGCAGCTCGTCGAGCACGTCGAGGCACCCGTCGACGCCGAGATGCTGCGGCGAGCTCTGCGGGCCGCGAACCAGCGCGAGCACCTCTCCGTCCGCGCGCACGAGCGCGAGGTCGGTCTTCGAGTTTCCGCCGTCGATCGCGAGCACGACGGGCGGCGTCACGCGATCGCTTCCGTCGACTCGAACTGCGGCAGGTACGCGCTCCCCTCCGCGAGCAGCCGTTCGGTGAGCTCGTCCACCTGCGGCACTTGCCCGACCAGCGGGTGCGTGAGCAGCGCCTTGTACACAAGCTCCCGCTCTCCGGTCACGGCCGCCCGTGCGGCAAGGCGCTCGTATTCGGCGACGTGCTGGACGAGGCCGAGCAGCTCGGGCGCGAGCGGCGTCTGTGGCAGGGGGGTTGCTCCAGTCGCCTCGATTCGGGCGGGCACCTCGACGACGTCATCGGCGGCGAGGCCGGCGAGCGTCCCGCTGTTTCGCACGTCGACGACTTGCACGTCGCCGCTTCCCGTCGCGAGGGAGGCGACGAGCTGAGTCGCGGCCTCGCTGTAGTACGCCCCGCCGCGACGTTCCAGGAGAGCCGGCTTCGTCGTCAGCTCCGGGTCGCGGTACAGCTCGAGTAGCTCGCGCTCGATCTCCGCGACCTCGGCCGCGCGGATCGAGCCTGCGCGTTGCTCGGCCAGCACCTCGTCGTGGAAGTAGAAGTAGTGCAGGTAGTACGACGGGATCGCGCCGAGGCGCTCGAGCAGTTCACGTGGGAGCTCGACGTGGTCCGCAAGCGCCTGACCGTGGTCTGCGAGCAGATCCGCGAGGACGTCGTTCCCGTCGAGCCGGACCGCGCGCACCCAGGTCAGGTGGTTGAGGCCGACCTGGTCGAGCGCGACACGCGCCGGATCGACGCCGAGCAGCCGCGCAACGAACCGCTGCAGGCCGATGGCGACGTTGCAGAGACCGATCGCTCGGTGGCCCTCGTCGAGGAGACCTCGCACCACGATCCCGACCGGGTTCGTGAAGTCGATGATCCACGCGTCGTCGCGCGCGAGGTCGCGTACGCGTGACGCGATGCCGAGGACGACCGGGAGCGTGCGCAGGGCCTTGCCGAGGCCGCCGGCTCCGGTCGTCTCCTGGCCGATGCACCCGCAGGCCAGCGGGATCGTCTCGTCGGACAGCCGGGCCGTCTGGCCGCCGACCCGGAGTTGGAGGAGGACGAAGGCCGCACCGTCGACTGCGCGGTCGAGATCGTCCGTGATCGAGAGAGCTCCGTCGTAGCCCGCCGCCGAGAGCATTCGAGCGGCGAGGCCGCCCACGACATCGCGCCGTTCGCGGTCGATGTCGTGGAGGACGAGCTCGTGCAGGTCGAGGCGTCCGCGTTCCCGCGCCAGCCCGGCGACGAGCTCGGGCGTGTAGGTCGAGCCGCCGCCGACGACGGCGAGCTTCACGAAAGATCCTCGGACATCTTGTTAGGAACCCAGACGAGAGCGACTCTCTCATGTGTCGATTCGGAAGTCAACATAGGAACTACAGGCGAACTGAGTTAATCTCGTTGACGAGATGAGCGCACCACCGCGCGCAACGCCGCCGCTCCTGAGGGATCTGAACGAGCGTCAGGTACTCGACTTGATCCGTGCCGGCGCGCCGATCTCGCGGGCCGAGATCTCGCGTCGTTCGGGGATCTCGAAGCCGACCGTCTCGTTGGCGCTCCAGTCGCTGGTCGATGCCGGACTCGTTCGCGAGGCCGCGGACCGTCCGGACGGACCCGGGTACGGGGCTGTCTACTTCGAGCCGGTCACGGAAGCCGCGCTCGTGCTCGCCCTGGATCTCGGAGGCCGCTTCGTCCGCGGCGCCGTGTGTGACCTCGCCGGCTCGGTGCGCGCGCGCCAGGACATCGAGCTCGCCGGTGCGGACGCGGTCGGCGCGGTCGCGGCGATCTCGAGACTACGCGCGACGCTGCTCGAGGCGTCGGGTCTCGACGCGGGACTGGTCGACTGCGTGGTCGTAGGCGTGCCGGGCGTGATCGTCGGCGACGGAACGCTGCAGCTCGCCGAGAACGTCGCGGGGCTCGAGGGTCGTCGCTTCGCCGAGGAGCTCTGGGAAGCGCTCGACCTTCCCGTCACGCTCGAGAACGACGTCAACCTCGCGGCTCTCGGCGAGCGCTGGCAAGGGGTTGCGCGCGGCGTCGACGACTTCGTCTTCCTGTCAGTCGGTACCGGGATGGGCGCGGGGATCGTGCTCGACGGAAGACTGCATCGCGGTTACCACGGGGCGGCCGGCGAGATCGACTTCGCGCTCGCGGCGCTCGATGCGGTCGATCCTGCAGCAGGAGAGATCTCGGCCCTCGCCGCGCACCTTGCCTCGCAGGACGCGACGACCGCATTGGTCGCGCCGTTCGACCCGCGCGCGATCTTCGGAGCTGCTCGTACTCACGACCCGGTTGCCCTGGCGGTCGTCGACGAGGTCGCGCGTCGGATCGCGTTGCACGTTGCGCCGATCGCAGCGGTCGTCGACGTCGAGCTCATCGTGCTCGGCGGTGGGATCGGAGCCAACGGCGACCTCCTCCTGGCGCCTGTCGGTCAGCTGCTCGCGGAGTGGTTGCCGTTCCCGCCGAGGGTCGAGGTGTCGACGCTGGGTGACGCGGCGGTACTCGCGGGAGCCCTGTCCGTCGGTCGTCAGGCCGCTCTCGACAACGTGTTCACGCGGCGCCGGCCCGCACAGAAGAGCCTTTGAGCCCAGTCGGGCGCGGGTCTACGACCGTGCAGGCCCGGTCGACTCGCGTACGACGAGCCGCGTCCCGAGCTCGACGTGCAGCGTCTCGAAGCGCTGCCGCTCGAGCAGGCGCATCAGCAGGCTCACAGCGGTCCTGCCCATCTCGGCGAGCGGCTGCCGCACGGTCGTCAGCGTCGGGCTGACGATCGTGGCGAGCTCCACGTCGTCGAAGCCGACGATGGAGACGTCCTCGGGCACTCGCAGACCGTTCGCACGCGCGGCCTGGATCGCGCCGATCGCGAGGTTGTCGTTGAACGCGAAGATCGCGGTCGGAGGGTTGGCGAGGTCGAGGAGGCGGCGTGCGGCGCTCCGCCCGCCGCCGATCTCGAAGTTCGCCTCGACCTCGAGTCCGGCGTCCGGCAGGATTCCGGCCGCGGCGAGCGCCGCGTGGTAGCCGCGCCGCCGGTCCTCGGTCGCGACCCAGCCGCGCGGCCCCGTGATGATCGCGATGCGGCGGTGCCCGAGCGTGAGCAGATGGCGCATCGCCTGGTCGGCGCCGGACGTGTGCGCCGCCGATACCGACGCGATCCGGTCGTCGAGCGGCAGCCGCGGATCGATGACGACGAATCGGTAGCCGTCGTCGAGCAGACGCTCGAGCTCGGCGCTCGACTCCTCCGGCAGGACGACGAGCGCCCCGTCGGTCTCGCCGTGGACGAGTCGCTCGAGCAGCGTCACCTCGCGGTCGTGCAGGTGCTCGGTGGGCGAGAGGAGCATGCGCATCTCCTGCTCGTAGAGCGCTTCTGCGACGCCGTAGATGATCTGGGAGAAGTACACCGGGTAGACGAGGGGCACGAGAAGGCCGACGAGGCCGGTGCGCCCCGCGGACAGACCGCGCGCGCTGCGGCTCACGGTGTAGCCCTGCTCGTCGACGACCCGCTGCACGAGGGCGCGCGTCTCGGCCGCGACGTCGTCGCGGCCGTTCAGCACCCGCGAAACGGTGGCGATCGAGACGCCCGCGAGGTCGGCGATCTCGCGGATCGTCATGCGGGAGGCATTCGTGCGCCGCTGGGGGTAACTGGTCATCCTCGTTACATTGAAGCACGTTCCGGAACGTTACGGAAGGCTGCTGCCTCCAATAGTTGCTCTTTGCGGGAAAGTACGCTTGACTTTGCGAAACAGCAGTAGTAAATGTTCCGGAAACGCTTACGGCCAGTCGGCCGGAACCCGCGCGACCATCACCCGACCGCTGGGTGAGAAAGGACATCGAATGCGCACGTTTCGCACTCGCTCGCTCGCAGTCGCGACGACAGGACTGGTCCTGCTCGCCGTGCTCGTACTGAGCGCCTCGGCAACCGCGACTACAGGACGGCTGTCCGGGGTGACCGCGACCGCGGCCGCTCACAAATGCCTGGTGATGGCCGGGTCGGGCGACCCGACGTTCACCAAGAACTTCAACCCCTACGCCGGCGGCACGCTCCCGAGCAACGCGTTCGTCCAGGGCGCGATGTACGAGCCGCTGATCGTGGTTCCGGCCGGTGGGGCCAAGACGATCCCGTGGCTCGCCCGGAGCTGGACGTGGACGAACCACAACAAGACGCTGACCCTGCACATCGCGACGAACGCCAAGTGGTCCGACGGCAAGCCGTTGACCGCCGCCGACGTCGCCTACAGCCTGACGGCCGGCCGGCAGGACAAGTCGATGGACCGCATCGGCCTCACCGGGGCCGACAGCAACATCGCCTCGATCAGGGCCAACGGCGCACACACGGTCGTGATCAAGCTCAAGACGACGGACTCGCAGTTCATCCCGGCGACCCTCAACCGCGCCTTCGTCGTGCCGAAGCACATCTGGGCGAAGGTCAAGGATCCCGCGACGTTCACGAATTCGAACCCCGTCAGCTCGGGCCCGTACAACAAGATCACCCGCTTCACAGGACAGGACTACGTCCTGAACAAGAACCCGAACTACTGGCAGAATGGCCTGCCGAAGGTCGCGTGCCTCGAGTACGTGTGGGCCGCGTCGAACGACGCCGGCATCGCACAGATCAAGAGCGGGCAGGTCGACTGGACGCACAACTTCGTCCAGAACGTCGAGAAGACGTACGAGTCGGTCGACAAGGCGCACTACCACGCCTTCTACTCGAACATGGACTACCCGATCTCGCTCGTGTTCGACGACACGCAGTACCCGTACAGCATGGTCGCCTTCCGCAAGGCCGTCAGCCTCGCCATCGACCGCAAGTCGGTCTGGCAGCTCGGCGAGTACGGCTACGAGACGCCGGCGGACGCCCTCGGCCTGAGCGGGCCGGTGGCCGGAAGCGGGCTCTACAGAAGCTGGGAGACCGACAAGTCGGTGAAGGCGCTCGCGAAGTCGATGGCGAGGTACAGCCCGTCGGCCGCGAAGACGATGCTCACGAACGCCGGTTTCTCCTACAAGGGCAGCACGCTGCTCGATCCGAAGGGCAACCCGGTCAACCTCGATATCCACGTGATCTCGGGCTGGTCGGACTGGGTCGCCTCGAACCAGATCATCACGAAGAACCTCCAGGCGATCGGCATCAACTCGAACGTCAAGCTCGAGCCCGACTGGGGCGGCTGGGCTCCGAACGCGATGTCGACGAAGAATCCGACGCTGCTCTGGCAGGTCGCCTCGCGCGGTTCGCTGTACGGCTACTTCTACGCGAACCTCTCCCAGAACGCGTACATCCCGTCGGGCCAGGACGGAACCCCGACCGGGAACTGGGAGCACTTCTCCAACGCGAAGGCGACAACCCTTCTCAACCAGTGGAAGAACACGCTCGACGTCAAGAAGCAGCACTCGATCGCGACGCAGCTCTCGAAGATCTGGCTGCAGCAGCTCCCGGTCATCCCGGTGATGATCGGCGCGCGGTGGTCGACGTACAGCACGAAGTACTTCCACTGCTTCCCGACGGCGAAGAACTTCTACGCCGA
>Ga0066903_100007142_pt1 | contig 10070 bp, 6 predicted proteins | sample PanSoiMetaGPlot1_FD_67491 | JGI IMG/M metagenome (GOLD analysis project Ga0066903, IMG submission 67491) | Tropical forest soil microbial communities from Panama analyzed to predict greenhouse gas emissions - Panama Soil - Plot 1 (version 2) | ecosystem: Environmental > Terrestrial > Soil >... | reverse complement strand
CGCAAGGGCGCCAACATGATGGGCCTGGACCAGGATGATCTCGTGCTCGCGCCGTGGACAACGGTCCAATATCGCATCAACGGTATGAAACTGGCCTTCGCCGAACTGCCCGGCGCGAAGGCCACTTCTCCGTTCAATCAGGTCAACTCGCTGAGCAGCCTATACCCGAACCAGCAACGGCCGCTCTATCCGCAGTCTTCCGCTCAGCAGGAAGCAAATGCTCCACAGCTCAGGCGATTCGCCGCGCTGGACGACATTTTTTTGAGCGCCAACTCGATTGAAGACATCCCCGACGCCATCAAGCAGATCACTGAGCTACTGCGCCAGCGGCATCGCCTGCGGGACAGTCAACCGGACGATTTCGGTATCCGCAATTGGGTGGAACTTTCAAAGGCACTCGGCTCCAGCACTGTGCGACTCACCAATTTCCTGCTCGCGGTGGCCTTGATTTCTCTGGTGGTAGGGGGCGTTGGCATCATGAATATCATGCTGGTTTCCGTGACCGAACGGACCCGGGAGATCGGGCTGAGGATGGCGGTCGGTGCCCGCGCCCGTGACATTCTTCGTCAGTTCCTCTCGGAAGCAGTTCTGCTGTGTGTGCTGGGAGGTCTGGCCGGCGTCGTGCTGGGTCGCGGCGTTTCCATGACAGTCGGGGCGCTCTTGCACTGGCCGACGATTCCGTCCCTAATTGCTGTGGTTGTCGCGGTGGGAGTATCGGCAGCAATTGGCATCGTTTTTGGCTATTATCCGGCCTGGAAGGCTTCGCGGCTCGACCCGATCGATGCCCTGCGACACGAGTAAAAGGGAATGAACGAGCCGAACATCATTTGAGGGAGTGACATTGTCCATCGACGGCTGGCTGCTGTTTTCGACTCGCTGTGCCCGGCTCTTTGCCTACGGGTTGCTTTCCGTCGTCCTGATGTTCTATTTGGCCGCGGTTGGCCTGAGCGAAGCCGAGAGTGGTTTGTTGCTGACGCTGACCCTGGTGGGCGACATCGTTATCTCATTGTGGCTGACAACGCACGCGGATCGGTTGGGCCGGCGACGGATGCTGATGATCGGCGGCTTGCTGATGGTTTTTGCCGCTGTACTCTTCGCACTGACGAGTAATTTCTGGTTGCTCCTCCTGGCCGCCACGGTCGGCGTCATCAGTCCCAGCGGCAACGAAGTCGGCCCCTTCTTGCCCATCGAGCAGGCGGCCCTGGCGCAAACACTCGCGCCGGAACACCGCACCGGGGTGTTCTCCTGGTACAACCTGGTTGGCTCGCTGGCCACTGCCCTGGGTTCGCTCTCGGGAGGTCTGATCGCTCAATTTATGCAAGGGCTCGGCTACACCGGGACGAGCGTCTTTACACCGCTCTTGATCATTTACGGCGGCATCGGTTTGTCCCTGGTGATTCTGTTCGCCTTTCTCTCACCTGCGGCCGAGATCGGACCGGACACGCCTCGTCCGAAAACGGCTCTCGGATTGCACCGCTCACGCAAAGTTGTCTTGCGCCTGTCTGCCCTGTTCGCTCTGGATGCCTTCGGCGGCGGGTTCATCATCCAGACGATCTTGTCCAAGTGGTTTGCGGCGCGCTTTGGCGCGGAGTTTGCCCAGCTGGGCGGTATCTTTTTTGCCGCCAACATTCTCGCCGGCATCTCGGCCCTGGCCGCTGCCCGCGTGGCAAAACGGATCGGCCTTGTGAACACCATGGTCTTCACCCACTTGCCTTCGAACATCCTCCTGATCCTGATTCCGCTGGCGCCCAATCTGCCACTAGCCATCGCTTTGCTACTATTGCGATTCAGCATCTCGCAGATGGACGTGCCGGCCAGGCAATCGTACACCGTGGCCGTGGTCAGCCCGGACGAGCGCTCGGCGGCCTCCGGGGTGACCGGCGTGGCCCGTTCCGTGGGAGCGTCGATCGCGCCGTACCTGGCGACCTTGTGCGTGGCCAACCCACCTCTGCTGGGCATGCCGTTCTTTCTGGCCGGCGGCATCAAGATTGTCTACGACCTGTTGCTGTTCCGAGGATTTCGCACGTTGGCGCCGCCCGAAGAAATCAAGCCCGCGCCGCCAGCCATCACGGAGGAAGCGAAATGATCGTATATTCGGGCTGGACCGCAGAATCGGCACAACCGGATTCCGGGATTGCCTTGCGAGGCCAAAGCCCCCAACCTATAATGTCTAATACCAACATCGGAGTTAGACATCATGGCCGACGATCCGGTTACCAGGCACTTCTTCCACGGCTTCATCCGCTTGCACATTCTCTATCACGCGGCCAAGGAGGCCACCTATGGTGCGGAGATTGCCGAAGAGCTGGTCCGCCATGGCTATCGCCTGAGCCAGGGAACCCTGTATCCGACCCTCCACCTGCTGGAAGAGCTTGGTTACCTGGTGCCCAGGACCAAGGTCGTTGGGGGAAAGCAGCGGAAGTATTACCGGGCCACTGCCGCCGGCAAGCGCGTCCTCAAGGAAGCCCGCGAAAAGCTGCAGGAACTGGTCGCCGAAGTCATCGAGGACCACGATCAGCCGTTTCGGGTGATCAAACAAAAGCGGACCAAACGACGGAGCCCGAAGCGCTAGCGAGGAACCAATTTTGACGCAAGTCATTAATTGGTTGAGAGATAGTGGTGAAATGAATTTAACTCCTTGCTGGGAAAGGGATATCGAAAATGGATTTCACGAAGCGCTCGGAGCGGAGTCCAAAACATGCGCGGCGTTTTTGATGCAAGCTCATGCCGTGTTTGGTATTACGTTGATTCGGCCACGTGACTGCCAAAAATGGATTTCACGATTGTTCCTCTGATGAAATGAAATCCATTTTTGGCAGCCGGGATTAGGAGAAGGACATGAACCCCATTATCTTCGCCCTGCGGCATCCGATCACGGTGATGGTGGGCATCCTGGCCGTTGTCCTGGGCAGCGTGCTGGCTTTTTTTCGCATGAAGGTGGACATTTTTCCCAGCCTCAACCTGCCGATCATTTACGTCGCCCAGCCCTATGGCGGTCTCGATCCCGCCCAGATGGAAGGGCTCATCACGAACTACTATGAGTATCACTTTCTGTACATTTCCGGCATCCATCACGTGGAATCCAAGAACGTCCAGGGCGTGGCCCTGATGCGGCTCTTCTTCCATCCGGGCACCGACATGGCCCAGGCCATGGCCGAGACGATTCAGTACGTCAACCGTTCCAAGGCCTTTATGCCGCCGGGAACGGTCGGGCCGTTCGTCATGCGCTTCGACACGGGCAGTGTGCCGGTCGGCTACCTGGTCCTCTCCAGCAAGACCAAGGCGATCAAGGAAATCCAGAACGATGCCCTGTTCAAGGTGCGGCCAATTTTTGCCAGTTTGCCGGGAGTTTCCGCTCCGCCACCGTTCGGTGGCAACCAGCGCACCATTGTGCTCCAGGTCGATCCCAACCGCTTGCGCGCCTATAAGCTCTCGCCCGAAGACGTGGTCGCCGCACTGAATCAAGGGAACACCATCAGCCCGTCCGGCAATATCCGCATCAAGGACATGATGCCCATCGTGCCCTCCAATGCCATGGTGAAGGATCCCAAGGAGCTGGGCAATATTCCCATCTGGCCCGGAAAAAACGTCTACGTCCGCGATATCGCCGTCATTGAAGACACCATGGATATTCCCAGCGGCTACGCCCTGGTGGATGGCCGGCAAGCGGTGTACCTCCTGGTCACCAAGCGGGCCGACGCCTCGACGCTCAGCGTGGTCAACGAGGTGTACGCCAACCTGGACAAGATGCGGAAAGCCATTTCCGAAGAAATCGAGGTCCGCTTCGTGCTGGATCAGTCTCCATTCGTCACTCGCGCCATGTGGAACGTGGGCATGGAAGGGATGCTGGGTGCGTTCCTCACCGGGCTCATGGTGCTTTTGTTCCTGCGCGATTGGCGCAGCGTGATCGTGGTTGTTTTGAATATTCCCTTCGCTCTGTTGAGCGCGGTGATTGCTCTGGCTCTGACCGGGCAGACCATCAACCTGATGACGCTGGGCGGGCTGGCTCTCGCCGTCGGCATACTGGTCGATGAATCCACGGTCGAGGTGGAGAACATTCACACCCAAATGGACAAGACCGGTTCTATTGCACGGGCCACCCGGCTGGGAAATGCCGAGACGGCAGTACCACGGCTCCTGGCGATGTTCTGCATCCTGGCGGTCTTCATTCCGTCGTTCTTCATGGAAGGGGCGGCACGCGCCCTGTTCGTGCCCCTGTCGTTGGCCGTCGGGTTTTCCATGATCGCCTCGTACATCTTGTCCAGCACCTTTGTGCCGGTGATGTCGATCTGGGTGCTGCGACATTTCCATCCCGAGGAAACGGAAAACGGGCAGGCACAGCGGCGATTTTCCTTTGCACGTCTTCGGGATCGTTTTGCCGGAGCGTTGCAAAAACTCATGCCCTATCGCTGGATTCTGGTCGGCAGCTATGTCGTTGTTGCGGGACTAGTCATCTGGCTGGTCGGCGGCAACCTGGGGACGGAGATCTTTCCCAGCGTGGACGCCGGTCAGTTCCAGTTGCGGCTGCGCGCTCCGGACGGTACCCGCATCGAGCGCACCGAGGAGATCACCAAGCAAGCGCTGGAGATTATCAAGGAAGCGGTCGGAGAGGACAACGTGGCCATCTCCGTTGGTTACGTTGGTCTCATTCCTTCCACCTATCCGATCAACACCATCTACCTATGGATGCGTGGCCCGGAGGAAGCAGTGCTGCGCGTGGCCCTGAAGTCCGGGAGCGGCGTCCGCGTGGAAGAACTAAAACAGCGTTTGCGTGGAGAATTGAAGAACAAGCTGGGCGATTGGCTCGCGGACAGGTTGCAGGCGGAAGGGTACACTTCGGAAGAAGTGGCCGAGCGTGTGCGCGGCTTGCGCCTCTCTTTCGAACCGGCGGATATTGTCAACGAGGTCATGAGCTTTGGCGCCCCCACGCCGATTGAGGTAGTGGTGCAAGGTGGGCCGACATTTGACGACACCCGCGCCTACGCTCAGAAGGTGCAAAAAGAACTGGGCAAGATCCCTTCGCTCGTGGATTTGCAAGTGGTCCAGCCGCTCGAATATCCAGCGGTGGCCGTTGCGGTGGATCGCCAGCGGGCAGGGCTGAGTGGGACCACGACGGCCGGGGTGGCCGGCGCTCTGGTGTCCGCCACGTCCTCCAGCCGGTTTGTGACGCCGATCTTCTGGGCTGATCCGAAAACCGGCATCGGCTACCAGGTGCAGGTGGAGATTCCTCCTTACCAGATGAATTCCGCAGAGGAAATCGGCCTGGTGCCTGTTCGCGGCAGGGCACCGGCCGACTCCCACGGCTCCGGTCAGCTTCTGGTCCGCGACGTGGCCAAAGTTGGAACGGAAAAAGTTGTTGGCGAATACGATCGCTACAACATGAAACGGCTCGTGAGCATGACCGCCAACATCGAGGGCGAGGATCTGGGGCGAGTGGCGGCCCAGATCAGCGGGGCCCTGGCGGCGGCCGGCGAGCCGCCGCGCGGACTCGAAGTCAATGTCCGTGGCCAGGTGTCACCCATGCAGGAGATGTTCTTTGGCCTGGGGATCGGCCTCGCCATGGCCGTGGTTGTGATCTTTCTCCTCCTGACCGCGTATTTCCAATCGCTGCGACTGGCGTTCATCTCGGTGTCCGCCGTGCCGGCCGTGATCGCGGGAGTGGCACTGTTCCTGTGGTTGACGCGCACCACCTTGAATATTCAGTCGTTCATGGGAGCGATCATGGCCATCGGCGTGGCGGTGGCCAATGCCATCTTGCTGGTGACGTTTGCGGAACGTGCCCGGCAGGAAGGTGCTCCATCGGTTGCCGCGGCGCTGGAAGGGGCGCGGAGCCGGCTCCGGCCCATTCTCATGACGGCCTGTGCCATGATGGCCGGCATGGTGCCCATGGCTCTGGCCATTGGGGAAGGTGGAGAGCAAGTGGCGCCGCTGGGCCGGGCGGTCATCGGCGGACTGGCGGCGGCAACTTTTGCCACGTTGTTCATCCTGCCCAGCGTGTTTGCCATTGTTCAGGCCCGCGCCAGTCTTCTGATCGCCTCGCTTGATCCGGATGATCCGCAGAGCGGGCATTATGACAAGAAAGAGTGAGTGGTGAGTCGATTCCGCAGCGGTTTCGCGTGGCCTTTCGGTGTCCGCGAATTCGATGCTGCAACTGATAGATGAATGAACTCAGGGTGAAACATGATCGCTTCGATTTCACGAATGCTGTTGACCATCGCAGTTTTCATGGTTCTGTTGACCGGGAACGGCTGTAGCAAATCCGGCAAGAAATCGCCATCGGAGCCGAAGGCGGTCAAGGTTTCGGTGGTCAAGCCGCAAATGGCGGCTATTCACCGGGAAGTTCGACAGCCGGGGTACATCGAGGCCTGGGAACAAGCGGCCATCTTCCCCAAGATTCCCGGTTACGTGGAGAAATGGCACGTCGATATCGGGGACAAGGTAGAGCAGGGCAAGGTCCTGGCGGACTTGTATGTCCCGGAGATGGTGGAAGAAGTAAAGCAAAAGGCGGCGGCGGTCAAGCAGGCCAAGGAGTCGTTCGAGGTAGCCAAGGCACGTGTGCTGAAGGCACACGCGTGGATTGAAGAATTCCAGGCCGGCTTGCTACGCGCCCAGGCCAATCGTCGCCGCTGGCAGCTCGAATTCGACCGCATCAGCAAATTGACCGGTGTCATTGACAAGCAGATCAAGGAAGAGACCCAGAATCAACTGGAATCGGCCACCGCGGGCTGGAAAGAGGCGCAGAAAAAAGTCGAATCGGCTCAGGCGGCGTTGAAAGAAAGTGAAGCCCAGAAAAACAAGGCCCAAGCCGATATCGCCGTGGCCGAGGCGGACCACAAGCGAGTGGCCGCCCTGCTCAGCTATGCAACTATCAAGGCGCCTTTCCAGGGCGTGGTGACCAGGCGGAACATCAACACCGGCGATTTTGTGCAGCCTCCCACGGCCGGGAAGGGGGAGCCGCTTTTCGTGCTGCAAAGCCGGGACGTGATGCGGATATTTGTCGAGGTCCCAGAGACTGATGCCTCTTGGGTTGCCAAGGGGGCCAAGGCGAATGTCACCATCCAGGCTCTCAGGGGGCAGGTATTTCCGGGCGAGGTGGCTCGGACCTCCTACGCCCTGGACCGCGCCGCCCGCACCCTCCTTGCGGAGATCGATCTGGAAAATCCCAAGGACCTGCTCCGCCCCGGCATGTATGCCGTTGCCACGATCAGCGCGGAATCGCCCAAGGTGCTGACGATTCCGGCATCCGCAATTGTCACCCAGGGGGACGTGACGCAGGGATACCAGAATTACTGTTATGTGGTGGAAAACGACAAAGCACGGCGAACCTTTCTGGAAGTCGGCATCCGCGATAACAATCGCGTCCAGGTCCTGAAAAAGAAAACCCACGATGCGAATAAGAAGGAACAGTGGGTGGATCTTTCCGGACAGGAAAGGATCATCCTGGGCGACCTGTCATCGCTGACCGATGGCAAAGCGGTAGAGGTTTCGGAAAAGAAATAGAGAATTGTGAGTGGTGGCTCGTGAGGGGGGATACTGCGAAGGCAACTCGGAGGCGCCAAATCGCTTGTCACCACTCACGACTCACCACTCACTACTCACGACTCACCAATTACCAGTAGCGCACGCGCCACCAATCATGAGGCGTAGCGTTCTTGCCATACCACCAGTAACCGTCCATCCAGGACAGTGTGATCGACCGCCATCCCGGTGGAATCTTGGGATAAGGATAGAACGGACCGATGAACGGCCAGGACTGGTAGGGATAAAGGTTGGGATAGGCCACGCGGGAGAAATTATTGTAAGGGGCGTATGTCGGCCAGGCATAAGGCGGCATGCGGGGCGGCATCATACCGGGTTGCGGGCCGGGAGGGGCCTGAAAAATCGGCGTCGGTTCGGGCCCCATCCCACCTTTGGCCGGCGCATCCGGCTTGGGCTCGGGACCTGGCTGGAAAACCGGCGGTTCCGTAACAGCCTGGGCCCTGGTTAATGGGGTTTGGCCGGCGACGGAGAGATGATCCACAACTTTCTCAACTCCCGTCACTCTCTGAACGATGCGGAGGACTTCGCCACGCTGAATTGGGTCCATCACCTGCCCGCTCAATTCGGCGGCGCCGTCCTGAAAAGTGATGTCCACCTGGTAGTGCCGGATCTGTTTGGCCTGGCGCAAGCGGTCTGCAATGGCGTCGGCCATTTGCTGATTGTGAGGCGAAGCGATCCCCAGTCGTGCCGGTTCCCCGGCTTGTGTGGGTTCCTGACCCCGCACAAAAACACCAGGGGCTTTCAGTAAACCAAGGCCAATCAGGGCAATGAAGAGACAGCGTCGTGCTATCACGGCAACCTCCTAGTTGGAATCAGCCGCCCAATCAATGAGCCGGCACCTGTGCGCGCAAGGGACGATATGAGACTATTTCCCGCACTATCGAGGGGAGCAAATCATTTTGCGAAATGAGCGGGTTTTCATGGCAGCCGTCGAGCGGCACTCTCCGAGCAAATGCTAGAGGAGAGCGAACTGTAAGAGTTTTGCAGGCGTGCACATCTGGAATCGTTCGACGAAAATCCGGGAAAAAACGGAAAGAAAGTTTGAAGTTCATCGATCCAGCTCGTCTTCCGACCCCTGACCCTTGCTGGGAATTGACAGCCTGCACCGGCGTCTCTATACTGCAAAAGTTGTCAAGCGCCTGTAGCTCAACTGGATAGAGCAATGGCCTACGGAGCCATAGGTTGGGGGTTCGAATCCCTCCAGGCGTAGTCGAATTTGCGGAATTTGCTGGCAAAGTCACCAAAAACCCCGGATTTTCCGGGGTCTTGTCCGGACACACGGAACATCTGTTCGGCGCCTTCCTTTTGCCCGGTGGCAAACGGGCTCTCTCGTATGCGGCTGACAGGACTGCGCGCCTGTGGGACCTGGCCAGTGGCAAAGAACTAAGCAGGCTTGAACTAGGAGACAACCTGTCCAACATTCGCGGCCTGGCAATGTCGCCTGACGGCAAACATATCCTCGTCGGCCACGACGGCAAACCCACGGTCCGGCTGATCGAATTGGCCACTGGCAACGAGATTCATCGCTACAACCTCACCACAAATCCACGCGGTTTGTCGTTCTCACCGGATGGCCGGTTCGCGGCCGCTGGCAGCTGGCGTGGCATTGTCTACTTCTGGCGGATACCGGGATTGTTTGATGTTGAGTGAGCGCTCATTTTCGCGGAGAGAATTCGCAAAACAGCGATTTTGTGAAATGGAAGGTAGAACGGATATTGCAAAACCCGCTGGCAATCAATGACCTTGCCCATCATGAGCAAGAATCACTTCATTGGGCAAGGGGTCAGCCCCTTTTAAACAGCTCTCAGCGGTTCATTTGTTTCTGATCGCGAGCCGATAGCGTACTCCGGCCGCATCCAGTTTCTCGCCCGGGAAGCGGGAGATCAAGGTCGCGCTATTGCCAGCGCGCTCGTAAACAAATGGCCTGCCCGTGCAAGGATCTTCGGGAACCGGCACAATGGTCACTTCGCTCAGCTTGTCGGGCAGGCGTCCCTTGTGTGCGGCGGCGTGCATGCGCAGCGCCTCGATCACCCGCAAGACGGAGATGTTGCGGCCAAGACGCATCTCGGCCGAACGCACCTTCATGATCGCCGGCAAGAGTTGGGCGAATTGCTTGGCTTCCGATAGAGGAGCGGCCTTGAGCCGGTCCTGCGCCTGGGTGAAGCGCCGCCGCGCTTCCTGGTATGGCAGGTTGGCGGTCTTGAAAAAATCGTCGCGGAACTCACTGTAAATGTCCACAAGGTGAAGTAGCAGAACCTGGGCGGGCGGCATGGCCTCCACCTTTGCCTTGGACAGCTTTCTCGTTTCCATGAGGTGTTTCTTGGCCGCGGGCAAGTCAGGCGAACGGGCAGCCGGGTCCGCCGTGCCGTTGCCTTCCATGGCTTTAAGGCTTTTGTCGAGCCCGGCCAGCCGCTGGAATTCCGTCCGCACCTTCCGCAGCACCCGATCCCACTCACCGGCGGAGCGCGGCCGGTCGAGATCGGCCAGGTCAGAGAATTCCATTTCCAATACGCGATATTCAAAGTCCAAGG
>Ga0066903_100007141_pt1 | contig 10071 bp, 12 predicted proteins | sample PanSoiMetaGPlot1_FD_67491 | JGI IMG/M metagenome (GOLD analysis project Ga0066903, IMG submission 67491) | Tropical forest soil microbial communities from Panama analyzed to predict greenhouse gas emissions - Panama Soil - Plot 1 (version 2) | ecosystem: Environmental > Terrestrial > Soil >... | reverse complement strand
CAGAGTAGAAGGTTGCGTCAGGCTTCCATGCGACAAGAAATCGGATCTTTATAAAGAGGAACGCTCATGAGCGCATATCGAATTCTCGTAGCGGATGATCACGAGATCGTACGTCACGGCTTGCGTGCAATGTTGCAAACACAGCCCATGATGGAAATTTGCGGTGAGGCCGCGGATGGTCGCGAAGCAGTGGCCAAAGCTCTCGAATTGAAGCCCGACCTAGTTGTACTGGATATTGGCATGCCGAACCTGAATGGGTTGGAAGCGACCCGGCAGATCCGAGCGGACCTTCCCGCGACCAAAGTTCTAATTCTGTCTCTTTATGAGAGCGAACAGATGGTGCGCGAGGTTTTCGATGCAGGCGCTGCTGGATATCTGCTCAAGTCCGACGCCTCGCGCCACCTGGCGAAGGCTGCAGAGACGATCCGAAATGGACGAATCTTTGTGACGCCTCGGTTTGAACACCTTTTTGCGGATGGTGAATTACGGCCGGTGGCCAAGAGCAAGTCACCAAACCTGGTGACGCTGACGGCCCGGGAGCGACAGGTCATTCAACTCCTTGGCGAAGGCAAGACCACTAAGGAAGTTGCGGTCAGCTTAGATATGGCAGTGAAGACGGCCGAGACGCATCGTGCCCATATCATGCACAAACTCGACCTCCATTCCATCACTGATCTTGTCCTTTACGCCGTGCGGAATCGTATTGTGCAGCTTCCACAACCGCTAGAGAGCATCGTGGGGGAGGAAGTCCCGAATACCCCTGCTGTTTAGGCCGTGACGACAGACTGGAAGATCGGGAAGTTCTTCTCCGCGAGGTTCTCGTCTCCTAAAGTAGGCCCCGGTTTCCTCTTTTTGAGGTCTTCCGTTACTATCTTGTTCACATTACGTGGCCATCCGTAGGGCATCTTCGCGCGTACTTCCATTGAAGGATAAGTTTGCTTGTCCAGCGCTGAGTTAAAGGGAGCCTTGAGCGATTTTTCGCTGGTAACAGCAATTCGCTCCGGCGATGAGAGTGCAATGGCGGCGCTCTACGATCGCTATTCTTCTCTCGTTTATTCGATCGCGCTGCGAGTATTGGGAGATACGGGAACGGCGGAAGACGTGCTCCAGGAAGTATTCATGCAGTTGTGGCGGAATCCGGGACTCTTCGATTCCAGCCGCGGTAACGTTGCGCCATGGCTCGCGGTCATTTCCAGAAACAGGGCGATCGACAATCTCAGGCGCCGAAAGCCTGAGACCGATATCGACGATGTTGTATTGTCCGTCGAACCGGAGATGGCAGCGGATGCCGAACGAGCCGTAGTCATACAGAAGGTACGCGGTGCACTCGAGGGCATGCCGAGTTCCCAGCGCGTCGCCCTTGAAATGGCGTACTTTGAAGGATTGACACATACGGAGATCGCTGCCAAGACAGGAGAACCGTTGGGAACGGTTAAGACCCGGATTAGATCTGGGCTTTTGGCACTACGCAAAGTGTTTGCATGAGCGTGCACGAACAATTCGCGGAAGATCTCGCTCTTTACGCGCTTGAGGCTTTGACAGCAGAGCAGCGGGACTCCTTGGAGAGACATCTTCACGACTGCGCGGATTGCCGTCGTGAGCTCGAGAAACTACGTGGGGACATGGCTCTGTTGGGATTGAGCGCGTCAGGACCGAGGCCACCGCAGCGCTCCCGTCAACGATTAATGGATGCCATCTCGCGCGAGCGTCGTCAACCGATTGCGGCACCGTCACGTCGCTGGTGGACGGCCGTCCCCTGGGTCGTTGCCGCGGCATTGGCAGTTGTTGTTGGCCTCTTATGGCGCGATAACCAAGAGCAGGAACGGAGACTCGTCGGATTGCAGTCCGAGTCGAAGCAACAACGGATCGATCTCGAGCGGGCGCGGCAGATTGTTTCTACGCTGACCGCAACTGATGCGCTGCGAGTGACATTGGTGGCTGCAAAGACTCCGCCGCAACCGCAAGGAAAGGCGATCTATGTTCGTGATCGCGCAAATCTGATCTTCCTCGCCAACAACATGCCACAGTTGCCTGCGCAGAAGGCTTATGAGCTCTGGATTATCCCGCAGGCTGGAGCGCCGATTCCTGCGGGAGTTTTCAAACCCGACACACATGGCAGCGCAACAGTCGTGAATCCTCCCATCCCCACAGGGGTTCAAGCAAAGGCTTTTGCGATCACCGTGGAGCCGGAAACTGGATCCTCTGCGCCTACCTCGGAGCCAATTATGTTGGGCGCTGGGGAGTGATCCCGCTCGACTCCCTAAGGCGGTGTTTGCTGGTCCTCGGTGAATTAAACCCTTTCGCTACATAATCCTTTGTACATACAGCTGTACGCTTCCCGGATAGTTTTCTGGTTGGACAAACAGGGCAATGCAGTTTTCGCGACTAGCAATGCGTCGCGTTAGGGAATCACACACAAGTGCAGCTCTCAATTCCCGCCCCTTGTTGCATGCCCCAATCGACGGGCTGTCAAAAGAGGAGACACTTGATGCTGAATGGAAAGGTTTTTACTGTCCTGGCGACGTTGTGGTTAGCAATGGTGCTTTCCGGATGTGGAGAACCTCATCACCGTGCTGTAGTTTATGCACCGACTGCACCTCCACCACCCGTAACAGAAGGGATCACAGTATCTCCTGGCGCGGGATATGTATGGATTCCCGGACACCACGAATGGCATGGAAATGCCTATGTGTGGTTCCCGGGCCATTGGCAACTTCGTCCCAATGGCCATCATGATTGGATCCCAGGACATTGGGTGCAGAGCAATCGCGGATGGTACTGGGTAGACGGTCACTGGCGGTAAGGCCGAGTAAGAAAAGTAGCTCGGAGGATGCATGTGGATTAACGCTGAAAGCAATTCGGATCAGCCAAAGCGCGATAACCCCTTTCAGGAAGAAGAAAACCAGGATAACAAACATCCACGACGGGCCCCGGGCACCGAGCGGGAGTATCAGGGCAATATTCCGGAGGAGAAGCGCGCTCCTGGTAAGGAACAAGGCGATGACGATACACAGGACAATTGATCGAAAGATAGCGTGAAACTTTCTGGTTTGGGACAAGGAGGAAACAATGAAGAGGACAGCGGCACATGCGATTGCTGTAGTTTTTGCGACCGCAATGGCATGGATAGCAGTTTCAGGAACTACCGCGAATGCACAGGGAAACCCTGACATCACACGTCAGGAACTGGTAAATTTCAACCGATTCCTCGATGGAAACCCGCAAATCCGCTACGACTTGACGCGCAATCCTTCGCTGGTGAATGACCCGCGATATGTTCAGGGTCATCCTGAGTTGCGGGATTTCCTCGCCAACCATGGCGGCGTACGTGAGGAACTGAAGGAGACGCCCAACATCTTCATGCGCCGGGAATACGGTTATGGTGGCGGTGGCGGTTCTTACCGCGATGAAGATCAGCCGCACATGGAGGCGGCCATGCAGCATTTGAGGGAAGCAGAGGCTGAACTAAATCGGGCTACGAGTGACAAGGGCGGACACCGTGTGCGAGCCCTTGACCTGACCCGGCAGGCTGAGTCCGAGGTGAATTCCGGAATTCACTACGACGACAGGCACTAGGTCCGATTGCAATCTATTGTGCCCTTCATAAAAAAGGGCTCTTTTCTGTTTTCGGCTCTTGTAAAGCCCGACGAAGTTTCTGCCGAAGGAGGTATGCAGGAGCACTATGTATGCTCGAAATCGGTGATGCAGAGGTTCTTCGCAGCGTTCTTGAAGGGCTCCATCTCGGAATTTACGTCGTTGATCGTGACCGCAGAATTGTGTTTTGGAACAGAGGTGCTGAGCGGATAACCGGCTACATCAGCCAGGAGGTCATTGGGCGCTGTTGCAGGGATGAGCTTCTTGTGCACTGCAATCACGAGGGGACGATGCTCTGCGCCTCGCCTTCCTGCCCTATGGTGGAGTGCATGCGCGAAGGAAAGGATAGCGAGGCAAATCTCTTCTTGCGTCACAAAAACGGCTACCGCATTTCTGTATCCGCCCAGCATCTTCCCTTGAGAGACGCAAGAGGCGCGATCATCGGTGCCGCCGAAGCATTCGAAGTGAACTCGGTACTCGAGCGCAGGCGAGGCTATCAACCGGATCGCGTGACCGATTCGGGCACAGAGCTAGGCGATCGTGTATTTATTGAACATCGACTGCACTTCGCCATGGCACGGTGGAACGAATTCCATGTTCCATTCGCAATACTTTGCGTTCAGATCGACCAGTTGCGCGACGTTCGGGCGAGACTTAGCCATGGGGCAGAGAATGAAGTTACCCGTGTAGTCGGGAGTTCTCTGGAGAACGCGATTCGCGAAGCGGATTACCTCGGCCGCTGGAACGATAATCAATTTCTGATCATTCTCAGTAAATGTCAACCCGAGGCGGTGGAGATGGTGGCGGAACGCGTCAAGAAAGTGGCCGGCAGCACTCGCGTTCAGTGGTGGGGCGATCGCCTCGAATTTGAACTGTCTCTTGGACAAGCCATCGCTGAACCCGACGACACCATCGACTCTTTGATACAGCGGGCGGAGAGATCGCTAACCGCGAATTGAGGCGGAGCAGCCTCGACGAAAAAACAAAAAGGGGGAGGATTTAGTCGAGGCTTCGGTTTCTGCGTGACTATCGAAATATAGGCTAATTAGGAAGAGCTGTTGCCGATATTCCCTGAAGCATTCTTTGAGCTGCGGACTGCAGGTCGGCCAGTTCGCGCTTGATCCTGCCCTCATCATAAAGATTGTTCTTGCACTCATGAAGCATTCGAAGAGTGAGTTCCTTCGAATTGCGACATCCGGAACGAGTCATACTCTCCCGCAACGATGTCCATACAGTAAACTCGTTGGTTTCAAGCAAGTCTGCAATCTGGCACGTCTCTAATCCAAGAGAAAACAATAGAACAGTGCGGAACTGCTGGGAATTCAAGATGTCCAGCAGGGTAAGAAAGTCAAATTCCATGTGCTTGCGCTCCTACGTTAAGGGTACGAAGGAACAAAGGGCCTAGTCTTTGCGCGTGAGCAACAATGAGTGATCAATAAGGGTTGCGCGGGCGGTTTCGGGAAAGACACTAGACAAGTGTTCTTAAGCTATTTGCAAGGACAACCCGAAAGCGTATCTTGATCGGGAACATCGCACATGGACCGCAAGACTTACGCGATCATATTTGCCGCCGTAATGCTGGGAGCAGCTGTCGGACTGGGGACGTACACGTTCATCTATGCGAAGGGATACTCCTATCTGACGGATGATCCGGCAGCCTGCACGAATTGTCACGTGATGCGGGCGCAATACGATGCGTGGATGAAATCAAGCCATCATTTCGCCGCAACCTGCAACGACTGTCACACGCCACACAACATCATCGGCAAGTATGCGGTGAAAGCAAACAATGGGTTCTGGCATTCCTTCTACTTCACCAACGGCAACTATCCTGACACTATCGAGATTACGAAATTCGATCACCAAGTCGCGGAAAATGCCTGTCGCCGTTGCCATGAAACCATCACTTCGGCGATCGATGGCAATGTAGTGCATGGGAAGGCCGAAGGGCTGTTATGCACTCGCTGCCACAATTCAGTAGGGCATTCTGAATCGGCATCTGCCCTGTTAAACCAGGGTTCACTTCGGAGTTCCTATGAACGCTCCAAGTAGTTCTGAATCGAAACGTGCCCGTCGCCTTTTCATCACAGTGGTGGTACTGGCTGGAGTTGCAACCTTGGCCGTCACAAGTCTGCTCATTAATATTTTTGAGCGAAAGCAAGAGGCCAAGAACCCGTTTTACCGAGTTGTGGAGCTGAATGACACAATTGACGACCCGGCTGTTTGGGCGAAGAACTTTCCCATGCAGTATGACCTTTATCAACGAACCGTAGATATGCAGCGCACCAAATACGGCGGCAGCGAGGCGCTGCCGCATTCGCCGACTCAGGCGGATCCTCGGTCGGTAGTAGCGAGGTCCAAGCTGGAAGAGGATCCACGATTGAAAACAATCTGGGCGGGTTACTCCTTTTCGGTAGATTACCGGGAGCGGCGTGGTCATGCCTACATGCTCGAAGATCAGACTTTCACGGAGCGGCAGAAAGCCAATCCGCCCGCCATGTGTATTAATTGCCATGCCTCAATGGTTACGACGTTCATGAAACTCGGTGACGGTGATCTCACGAAGGGGTTCAACGTCATCAGCGACTCGCACATGACATACCCCCAGATCCGCGAACAAGTAAAGCATCCGATTGCCTGCATCGATTGTCACGATCCGAAGACCATGCAATTGCGTGTAAGCCGTCCGGCATTCATCGAAGGAATTCGCGCATTGAAGGCATCCCAAGGTGTGCAGAATTACGATGTGAATACGATGGCCACACGCCAGGAGATGCGGTCGTTTGTGTGCGGACAGTGTCACGTGACGTACTACTTTCAGCCTCCCAACAAGCGTCTGACCTTCCCTTGGGGAAAGGGGTTGAAAGTGGAGAACATCATTGCCGTGGAGGATGAGCAGAAACTCAAAGAGTGGGACCATCCGGATAGCGGAGCAGCATTGATTAAAGCCAGGCATCCAGAGTTTGAGATGTGGAACCAGGGAATCCACGCGCGCTCAGGCGTCGCGTGTGCTGACTGTCATATGCCATACATGAGACAGGGGGGACTGAAAATCAGCGATCACCACGTCAACAGTCCGTTGTTGAAGATCAACCGATCATGCCAGACATGCCATCACTTTTCTGAGGAGGAACTGAAAGCTAGAGTCGAAGATATTCAAGATACATTCTTCAATCTGCGCAACACGGCTCTGGACGCGCTGGTAGACCTAATCAATGACATTAAGGCAGAGAAAGAGAAGGGCGTCAGCGATGCCCAACTCGCACAGGCGCGCGAATACCAACGCAAGGGCCAGTTCATGATTGATTTTGTGATGTCGGAGAACTCGATGGGTTTCCACGCACCCCAGGAAGCGACGCGAATTCTAGGCGACGCGATCAACTTGTGTCGTCTAGGGCAACTCACCTTGCATGGAGGACCAGCGCCGAGTCACAACCCACCGATGATCGAGAACATGTCAACCAGTTCTGAGGCGGATTCCCCAGCCGAGAGGTAAACGTCGCCGTGGTCGCCGGCCTCACCAACCGGCGACCCATTGAGCTGTAAAGGGAGCCTGGCGCAAGGAACTACTGCGCGGCGGGTGTCGAGAGCTTCTCCACACGTACGACCGTGCACTTGACCTCTTTGCCAGATGTGGATTTAAGCTTTGTTTTATCGCCGTCAATTTCGTATTTCACTTCGCTCCCGACAACGAATTCAGTTGCTTTCACTTCGGTCTTGGGACTGGTTCGGCAGGTGTAGTGATTCCCCGCGACCTCAAAAATGAAGTCATACTGCTGCTTCTTCTTGTCCTTTGTGTCGGTGGTACCTGCCGGTTGAACATCTTTCAGGGTCGTCGATCCTTTGTCCTTCTTAGCCATTGCACTGAGAACACAGAACAGTAACAAGAGAAGAACCGCAATCCACCTTCGCATGGGCTGCCCTCCTAGGTTGAACGCGCCAATTGTACATGTATCGAAGAGTCTGGCCACTGTCTACGCTTGCAGGGTCGACGGCGAACATTCAGGAGAGAAAACGGGCGCAGGAGTTTGGGGGAGCAGTGTGGAGAAGCGAGTTGAATCTGGCTGAACCTTAGAAAGGCGCGCGCGGTTGGCCTAGATGGCGGCGGCCAACCGCGCATTCAGTTCAGGAAGTGCTTGCTACTGCCATCGGCTGATGCCAACACTTGCAGTGCCTGGCACCTCCGAACCCACGGATGTCGCAAAGAAGGAACCACTTTGCGGAAAACCAAAGGCACCGCGAGTATGTGCCCTACGATTCCCTCGAGCGCATCCACAACGCTCGTCATCCGTGTTACTACAGCGCGCCCACTCATGTCACACAGCTTTGTGCTACTTCAGCATGAGCAGAGGTCCAGCATTGTCGGGAAAATTACTCGTGCTTAAGACCAGAATTCCACCCTCATGATCCCCGTCGAAGGGCGTTACGAAACCCGAGCAACCGGCATTAGCCGCATCGTTAGGGTCTGCGAACCAGATGCCAATGTGATCCATTTGCACCGGCGGATCAGTGACAATAAATGATTCGGCGCTAAAAATACCTACAAAGTCTCCGACTCCGTGACCATGAGCATCGGTCTGGATTTCACCCTGATACCAGGACAGCCCGAAGGGAATGGAATTGTGCTGCGTAATAAAAGTGGTAAACGAATTACGTGGCGTTAGTCCAAAGACTTCGATGTGCATGTCTTGAACCGAACCCAGGTCATTGACTGTGACACGCCCGCGGGAGGTAGAGGGCAGGCATGTTGCCCCATCCGCATGGACCATATTGAAACTGATACTGTCACCGGCGGCGGCATGGGCGATTCCGGTCAAGACAGATAAGAAAAGTGCAAGCAAGGTACTTCTCATTGATTCTCCTCTTGTTGGGCATTGGCGAGGCTGATATTCCATCCCTGCGTTTATGCCCTTCTATCTGGAAAATCGGAAAGCGTCTTGAAAAGACGACAGAGTCGCCCAGCATGTGGCTACGGGCGAACAAGACAATAGGTCACAACGTGTGCGTTGGCCCGCCTGTTAATTCTGCCAGTGTGTGGTAGCCCGCGGGTCGAATTCTAATGGGCAAGCAATGAATGAACAGTGGATTACATGTAGATTTCTCGCCAAATTTCGTCATTCGACTTCCCGGTGCATAGGCTCGATCTTTCTGGTTTCTGCCTGCGTGTTCGCCCAATCAACATTGCCCGATCATCCACAGCCCCAATTGCCAGATCATCCGCAGCCGCAGCAGCCTCTCCCGGATGCTCCGAGACCCCAATCTTCTGCCGTACAGTCTGCAAAACCGCAGCCAGCGGCGGCGAAGGCTCCTACGAAGCAAGCGGTGGACGAAGAGTGGCCTCGAAGCTTCACTCACGGAAACGAAGCGGTTTCGATGTACCAACCGCAAATTGATGATTGGAATGACGATAAATTACAAGCGTATGCGGCTCTCTCTGTTGGGGCGCAGGGCAGCGAAACCCTGAAGTACGGAGTTATCTGGTTTACGGCACGTACAGAGGTTGACAAGGTCAACCGGCAGGTCACGCTCGACAATTTCCAAGTTACGAAGGTCAAGTTTCCCGCCCTTGAAAACAAGGAGGCGGAATATCAATCGTTTCTGCAGTCCCAAATGCCAGCAAAGTCGAAGGTAATTGCACTGGACCGCCTCGAGGCGGCACTGGCCGTCAGTAATGCCGAAGAATCACAGGTCAAGGGATTTCCGGTTAAGAATGATCCCCCAAAAATTATTTTCACAACAAAACCGGGGATGCTGGTGATGATCGATGGCCCTGCACAATTCCGGGATGTTGGCGGAACAGACTTGCGGCTGGTGTTGAACTCGAAGGCCGTCGTTCTCCTGGATACGAAGAAGAACAAGTACTACCTCAACGTAATGGATGGGTGGATGGACTCCTCGAACCTGCTCGGCGGTCCGTGGTCGTACGTAAGTAAGGTCCCCGATGATATGAAGGAGATCACGAAGGGAATTCTCGAACGGCAGCAGGCGAAGTTGCCGGAGGGGACGACGCCACCTTCGCTAAAGCAAGCCAATAAAGAAAAAAAGATTCCTGAAATCTATGTGACCACAGAGCCCACGGAACTGCTAGTAACCGAAGGCGCTCCGCAATTCGAGGCGATTCCGGAGACCGGGTTGGAGTACGTGAAGAATACAACTGCCAACATCTTCCGCGAAAATGCCAATTCCAATTCCAATTACTACGTGCTTCTGGCGGGACGATGGTTCAAGTCCAACGCGCTGGAGAGTGGTTCATGGGAGTTCGTGGATGGCGAGCATCTTCCAACTGGATTCAGCATGATTCCCGAGAACAGCGCCAAGGCCAACATATTGGCATCTGTGCCGGGGACGGGACCAGCCAAGGAAGCGCTGATCGCGAATTCGATTCCGCAGACAGCGACGATTACGCGCAGCGAAGCGCATATCGAGGTGCAGTACGACGGAGAACCTCAGTTCAAGAACATCGAAGGCACCCAACTG
>Ga0066903_100007140_pt1 | contig 10071 bp, 4 predicted proteins | sample PanSoiMetaGPlot1_FD_67491 | JGI IMG/M metagenome (GOLD analysis project Ga0066903, IMG submission 67491) | Tropical forest soil microbial communities from Panama analyzed to predict greenhouse gas emissions - Panama Soil - Plot 1 (version 2) | ecosystem: Environmental > Terrestrial > Soil >... | reverse complement strand
GCGGCGTTCCTTCGTCAGCGTCAGCGTGAGCGTGACCCTCACGAGATCGCCCGCCTTGTACGTCGTGGACGCGGGCTTCGTCCCGGTCTCGACGTACGGCGCGTACGTGCGCTCGATCCGGATCCCCTGGTCGAGCCCCGTCTGGAACAGCCGATCCATCGCATAGCGCACGCGCGCCGTGTAGAACAGCGTCCCCGTGCCGGTGCGCGTGAACGTCAGCGGCTGCGCGGCCGCCGCCGGGCCCGCCGAGAGCAGCGACGCCATCGGCAGATCGGTCGTCTTCGCTTCCGTCGACCGTCCCTGGAACTGCGCCGACGCGACCTGCGTGTCGCCGAGCTTCGCCACGGCGGTGAAGTTCGGCGTCACCGCCTCGTACTTGCGGTAGTACGCGACGAGCGATTCCATCGCGATCGCGTTCTCCTGCGTGTTCCCCCAGCGCCCGTCCTTCCGCACCTGCATCAACCACGTCACGATCGGACGGAACGAGCCGTCGCCCGGCGCCCCCGCGTTGACGAGCGTGCGCAGGACGATGGCCGTCGACCGCACGTTGGAGTTCCAGAACCACATCAGGTACGGATCGTTCAGCTCCTCGACGTGCGCGGTCGCCGCCTCGGGCAGGATCGCGTTGGTGATCCGCCGGCGCAGATCGGCCACGCGGACGCCGCCGCCCTCGCCCCTGGCCACGAGCGCGTCGGTCAGATACGCGAGCCCGAAGACCGGCATCCGCTCGCGGTACGAGTAGAGGCGCGTGAGGTTCGAGTCCTGGTTGCGGCCGTTCTCGACGAGGACCTTGACGGCGAACGCCTGCCACGCCGTATAGGCCGGCCACCAGCTCTCGTTCGTCGGCGGCTTCTCCGCGAGCGCGGTCTCGAGATAGGTGTTCGCCTTCTCGCGCATCAGCGGGTCCACGGTGTATTGCAGATCGCTCGCGACCTTGAACACGTGCAGGAGATACGCGGTCAGGTACGGCGACTGGCTCGAGCAGTCGCCCGCCCAGTACGCGAAGCCGCCGTTGTCGCACTGAAAGCGCTCGAGCTCTCTGAGCGTCGCCTGCACGGTCGGACGGAGCTGCGACGGCTCGATGCCCGGCAGCTTGAACGCCTCGCCGAGATCGGCCGAGAGCAGCAGCGCGAGCGCGCGGGATCCGCGCTGTTCGGCACAGCCGTACGGATACTCGACCAGATAGCGCGCGCCTTCGCCGAGGCCGACGAGCGCCGTCGACGCGAGATCGACGTGCAGGCCGCCGAACGTCTTCACGACGTCGGGCGGCAGCTTGAGGCTCTCGGTCGCGGTCGTGTCGCCCGCTTCGCCGATCGCCGAATACGTCTCGGGCGACACGAGCACCTCGACGGGAATCACGTCCTGGAACGCGTCCGTCTCGTTCAGGAGCTTGACCGTCATCTTCACGCGCGCGCGGCCGGTCGTCCGCCCCGCGGCGTCGAACCGCACTTCGACGGATCCGCCCGCCGCCACGTCGACGGTCTGCGGCGCCGTATCGGCGAACTGCATGATCTCGGGATCGAGGCTCTCGATCGTGACGGTCGCGGGTCCGGCCTCCTTGAGCTGACTCGTGACGACCGCGCCGAACGACGCCTTGTCGCCGACGGCGAGGAACCGCGGGAACGTCGCCTTGAGCGTCACCGGCTTGTTGATGCGGATCTCGGCGTCGGCGGATCCGAAGCGCGAGCCCTTGTCGCCCGCCACCGCCATGATCCGGTACGTCGTGAGCGACTCGGGCAGCTTCACGTCCACGGCCGCGTGGCCGCGCGCGTCGGTCACGACCGAGCCCAGCCAGAACGCGAGCACGCGGAAATCCTGGCGGACGCCGTTGACGCCGGACGCGTCCCCGCCGCCGCCGCCGTCGGTGTCGCCTTTCGGCGTGATGACGCGGCGCGAGACGATCTTCTGGCGCGTGTCTTCGGTCAGGACCTGCAGCGCCTTGCGCACGTAGACGGAATCGAGCACGTCCGGCGTGCGGTAGGCCGTCAGCGACAGCACGCCGTAGTCGACGGCCCACAGCGTGACCTCGCTCGCGGAGCCGCGCCCCTGGCGGTCCTTCACGTCCACGGTCACGTTCGCGCTGCCGGCGGGCCGGTACTCTTCCTTGTTGGCCGCGACGGCGACGGTCAGCCGCTTGGTCGCATCTTCCACGCCGAGCTCCACGTATCCCAGGCGGAACGCCGGCTTGCCGGGATCGCTCGGATCGTCTTCCTTGTCATTGTTGTCCGGCGCTCGCGCCGCCGCTTCGCGGCGGTCCGCTCCGCCGCTCGCGCTTGAGACCGCCGGCACGATCGGCTTCGAGCGGCCCTTGATGAGCAGCACCGACACGAAGAGGTTCGGGATGTCGTCTTCGGCGATCGGGACGTCGATCGACTGCTGCGTCGACGTGAGCGCGAACTGCCGGTGCGAGCGGACGCCCTCGCGCTCGGTCGTCACGAGCGCGGTCGCCTGCTCCCACGGCGACTGGATCATGATCTTCGCGGTGTCGCCCGGCTTGTAGTGCTTCTTGTCGGCGACGAGATCGATCCGGTTGTGGTCGTAGCGCTGCCACGCGGTGTAGCCGTCGCCGAGCGCGTAGAACGACTCGCGCGAGACGGTGAACCGGCCCTGCCCCGCGTCGGCGCGCGCCTCGAGCACATAGTAGCCGCCCGCGTCGAGCGGCGCGGCGAAGGGCACCGGCGCCGCCGCGCTCGTCACCTTCCACGAGCCCGACGGCACTTCCGTCCGCTCCGTCTCCCACGTGTAGAAGCCGTTGCCTTCCGCGCGCCTCACGCTCTGCCACTGGATCCGTGTCAGCGTCAGATCGATCGCCACGCCCGGCACGGCGTTGCCGTCGAGACCGACCGCGACGAGCTCGGTCTTCAGGCCGCCCTTCTGGTCGTTGAAGAGCGGCAGCTGCCTGATGCCGATGTACCACGGGGCCGGATGGACGACGAAGCTGCGGCGGTTCGCGATGTGCTGCCGCGACACGTCTTCGACGTCCCCTTCGAGCGTGTACGCGTACGGCCGTCCGGCCTTCGCGTCCGTCTCGAGCGTCAGCGCGAGCTGGCCGGTCGCGGTCAGCTGCGCGTCGTCGGCCGCCATCTCGGTTTTGGGCTGACGGTCGTCGTTCCAGCCGACGAACGTCCAGCGTTCTTCGGGGAACTTGTCGGTGATGGACGCGGGCGCGCTCCACACCGGCGTGCGCCTGAACGTCCAGTGCGTGGCGCGCTTCGCCATCGGCGCGCCGAACAGGTACCGCCCCGTCACGACGCCCTTCAGGGGATCGCCCGCGATCGCGGTCTCGCCCGCCTTCGGCGAGCCGTCGGCGGCCTGGCCCGTCAGCGTGACGTCCACGCGGAAATCGGGACGGCGGTAGGCGGCGACGAGAAACGATCCGAAGACCATCTTCTTGCGAAGGCGCCAGTCGCCCTCGCGTTCTTCTCCGGGGGATGGGGTGTCCTTGGACTTCTCGCTCTCGAGAATCGCCTTCACGGAATAGTCGCCGAGCGAGCCCTCGCCGGGCAGCGTCAGCGTCCACTCCGCGGTGCTCCAGGCGTTGACTCTCACCGCGCGCTCGTCGACGACTTTCTCGCGCGAGTCGGTGACGGTGATCCAGACGCTCGTGCCTTCGGGCAGCAGACGGATGCCCTGCGCCGTGTTGCTCCGCAGCAGCCCCTTGAAATGCACGTCTTCGCCGAGCTTGTAGACGCCGCGATCGGTGAAGACCGTGCCGCGCAGGAGCGGCTGGGCTTCGTCGAGATCGAAGTCGACGTTGAAGTCCCACGGCAGCACGCCTTCGTTCCAGTCGCTGCCGGTGAACGCGACGTCGCCGTCCTTCTCCGCCGTGACGATGAACGCGAACGAGTTGAAGTCGCTCGCCTTGCGCAGCGGCGTGCGCGGCGCGATCGCGACGCCGTCGTTGCCCGTCGTCCCCGACCACGCGGCCCCGCCGTCGGGACGGATGATCGAGACCTGCGCGCCCGCGACCGGCGCCGCGGTGTCGAGCCGCGTCACGAGCACGAGCGTGTTGAGCGGACTGTCCTTGACGCTGATCCCGAGGTTGGTGACCTGCACCAGGCTCGCGTGCCGAAGCGGCCGATCGTCGCGCGTCCGCCCGGCGCGCGCGAGCGCGATCGGATCGCCTTCCTCGATCGCGGTCCAGACCAGACCGGTCCCGCCCGGCTTCAGCACGCTCGTCAGATCGAGACCGTGCGACTGCACGCGGTCGGCCGTGACGCCGAGCCGCCGCGTCGTCGGCGCCGTACCCGGCACGTTGCGGAAATCGGGCTGCAGGCTCAGCACCGTCTGCATCAACTGCGAGGGCTCGACCGGAAACAGCCACTGCTTCACGTTCTGGAAGTTGCGCGCGTAGAACGGCAGGACGGCGCCGCCGCCCTTCTCCCACACGCCGTGCCCGTCGCCGAAGCTCGTGAACGCGCGCTGATGCCAGTTCTCGACGAGGCCGCCCCACGTGTAGCCGAGCGTCTGGCCGTCAACGGACGCCAGCGTGGGCGGCAGCGTCGCGAACCACGAGCTCGCGGGGGGCTGCTCGAGCCCGGCGTCGTTGAACGTGAGCCGATCCGCGTTGTCGTTCTCCCACGATTCGCGCTTGCGCGGCTGGCCCCGCGGAATCGCGCGCTCGCGCCGCGAGTCGGTCACATCCGTCGCGCGCACCGCGCCGGCATACGCCGCCGCCTTCACGGGCACCGTGAACACGATCGGGTTGCTGGTGTCGGGATCGCACGACGCCTCGCAGTCGAACGACGTCGCGAAGAACGCGGGCGCCACCTTGATCGTGTAGGTCTGCTGGCGGTCCGAGACCGCGAGCCCCGCGAGCGACGGGACGTGGCCGTCCACCAGGATCTGGACCCAGCTTTCGGGCGGGATCGGCGTGGTCGTCTGCAGCACGACCATGTCGGGCTTCGGGGCGAACCGCTTCTTGTCCCAGTCGGTCGCGAGCTCCAGGCTGACGGGTCCGGTGGCGGCGGCGGCGGCGCTCACGCGCTGCACCTTGTCGGCGAACGCCCGCGCCGCGTCGGCATCGAGCGCGCGCACGCGCCCGGCCACGGCCTGCGACACGACCGGCGGAGAGAACGGATGGCTCTCGAACGACGCGCGCACGTGCGCGGCGGCGTCTTCAGGCTTGACCGGCTGGTTGAAGTGCAGGATGACGATCGGCGCGGCGTCGAACCGGCCGCCCGGCCGATACCAGTTGGTCTGCAGCAGCTTCACCGTCGGCGTGGTGAAGCTGAACGTCACCGGCTGCGCGAGCTTGCGGCCGCTGACCGCCGTCGCACCCGCCGCGATCGTGACGTCGTACTTCGTCGCATGCGGCAGCTTCTTCGCCGGGGTGAAAATGAGAATCGTCGTGCCGGACCACCGGTAGGTGCCCGGCACGACCGGCGACATCGTGAAGAACGAGGGCTTGCCGCCCGGCGCGCGTCCGAGCGCCACCATCGGCTCCGAAAACACCACGCGAACCTCGGACGCCTCGTCCGCGTTCGCGACTTCGCCGCCTGGTCCCGTGCTGACGACCCGCAGCGCGGCCCGCGGCGGCGTGGATTGCGCCGCGGCCTGCGCCGCGACAAGACAGAGGAGGAGACAGAAAAGGAAGGCGAAACGGAAATGTCTCATGGTGTCCTGCGGATGATACCTATTCCTGATCCGTTGGACACCACGCCGCGGGCTACGGCACGGAGGCCTTGCGGATCGACCACCAGCGCCGGGTGGCCGGACGCTCGGGCGCCGGCTCGGGTGGTGGCAGGGCGGACGGCTGGCGGCGATCCACGCCGCCGGGGATGAGCGTCGCATCGTCGGCGGCCTCGAGCTCGTGGCCGATCAACTCGGCCTGCGCGCGCAGCGTCGGCAGCGCGCGGCGGTCGCCGATGGGATACAGCCGGCAGAAGTCGTCGACGAGGTCGTCGCCGTCGATGCCGACGACGCGCGCGTAGTCGCGCACGAACGAGCGCGCGAAGAGACCACCCGGCCACTTGGAAAAGTCGTTGGACTCGAGCCCCATCCAGAGCTCGATGCTGACGTTGGTGCGGGCGGCGAGCGTTTCGAGCGAAATGCCGCGGCGTTCGCGTTCACGCCGCAGGCGGGGACCAAAAGTGTCACGTTCGGACATGGCGGGTACGCGCACGGCGGGGCAATTCCCGCGCCGCTCGTCCCCCCAATGATTGCCGGCGCGTGTCCGCAGGTGGACACCTGACCAGCGACGTTCCTGTAATCGCATTACCATGATCGATCACTTTTTCCTGTATGAACTGGTGCCTGAATATTCATGCGCGTTACAGGTGCCGCCATGCCGGCGCCTGCTGCCGCGCGTCATGGATGATCCCGTTCGAGGACGGTTCCATCGCGGCGCGCGACGCGCACGGAACCTGCGCCTTCTTAGACGGCACCAACGGCCTCTGTTCCATCCACCGCGCCCACGGCGTCCAGGCGCTGCCGGTGTCCTGCCGGATGTTTCCGCGCCTCGTCCTACAGGACGCGCGCGGAACGTTCATTTCGCTGTCCCATTTCTGTCCAACCGCGGCGGCGCTGCTGTTCGAGCCCTGTGACGACGTCGCGGTCGTCGAAGCGCCCGCCGCCCTGGCCGACATCGGTGAACTGGATGGACTCGACGCGCGGCAGGCGTGGCCGCCGCTGCTGCGTCCCGGCGTGCTGATGGATCTCGCGAGTTACGGCGCGTGGGAGCGTCGCGCGCTGTCGGTCCTGACTCGCGGCGGCGCCGCGCCGCGCGAGACGCTCGCCGCGCTGGCAGAGGCGACGGCGGGCCTTGCCGCGTGGACACCGGGATCGGGCGAATTGCTGGACGCCGTGGACGCGCGGTTCGACGCCCTCGGCAGCGGCGGGGCGGAGGACGCCGATCGCGATCGCGCCGCCGTCAAGCGGTGGCTCGCAGCCCGCCTGTTCGGCGCCTGGATCGCCTACCAGGGCGACGGCCTTGCGGCGACGATCGCGTATCTCCGCTCGTGCCTCGAGACGGTCGAACGCGAACTCGCCGTCGACGGCGGGACGCTCGACGCGATTCGCCGCAGCGATCTGCGAATCCTGCACCGCGCCGATCCGTGAACGGCTTGCGGCAGCTGTCCTACGAAGTACAGGAGATCAAGAGAACAGGAGGACAGGAGGGAATCTTGCTGCTTCGAAAGGCCGCGATTACCTCCGTCTCCTGATCTCCTTATGTGAGATTCGCGGACAGCTGCCGCGACGGTGGTCAACCGTCGCTCTTCAGCGCGGCGAGCTTGAAGCGCTGCAGCTTGCCGGTGGCGGTGCGCGGCAGCTCCGGCACGAACGTCACCCAGCGCGGACGCTTGTACTCCGGGAGCGCGGCGCGGACGAAGTGCTGCAGCTCCGTGGCGAGCGCGGGCGTGCCTTCGACACCCGAACGCAGCACGACGAACGCTATCGGCTTGACCAGCGCGTCGGCGTCTTCGCGGCCGATCACGCCGCATTCCTGGACGGCGTCGTGCGCGACGAGCGCGCTCTCGACTTCGACCGGGCTCACCCACTGGCCGCCGACTTTCAGCATGTCGTCGCTGCGGCCGCCGTACCAGTAGAAGCCGTCGGCATCCTGCGAATAGCGATCGCCGGTCCGGATCCACTCGCCCTGGATCGTCGCCTTCGTCTTGTCGTGCTGGTTCCAGTACGCCGCGCAGACCGAATCGCCGCTGATCCAGAGGTCGCCCGTCTCTCCGGTGGAGACGGGGCGCTTCGCCTCGTCGAGAATCGCAGCCTCGTAACCGGGCACGACGAGGCCGCTCGAACCGGGGCGGATCGCGCCGGGACGGTTCGACATGAACATGTGCAGCGCTTCGGTGGATCCGATGCCGTCGAGGATGTCCACGCCGAAACGGCGCTTGAAGCGGTCGTAGAGAGCGGCCGGAAGCGCTTCGCCTGCCGACACCGCGAGCCGGAGCGACGACAGATCGAACGTCCCCTCGTGCGCGAGCAGCATCGCGAACCCGGTCGGGACCGACGAGAAGATCGTCGGTCGATGCCGCGCGATCGTCGCGAACACGGCTGCCGCCGACGGCGGCCCCGGCATCAGAATGGCGGTCGCACCCACGGCGAGCGGAAAGTAGCCGGCGTTGCCGAGGCCGTACGCGAAGAACAGCTTCGCGACGCTGAAGCAGCGATCCTGCGCGGTGATGCCGAGCACGCCCTTCGCGAACAGTTCCGCGCAGACCACCATGTCGTGCTGGAGGTGGACGCAGCCCTTCGGCGCGCCGGTGCTGCCGGACGAGTACAACCAGAACGCCGGCGCGTCGCGGCTCGTGGGCTCGGCGTCGAGGTCCGCGGCCCCGCGCGCGATCAGATCGTCGAACGAGGCATCGCCGGCGACGACGACGTGGCGAAGCGACGGGACGTCGGCGCGGTCGATCGCCTCGATCGTCGGCAGCAGTTCCGGGCTGACGATCGCGACGCGGGCGTGCGAGTCGTTCAACACGTGCCGGTAGTCGGCCGTCTTCCAGAGCGTGTTGGTGGGAATCGGCACGGCGCCGATCCGGATCGCGCCGAAGAACGCGACGTGGAAGGCCGGCGTGTCGACCAGCAGCAGGACGACGCGCTCCTCGGGGCGGACGTCGAAGACGTCGCGCAGCGCGCTGCCGAAGCGGGCCACGCGTTCGGCCAGCCCGGCGTACGTGACGCGTTCGTCGCCGCACTCGATCGCAACTGCCGCGCCGCGGCCGTCCCGGACGTGGCGATCCACGAAATGCGCGGCGGCGTTGAACACCGGCGGCACGCCGAGGCTGGCTGCGCTGATCGCGGATCCCATCTGGCCTAACTTATGCCAGATTACGATCATCATGAGCGTTCTCGACCGTTTCCTTCGCTACGTCCGGATCGACACGCGCGCCGACGAGCGCTCGACGTCCTGCCCGAGCACGCCCGGGCAGATCGTGCTGCAGCGGCTGCTCGAGCAGGAACTGCGCGACGCCGGGCTCGTCGACGTCGACCTCGACGCCAACGGCTATCTGACGGCCACGGTGCCGGCGACGGTCACCACACCGGTGCCGACGATCGGCTTGGTCGCGCACGTCGACACGTCGCCGGAGATGCCCGGCCTCGACGTGAAGCCGATCGTGCACGAACGCTGGGACGGGCGAGACATCGTGCTGCCGGACGATCCGTCGGCCGTGCTCCGCGCGTCGGAGCAGCCCGACCTGGCCGCGCAGCTCGGCGGCGACATCGTGACGGCGTCGGGGCTGACGCTGCTCGGCGCCGACGACAAGGCCGGCGTCGCCGCCATCGTCGAGGCTGCGGCGCAGCTGATGGCGCGCCCCGACATCCCGCACGGGCGCATCCGGATCTGCTTCACGCCCGACGAGGAGATCGGGCGCGGCGCGGATCGCTTCGACGTCGCGCGCTTCGGCGCGGTCTGCGCCTACACGCTCGACGGCGGCGTGCGCGGCGAGCTCGAGTTCGAGAGCTTTTCCGCCGACGTCCTGCGCGTCACGTTCACCGGCTTCAACACGCACCCCGGCTACGCGAAGGGCAGGATGGTCAACGCCATCAAGGCGGCGTCGCGATTCGTCGATCGCCTTCCCGCCGATCGCCTGTCGCCGGAGACGACGGACGGCTACGACGGCTTCGTGCATCCGTATCAGATGGAGCCGTCGGTCGATCGGACGTCGGTGCGCGTGCTCCTCCGCGATTTCGTCACCGCGAAGCTGCGCGAACAGCAGGCGGTCGTCGAGGCGATCGCGCGGGAGGCCGCGGCCGGGACCGGCACGCAGGTCGAGGTCGAGGTGAAGGAGCAATACCGCAACATGCGCGAGATCCTCGACGCGCATCCCCACATCGTGGAGCGCGCGCGCACCGCGATCCGGCGGGCGGGCCTCACGCCGATCGAGAAGCCGATCCGCGGCGGCACCGACGGCTCGCGGCTCTCGTTCATGGGCCTGCCGACGCCGAACCTCTTCGCCGGCGAGCACAACTTCCACTCGCGGCTCGAATGGACGTCGCGTCAGGATCTCGAGGCCGCGGTCCGCGTCGTCATCGAGCTCGCGCACGTCTGGGCGGAGACCTGATAGCAACTGACGCCGCGAGTGCCACTCCGTCGCCACGAGCTGGCAGGAC
>Ga0066903_100007138_pt1 | contig 10071 bp, 11 predicted proteins | sample PanSoiMetaGPlot1_FD_67491 | JGI IMG/M metagenome (GOLD analysis project Ga0066903, IMG submission 67491) | Tropical forest soil microbial communities from Panama analyzed to predict greenhouse gas emissions - Panama Soil - Plot 1 (version 2) | ecosystem: Environmental > Terrestrial > Soil >... | reverse complement strand
AGCTTTAGTCGGATTCACAAGCTGGATCGTGAATGCAGATCGCGCAAATAGCTCCCTTGACAGAGGCGATTCCTCCCAAGCTCTACGGAGGCACCGAGCGCGTCATTTCATGGCTGACGGGCGTTGTCTTGGCGCTGCCGTGAAGAATCTGTCCCATAGGGCCTCCCGGAATGTAGCATCAGCATGGCTGATTCCACGACACTCCGGGACTACACAGCTAGGCCGCGCTCCCGTCCACGGTCTTGGCCTCGGCAGAGTCAGGCGATCAAAGCCTTCGCGTCGGTGACCCGCACCTGGCGCCGACAACACGCCGCCGGCAGCAGCCCCGCGCCGAGCGCAGCGGAGACGACCCGCTCGCCCCGGCGCAGCGCCAAATATGTGGCCGCAATCTCGAGCTGCGCGCGCGCCGCACACCAGCTGGTGCACGACAGGCAGGGCAATTCGGGGTGGATGAGCAGGGGACCAGGTGGAGCAGCCGCACGCGCGGCAGGGGGCTCGACCTTGGGAGTGGGTCCAGCCTGATCACGCTCGGGGCCTGGAGGCGCCGCGCGCCGCCGCCGCAAACGACGCGAACGACGCTCGCCCTCTACGGCCTCAACACCGCGGTCGGCATAGGCCTCAGCAAGGCGCCGCGCCTCAAGCTTGGCCTCGGAGAGCGGCACGGCCGGGAAATCGTCCCGAAAAGGGCTGCGGCCGGTGACCTTGGCGAGCGCCCAATTCCGAGCCTTGGCCATATTCGAACTCCCGGTGCCCAGCGTCGGACGCCGCTGAAGAAAACCGGCTTCGATCGCCGCGGCATGAACGGAAATCAACCCATCGACAACGCCCTGAAGCAGGTCAAACCGCTCGGCCTTCTGAAGTCTCCCGACCAAATATTCACGTGACGTACCACCCATAGGAACTGACGTTAGCGCTGACCCCGAACTCAGAGCAACGCAGGATGAAGATGGTGCCCCAAAAATTCAGATCGCGTGATGGGGATGGCGCACAGTTATTTCGGGGGCGGCGCGCCGCGACTTTGAGGGTCCCACAATTTTCGGTTGCGCCCCCCGGAGATACAACTAGATGGCGAAAGCCATTGCGGAGAGCGAGCACGCGCCATCCCGACGCCGGCATGATGGTCACTGCCGACACGAGCTTGTCGGTGGGCAGTAGTGCGCCACGAGCTTCAACACCAGATCGACAAGACCGTCATCGCACCGTTCCTGCAGTACGGCACGGATCCGATCGAGCGAGGGTGGCGGGTATCCGACTTGACGAACGGTCTCGGCGAGGCCGATCGCACGCTCAAGCTTGAGGGCCTCAAGGTCCACTTCGTCGAGGGCGAGGCCGTCGGTGTCGTCGTGTAGGATAAGGTCGAATCCGTCGTCGTCCATAAGCCCCTCCGAAGTCCGCTGATAACTCCGATTTTACAGGCACTTAATGCAGGTTTTCCCGCGATCTGGTACACGATGTACACGGACATCCGGTTATGGACCCACGTACGCGCGCGTCACGCGTATAATCTGCCTTCAGAACACATGCATCGTGTCCTAGGGGGGATAACCGGACGCTCGTGTACATCGTGTACCAACCGGAGCATTTCAGGTCGCAAAAACGAGCTTCATCACCTGCTCAAACGCGGCCTCGATCAGCCCTGCGGGCACCTCGGCGCGCAGGCGTTCGCGCAGCCAGGCGTCAAGCTTTTTCGAGTTAACATCGCCAGTCGAGCTGGCGTTGTGCTCGGCCACTGCTCGGTCGTGATATTGCTGGGCGAGATCGCGAGCAGACCCTTGCGCCAAGGGCGGCCCATTCGGCCTAGGCGGCGCGGCGCGCGGGGCGCCATGGTCGTCAGGTTGCCCCGGCTCCTGATCCGGCACGTCCACTACCGGGCCGGTATATGGAAGGTCATCGGACTTCGTTTTTGTGGCCTGCCGAAGTCTCTGCTCCTCGACTTTCGTTTTCAGCCTCTCCGTGACCTGCTTTACCTCGTCCAGTAACTTCTTGCGGTTCTCGCGAATACAACGGATACCGACGTAGGTACGCTCTTTGCCCATCCCGGCGGCCCGTTTCACCTGAAATCCCTTATCCTTAAGCTTTTGTCCAAAGGCCTTCTTGGTGCCGACGAACTCGCGGCAGTCTTCGCACCAATCGACGTAGCCATCCCAGATGTGCTCGAAGGTGTCGGATTCGTTCTTCGCGATGACGCAGCAATCGTCGAAGAAATTCTGCACCGTATCTTGGCTATCCAGATATTCCTGGGTCGCGCTGTTCACGGCCTTCGGCGGCTTCAATCCCTGCGTTTGCCATGCCAAGCAGCCGTCGATCATCCACTGCAAGATGCCCGGCCATTCGGGTTTCAGGCCGTCAGACAGCTTCTTGTTTTGCTCGTTCTTGGGAATAGTCACCAGCCAGGGTATGAGATGAAACCGGCGCGAGATTGCCATGTCGACGTTGCGGATCGCGGGTTTGTGGTTGCCGGCAAACATCAACTTGAACTGCGGAATATAGGTGAAGAAATCCTGACGCATGAAGCGTGCCTTGATGGGATCGCCGCCGGTCATCTGCTTGAGCTTGGCTTCGGCCCAACGCTTACCTTCTTCGGTCTCGACCGCCGTAACCAGGCGAGCGCCGCGCAGCGAGGCAAGATCGGTCGGGTGCTTCTCGCTGTGGGTGACGACGAACAACTCCATGTCTGCGGCCTCGTGGTAATCGTCGAGAATGCCGGCGACGGTCTCCAGGAAAACGGATTTGCCATTGCCGCCTTTGCCATAGTGAAAGAACAGCGCGTCCTCGGTCGTGTCACCGGTGAGGCAGTAGCCGCACACGCGTTGCAGGTAGTCGATCATCTCCTGGTTTCCGGCCATGACCCGATTGAGGAATTTCAGCCACAGCGGGCAATCTGCTTTCTCGGCCGGCGCGACACTTGCGATCTTGGTGATGTAGTCGTCCGCCTTTGCCGGAGAGAGCTTGCCGGTACGCAGGTCAATCGTGCCCTTCGGTGTGCCGAGTAGCCACGAGTTGGCGTCCCATTGCGACGTCACCGCCGCTTGTCTGCGGTCGGTACGCGCCAACCCCACTACAGCGGCGACCGTCTTATGCTCTGCGTTTTCAGCGACACGGCAAAGCTCGCGCGCAAGATGGAAGGCGATCAACGTTTCTTCGGGCCTCCAGCGCACCCCGGTCCAGAAGAGCCACGTACCCCACTTATGCACATAGCGCGCGTCGGTTGCGTATTTGGCTGAAAACGCGAGCGCGACATCGTCTTCTAGTCCGCCGCGACCAATCGGCACGGCTGCGGGTGCCTGCGCCTGCGCGTGCGCCTTTCTAGCCTTCGTTCGCAGCTTGTCGAGTGTGCCGACGCGCAGTCCCAACTTTCCCGCCGCGACCTTACGCTCGCGGTCGTAATTAGCATCAGAGAGCTCGGCTAAGCGCTCGACTTCGGCATCGATTGCGTTCTTGTCCCATCCTGGCCTGGCTTTATCGGCGTAGAACTTCAGAGTGCCGAAGCCGATCTTGGTCGGATGAAAGCCATCCCACTTCTTCTTCGTCATGTCGGCGTTGTAGTCCGGCGCGCCTTGACGCCATTTGTCGAACAGCTCGAAGCCCTCGGCGCTGCCGCCGCTTGCGGCTTTGACCGCCAGGCCGATCTGGATCATGTAGCTGCGCCCTGGCGTGTGGCCGATTTCCTTCCAGTAATCGGCGCTGTGCGGATCGTTGTCGTTGTGCGGGATCACGGCGAGCGCGGCGGCGATCCGCTCGGTCGGCGCCTGTGGATCCGCGCCTGAGGCGGGCACCTTGCCGCCGCTGGACTTGGGAAATGCCTGTTCGAACTGCTCAACCGTCCACAACACCTTGGGATCGAAGCCTAGTATGTGCGTCCAACAAGAAACGCGTCCGCGCGCGCGCTTCTTGTCGTTGGGGTAGTTCACGGTGCCGGCGATGCGATAGGGCTGCGTCACATTGCCGGTGGGCTTATCGGTCTTGGTGGCGGCGCGCAGCCGCTCGCCGAATTCTTGCCCGGTCTTGGGATCGAGCGCGCGTTTGAAGAACAGCCAGGAGTGTTCGTTGCCGGGGGAGGTCTCGACGCCGAGGCTGACCGGTACGTTTGGTGTCCAGGCCTCGTTCTTGTCGGCATCGGAGTCGACCACCAGCGCGAACACCGCGATGGTATCCTTGGCCTCTCCGCGTTGCTTGGCATCAAGACCGCGCCGCACCGTGCGGCCCTCGATATAGACATTGTGGCCCGCCTCGCTGGCGGCGATGGCCTCGTCTGTCATCCGCTCGATCAGCTTGGGATCATCAAGTGCGTAGCGATAGATGCCGGATATGTCTTCGCTGGAAGGGTGGATGAGGGTGACCTGCAATAAGCCGGGGTCCTTGAGATGCTTCGTTGCCGCTTTGGCTTGTGCGACGATTATCTTGAGAAATTTGCGCACCTCGGATTTGTCGGGCCTGACGACCCTCACGGCAGCAAGAATTTCGTCGCCTTCTTGCGGCGTTAGTTCTGCGAGCTGCTCCTCCGAGAAGCCGCAAGCACGCAGATTGACCTTCATCTTGTTGGTCATAAACGCACGGACGCCGGTCATGACGCCGCCCCTAGTTGCACCGCGCCGAGTATTTCTTGATGAGGGCGCGCCTTTGATCTTTGTGCGAAAAAGCGAGTGCGACAGCGAGCGTGGCAGCGGCGCTGCACAGCAGGCTGCGGATGTCGTCGGGTAAATCGTGCCGCTGAGTGATGGCATCGCATAGCTGTTTTAGGGTGCTATCGATGCAAGTCTCTAAGTCGGCATTTTCGGGAAGATTGGCGGTCATGGCGTGACCCCGAAGTCGTCGTCGGCGGCCAACTTGGTGGCCACGCTCTCGATGTGATCGCACCATTGCGCGTCCGGCGTCGCATCGAAGAGCTTCTTGATGCCCGCGGTGAGCGCGGTGCCGTCCGGGGGCTCGATCTCCGCGATGACGGCCGCGACCTGGGCGTCGACATTGGCTTCGCGCAGGATGCGCTCGGTAACGGCCTCGCGGACCTTGTCCTCGACGCGCGTATTCAGTTCGGCTTCAAGAACGTCCGCCGGCGGGATGAGCTTGTCGTAGCCGGCCAGCTTGCGGTCGAGCCATTCGATGAACTGCGGCGTCGTCATCGCGTTCAACTCGACGCGGTTGGTCTGTAGCCACTCTTCCCAAACCTCGCCGACGCCGGCGCGGCCCCGGACGTAATCGGCCACCGGCTTGCGCCGGCCCTTCTCTTCGACCTCCTCGATTTCCAATCCCATCTCGACCGCTTCCCACGGCTCGAGTCCGAGATTGACGATCTTGATCTTGCGAGCGCCGCGCGCCTTGGTCTCCTCTTGGAAGGTCTGAAAAATCATCGTCCCGTAGGCGTCGGCGTCGTGCACGCAGAACACCGTTACCGGCTCGTCGTGCTCCGCCAGCTTGTCGACCAGATCGCGCACCGCCCGCGTGGTGAAGCCCTTCGACGACATCAATGTGCAGTCGTGGCGCTCGGGCCAACCGCTGTCCTTGAGAGCTTCGGAGAAGCCCTCCTTTTCCACGTACAGGAGCTTGTTAAATGTCCACGCCGGGCGCTCGTAATCCTCGACCGAGAGCGTGCCGAGCGTGATCGTTTCGCCCCGATGCGGGTGATAGATCGAACCCCGCGGCTCGCGGTACATGCCGGGGATTTCGCCGTGCTCGTTCTCGTAATCGGTGATGATGCTGTTGAAGTTCTGGGTCGTGAGCGCCTTGCCGGTCTCGTCACCGCTGACGGTCGCGATGGCATCGTCGAGATTCTCGACTACGATGTCCTTCTGCGAGACGCGCTCCCCGGCCGTTGGGCGATGCGCCTTCCTGACCACTTTCTCCGCGGCGGTTCTGATCTCATCGAGGAATGGTTCGAGGTTCGGAGCCTTACCGTCGCTCGTGATCGGTATGTACGGGGTTATGATGTTGACCACGATGGTGAACTGCGCGTCGACCGGTGCCTGCGCGATGGTGTGCGAAAGCCCGCAGCCGAACGCGTCGATATCGCGCTTGTCGCGGGCGGCGTGGATATCGCCGGTGATCGGCGTGCGATTGACGCACACGGTCAGGCGCGTGTCGCCCCGTGCCTTTTGCGCCCAGCACTCGACCACGTAGGGGATTTCGGCCACCGGGGCGACAGAGCCGAACTTGGCGACGCCCGTGGTCTGCGCGTAGGGGCAGCCGGAGAAACCGTCGGGCCCGATCGCGCCGAGGCGCTCAGCCGTAACCGGCTTGGCATGCCGGCGTGCGGCCTCCAACAGAGCCGTTGCCTGCTCGCGGGTAATGGTGTTGCAGGCGGCGCGGTTGAGCTTCGCCGTGGCGATGATCTCGCCGGCGGTGGCGCCGGTGCAGCCGTCGAGAGTCGAGATCAGCTCGCGCACCGGCGTGGAGCCGCTGGCAAGGAGCAGTTCGTGGAATTGCGATCCGTCGAACCACCAAGGCGAGGAGCGCCCGGCATAGACTTTGCCCCGTGCCAGATCGCAGGCGAGCTGCGCCCAAGCCAGCGCGGCAGGATCGGCAGGCAGCGCCGGCCCGAGGCTGATCTCGAGGCGCGTACCGATCGGGAACTCGACCTCCGTCGCGCCGACCACCGTGGTCGTGCCGTCGAACTCCGGCTTCAGCACGAGCCGGCGGTTGCGGGTGGTGACAGAGAGCGTGCCGCCCGACGCCAGCACCGCGCCGGCGACCACGCGCAGGCCGTTGCCGAGCGCGCCACGGATGGGGAGCCGCAACAGCTTGGTGGAGACCAGCGGCCGCGCGATGGAAAACAGCCGGGCGACCTCGTCGGGATCGATTCCGCCGCCGTCGTCCTCGACGAAGTAGCCGCCATCGCCCAGCATGCCGACGCGGGCCTTCCCGGCCTCATCCAGCGCGTTGTCGGCCAGCTCCTTGAGCACGAGGCGGCGGAGCCTGTGCGCCGGCACGCCCGCCTTCTGCTGCAGTCCTTCGATGGTGCGGAACAGCGCCCAGTCGGCGCGCTCGAATTTCAAAATCGGGGGTGTTTGGGCTTCGCCTGATCTAGAAAAATCGGCAGTCGGATTTTGAAAATCGGCCGCTGGGGCTGTAGCGCGGGCATCCATGACGCGCGGTCCTCCGTTGCGAATGCCCCAAAGTTCCGCTAAGCAGCCGGCGTGAGCCCGACTACTGCTTCCCCTCGGGAAGTTGGCGGATGCGGCGAGGGATCGAACCTCGTAGACGCGGTGGCTTCGTAACGGCCTTTGCGCTGCGAACCTGCCCGCCCCGTGAAAATGCAGCGCCCCCGTTCATCGCGGGGGCGTTTCTCTAGGCGGTGGCAGCTTCGCTGGTGTTGTTGGTGGCGCCCTTGCGGCGGCGGTCGCGGTTGGCTTTAGCAGCGCCCCGCGGCTCCGGGCCGGCGACGGGGCGGTTCTTGAGCCAGGGCTCGACTTCTCCTTCCTCGGACCAGACTCGAATATTGGGGCTGAGCATGCGGCCCGGCGGAAATCCGTATTCTTCGATGAGGCGTTTGAGTTGGGTCCAGCTTTTGACGACGCCGCGCGCTTGCAAGTCGCGAAAGCGAAGTAGCGTTGACATGTGAGGAAACTCCCGAATCGCTGATCACGAATCGGGTGCCTAACTATGCCACTTTCAGCGGAATGTCATACCGGGTAATTCGACCGACGAATTAGTTCGGAGGACGGCGCGGGCGCATGACGCTCGCCTTACGGTCGGCCCAGATTTCTTCGACCCGGCGCGGGTCGAGCCCCAGCTCCTCGCCCACGAGCCGACAAGCCGACATCGGCGCCTCGGAATTCCCACGATGCTCCGGGGCGTCGTATTCCGGGAAGCCGTAGTCTTGACTGACGATCTTCACGAGCAGCGCAATAGTGTTGTACTTCAAGCCCGTGTCTTTCGGGCCAGCCCCAGGCTTTGCCTTCGGCGGTCCGTCGATAAAACATTCCCAGACGAACTCATGAAGGTCGGTCGGAACTTTCATGCCGGAGCGCGCGGCACCGCGGGCGTACTTGCGCAGAATTTCGAGCGCGTCCTTGTCTCCTTCGCGGGCGAGCGCGACCAGTGTTTCGATGTTTTCCGCCTCCATGCGGGCGCGGTAAAACCGCTGACTTAGCTCCTTCGTGAACAGCCCTGCTGCGTTTTTGACGACCTTGCGCACGGCTTCGCGCGCGAGCTGTTCCCGGTTCTGTTTCTGTAGCATTGCGCACCTTTCCGTATCGGTGCTCCGTAGGGAAAGGCGCGGCAGCCCGGTACGGTCCGGGCGTTCGGCGGCCAAACCTAGCCGCGCCAGATGCAAGCTTATCAGTTCCGCTTTGCCATGGGCACCACGCTATCGCGCGGGTGGACGATGCCGTCGATCAGGGTCGCGAGCTTGACCAACGCGGCAGACTTCTCGCCCATGTACGCGTAGCGGTCGTAGATGCCTTCAACGCCGCCGATGGCGTGGCCCATGACGCGCTCGGCATGCTCGCTCGACACACCGGCGCGGCTCATCAATGAGCGGGCAGTTCGGCGCAGATCGTGCAGTCGCCAGTTCGGCATATCCGCCGGCAGCTTGGCGTCGAACAAAGCCTTGTACCTGCCACTCTTCGAAATATGCCTGCCGCCCTGACCGGCGAAGACATAAGGGTTATCGGCAAATCGCGGCAGCTCGTCGAGGATGGCGAGCACGGCCGCCGGAAGCTCTACTGCCCCGATGTTACCCTTCTCGCGCGACTCGGTGTTGACCTCCCACACTGGCGGCGTGTTGCTCGGCCACTTCATCGGGGAAATATCGGTCCACTTCATCGTAATCACTTTATCGAGCCGCTGCGCGCTGAGCAGAAGGAAGCGGATCAATGCGCCGTATGTGCCATTGGCTTCAGCCGCCTTCCACACCGCGCGGATTTCGTTGTCATCGAGGACACGGTCCCGCTTCTTCTTCTTCGGATCGGTGCGGCGCATGCCCTTGACGAGCGGCGGGACATAACTGCGGTGTCTGGTTGCGTACCAGCTCATCACGCTGCTGATGACGGTGAGCAACTTGTCCGCCACGGGCGCTCCGTTCTCGTCCTGGACCTTGTCGAGCAGGGCGGTGATGTCTTCTCGGTGGATTTCGGTGAACACGCGCGACCGCAACTCCGCCGAGATATGCCGGTCGATGAGCGCGAGCATCTTGTCGCCGGTGCGCATCTTCCTGTCCTCGACGTAGCGCTTGCGCCAGTCGGCAATCACCGTGTCGAAGGTCTCGCCCTTGGCCTCGATGGCCGGCAGACCGGCGCGCACGCGGTTCAGGATGCCTCGTGCCTTCGCGCGCGCCTCCTCGATGGTCATGGCGTCGGCCGGCCCGACGAAGGTCCAGATTTGCTTCTGCTTCGCATCGCGGGCGACCGTCCAAAACGACTTGGAGCCGGACGGCTGGACCCTGATCCAGTGGCCGCGCAGTTCTGGATCAGGTCGGGCGTATCGTTTGCGGCGCGGCTTGAGCTTGGCGACGCCTTTGTCGCTCATTTTTCTGGGCATGAACTCATCCTCTGGGGCTAACAGCCGGTCAACGAAACCGGGCTCTGACATCGGCTAACGCCGGTTAACGCGAGTGACGAGTTACGGTGCCATCGGAGGAAAATCAATGCTGGTTTTAGTGAGTGTTAGCGGTGTTCAGGTCCTTGGGGCGGACCTGAATTGTTCTGAATCCGAGGGGGTGCACCTTAGCTGCAGGCGGCAGATGGCGAGGGCGCGCTGAAAGGCGCGGTTAGGACGCCTTAGCCGGTAAGGTGACCGGCACAAACCGCGAGGTCGAAGCCGTGGTCGCCGCTTCCTTCGCCGCCCGCACCGCCGCCTCAAGCTTCTGCAGGTAGATTTCCGCCAGCATGGCCGTGCTCCATGGTGTGCTCTGACGGTTAGTGGGCAGGGCGGAGCTTTCGGTTCACTGCCGCCGCTGCCCTACGCGCTGACGCTAGCGCCGCCAGCGGAATCCAAAAGTCTCCCTACCGGGGGACGGCCGAAAACTAAGATCGCCATCCAGAGCACTGGGAGACTGTGCAGCCAGTCGCTCATGTCCTTCTCCCTGGGAGGTGATCCGCTGCTGGCTCTTTAATGAAGCGGAAAGGATGTCACGGG
>Ga0066903_100007137_pt1 | contig 10071 bp, 9 predicted proteins | sample PanSoiMetaGPlot1_FD_67491 | JGI IMG/M metagenome (GOLD analysis project Ga0066903, IMG submission 67491) | Tropical forest soil microbial communities from Panama analyzed to predict greenhouse gas emissions - Panama Soil - Plot 1 (version 2) | ecosystem: Environmental > Terrestrial > Soil >... | reverse complement strand
CGCGCCCCGGAAGACGTCGTCCTGGAACGCCAGCGAGTAGTTGTTCAGGCCGACGAAGTCGGTGACGGCGCCGAGTCCGTTCCAGTGATAGAAGCCATAGTAGACGGCGAGCCCGATGGGCAGCAGGACGAACAGCAGGTAGAGCGCCAGGGCCGGGCTGACGAACAGCCCGATGCCGAGGTACCGCCGGACCTCGCGCCGCAGCGCGCCGGCCCGGCGGTCCGGCCGGTCGGTCGCCGACCCGGCGCCGGCGAGCGACCGGCGCCGGTCGGGCGATCCGACGAGCCTCATCTGTTCTTGGCGGCGTCCGAAATGGCCTTGACCACCTGCTCCGGCGTGGCCGTGCCGGCGAACTGGTTGGCGGCCGCGTCGTCGAGGGCCTGGCCCACGCTGGTGACGAAGGCGATGTCCAGGTAGAGCTGGACGTAGGGCACCTTGCCGCGGAAGTCGATCAGGCTCTGCAGGTTCGGGTCGCTGACGGCGCCGGCCGTGCCCTGCGCGGTCGGGAGACCGACGTTGAGCGCGGCCCACCGCTTCTGCACGTCAGCGCTGACCAGGTACTGGAGGAACTCGACGCACGCCTGCCGCGGCGCCTTCCACGAGCAGGAGTAGCCGTCGCCGCCGCCCAGCGCCGCCCGCTGATCGCCCTTGCCGTCCGAGAGCGTCGGGAAGGGGAACCAGCCGAGGGCCGAGCCGATGCCTTTCTGGTCCGGGGTCAGGCCGTTCATGACCCCGGGGTTCCACTGGCCCTGCAGCTCCATCGCGGCCTTGCCGTTGCCCATCAGGCCCGCCGAGCTGCCCGCGCCCTGCTGGGCGGGGGTGGCCAGGAAGCCGTTCTGGAACGGGCTGGCGTCGAGCAGCTGCTTGACCTTGACGCCGGCCTGGGTCCAGCACGCGTCGCTCAGGTTGTAGTCCTTGGACGCCTGCGCCATCGTCTGCTTGCTGCACTCGCGCACCGCGAGGTAGTCCCAGTAGAAGGCGTCGGGCCAGCGGTCCTTGCCGCCGATCGCGATCGGCGTGATGCCCGCGGCCTTCAGCTTCCCGATGTCGCCCAGGAAGTCCTCCCACGTCGCCGGCGGCGAGCTGATCGACGCCTTCGTGAAGAGGTCCTTGTTGTACCAGAAGCCGACGACGCCCAGGTTGTACGGGATCCCGTACTGGTGGCCGTTGACCTGCCAGCCCTGGGCCGCCGAGCCCAGGGTGCCGATCCAGGGCTTGACGTCGTTGGTGATGTCCAGCAGCTTGCCGGCGCTGACCTGGTCGGCCATCTGGCCGCCACCCCACTGCTGGAAGAGGTCGGGCGGGCTCTGCGACTGGAGCGCGACCGGGATCTTGGTCGTGAACTGCTCGTTCTGCACCGGCACCACGTCGACCGTGATGTTCGGGTGCTTGGCGTGGAACTCGTCGGCGACCGTCTGCCAGAAGGCCTTCCCGGGATCGGCCGTCGCGTTGTGCCACCACGTGAGCTTCACGGGCTGGCCCGATCCTCCCCCGTTCGAGCTGCTGCCGCTCGAGCACCCGCTGACCGCCGTCGCCAGCGCCAGCACGGTCACGAGCAGCCCACAGCACCGTCGGAAGCTCGTCGTCATGGTCACCTCCTCTCCATTCCTCCCTACTCCGACCTGCGGCAGAGGCGAGAATACCTGGCTCCACCCGGCATGTCAATCGATATCGATAACGTTATCGAGACCGGTATCGATACCGTTATGCTGTTGGGCGATGTCCCATCCCCCCAGAGTGAGGATCGGCGACGTGGCCGCCCAGGCGGGCGTCTCCATCGCGACCGTCTCGAAGGTGATCAACCGCCGCTACGGGGTCTCCGCCGAGACGCTGGCGCGAGTGCAGGCCGTGATCGACGAGCTCGGCTACGAGTCGAGCATCGCGGCGCAGAGCCTGCGCAGCCACCGCACCAACGTGATCGGCATCGTCGTCGCGGACATCGAGCCCTTCAGCGCGGAGCTGCTCAAGGGCGCGGCGCGCGCGATCCGCGACACCGGCTACGAGCTGGTCGTGTACTCGGGCGGCGGGCTCAGCCGCGACCGGGCCGGCTGGGAGCGGCGCTACCTGTCGCGGGTGAGCGGCACGCTGACCGACGGCACGATCCTGGTCACGCCGACGGTGGTCGACGTCGTGCACTTCGCACCCGTGGTCGCCGTCGACCCCCACACCGGGCCGTCGAGCCTCCCCACGGTGGCGTCGGACAACCTCGCCGGGGCCATCACGGCCACCGAGTACCTGATCGGCCTGGGCCACCGGCGGATCGGCTTCCTGGCCGGCCGGCCCGACCTGGAGTCGGCGCGGCTGCGCGAGCAGGGGTTCCGCGAGGCGATGGCCGCCGCCCGCATCGCGGTCGACCCCGACCTGGTCCGGGTCGGCGGCTACGAGCTCGAGTCGGCCGAGGAGCCGGCGCGGGAGATGCTGCGGCTCGGCCGGCCGCCGACGGCGGTCTTCGCCGCCAACGACGTGACGGCCATCGAGGTGATGCGCATCGCCGGCTCGCTGGGGATGACCGTCCCGGGCGACCTGTCGGTGATCGGCTTCGACAACATCCCCGAGTCGGCGCTGACCGAGCCGGGGCTCACCACCATCGAGCAGCCCATCCAGGACATGGGCCACGCGGCGGTCCGCATGCTGATCGGCCTGATCGACGGCGCGCCGGGCCCGCTGCAGCTCACCCTGCCGACATCGCTGGTCGTCCGGCAGTCCTGCCGGGCGAGCCGATGACGTCGGTCACCGTCGACGGCGCCCTCCCGCCCTACCGGGATCCGACTCGCGGCATCGAGGAGCGGGTCGAGGACCTGCTCGAGCGGATGACCCCGGCGGAGAAGGCCGCCCAGCTCGGCAGCGCCTGGGTGTTCCAGCTCGCCGACGGGCCGAGCCTGGACGAGGAGCGGGCCTCGGCGCTCCTCGCGGACGGGCTGGGCCAGGTGACCCGCGTCTGCGGCGCGAGCGGGCTCGACCCACAGGAGGCCGCCCGGCTGACCGACGCGATCCAGCGGCACCTGGTCGAGCACACCCGGCTCGGCATCCCGGCGATCGTGCACGAGGAGATCTGCTCCGGCCTGATGGCCAGGTGCTCGACCGTCTTCCCGCAGGCGATCGGGCTGGCCAGCACCTGGGAGCCCGACCTGGCCGAGGCGCTCGCGGACACGGTGCGGGTCCAGATGCGGGCGATCGGCGCCCACCAGGGCCTCTCGCCCGTCCTCGACGTGTGCCGCGACCCCCGCTGGGGCAGGACCGAGGAGACGTTCGGCGAGGACCCCCACCTGGTCGCCCGGATGGGCGTCGCGTTCGTCCGCGGCCTCCAGGGCGGCGACCTCCGGGAAGGCGTGATCGCCACCGCGAAGCACTTCGTCGGCTACGGCGCGTCCGAGGGCGGTCTCAACTGGGCTCCCGCCCACATCCCGGCGCGGGAGCTCCGCGAGGTGCACCTCCACCCGTTCGAGGCGGTCGTCCGGACGGCGGGCCTGCGGTCGCTGATGAACGGCTACCACGAGCTCGACGGCGTGCCCTGCGGCGCTGCCGGCGACCTGCTGACCGGGATCCTGCGCCGCGAGTGGGGGTTCGACGGGGTGGTGGTGGCGGACTATTTCTCGGTCCGGCAGCTCGCCGAGTACCACCGGCTCGCCGGCAGCGCCGAGGAGGCCGCCGCCATGGCGCTCACCGCCGGCCTCGACGTCGAGCTGCCGAGCACCGACTGCTTCGGCGGCCCGCTGCTGCGGGCGCTGGAGTCGGGCCTGGTCGCCGCCGGGACGGTGGATGCCGCAGTGCGCAGGGTCCTCCGGGCCAAGTTCGAGCTGGGCCTGTTCGAGCGCCACCTCGCCGGCGTCGCGGCGGCCGCGGACGTCGCCGCCCCGGCCCGCCAGCGCGAGCTCGCGCGCCGCATCGCCGGGCGGAGCCTGGTGCTCCTGCGCAACGACGGCGTGCTCCCGCTGGCCCCGGGCGCGGGGACGATCGCGGTCATCGGGCCCAACGCGGACGAGGCGCGGCACCTGTTCGGCGACTACACGTACCCGGCGCACGTCGAATCGCTGATGGAGATGCGCCAGGACGGGCAGAACACGTTCTCCGTGCCGATCAGCGAGAGCACGCAGCTCGGCGACGCCACGGTCGAGGCGGCCACGGTGCTGGACGCGCTCCGCGACGGGCTCGGGCCGCGCGTGGCCTTCGCCCGGGGCTGCGACGTGTCGGGCGCCTCGCGGGAGGGGTTCGACGAGGCGGTCGCGCTGGCCGCCGGGGCCGACGTGGCGGTCCTGGTGATGGGGGACAAGTCGGGGCTGACGGACGACTGCACCAGCGGGGAGAGCCGCGACCGGGCCTCGTTCGACCTGCCCGGCGTGCAGGAGGAGCTGGCGCGGGCCGTGATCGCGACGGGCACGCCGGTCGTCCTCGTCCTGGTGGCGGGCCGCCCGGCCGCCAGCGCCTGGCTCCACGAGCGGTGCGCGGCCGTCCTCATGGCATGGCTGCCCGGCCAGGAGGGCGCCGGCGCGATCGCCGACGCGCTCACCGGGGCGCTCGTCCCCGGCGGCAAGCTGCCCATCTCCTATCCCCGGAGCGCCGGCCAGGTCCCGGTCTTCTACGGCCACAAGACGTCGGGCGGCCGGTCGCACTGGAAGGGCGACTACGTCGACACGCCCTCCAGTCCGCTCTACCCGTTCGGTCACGGCCTCAGCTACACGACGTTCGCGCTCTCGGGCGCCTCGGTCGCACCCGGCGAGGTCTCGTGGGGCGGCTCCGTCTGCGTCGAGGTCGCCGTCGCCAACACCGGCCACCGCGCCGGTGACGAGGTCGTGCAGGTCTACGTGCGCCGGCTGCGGGCAAGCGTGACCCGCCCGGTCCTGGAGCTCAAGGCCTTCGCTCGGATCCCGCTCGGGGCCGGCGAACGCCGCACCGTGACGTTCGTGATCCCGGCGGGCCAGCTCGGCTTCTACGACCGCCTGCTGACGTACGTCGTCGAGCCGGGCGTCGTGGACGTCTTCGTCGGCACGTCGTCGGCCGACCTGGTCGCGGCGGGCTCCGTCACCGTCGTCCCCGACCCGTCGGGAGCGCCGCCGGAGAAGGCGTTCGACGGCTCCGTCACGATCCGCTGAGGCCCGACGTCCCGGATGCAGGGGGGATTCCGGAAGGGCGGGCCTGCCCCCTCTCGCACTACGCGTGCGTGACGATCACGGGCTCGGGGCCGCTGCCGAGGTCGGCGGCGAGCGGGTGGACGAAGCCGGGCACGTCGTACAGGCACACCACGACCATCGGGTAGTCGGCGACGACCCGGTTCACCTCCGCCTCGCAGCGCTTGAGCCAGGCGGCGTCCGGGTACCACGACAGGCCCCACCCGACCAGGCCCAGGACACGGACGCGGCGGTAGCCGGCGTCCAGCACCGCGTCCATGGCCATGCGCATCATGGCCGCCAGCTCCTCGAACTCGGGGATCAGGCCGACCGTCGCCAGCCGGCCCTCGTCGCATGCCCGCTCGACGTCTCCCCCGAAGCCGTCCTGCAGGTGGCGGAGCACCCTGTCGTGCTGCCCTGCGTCGGCCAGCAGCACGCAGAACGTCCCCTCCTCCTCCAGACCCGTCCGCAGGAAGCCGAGCGCCCGCTGGAGGGCCGCCTCGTCGAGGTAGTAGAAGGCGACGTAGGAGTGCAGCGGCAGCCACCGCTCCTCCCACCCGAGCTCGACCAGCTCCCGCGCCGTACCCATCTGGCCTCCCCGAACGCCCAAGCGCCGACGAAATGGGGTCAATGATGACCGGTCGGGGGTGGTCCGTACAATCCGCGGAATGCCCAAGCGATACGCGCGCGCCGAGCAGGTGATCGATTCCTCCCGGCGCTACCAGGCGACCATCAGCACCGACGGCGGCGACATCGTGATCGACCTCGACCCGGGTCGGGCGCCCGCGACGGTCAACAACTTCGTGTTCCTCGCCCGCGAGGGCTTCTACGACGGCCTGACGTTCCACCGCGTGGTCGACGACTTCGTCGTCCAGGGCGGCTGTCCCGAGGGCAGCGGCCGCGGGGGTCCCGGCTACCGCTTCGACGACGAGCCCGTCGTCGGCGAGTACGCGGCCGGGGCGGTGGCGATGGCCAACTCGGGCCCGAACACCAACGGCTCCCAGTTCTTCATCTGCACGGTGGACGACCGGCGGAAGCTGGCCAAGAGCTACAACCTCTTCGGCCAGGTGGTGTCGGGGATGGAGGTGGTGACCGGCATCACGCAGGGCGACGTCATGCGGAGCGTCACGATCAGCGAGAGCTGATTACGATCGAGTCATGTGGTTGTTCGGACGCGCCAAGACGGAGCTGCCGACGGCCGAGCAGGCGCTTCCCGGCCGGGACCAGCCGGTCCCGGTCGCGGATCGTCATGCCGTGCTTGGCAGCTCGCTCGCGGGGCCCTACCCGCAGGGGACCGCGATCGCGGAGCTCGCACTCGGATGCTTCTGGGGTGCCGAGCGCACGTTCTGGGAGACCGAGGGCGTGGTCTCCACCGCCGTGGGATACCAGGGCGGATTCACGCCGAACCCGACGTACGAGGAGGTGTGCAGCGGCCGCACCGGCCACGCCGAGGCCGTCCGCGTCGTGTACGACCCGGCACGCGTTTCCTACGGCGACCTGCTCCGGATCTTCTGGGAGTCCCACGACCCGACGCAGGGCATGCGCCAGGGCAACGACGTGGGGACGCAGTACCGGTCGATGATCTTCGTGCACTCGGACGAGGAGCGGCGGGCCGCGGAGGAGTCGCGGGACGCGTACCAGCGCGCGCTGGAACGGGCGCGCTACGGCGCGATCACGACCGAGATCGTCCCCGCGGGCGAGTTCTTCTTCGCGGAGGACTACCACCAGCAGTACCTGGCCAAGAACCCGTGGGGCTACTGCGGGCACGGCGGGACGGGCGTCGCCTGCCCGGTGGGGGTCGTGCCGGTCGACGGGTGAGCCGGGTCGCCGGATGGAATGACGCCAGGTCCTTGCGGGTACAAGCAACTCGATGAGCATTGACATGGCACAGTTCAACCGGGACCTCATCGCGCAGTTCAGAGCGAACGGAGGGGAGATCAGGGAAGGGATGTTCAAGGGGGCGCCCATCCTCCTGCTCACCACGCACGGGGCCAAGTCGGGCACGACGTACACGACGCCGCTGGTGTACACGCGCGACGGCGACCGACTGGTCATCATCGCCTCCAAGGGCGGCGCCCCGACCCATCCAGGCTGGTACCACAACCTGGTGGCCAACCCGACGGTGAGGGTCGAGGTGGGACCGGAGCAGTTCGATGCGACCGCCTCGGTGGCCGAGGGCGACGAGCGCAAGCGCCTCTTCGACGCACAGGCCGCAAAGATGCCCAACTTCGCGGAGTACCAGCTGAAGACGACCCGCGTCCTGCCCGTGGTCGTGCTGGAGCGCGGCTAGGAAGCGCCCGTCTCCACCCAGTACCCCCCTCGCCGAAGGGGGTACCGGGGGGAGGCAGAGACGTCCGACACCCCGCCTCGAATCACTCCGGCGTCCGCAGGCGGAACCGCTGCAGCTTGCCGGTCGGGGTGCGCGGCAGCGCGTCGACGAACTCCACCGCCCGCGGGTACTTGTACGGCGCGATCTCCCGCTTCACGAAGTCCTGGAGTGCGGCCGCCGTCTCCGGGCCGGCGCCCGCGCCGGGCCGCAGCACCACGAACGCCTTGACGATCGTCCCCCGCTCCGGGTCCGGGTGGCCGACAACCGCCGTCTCGGCCACGTCGGGGTGGCGCAGCAGCGCGTTCTCCACCTCGGGTCCGGAGATGTTGTAGCCGGCGGAGACGATCATGTCGTCCGCGCGGGCCTGGTAGCGGAAGTAGCCCTCGTCGTCACGCACGTAGACGTCGCCGGTGAGGTTCCAGCCGTTCCGCACGTACTGCCCCTGCCGGTCCCCGGCGAGGTACCGGCACCCGGTCGGGCCCCGCACCGCCAGCAGGCCGGACTCCCCGTCCGGCAGCGGCCGGCCCGCGGCGTCCTGGACCTCCGCCACGTAGCCCGGGACGGCGCGGCCGGTCGCCCCCGGACGGCACTCCTCGTCCGCGGCCGAGATGAAGATGTGCAGCAGCTCGGTCGAGCCGAGGCCGTCGATGAGCCGCAGCCCGGTGGCCTCGTGGAACGCGGTCCAGGTGGCGGCCGGCAGGGTCTCGCCCGCCGACACGCACCGGCGCAGCGAGCGCAGGTCGGCGCCGCCGATGCCGCTCAGCATGCCCCGGTAGGCGGTGGGCGCGGTGAACAGCACGCTCACCCGGTGCGAGGCGGTCGCCTCCAGGAGCTGGTCCGGGCCCGCCTGCTCGAGGAGCAGCGTGGCGGCGCCGGCGTGGAGCGGGAAGACGACCAGCCCGCCCAGTCCGAACGTGAAGGCGAGCGGCGGGCTGCCGGCGAACAGGTCGTCCGGGACCGGCCGCAGCACGTGGCGCGAGAACGTGTCGGCGATCGCGAGCACGTCGCGGTGGAAGTGCATCGTGGCCTTCGGCCGCCCGGTCGTGCCGGACGTGAACGCGAGCATGCACACGTCGTCCGCCGACGTCTGCACGGGAGCGAACGAGTCCGGCCGGACGGCGCAGCGCCGTGCCAGGTCGCCGGCCGAGCCGCCCCCGTACGCGACGGTCGCCATGCCCTCGATGGCCGCCGCCTCCAGGTCGTCCAGGAACCGCGCGTCGCAGAGCGCCGCCCGCGGCCGGGCCATCTCGCCGATGGTGCGCAGCTCGCCGCTCCGCAGCAGGGGCATCGTGGCCACGGCCACCCCGCCGGCCTTGAGGACGCCGAACCAGGAGGCGACGAGCCACGGGTTGTTCGGCCCGCGCAGCAGCACCCGGTTGCCCGGCGCCAGGCCCAGGTCCTCGACCAGGACGCGCGCCACCTGGTTCGAGCGCGCGACGAGCTGGCCGTACGTCCACGTCTCGGCGGGGGCGACCAGGCAGCGCCGGTCGGGGCCGGCGCGGTCCGCGGTCCGGTCGAGCAGGACCTCGGCGCAGTTGAGCACCGGCGGGTACCGGAGCTCGGGCAGGCCGAACACGAGCTCCGGCCAGGTCGCGGGCGGCGGGAGGTTGTCGCGCGTGAACGTGTCGACGTGCGACGAGGCAAGCAGCAAGATGGCACCTCCCGAGACGATCCGCGAATCAGTTCAGTTGAGGATCTTCTCAGACTGCGAGGCTTCTCTCCTCCACCTGCGCTGCTCCGCGCGGCAGCGGCGCCTGATGGCCAGCAGCTCCCAGAACATGCGCGGGACGTCCACCAGCGGGCGGACGCGGCTGTCCGGCGAGTTGTTCCACTCGACCGGCACCTCGGCCAGGCGGTAGCCCAGGCCGCGGGCGAGGGCGAGCACCTCGACGTCGAACGCGAAGCCCTCCGACCGGCAGCGCTCGAACAGCACCAGCGCCGGCTCGCGCCGGAACAGCTTCACGCCGCACTGCGTGTCGCGGATCCCCGGCAGCAGCAGGGCCCGCACCAGCAGGTTGAAGCCGCGGCCCATGAAGCGGCGGTCGAACCGCTGCGGCACCGCGACCCGGGCCCCGGCCACGTTCCGGGAGCCGATCGCGACCTCCGAGCGCTCGATCGCCGCCACCAGCCGGTCCAGCTCCTGGATCGGCGTCGAGAGGTCGGCGTCGGACACCAGCACCAGGTCGCCGTGGCAGGCCAGCACGCCGTCCCGCACCGCCGCTCCCTTGCCGCGGTGCGGCAGCCGGAGCACGCGGACCTCCGCCCCGAACTCGCCGGCCAGGCCGGCCGTGCCGTCCGCGCTGCCGTCGTCGGCCACCACCACCTCGAAGGGCAGCCCCCGCTCGCGCAGGTGCGCCACGACGGTTCGCAGCGTCCGCGGCAGCCGGCGCTCCTCGTTGTAGGCGGGGATGACCACGGACAGCCACGGCCGCATCCTGAGCATCACGGCCGGGTCACGGGCGGCGTCTGATGTGGCATCGCTCACACCATCGATGCCACGTCTCCCCTTCCTCGTTCCCCCCACCACAACAGCGTATGTTCCCCGGCGCCGTTTGCGACGTTGTGTTTTGCATGCAAAATCGGGCACGCGTACTGGCGCTCGCGGCAGCCGGCCTGCTCACCGCGTGCGGCGCCGCC
>Ga0066903_100007136_pt1 | contig 10073 bp, 6 predicted proteins | sample PanSoiMetaGPlot1_FD_67491 | JGI IMG/M metagenome (GOLD analysis project Ga0066903, IMG submission 67491) | Tropical forest soil microbial communities from Panama analyzed to predict greenhouse gas emissions - Panama Soil - Plot 1 (version 2) | ecosystem: Environmental > Terrestrial > Soil >... | reverse complement strand
GGCATCTTTCCGATCTCGTCGAGGAAGATCGATCCTCCTTCGGCGAGCAGGAACTTGCCCTTCTTCGCGCTCGTCGCATCGGTGAACGCGCCTTTGACGTGGCCGAACAGCTCCGATTCGATCAGCGTCTCAGGAATCGCTGCGCAGTTGACCGTGACGAACGGCATGCGCCGCCGCGCGCTGAGGCGATGAATCGCGCGAGCCACCAGCTCCTTGCCCGTGCCGGTCTCGCCGGTAATCAACACCGTACTGCGCGTGCCGGCGACGACCTCAACGTCACGAATCATTTCCGTGATCGAGCGGCTTTGCCCCACGATGCCATGTTGTCCGCGATATGAACGAAGCGCCGTCGATGTCGAGGACGGCGCGGCTGGAATCTCTATTTCCTCGAGCGTCACGGAACCCTCCTCCCGTTACCCGCTTCACATCTGTAGCGGCCGGCCTTCAGGCCGGCCGAGCGACGGGTTGAAATCCGTCGCCTAGACTTCCGCTGCGACTAATAGCTCTGTCAAGGCACGGCCCAGCGTCTGCCGGCTGCGCGACAGCATGACCGTGACCGTTTCGATTGGCACGCCCATCAGGTCGGCCAATTCCTGGTACGACAGCCCCTCGAGCTCGCGCAGCACGAGAGCCTCTCGCAAATCCGAAGGAAGCGTGCGAATGGCCTCCTCCAGTTGCGTTACATCGTTGATACGTCGGTGATCGTCACGATCCGGCTTGGCGCGGCCGTAATGGTTACCGTTGATCCGATCGAACCTGGCGGCTTGCGCAGTCCGCTCGGCACAGATCCGGCTGACGATCCTGAGAAACCACACGCGGCCCGTTTCGGTCGAGAACGCCGTGAATTCGTGAAATGCCTTCTCGGACGCCTCCTGAACCACCGATTCCGCCTCGTGCTCGCTCCGAAAATGCCAGCGCGCCAGCCGATACCCGGCATCAAGATTCGATAAGACAACGGTGCCGACGTCTGAAGTGATCTGTCTCAACATCACTGGTTCCAACGGTTACGACCGCTCACCGTCCCTGATCGCGGCGAGCACGCGCGCGACAAACGCCATCAGGTCCTCGACAGACTGAAACCGCGCGGACTGATACGAGGAGATATGCTCGATCTTCCCCTCCACCCGTCCGGCGGCGATGTCGGTCGTTTCGCGGAACTGAATGACGAACGCCGCTTTGGATTGCCATCTCTCCATTACCAGAAGGACAATAGCGGACGCTTCGAGTCCCAGTCATAGCGTCGCGGTAAAGCTTCGGTTACGTCCGGTAATTCGTGCCGCATTCACGCCACATCCATTTCGCCCCGTTCGCACTCGACCTCGTGAACGAGTGTCTTTGGAAAGGTCCGGAGGCCATCAAGCTCAGGCCCAAGACCTTCGCTGTGCTCGAGCACCTTGTTTCCAAACCGGGTGAGCTCGTCACGAAGCAAGATCTGATCGCGGCGGTTTGGCCGGACACGTTTGTCGGCGACGCCGTGCTCAAAGTGGCCATTCGTCAGATCCGCGAAGCGCTCGCCGACGATCCCAAGTCTCCCCGCTTCATCGAAACCGCTCATCGTCGCGGTTACCGGTTCATCGCGGAGATCAATTCCATCGCGACACTTGCCCCTGAAGAGATCCCGACTCAACGGCCATCTTCGCGATCGAGTCTGGTACGCGGACCTAAAGGTCCGCACTACGAGAACGCGGAGAGTCCGCACGACGAGTCGGCGCTTGTCGGACGCGAAGACGCGCTGTCGCGGATGCACGAGTGGTTCGACAAAGCCCGCGACGGCCAGTGCCAGGTCGTGTTCGTAACGGGAGAGGCGGGCATTGGCAAGACCACGCTGCTCGAAGCGTTCGCACGCAGAATCGCTGGCGATCGCAGCGTGCGGATCTGCAGCGGACAATGCCTCGAGCAATACGGGATGAGTGAAGCCTACTTGCCGGTGCTCGACGCCATCACCCAGTTGTGTCGCAACAATCCGGTGGTCGTCGGCGTGCTGCGCGCATTCGCGCCGATGTGGCTGATGCAGATGCCATCGCTCGTCACGGCATCGGATCGCGAGTCTTTCGGTCGAGAGGCGGGCGGTGCGACGCGGGACCGGATGCTGCGGGAAATCTGCGAGGCGCTGGAGACGCTGGCGGCCCACGAACCGCTCGTGCTCGTGCTGGAAGATCTTCACTGGAGCGACTTCTCGACGCTGGACTTGATTTCGTACGCTGCCCGACGGCGGCGCGCGGCGCACCTGATGATCGTGGGTACATACCGGCCGGCAGAATTGATTGCCAGCCGCCACCCGCTCAGGACCGTCAAGCAGGAGCTCGTTGCCAGACAGCTGTGCGAGGAACTGCCGCTCGAGTACCTCACCGAGCAAGCCATCGGCGAGCACCTGGCTGTCAAATTTCCCCGAAACCAGTTTCCATCTGAGCTCGTGGCGTTGATTCATGAGCGAACCGAGGGCAATCCGCTTTTCATGGTGAACACGATCGATCACCTGATTGCCGAACGGCTGATCGAATCACATGACGACGGCTGGCGGCTCACGGCTCCGATCGACGCGGTCAAACTGGACGTTCCGGACTCCATCCGGCAATTGATTGAGACCCAGGTCGATCGTCTCGACGCGGTCGATCAACGCATTCTCGAAGCGGCCAGCGTCGCGGGCGCTGAATTTCCTTCGGCGGCGGTCTCGGCAGCGTTGGACGACAATCTGGCTGATGTGGAGCTGCGGTGCGAGGAACTGAGCCGGCGGCATCAATTCATTAAAGAGTGCGCGACTGAGCTCCTTCCAAACGGGCAGGCGGTCGGGCGGTTTGGCTTCGTCCACGCGGTCTACCGGCATGTCCTCTACGAACGCATGTCGGCGTCGAGGCGCATTCAGCTGCACCGGCGCATCGGCCTGCGCGGCGAAGAATTGTATGGAGACCGCACGACCGAAATCGCGGCGGAGCTGGCGATGCATTTCGAAGAGGCCGGCGACAACACGCGAGCGGCGCGCTACCTGCATCAGGCTGCCGTGAACGCCATGCAGCGGTCGGCCTATCGCGAGGCGATCGCCGTGTCGCGCCGTGGCCTGGAACTGCTGGCGACGCTCCCGGACACGGACGAGCGTGCCCGCCAGGAGCTGCACCTGCAACTCACGCTCGGCGTGCCGTTGATTGCCACCGGGGGCTACGCCGCGCCGGACGTCGGTCGTCTCTATCAGAGCGCGCGCGAGTTGTGCGAGCGGCTGGAGGCGCCAGCGGAGATGTCGCAGGCTCTGTGGGGCGTGTGGACCTTTCACACGCTGAGGGGCGAATTGTCGACCGCCCTGGGGATCGCCCAGGAGTTCCTGTGGCTCGCTGAGCGCTTCGGCCATCCGGATCTGGCGATGCGAGGTCACTGGGCGATGGAGACTACCTGCACGCATCAGGGTGATTTTGGTCCTGCCCTGCAACACTACGTGAGAGCGCTCGCGCTCTACGACGATGGGGAGCGACACCACCCGAATTTCGATCCGCTGAACCCGGGGGTCGCCATGCGATGCTTTGCCGCCTGGTGTGCGTGGTTCGTCGGTCAGCCGGATCGCAGCCTCACGCTGATTCGGGACGCAGTCGGGATCGCGCGGGAACTTTCGGAACCTCACGGTTTGGCGCACGCGCTCGCATCGGCCGCATTGGTTCATCAGCTTCGTGGTGAGCGACGGCTGGTGGAGCAGCACGCGGACGCGGTCATTGCGCTATCCACAGAACACGGCCTCGTCCTCTATGAGGCGATGGCGCGAGTCGTTCGCGCATGGTCGCAAATTGGACGAGGCGACGATGACCGGTTGGCCGAGGAGATCCGGCAGGGGATGGTGGCATGGCGAAGCACCGGCGCAGACTTGATGTGTCCGCACTTTCTCGCGCTCCTGTCCGAAGCCTTGCCGCCTGCGCCCGACGATCAGGCCCTGCGTGTGTTGGACGAGGGCCTGACGCTGCTCGAGGTGACCGGCGAGCGCAGCTGGGAGGCCGACCTGCATCGCCTGAAGGGGGAACGGCTCCTCGAACGTGCGCAGGACGGTGCGAGCCTGGATGCTGCGGAGGCTTGCTTCGAGCAGGCGCTCGCGATTGCACGGCGTCAGCAGGCGCACTCACTCGAGCTGCGCGCCGCGATCAGCCTGGCCCGCCTGCAACGCACCCACCGCAAGACTCACGTGGCGCGCGATCTCATCGCGCAGATTTACGAGCGGTTCGACCAGGGGTTCGACACGCTCGATTTGCGTGAGGCACGACGCCTCCTCGATCTCCGCTGACAGATCCGCGTCGAACGCGGCGAGCACTGGCGGGCCGCCATCGGGGTGCAAGCCAGTCCGGGCGCCACCGCCGAATCGATGATTTGGCGAAAAATAGTGCGCAACGAGGGGCTCATCCGCGCAGCTCAGGACGCATACTGACGGCAAATCGTTCACGGTGTTCCGCCAGCCGTACGGATTCGTTAGTACACGGCGGAGCGCCGCGATGACTGCGATTTACGCCTCTCAATCATGAGCGATCCACTTGAAACTGGCCTGGCGCTGTCCGGCGGTGGTTACCGGGCGATGCTCTTTAACCTGGGCAGCGTCTGGCGACTGAACGACATGGGATGGCTGCGGCGGCTGGATATTGTTACCAGTGTCTCCGGCGGGTCGATCCTCAACGGCGTCCTGGCGACGCGCTGGACGAAGCTCGATTGGAACGCGGCCGGTGTGGCGACAAACTTCTCGGAGATCATTGCCCAACCGGTTCGAGCGATAGCCGGCACGACGCTCGACGTGGTCGCCGGCCTGAAAGGCGTCTTTTCGGTGTTCAGCACGATCGCCGACAAGGTCACGGACGCGTACGACCGGCATCTGTTTGGTGGCGCGCGCTTGCAGCGCGATATTGCACCGTTCGAGAAGGGTCGGACTCCGCGTTTCTTGTTCTATGCCACCAGCCTTCAGACGGGTTCCAACGTGCGGATTGAGCGCAAACGCCTTGCCGACTATCGCATCGGCGAGATTCCGAATCCCGATTTGCCTGTCGCGCGTGTTGTCACCGCGTCGAGCGCGTTTCCGCCTCTTTTGTCGCCGGTCGCGCTGGACCTTGATCCTAAGGCGTGGCGACCGTTGCAAGGCGCATCGCTCTTTGATCGCCAGGAATTCAAACGTCGTCTGTTGCTCACCGACGGAGGCGTTTACGACAACATGGGCCTGGAAGCTATTTGGGACCGCTGCAAAACCGTGCTGGTGTCAGACGCCGGTGCGCCGTTCGAGCCTCAAACCGATCCGCCCGCTCATTGGACGCGGCAGGCCATCCGCGTTCTCGATATCGTCACAGAGCAAACCCGCGCGCTCCGACGCCGAATGTTGATGCAAACCTTTCAACAGAATCACGAAGAGGGTCGAACGGACGAAAGACCCGCTGCGCGTCGGGGTACGTATTGGGGGATCAAAACGCAGATCGGCGCTTACGGTGTCGACCATCCGCTGACCGATGACAACACGAACACCTTGGCGTTGCAGCAGATCCGGACTCGGCTCAATAAGTTCACGCCAATCGAGCAGGGCCAGTTAATCAACTGGGGTTACGCCCTGACCGATGCCGCCATGCGCAAGTACGTGGATGCTGCGAACACGGCGCCATCGCGATGGCCGATCCCTGAATTCCCATTGAAGTAGGTCGATGCGCAAACGGACGAACCGGGAAAACCCGGATGTAACGGCGAAGTTCGCGCGACCCGTGCTGCAATCGAACGGGCGAGTACCAGATCTCGAACGGCCGCTGATTCGTCCTTTGAAGGCCTATGCGTTCGATCCAAGCCAACGACACAACCTCGGCAATCTGATGACGATGGAAATTCGGTATCAAGAGGTCGAGCGCGGACCCGTCGTCCGCGACATTCATGCGCGGGATGGCCTCGCCGTCGTCGACTACGACGCCACGAACAACGTGTACTACGATCCGGTCGACCTCGACGAAATGCGGGTCATGATCCGCGGCGGCCTCGACCCGCTCGAGTCGGATCCTCGCTTCCATCAGCAGATGGTGTATGCGGTGGCAACCGATACCATTCAGCATTTCGAAGCGGCGCTCGGCCGGCGGATCCACTGGAGGCGCTCAGGGCTCGACCCCGTCGACGGCGCCGCCGACACCGAGAACATCTACACGCTGAACCTGTTTCCCCACGCGATGATCGCGGCCAACGCGTTCTACAGCCCAAGGGCCCATGGGATCCTCTTCGGCTATTTCCGCGCGGACGAGTCCAATCAGGGCGGGAATCCCGGGCAGGTCGTCTATACCTGCTTGTCGCACGACATCATCGTGCACGAGATGACGCATGCCATCGTCGATGGCATGCGCGGTCACTTCATGGAGCAGACAAACCCGGACGTCGCGGCGTTCCACGAAGCGTTCGCCGACATCGTCGCCCTGTTTCGGCACTTCTCTCACGCGGAAGCGGTCCTCTACGCCATTCAACAATCGAGCGGCGCGTTGTTCCAGGCGCAGCTTTCGCCAGCGGTGGCCGTGCCGACCGGAGGTCGTGCGTCAATCGCCGCGCAGACTGGAAGCGAGAATCCGCTCATCGCGCTCGCGCAGCAATTCGGCCAGGCCACGGGCCAGGGCAGAGCCCTTCGCTCGGCCCTCACCACGACACCCAATTCCTCCGATATCAAGACTACGTTCGAGTGCCACGCGCGCGGGGCGATCCTCGTTTCTGGCATCTTCGATGCGTTCTTCACGATTTACGTGGAGCGCACCGCCGACCTGTTTCGCATCTACAGGAGCGGCGGCGACGCGTCGGCGGAGATCCCGGAGCCGCTCGCCCGTCTGCTCGCCGAGCAGGTGAGCCAATTGGCCGAAGTCTTCTTCACCGTATGCGTGCGCGCGATCGACTACTGTCCACCAGTCGACATCAGCTTCGGCGATTTTCTCCGGGCGGTCATCACGTCGGATTTCGATTTGCACGCTGAGGACGAAGCGGGGCTGCGCGACGCGCTCCTGCAGGCGTTTCGGGTCCGCGGCATCGTCCCGGACGGATCCGATTTTTTCACCGAGGCCTCTGTTGCGTGGCCGAAAGCGACAGGCTATCCGCCCATACAAAACCTCAGTTTCGGCAATCCCGACGGCCTCACCAAAGCACAGCAGGATGCCTGCCGGAGGACGCTCCAGGCCTACGTCGATGACCGTGACATTCGCCAGCGAATCGGGTTCGACCCAGGCCTTCCGGTGGACATCCCATCATTCCATCCGATCTTCCGAGTCAACCAGGACGGCACCTTGCGGACGGACATGGTCGTCGAAGCTACGCAGTCGCGACAGGCCCCATTCGATCCCGACAATCCGGATCTTGGGACGTTCCCCCTTCGGGGCGGGGCGACGTTGATCATCTCGAAACCAGAGTTCGCCGAAGCACGCGACGAGCGGAATGCTGGAAGCACCGACTACGGGCTCGTTCGATACGTCATCGCGAAGCACCTCCACGGTGATGTCGGCGAGAAACGAGAAGCCAGGCAGCGCGCACACTATCTTGGCCTCGGTCTCGTGGAGGGGAGCGATCCGGCTCGCTTCCAAATCGATTTCGCGCTGACCCATGGAGGTGTCTGAGCATGGCGGGCGCGAAGAAGCGCAGTCCAAAGAAAAGTCCCAAGAAAAGCCCCAAGAAACGAGCGGTGTCGAGCGCCGCTTCGAAGAAGGTGCCGAAGCAACTGCGCGTCCGAATGTACCGCGTCGGCTTTGGTGATTTCTTTCTTGTCACGGTGCCTTCGGCGGACGGGCCACGGCACATCGTCATCGATTGCGGGGTCACGCGCGGGAAAACCGGCAAGGGCGACATCGCGACCATTAAGACGGCCGTCCGCCACATGGCGAAGGAGACGGGATCGAAGCTCTCGCTGATCATCGTGACTCATCGCCATCAGGATCACATCATCGGATTCAGCCGTTGCCCGGAGTTCTCGAAGTTCAAGGTGGACGCCGTCTGGATGCCGTATTGGGAAACGGAGTACGCCCCCAAGGTCACGGCGTTTCAGGCGGACCTCGAAAACGTGGCGCTGTCGCTGCGGGCGGCGGCCCTGGCAGGCAACCACGACGAACACACCGACGAGGTCCTCGCCATCGTCGAAAACGCCACGGGGATGTCGCTGACGGAGGGTCCCGGCGGGGGCACCAACAAGAAGTCGCTCGAGCTTTTGAAGAAAGGGCTCGGCGTCAAGCCGGATTACTACGCGAAAGGCGACCGAGCGAAGCTGCCGTCAGCGCTCATCAAAGCGGGCCTCAAAGCCACGATCCTTGGTCCACCGCCCGCTGACGAAGTGGATTTCCTGAAGTTGATGGATTTGCAAAAGGGCGTCGGCCAGTACGTCGCTGCGGCAACCGCGGGGCGAGGCCGTACCGCACTGATGCCGTTCGACTCGGATTTCGTCGTGGATGCGAGCAGCTATCCTGCTACGGCCTTCCGAGAGTTTGCGCCGCGATCTCCCGGCAGGGCGCCGGATGCCGAGACTCGCCATGATCGCGCGCTCGAGCAGGCCGTGAAGAGGGCTACGCCGGCGGCGCTCTTCATGGCGGCGAAGAAGCTGGACGCCATGCTCAACAACCAGAGCCTCGTCGTCCTCTTCGAGTGGAAAGGGAAAAAGCTTCTCTTTGCGGGAGACGCGCAGGGCGGTAACTGGGAATACTGGCTGTTCGGAGCGGGCGTGCCGGCGAAAGACCCTTCGGCACTGAAGTTATCGAACGAAGGCAAATCGATCCTTGGGTCGATCGACTTCTACAAGGTCGGCCATCACGGCAGCACGAACGCGACTCCCATCCCAGCCGTCGAGGCCATGCGAAACGACTTCGCCGCGATGTGCTCGGTGGAAGCACATACCTTCGGGACGGAGTCGAACAATTCCGAAGTCCCGCGGGGTCCCTTGCTCGACGCGTTGGAGAAAAAGGGCGCGCTTGTTCGGAGCGACCAGATTGCAGTGAGCGTGGGGGAACTTGATGTCCCCGCGGGATCGAAAGTTTCGCTGCCCATGCCGAAGAAAGGCCGCTTCGTCATCGGGTCGTGCTATGTGGATTACCTACTCTCATGATCAAACGCGACACGCTCCCGATTTACCCGGTAGCACCCACTGCGCAGTACGACCAGGCTGCCGCCGATCTTCCCGACGCGAGCGTGCAAGCGCCACAAACGCCACCCGCGCCGCTCGGGCTGCGGCCTCCGCCCCCCGTGTTCCGGCCGCTTAAGGTCTACGCCTTCGGTCCGAGCCGAGGCCGGGCGCGCGGAAACATCCAGACCATCGCCGTGCCGTACGAAAAGCTCGCTCCCGGTCCGGTCGGCGCGCGGATCGCGGTGGTCGACTACGACGTCACGCGGAACTGTTTCTATGATCCCGTCGACCTCGACGACCTGCACATCGCCATCAACGGCGGTCTGGATCCGAGCGAATCGGATCCACACTTTCACCAGCAGATGGCTTACGCGGTCGTCAGCGAGTCGCTGCGCCGCATCGAAGTGGCGCTCGGACGCACCGTGGGCCGGCGCTCCCCGACGGGCACGGCGCCACTGAAGATCGTCGTTCATCCCCACTACGCCGAAATCGACAACGCACACACCTCAGAAGAGGGCAATATGATGTGCGGGTACTTCCGAGCCAAATCGAATGCTCGCGGGCGCGTGTTACCAGGGCAAACCGTTTTTACCTGCCTGTCTCAAGACGTCGTCGGACACCAGGTTACGCACGTCGTCTTGAAAGCCACTCGCCCGGATTTCATTGACACACTCGACATCGGCACCATTACGGAGGCGGTCTCGGATCTGACGCCGCTACTCTTTCACTTTACGAACCGTGAGATCGTGTTCGACACCGTTCAGCGCACGGCGGGGGTGATCTATCGATCCCAGCTCGTTGGGAGCGCGGGCGGCGCCGGCCGCGCCCGGATTGTGGCGGAGCTCGACTCGGATAATCCTTTGCTCGCGCTGGGCGGCGAGTTTGGCGATGCGTTAGGCGAAGTCGGCGGCATCCGAAGCGCACTGAAGGCCCCTGATCCGGCGGCTTTCAACGCTGCAGACGAGGCTCACGATCGCGGCGCGATCGTGGTCGCTGCAGTCTTCGACGCCATGTTTTC
>Ga0066903_100007135_pt1 | contig 10074 bp, 8 predicted proteins | sample PanSoiMetaGPlot1_FD_67491 | JGI IMG/M metagenome (GOLD analysis project Ga0066903, IMG submission 67491) | Tropical forest soil microbial communities from Panama analyzed to predict greenhouse gas emissions - Panama Soil - Plot 1 (version 2) | ecosystem: Environmental > Terrestrial > Soil >... | reverse complement strand
TCCACACTGAAGCCGGCCAGAAGCGCCTGACCCGAACGGGCCGGCTCGGCTCCCGCCAGACGTTCGTGGCCGCCATGGGCGCCCCCCGAGACCTGCGGCAAGTGTCGGCGGCAGCCGGCGGCGATTCGGTGCGCCTGATCGTCATGCACTTCGGCAACCCCCAGTGCGTCCTCCTCGGACCGCTCCCCGACGCGGCCACGTTTCACCGGCTCGGCCCCGCTCTCGAGCGGCACGAACTGTTCCCGGCCCGAACCAATGTGGAATTTGCACACGTCGAGGCGCCGGGGACCATCCGCATCCTCATTTGGGAGCGCGGGGTGGGGCCGACGGCGTCGTCGGGGACGGGATCCTGCGCTGCGCTCATCGCCGCCACGTCGTTTGGGGGCGCTGCGCGCAGCGCGGAAGTCATCGCGCCCGGCGGCGCTCAGCGCGTCGAATGGCGGGACGACGGCGTCTACCTGACAGGTTGGGCCGAGGTGCTGTTCGAGGGGACCTGGTGCGCGGAGGCCGGCTAGACTCGGCCGGCTCTCAAGCGGGAGGCAGAATCGGCATACCGATTTGACCAACCACTGAGCAGATTCTTCGACGCGCCTCAGTGGCGCCGTCGCAACGCCGCCGGGGTCGCCGCGTCGAGCTCGCGCACAACTCCTTGCAAGCGTGACGCTGCGCCATTCACCATCTCCATCGCGTCGAGATAGTCCTCCCGCTCGCGGGCTGCGCGCGCTTTTTGCACGGCCTGCTCGACGCTGACGATCGTACGCCGCGCGTCGGTGAGCGCTCGCGGCTGGATGTGGGCATTTTCGGCAGCCTTGAGCCGGGCTCGTGCCTCGCCGAGGGCTGCGCTCGCATGCGCGACCGCGCGATCGGAGTCGATGCGGGCGGCAGCTTTGCGGTCTGCAGCGTCCTTCGCAGCAGTCTGCGCGCGCTCCCTCGCGTCAAGAGCGTGGTTGAGCGCCAGCCGGTAATCGCGCTGTGCGACCGCATCGTTGGCCTGCTTCAACGCCTCCTGCGCGGCGGTGAAATCAGTTGCGGCGTACCGATCGGCGCCTGCGGCCTTCGCGGCATCGATCGCGACCTGCGCCTGCTGCATTTCTTTGTCGGGAGGATCGGCGCAGGCCACGGTCAGCGCCGCCATGAAGGCCAGCGACAGCAAGAGACGCGGCGGCATCGATTCAAGTATACGTGCGGCTGTAGTACGATGAAAGAACTGTCGCTGGACGATCGGCCAAGAGAGAAGCTGTTACGGCACGGCGCCGCGTCGCTTGGCGACAACGAGCTCGTCGCGCTCGTCATCGGCCAGGGATCGCGCCACGCTGGGGTGTTGAGCGTCGCAAACGAGCTGCTGGCTTCGCACGGCGGCCTTCACGGTCTCGTGCGATCCACGCCGGATGGGCTGTCGAGCGTCGCCGGCATCGGCCGGGCGCGCGCGGCGCAGATCGCGGCTGCGTTCGAGCTCGGGCGGCGGGCGCTTGCGCGCGGGCCGCAAGCGCGGTTGCATCTTCGCGATCCGTGCGCGGCGGGCGGTTACCTGTTGCCGCAGTTCGGCTCGCGCCCCGTGGAGCAGTTCGGCATCGTCCTGCTCGACTCCAAACACCGCGTGTTGCGGACGAAGGTGCTGGCGACGGGGACGCTGAATTCATCCGTCGTTGAGCCGCGTGACGTGTACCGCGAGGCCGTCATGGGCAACGCAGCTGCGGTTATCGTGTTCCACAACCACCCCTCCGGCGATCCCACGCCCAGCCCCGAGGACGTGGCATTGACGCGGCGCCTGGCGGCTGCGGGGGTATTGATGGGCATCGAGCTGGTGGATCACATCGTTCTGGGGGATTCACGATTCTGCAGCCTCAAGGAGATGGACCGGCTGTGAGCCGCCTCTTGTACTTCGATTGTTTCTCCGGATTGTCTGGCGACATGGCGCTCGGCGCGCTGCTCGACGCCGGGCTGCCGCTCCCGGACCTCCGGCGCGCGCTCGGCAGCCTGGCGCTCGGCCCGGCCCATGTGCACGCCAGGAAAGTGCTGCGCGCCGGCGTGTCGGCGACCAAGTTCATCGTTCACGCGCACGCTCACGATCAGGAGCACGATCAGGATCACCGCCATTCTGCGACGCCGACCGACGCGACCCCCGCCAACCCCTCGACCCATGCGCCCGATCCTGTCCACGAGCATCGCAGCTTGGCCGAGATCTTCAGGTTGATCGACAACGCGGCACTCTCCGCGCCCGCCCGGGATCGCGCGAAAGGCATGTTCCAGCGGCTCGCGGAGGTCGAGGCTTCAATCCATGAGCTGCCGGTCCATGAGGTCCATCTCCACGAGGTCGGGGCGCTCGATTCGATCATCGACATCGTCGGCATTGCGTTCGCGATGGAATGGGCCGCCGCGGACCGCGTGGTGTGCTCGCCGCTGAATATCGGCGGCGGCATGGTGCGCTCGGCGCACGGGCTGCTCCCCGTTCCCTCCCCGGCGACGGTGAAACTGCTGGGGGACGCGCCTATATACGGTGGCGCGGTCCAGAATGAGCTGGTCACGCCGACCGGCGCGCTCATCGCGACGACGTATGCCTCGTCGTTCGGGTCGATCCCGCCGATGTCGGTGGAGCGCATCGGCTACGGCGCCGGGGACCGTGACCACCCGTCCACTCCGAACGTTCTCCGCGTCTTGATCGGGCGCGCCGCGTCAGATGCGGCCGTCGAGCGCGTGACCGTCGTCGAGTGCGAGATCGACGACATGAATCCGCAGATCTTCGGCGCCGCCATGGAAAGGCTCTACGCGGCGGGCGCGCTGGAGGTGTTCTACGTCGCGGCTCAGATGAAGAAGAACCGCCCTGGCACGCTCTTGACGGTGATCGTTCCGCCCGAGAAACTCGGACAGATTGCCGACATCGTGTTCACCGAGACGACGACGATCGGGCTGCGTCACTACGAGGCAGACCGCGAGTGTCTCGCGCGGGAGATCGTAAGCGTCGAGACGCCGCTTGGAGCCGTCAGATTCAAGGTCTCCCGCCGCGACGGCCGGGTGGTCACGGCGACGCCCGAATTCGACGATTGCGCCGCGATCGCCGCGGCGAACCACCTGTCGGTCAAAGACGTCCAGCGGATCGCGATCAAGGCGTATCAACCGTGAAGCGCTTTTACCTGACGACGGCGATTGACTACGTCAACAGTGCCCCACACCTCGGCACGGCCTATGAGAAAGTGTGCGCCGACGTCATTGCACGCTACAAGCGCCTTGCCGGCTTCGAGACGCGGTTCCTGATGGGGAACGACGAGCACTCACAGAACGTGTTCAAGAAGGCGGCGGAGGAGCGGCTGTCCCCCCTGGCGTACTGCGATCGGATGGAGGAGCAGTTCCGCCGTGCTTGGCGGTATCTCGACATCTCTTTCGACGACTTCATCAGGACGACCGAGCCACGCCACGCCGCCGGCGTCACCGAGTTGGCCGAGCGGCTCTACGCCGGCGGCGACATCTACGAGGGTGTGTACGAGGGGTGGTACTGCGTCAGCTGCGAGGAATTCAAACAAGAGAAGGATCTGGTCGACGGTTGTTGTCCGCTGCATCCGACGATCAAGCCCGAGTGGATTCGGGAAAAGAACTACTTCTTCCGGCTGTCGAAATACCAGCAGCCGCTTCTTGAACACTTCGCCACGCATCCAGAGTTTCTCCAGCCTGACGCCCGCCGAAACGAAATCCTGCGGCTCATCGAAGGCGGGCTCCTCGACGTCTCGGTCAGCCGAGCGGGGCAGTCGTGGGGCATTCCCCTGCCGTTCGATCCGTCGAGCGTCGTCTACGTCTGGTTCGACGCGCTCATCAACTACGCGTCGGCCGTCGGGCTCGGCGCGACGGAGGCCCCCGAGCGGCAGCTCTTCGAAACCTGGTGGCCAGCCGATCTGCACGTGATCGGCAAGGACATCACGCGGTTCCACGCGGTCATCTGGCCCGCCATGCTGATGGCGGCGAGGCTCCCGTTGCCGCGCCAGATCTTTGGCCACGGTTTCATGACGATCGACGGGCAGCGCATGAGCAAGACGCTCGGGACGATCATCGATCCGGTCGTCGCCGTCGATAGCGTCGGACCGGATGGCCCGGGAAAGGCCGAGCCGCTTCGGTTGTATCTGATCAAGGAGATCCCATTCGGGGGGGATGGCGATTTTTCATTCGATCGCCTCGCCGAGCGGTACAACGCGGACTTGGCCAACAACCTGGGCAACCTCGTGAGCCGGGTGACGGCGATGGCCAGCCGGTATCGAGATGGCGTCGTGCGGCCCGCGGCGGCGGGCAACGATCAACTGGCGCGGTTGGGGGAGCAGGCCGTCCGCGATTTCTGCAAGGCAATGGATGCGCTGGCCCTGCACGAAGGTGCCGCGGCCGCCTTTCGCCTGGTTGATGCGACAAACGAGTTCATCGCGGCAACCGCGCCGTGGACACTGGCGAAGGATCCGGGCAAGTCCGATCGCTTGTCTCAAGTATTGTTCGACGCTGCTGAGGCGATCCGACTTGCCGCCGTCATGCTCGCGCCGATCATGCCGGTGTCGAGCCGGGAAATTCTTCGCCGGGTCGGCGCGCCGGTCGAGGGCAGTCGCCCGACTGGCGCGAGATCTGACGCGCTCAGCTTCGACCGCGACGGCCGCTGGCTGAGGGAAGGGGAGCGCAGGCTGCTCCAGGAAGGCGCGCTCTGGCCGCGCAAGGAGACAACGATTGTGAGTGATCACCCACTGCCCCCAGATGGTCCTGCGCCGGGCGCTCATGCGCCCGCCGTGCCGGCGCCGACGAGCCCGGTATCGACCGACGGTACGACCACCACGCCGGCCCCGTCCGCAACCGAACGCATCTCGATCGACGATTTCATGAAGGTGGAGCTGCGCACCGCAAAAGTGCTGACGGCCGAGAGGGTGGAGAAGTCAAAGAAGCTTCTGAAGCTGCTCGTGAACGCAGGGAGCGAGCAGCGCACGCTCGTGGCGGGCATTGCCGAGGCCTACGAGCCGGAGGCGCTCGTCGGCAAAACCGTCGTCGTCGTGTTCAACCTGAAGCCCGCCAAACTGATGGGCATCGAATCGAACGGCATGGTGCTCGCGGCAAGCCCGGAGGGTGGAAAGCCGGAGGTCGTGACCTTTGCGAACCCGCCGGAGCCAGGCACGCGAGTTCGCTGAACGTCTGCGAAGATTGGGCCCGCGCGGGGAGAGCGTACCCTACGCGCATCCGTTGTGATCGACAGCCACTGCCATCTCGCCGACCACGTCTTCGCCACCGATTTGCCGGCCGTTGTCGAGCGCGCAAGAGCCGCTGGACTGGAGCGGGCGCTTGTGATTCTCGAAGCTGGCAACGCGAGCGAGGCGGCGCAGGCACGGGACATCGACGTGCTGTGGCCCGAAACGCGAGTCTCGATTGGCGTCCACCCGCACCAGGCGCATCGGTTCTCCGAGGATCCTCCACAGGCGGCGACCGTCGTGCGAGATCAGTTCGCCCACACCCCGGCGGCGCGCGCCATTGGAGAGATTGGACTCGACTATCACTATGACTTTTCACCAAGGGTGGTGCAGCAGGAGGTGTTTCGAGCGCAAATGAGGCTCGCCCGCGAGCTCGGCCGACCGGTCGTCATCCACACCAGGGAAGCGGACGATGACACCTTGGCGATTCTTCGCGAAGAAGGCGCGGGCGAGATCGGCGGAGTCTTGCACTGCTTTACAGGCAGCACGGAGCTCGCACACGCGGGCCTTGCTCTCGGCTTGCACGTGTCGTTTGCCGGCATTCTGACGTTCCCCAAAGCCGGGTCATTGCGCGACACGGCTCGGCACGTCCCAATCGACCGTCTGCTGGTCGAAACCGACAGCCCGTTTCTCGCGCCGGTGCCCTACCGCGGCAAGCGCAACGAACCGGCGCACGTGGCCCGAGTTCTCGCGACGCTCGCGGAGGTGCGCGCGGTTGACGTAGCCGAGCTCACGCGGTGCACGGCGGCCAACTTTCACACTTTGTTTAGGCCGTGATAGAGTCCCACCTGAACCGCTGTGGAGAAATCGTCGCCGGCCCTCTCGCAAATCTTTGAGCCCATTCGAGCGGACCTCGAGAAAGTCGACGAGGAATTCAGCCGCCACGTGCAGTCGAAAGTGTCGCTGATTCCGCAGATCGGGCAGTACATCCGCACGAGCGGCGGCAAGCGGATGCGCCCGGCCGTCCTCCTGATGGCGGCCCGCTTGAGCGGGTATTCCGGCGACCGCGCCGTCCTCTACGCTGCCGTTGTCGAATTCATCCACACGGCGACGCTGGTGCACGACGACATCATCGACGATGCGGACCTGCGGCGTGGGCGATTGGCCGTCCATTCGCGCTGGGGAAACGACATTACGGTCCTACTGGGCGACTACCTGTACATCAAGTCGATGGCGCTGGCACTCACGCACGACACGCTCGAGATCGTGCGACTCCTGTGCGATGTGACGCTCAAGATGATCGAAGGTGAGCTCTACCAGCTCACGAAGAACGGTGACGCGGATATCACCGAAGAAGAGCATTTCGACATCATGCGGCGCAAGACCGCGTACCTGTTCGGAGGGTGCGCGCAGATTGGCGGTCTGCTCGGGTCGGTCTCGAAGGAGCGCGAGCACGCGCTGCGCGAATATGGCTTCAACCTGGGCATCGCGTTCCAGCTGGTCGACGATCTGCTCGACTATACCGGCGACGCGGAGACCGTGGGGAAACCCATTGGGAGCGATCTGCGGGAGGGCAAAGTCACGCTGCCGCTGATCCACCTCCAGCGCCAGGAGCCCGACGGCATCGGCTCGCGCATCATTCGCGACGCTGTGGCGTCGCGCAGCGTGAGCGAGGATCAGTGGAACGAGCTCAGGCGCGGGCTCCGCGAACACGCCTCCATCGACTATGCCTACCGCCGCGCCATCGAGTTCGCCGACGGCGCGAAGAAGCATCTCTATGCGTTTCCGCCCAGTCCGGAACGTGATGCGTTGCTCGCGCTGCCGGATTACGTGCTGTCGCGGGACCGCTAGCCCACACTCGCCTTGCTTGCTTTTCGCCATGCCGGCCTCACCGTTGAAATCGCCGACGGCGATCTGAGCGCCGAGGACGTCGACGCGGTCGTCAACGCGGCGAACAATCATTTCTGGATGGGCGCCGGCGTGGCTGGGGCCCTGAAGGCACAAGGCGGAACAACCATCGAGACGGAGGCCATGGCGCTCGGCCCCGTCCTCCCCGGTCAGTGCGTCGTCACGGCGGCTGGGCGGCTCAAGGCACGGCACGTCATCCATGCGGCCGTCATGGGACAGGACCTCGTGACCTCGGCCGCGCTCATCGAGCGGGCGACCCGCAACGCTCTCGCCGCCGCTGAGGAGCGCGGGTTTTCATCGGTTGCCTTTCCCGCCTTCGGGACAGGTGTCGGCGGTTTCCCCCTCGGTGATTGCGCCACCGTCATGATCGATGCCATTCGCGCTCACCAAGCCCGATCCCTGCACCTCATCCGCCTCGTTCTCTTCGGACGCGCGGCCTACGAGGCGTTCGCCGCCGTCGCGGCAGAACAGCTCGGTCGCCCGCTCCCCGGTCCGCCGGATTGCCCGCTGTCGGCATGAGCATGGAAGTGACGGATCTCGAACGCCGAATCCAGGAGCTTCGCGACGCCATCCGCCGTCACGAGGAGCAGTACTACGTGCACAGCGCTCCCGAGGTCTCTGACCAAGTGTTCGACGAGCTGCTTCACGAGCTCGAGCGCCTGGAAGCCGAGCACCCGGAGCTCGTCACCCTCGACTCGCCCACGCAGCGCGTCGGCGGCCGCGCCGTCGAGGGGTTCGCGACCGTCGAGCACAGTGTGCCGATGCTCAGCCTCGACAACGCGTACAACGAAGCGGAGCTTCGAGCGTTCGACGAGCGGGTCCGGAAGGGGGCGGGCCCGGCGAACGGGGCACTCCCGCCCGGTGCCCCGGGGCACTCGGAAACGGCGGCGGCACCCGTGGTCAGCGTCGCCTATGTCGCGGAGTTGAAGATTGACGGCCTGAGCATCGCGCTGACGTACGACGATGGCCGCTTGTCGCGCGCAGCGACGCGGGGCGACGGCAATCGAGGAGAGGATGTGACGGCCAATATCAGGACCATCCGCGCCATACCACTGACTCTTCGCAACGCGCCGCGGGGCCGCATCGAGGTCCGCGGCGAGGTCTTCCTGCCGCGCGAGTCGTTCGAACGCATCAACCGGGAACGCGAGGAAGCCGGCGAGCCGTTGTTCGCGAATCCGCGAAACGTCGCGGCCGGCACGGTGCGGCAACTGGACCCGGCCATGGTCGCCAGGCGCGGTCTGTCGGCGTTCACCTATCAAGTCGTGGGCCTGACCGATACGGCCCACGCCGAGCTCCTGTCGGCCATGCGGGAGTGGGGTCTGCCGGTCGAGCCGCACTGGAAACTGTGCGACGGCATCGATGCCGTCGTCGCCTTCTGCGGCGAATGGGCCGACAAGCGCGCATCGCTCGCGTTCGAGACCGATGGAGTGGTCGTCAAGGTCGACGATCTCGCGCTGCGCGAAAGGCTTGGCGCGACGGCGAAGTTCCCCCGGTGGGCGACGGCCTTCAAGTTTCCCGCACAGCAAGCCCACACCACGCTGCTCGCCATCGAGGTGAATGTCGGCCGGACCGGCGCAGTGACGCCCTACGCCGTCCTGGAGCCGGTCTTCCTGGCGGGCTCGACCATTTCAATGGCCACGCTCCACAACGCAGAGGACATCGCTCGTAAGGACATTCGCGAAGGCGACACGGTCATCCTCGAGAAAGGGGGCGATGTCATACCGAAAGTCGTCGCGCCCGTGCCGAGCCTGCGGCCGGACGGCGCGCGGCCGTGGCAGATGCCGGCCACGTGCCCCGAATGCGGCAGCGTCCTCAGGCGCGATGAAGAGGAGGTCGTCTGGCGCTGCGAAAACACCTCGTGTCCGGCGCGGCTGCGCCGAAGCCTCGAGCACTTCGCGTCGCGATCAGCGATGAACATCGAAGGTCTGGGCGCGTCCCTCGTCGATCAGCTGCTCGAGCAGAACCTCGTTCGCGATTTCAGCGATCTCTATCACCTGGACGTCGAGACCCTCGAGAATCTCGTCGTCACGCCGAGGGAGCCACGCTCGGAGCGCGCCGTGCCTCGCAAGCTCGGCAAGGTCGGTCGAAACGTGTTCGAGCAGATCCGGCGGAGCCGAACCAGCGATCTCGCGCGGCTGATCTACGCGCTCGGCATCCGACACGTCGGCGAGAAAGCCGCCGTCACACTCGCGCGCCATTTGCGCTCGATGCCGGTTTTTCTCGACGCCTCTCGCGAGGCACTCGAGGGAATACCGGAAATCGGCCCGGTCGTTGCCGAATCGATTCGGAGGTTCGGTGAAGAACCGCGCAACCGCGCCCTGATATCCCGCCTGGCCGAGGCCGGCGTCTCGATGACGACCAGCCTGCCGGAACCGGTCGCGGAGGCGGCTGGACCACTCTCGGGCAAGACGTTCGTCATCACCGGCGCCTTGTCCGCGATGACGCGTGAGGAAGCGGCCGCCCGGCTCGAACAGCTCGGGGCCAAGGTCTCCAGCTCGGTGAGCAAGAAGACCTCGGCGCTCATCGCAGGCGACCAGGCCGGGAGCAAGCTCGAGAAAGCACGACAGCTCGGCGTCCACGTGCTCGATGAGGCGGAGTTTCTGAAGCTTATAATGGAAACTCGAGGATGAAGCGGTTCACGTTCGTCACGCTGGCGCTGACGGCGGTGATTGCCTTTCTGGTCGGCGCGATCGTCGCCGGCGGCATCTCGCGGTCGGCGGTCTCGGCAGGTGTAGCCGGCAGACCGGCGGCCCGTCCCGGGCTCAGGTCGACCATGCCCGCCCCCGCCGATTCCGGCGCGGCACCCGCGCCCGGGTGGGGCTCAGGTAGCGCACCGGGGGTCAGCTTCGCCGATATCGTCGAGCGCATCAATCCGGCCGTCGTCAACATCGACGCCACGGCGCGGGGGCAGGAAGGCCGCCGGCGGCGCGGCCGGACAACCCTTCCTGATTCACCCGATAGTCCGTGGGACTTCGGCCCTCGCAACGACCGTGACGGCGCCCGGCGCGGATCCGGAAGCGGGTTC
>Ga0066903_100007134_pt1 | contig 10075 bp, 9 predicted proteins | sample PanSoiMetaGPlot1_FD_67491 | JGI IMG/M metagenome (GOLD analysis project Ga0066903, IMG submission 67491) | Tropical forest soil microbial communities from Panama analyzed to predict greenhouse gas emissions - Panama Soil - Plot 1 (version 2) | ecosystem: Environmental > Terrestrial > Soil >... | reverse complement strand
ACGGTGAACTCGCCGGAGTGCTGGTTGTAGATCATCGTCCCCACCAGGTCGGCGGGGAGCAGATCCGGCGTGAACTGGAGGCGCTGGAAGCGGGCGCTGATCCCGTCGGCGAAGGTTCGGACGGTCAGCGTTTTGGCGAGCCCGGGCACCCCCTCGAGCAGAACGTGCCCGTTGGAGAGCAGCCCGATGAGGACCCGCTCGATCATCTGACGCTGCCCCACGATCACCTTTCCCGCCTCGGCGGAGAGGAGATCCACGAAGGCGCTCTCCTCCCGGACCCGCTCGGTGAGGGCACGGATGTCGATGTTCAGAAGTGTCTCCTGGGCTTGAACGGGCGGCGGACTGTAGGTTCCTGCCCCCGGCGCCCGCAACACACGGGAGTCACTGACATTCCGCGCTGCGGGAGCCATCCGCTGCACCCCTGTTGTGTTCACTTTGGGTATGTCCGTTGACAACCCACGCCCCCGAGGTGGTCTCCTATGACGCGCTGTCGCGAAGGGGAGGTCGCTGTCGTGATGACATCGTCGCGCGCCGAGGCGCTGATGCTCTTGCCGGATTGGGCCAGACGGCTCTCGGCAAAGGGAGCGGTGGACTTCACCGAGACTCTCGAGGGCACCTGGCGGCTGGACGGCGAAGAGCTGGATCGGCCGATCCAGTTCGTCCTGCGTCACCAGGCGGCGAGCGCACGGCGGCTGCTCGAGTCCGGAGTGATGGAGAGCGAGGGCGAGGTCTCGCTCGACGGGTCCACGTTCCGAGTCCACGGCTCGCGACGGGTGTCCTGGCGGACGGGGCGGGTCGACATCGACCTGGTCTCGGACGAGCACCGGTTCATCGGCGGCCTCCACAACCTCCTCTGGAAGGGTGAGCCGCACCGGTTCCGGATCGAGACGCTGTCCGGGGCGCCGGTGGGCGACGCCATTCTCCGCCCGCGGGCGGTGACCCAGTCCGAGCTTCCCGCGGCGGAGGCCGAGGCCCCCTAGTCCTCGTCGTCCAGCTCGTCCCCGTGGTCGTGTCCCGGCGCGTGCGCCTCGGGGTCCCCTCCCTCGACGTCCAGGTCCGGAGCGCGGCGGTCGGCCAGGGCGTCGGCGGAGAGGCCGGGCTCGAAGCCCCTGAGGAAGGGCGCGGCCACCGCGGTGGCCACGACCGCGGTCGCGAGCCCGGTGATCGCGCGCTCCCCGCGGGAGTCGGCGGAGAGGGCACGCTCGAGGAATCCGGGCGACCGCCGCTCCGCCCGCGCCGCCGCCCTCACCAGCACCGCTCCGTCGGCCGGCACCACCGCTCCGGGCTCGAGCGCCGACAGCGCGGTCCGCAGCCGCTGCAGCACCTCGGCCCGCACGTCACCCCCGAGCGCGGCCAGGCCCTCGGCGTGTGCGCTGGTCAGGGCCTCGGGAGGAGCGGTGACGAGGAGATAGCGCCATCGGGCGATCGCCTCGGGTCCGGTGACTGGAGCGGCTTCGCTGGCTGACGGTGTGCGGCGGCCGCGGAAGAGCCGGTCGAGCAGTCCCATGTCGCCTCCGGTACGAGGTGGCCTCGCCGACAGATGAAACACCGATGCGGGAGCCTCGCGCTAGGCTCGGGGGTGCGATGCCGAGCCGCCGCCCCCCGCCCGACGTCCCGACCGGCGAGCAGTTCCACGTCCCCGGTGCACGGGTCTACTCCGAGCCGGTGGGCCCGGCGATTCACAAGCGCGCCGAGGCGATGGCCCGGGTGGTCTACACCGCGGTCCACGAGAACCGTGCCTTCCCCCTCGGCGACGACCGGAGGGGCCACGGCCGGGACCACGCGACCTGGGTCTTCTCCGAGGAGCCGGGGCTCGAGGAGAACCTCTTCCAGGGCGGCCTGGAGCTGATGATCGACGCCCGGCTCGAGCCGGGCGCGGCGATCGGCCAGCACCGCCACGCTTCGACGGAGGAGGTCTACTACGTGCTCGAGGGTCAGCTCACCATGACCACGGTGCTCGCCGACGGCCAAGAAGTGAGCGCCGTCCTCCGCCCGGGCGACGCGAGCGGGGTCCGCCTCGGCGAGTCACACTGGGGGCGCGCCGGCCCCCAGGGCTGCCGGTTCCTGGCGGTCGCGTTCCGAAAGCGCTGACGCTGCATCGCTCTTGCGCGGCGCTAGTCGAGGAGCGACATCGGCACGGCTCTGGCCATCGCTCGGTGCCCGGCAGCGCTGGGGTGCAGGTGGTCATCGCTGTCGAAGGCCGGAAGGAGCCGTGCCGGGTGTGCCGGATCGCGGAGCACCTGATCGAAGTCGATCACGGCGTCGAACGCCCCGGAGGTGCGGATCCACGCGTTGACCGCCTGCCGGACGACCTCCTTCTCGGGGGTGAAGTAGCCGGGCGTGGTGGTGCCCTCGAAGGGCGGCAGGGTGCCGCCGTAGATCTTCAGTCCGGCGGCGTGCGCGCGATCGATGAGCTGCCGGTACGCGGCGATGAGCTCCGCCGCAGTGGGCGCGGCCGTGCCGGGTTCGACCGAGCCGGCGAAGCCGAGGTCGTTGGTTCCCTCGAGCACCGTGACCCACCGGACGCGGGATCGGGCGAGGACGTCCTTCTGGAATCGCTCGAGCCCGCTTGCACCCATTCCCCCCCGGAGAAGCCGATTGCCGGAGATGCCGGCGTTCACCACCGCGACGCCGCGCGGAAGGCGGCTGGCAAGCTCGGCTGGCCACGGCCGCGCCACATCACCACCGTCGGTGAGCGAGTCGCCGAAGGTCACCAGGGTGCGCGAGGAACCCGCGGCCAGCATTCCCATGCCGACAAGATGCCGGAGCAGCAGCACCGCGGCCAGCGCCACCAGGGCCAGGCCGACGAGCAGGATGACCCGGCGGGCGCCGGGATGCAGCGCAGTGGGCATCGGGGGACGAGCCTCGCATGCCCACTGCGGGAACGGATGGCTCAGTCGCCGAACAGCGAGATCGGCACTGCGTTGGCCACTGTCACGGTGCGAAGTATCCGCCCCGCGGACAGTGCCTCTACATCTCCAGCGCCACCGCCACCGCGTGAAGGGTGGCGGCGATGCGGACCGCGTCGTTGACCTGGTCCTCGGTGAGACCGCCCTCGACCACCACCCGCTCGTGCGAACGGATGCAGCTCTCGCAGCCGTTGATCGCGCTCACCGCGAGGCAGAACAGCTCGAAGTCGGTCTTGCTGGTCAGCACCTGGGACAGCCGCTGCATTCGCAACCGGGCGGGCTTGTGGGCGTACTCGTCCCGCCCGACCATGTGCCGGAAGCGGTAGTAGACGTTGTTCATCCCCATCAGCGCCGCGGCGGCCTTCGCGTCCTCCACCACCTCGGAACCGACGTGGATCAGCGCGTCCTCGAGCGTCGCCTGGCGAAGCTGCGGATTGCGGCTGGCGATGGCGCAGGCCACCGCCGTGCCCCAGATCTGCGCCTTGGTCAGCGTCTCCGTCTGAAGCACGCTGCCCAGGTTCAGCCTCAGGTCCTTGGCCGCATCCGGAATCGCGTTCCGGACCGACTCGAGGGCGTTCATCAAGACGCCTTCTTCATCTTCTGGCTGAGCGTCTCGTCGCCCTGCTTCCAGTTGCAGGGGCAAAGCTCGTCGGTCTGCAGCCCGTCGAGGACGCGGAGCACCTCGGACACGTTCCGGCCGACGCTCAGGTCGTTCACGCTGGCCCAGCGGATGATCCCATCCGGGTCCACGATGAAGGTGGCCCGCAGCGGAACGCCGTCGGTCTTGTGGAGGATGCCGAGCTGGGTCGACAGCTCGCGCTTGGTGTCGGCCAGCATCGGGTAGGGAAGGTGCCGGAGGTCCGGGTGGTCCTTCCGCCACGCGAGGTGGACGAAGTGCGTGTCGGTGCTCGCACCGAGGACCTGCGCGTCGCGCTCGACGAACTGGCCGGCCTGCTTGGCGAACTCGGCGATCTCGGTCGGACAGATGAAGGTGAAGTCCATGGGCCAGAAGAAGACGACCTTCCACTTGCCCGGGTCGTCCTCGTGGGTGATGTCCCGGAACTCCTTGCCCTTCTCCAGGCTCACGCAGGCCTTGAGGTTGAACTCGGGGAACCGGTCTCCAACGGTCAGCATTGCAATGTGCTCCTCGATTGATTTTTCGTGGTCAGTACGGCTGGGCGGGCCGATGCGGCCCGCCGGCGCACATTGGATGTGCCGCGGACGCTAAAAACGCAAGCAAATCATCGACTTGTAGCCTTCAGACGGGCTTCTAGCCACCGAGATGTCGGTGGCGTTTGGATGGGCAGAGCGGCGCGGAACACCGGACATTCGGTGGTCCGCTCGTTAGAGTGCCGCGCATGACGGCCGTCCCCCCGCTTCGCCCGGTGGACCTCGCGCGCGATCTGCAGGAGCTCGCCACGCTCGTCGGCTCCGAGCAGGCAGTGGACGACGTGCTTCGCCGCGGGCTGGACTGGCTCGCTCGCGTCGCGCCGTACGACCTGGCGACGGTGTTCGTGCTCGAGAAGGACCGCCTCGTGGTGCGCGCCGCTCGAGGGCCGCTCGCCGACGACCGGGTCCGCCAGCACGCTCTGTTGCTGGAGCAGTTCCCCTCGCTTCGCGAGGCGCTGGAGACCCGCCGCGCCCGCACGTTCCTCGAGCAGGATCACCGGCACGGGGACGGAGACCCGTTCGACCACGTACTCGACCTCCCGCCCGGCCACGCGTGCCTGGTGGCGCCGCTGGTCGCCGGCGATCAGGGCCTCGGCGTCCTCACCCTCGACCGGACGGTCTGCGAGGTCTACCCACCTCCGGTGGTGAACCTCGTGGAGGTGTACGCGCAGCTCCTGGCGATGGCGATCGAGGGCGCGGGCAAGACCGTGACGCTGGAGCGACTGCACCAGCAGGACCACGCCCACGCCAAGCTGCTGGAGGAGGAGCTCGGAGGCGGTCCCGAGATCGACACCCGGGTCCGCAGCCCGGGCATGCAGGCCCTTCTCCGGCGCGCGCGCCAGGTGGCCCGCGCAAGAACTCCGGTGCTCATCCGTGGGGAGCCGGGCGTGGGCAAGGAGCGGCTCGCCCGCGCCATCCATGCCTGGTCGGAGCGTGCGGACCACCCATTCGTCTCGCTCAGCTGCGCCGCGGTGCCCGATGGGGCGCTGGAGCCGGAGCTTCTCGGCCACGTGGAGGGCGCGTTCGCCGGAGCGGGTCGCGCTCGCCCGGGCAGGCTGGTGGTGGCCAACGGTGGGACGCTCTTCCTCGACGAGGTCTCCGAGCTCCCCCTGCCGCTCCAGGCACGGCTGCTCCGCGTGCTCCAGGACGGAGAGTTCGAGCCGGTGGGGAGCGACCGCCCGGTGCGCGTCGACGTGAGGGTGGTCGCCGCGACCCATAGCGATCTCGAGGCAGCGGTCGCCGCCGGGCGATTTCGCGAGGACCTCTTCTATCTCCTCGACGTCTTTCCGCTCGAGCTCCCGCCGCTGCGTGAGCGCCGCGAGGACGTGGCGCCGCTGGCCGAGGGACTCCTGGAGGAGCTCGCCCGGCGGACCGGGAAGACCGCGCGGCGGCTCACCCCCGAGGCCCTGACCCGTCTCGAGGCGCATGACTGGCCGGGCAACGTGCGCGAGCTGGCCAACGTGCTCGAACGCGCGCTGATCCTTTCTCCGGGAGAAGAGCTCGGACCGGACGTCGTCGACCTTCCCGGCCGCAGGCGGCGGGAGAGCCGGCTCCGCGACGGCGAGCTTCCGACCCTGGCCGAGGCCACCCGGCAGCACATCGGTCGGGTGCTCCAGGCGACGCGGGGACGCATCTACGGGCCGGGCGGCGCGGCGGAGATCCTCGGTCTCAAGCCCTCCACCCTGCAGAGCAAGATGAAGAAGCTCGGAATCAGACGGGTTTCTCCCTCATAAACCGGCCCGATCCCGTCCGCGAGTACCTCCGCTTGCCCTGCTGGCGTTCCTGCTGCATCGCGGTCGCGGATGAGCAGCTAGGCACAATTCCCCCGTCTCTCCCCTGAAGTCTGGCGGAGGTGACGATGATGGGCTCGCGACGTGGGGGATTCATCCCTCTCCTGGTGATGACGAGTCCGCTCTTCCTCGCTTGCAACGTGGATCCCCCCCATCCGGCGACCAGAGTCGTCATCAAGACGAGCCCGATGAACAACGAGATCACCACTGGCAAGACGTTCACGGTCGTGGCGGTTTTCGAGGACGCGAGCAATTACCCAGGTGATTTCCCGGACCTGTTCAACGGCCTCTCGGTCGCCCTGACGTCGTCTCCCAAGGGAGCAACGCTCTCGGGAACACTGACCACGACAAACCTCGACGACCTGAGCTTCAGCGACCTGAGCGTCGACCTTTCAGGTGCGTACGATCTCACCTTCACCGCACCCCCACTGATCCCGGCGACTCTCCAGCTCACCGCCGCGGCGCCGGGTTCGTGCGCTTTGAGCCCGCAGACGATCTGTGCTTCCCCATCGCTGACGATCGCCAAGACTCACGCCGGCAATTTCAGCCAGGGGCAGGCCAGTGCTCAGTTCATCGCGACGGTATCGAACGCCGCGGGGGCGGGGCCAACTGTCGGCACCGTGGCGGTGACTGAAGAGACCCCACCGGGATTGAACCTCGTCAGGATGGAAGGAACGGGGTGGAACTGCGCCTCGGGCAGCGCGACTTGCACCCGTGACGATCCGCTCGGACCGGGGAGCAGCTATTCCCCGATCACCGTCATCGTCGATGTCGACCCGGCAGCCCCCTCGCCCGTCGTGAACCAGGTGTTCGTCGCCGGTGGCAGCTCTGAACCCAGCAGCGCCTCCGATACGGCCGTGATCTCCCCCAGCTCTCCCCTGATCGGCCTGACGGTCACTCCCAGTGCAGCCATGGCGCCGCTGGGTAGGACGGTGCAGTTCACGGCCACAGCTCTCAGGCAGGATCAAACCTCGTTTGACGTGACGGCGCTAGCGACGTGGAGCTCCAGCGACGCTTCGGTCACCGTGAGCCAGGGACTCGCCCAAGGCACCGCCGTCACTGCCCAGCCGGTGACGATCAAGGCAAGCTACGGGGGCTTCCAAGGAACCGCGAAGTTCACGGTTCCCGCCAGTGATCTCGTCTCGATCTTCGTCGGGCCCCGCACCGCGTCCGTGACGGTCGGCAACACGATCCAATTCGTTGCCACAGGGACGTTCACTGACGGATCTCAGCAACCCATCACAACGAGTGTTACCTGGAGTTCCAACGCGCCGGATGTCGCCAGCGTCGACAACGTCAACTCCGGAAGCCTGGGACTGGCGACGGGTCTGCAGGTGAGCGCTGGGCCGGTGACCATCACCGCGACCGATCCCACGACGAAGCTGTTCGGCACGGCACAGCTCACCGTGATTGCTGCGAGCGCGGGGTTCGTCACGCTGGTATCGGAGAACGCCGCCGGGACAGGCGGCGGCAATCAGATCAGTGATTGGCCGTTTGCTGCGAGCCTGAGCGGTCGCTACGTCGCTTTCCGGTCGAGAGCGACCGACCTGGTTGCATCGCCCGCGGTTCCCGCGTCAGCCGCCATCCAATTCTACCTACGCGACACGTGCATCGGTGCCTTGGGGTCCTGCACACCGAGCACACAGATGGTGTCCGTGGACAACTCGACGCCGCCCAACGCAGGAAACAACTCCTCGCCCTCTTTGGGGGCCAATATCAGTGGAGACGGTAGCGTGGTTGTTTTTGATTCTTTCGCCACAAATCTGGGCCCAGCAGCGCCGTTGCCATCCGTCTTCGAGCGGCAGATTTGTGGAGTAGGAATCAGCGGCTGCCCGTCGTCCACCGTCTTGGAATCACTGGATGACAGCGGCACCGCGCTGACTTCTCAGACTCCGGTTGTGAGCCGCGACGGGCGCTTCATTGCTTTCGCCGCCGACAGTGTCACCGGCTTGCCAGTCTTTCTTCGCGATACGTGCTTGGGAGCGCCGAGCGGATGCAGGCCTTCGACCACGCTGGTGAGCGCGGACAACAGCGGGAACGCCACGAATGGGACGGGTGTGCCCTTCGCGGTCAGCAACGGCGGCAGGTACGTGCTGTTCTTCGACAATGGCACCAACATGCCGAGCGGAGGCACGCAATTGTACATTCGGGACACCTGCCAGCAATTCGGCGGCAGAGGAGGCCTGCCCAACTGCATGCCGGTCACGACGACCGTCTCGCTCGGTAATGTACCTCCCATGCCGATAACGGATGCCGGCGAGCTTCCCTCGATGAGCGATGACGGACGCTACGTCGAGTTCGTCACTGCGAACGCGCTGGTGCCGAACGACGTGAACGGAGTACCCGACGTGTACATCCGGGACACCTGCCTGCAATTCGGCATCGGTGCCGGCTTCAATCCGGGCGCAGTGGCGAACTGCGTGCCGACGACCACCCTGGTGTCCGTGGCCCATACCGGAAATGCCACGGCGCTCCCAGCCTTCACGAGGAATTTCGCTCTCGACTCGACAGGACGATTTGTCGTTTTTGGTGGAAGCGCCAACGACCTGGTGCTGACTCCGCCAGTCCCGAACGGATTCGAGTTTGGCTATGCGCGCGACACGTGCCTGCAGTATGGCACGGCTCCCAATCTCAACCCGGGCGTGGTGCCTGGCTGCACCCCCAGAACGGTGCTGGTCACGGTCGACAGCACGGGGACGCCCATCCAGCTCGAGGGCAACCTCTCCCTGAGTGGCGATGGTCGCCTCGTGGTGTTCGGCTTCACAGACTCCGTCACCAGCATCGCGCAAGTAGCGATTGGGAAAACGGGTTTCTGAAGACGACAGACTGCTCCGGAGCTCGAGCTCGCGCGGGCTCCACCTTCCTGAACTCGTGGCGATCCGAGCAACGCGCTCCTGGATGACCGCCCACCGGGCCGCGTACGCTCGGCATCCGACGGGAATCCTCCTCATAGCGCGCCGGTCTGCCTTCAGGCGGAATCCTGCAGCGCCGGTGCCCAGTGTCCTTGCCGGTCTCTCGATGCCGCCCTCGTACGGATGGCGAAGTGCACCGCCAGCACCGATGCGGCAACGCAGAGCCCCACGCTGAGGCGTGGATCGAGCACCGCGCTGCCTCGCAGGACGCGCAAGAGCAGGTAGCCGCCAATGAAGGCGGCGGTGCCGGCAAAGCCACCCGTGAGCACTCGTAGCCACCTCGCGCGGCCGGCCATTGCCGGAAGCTGGCGTGGCGCCTCCAGCCAGTGCTCCAGCAGCGGGATGTGGATCGCGAGAAGAAAGCCGATCGAGGTCAGGCACCAGATCGCGACGATCTCGTCCTTGTTGGAGCTCAGGAAGAAGGCAGCGAACGGCCCCACCAGCGCGTGGTACAGCGTCCAGCGCCACGAGCCGTAGAGGAGAGGAAGGGCGAAGGCCGGCAACCAGTACACGTAGAAGTTGTTGTCGAGGCCGGAGAGGTAGAGCCGCCAGGCGATGTGCCACTCCCCGTGGTAGCTGCAGGTGTCCGCACCACAGACCGAGACCGTTGCCGGATCGCAGGCCCACTGCGGCGACAGGACGAGGAACTTGGAGAGCATCACCAGGGAGCCGGCCGCGCAGACGATCAGGACGAACGGTCGTGCTCTTCTGCTCACCTCGGGCGCGACGAAGGAGAGCGCGAGCAAGTTGATGAAGAAGGGCTGGAACGCGATGTGGACGTAGCTGATTCGCGTCAGCCAGAGGTTGAGGGGAAGTCCGCAGCGGTCGATCACCGCGTAGGTGATCGCCTGCAGGAGCTCCATGCCGGTGAAGTACAGGAGGGTCGCCCAGCGCCCGAGCGGCGCACCTCGCCGCCGCGCCCAGAGAGAGCCCGCCACGCCGATGGTGGCCACACCGAGCGAAGCCTCCCCCGACCAGCACATGTCGGACTCCTCCGCGTCTCGAGTCTAGGAAACGCCCATCGCTCCGGGCGGAGGTCCGCTCCCCAGGCGTGCTCCGAGCCCGTGTGCAGGGCCGTCCGGAACGGCATCCTCCCCGCCAGTCTCAGTGTTCACCAGTCGGCGCGTCGACCGCGACGGGCGCCAACCCTGTCGCGCATCGAACACCCGTCGGAGACCGGGCAGATGTGCCTGTTCGCACCAGACCTCAATCTTCCGCCGCTCGTGCGCGCTCCTCCGGACATTCTGATCGCCGAGGATGAGCTAATGCTCCGGGAGTCGCTCCAGGAGGCCCT
>Ga0066903_100007133_pt1 | contig 10075 bp, 9 predicted proteins | sample PanSoiMetaGPlot1_FD_67491 | JGI IMG/M metagenome (GOLD analysis project Ga0066903, IMG submission 67491) | Tropical forest soil microbial communities from Panama analyzed to predict greenhouse gas emissions - Panama Soil - Plot 1 (version 2) | ecosystem: Environmental > Terrestrial > Soil >... | reverse complement strand
AGAGGTGGTCGCCGGGCGCCAGGCGCCACAGCCGCGCGGCGGCCGGCCAGCGCCCGGGGTCCAGGTCGGCCGCCACGGCCGCCTCCATCGCCCGCTCCGCGGCCGCCTCCGGGTCCTGGTGCCCGGTCAGGTCGGCGACGTCGATGGGCAGCCGCCTCGGGGGGTGGACCGCCGCCAGCAGGCGCCGGTTCTGGAACCGGTACGTGGTGTGCAGCGTCTCGTGCCGTGCGACCAGATCGTCGAGCGCCCGCTGCAGCGCCTCGACATCGAGCGGGCCGCTGATCCTCCAGACCAGCGGCACCTTGACCGTGCTGCCGCGATAGCGGGCGAGCAGCCAGAGCAGCCGCTGGCCGACCGACGCCTCCGCCTCGGGCGTCGCGACCCCGGTCACGAACCGCCGCCCGCGGCGACCGCCCGTCCGGCGGGCTCGGTCGCCGTGACGGGCACGGGGGCCGCCTCGCGAGAGAACAGCCGGCCGTCGCACCAGACGTGCTGGGCCGGCTCCCACCCGGTCGCGGAGCGGAGATCGGGGAAGAACCCCCGACCCTTCAGGTTGGCGCTCGTGTTGCACAGCAGCGGGATGCCGCTCAGGCGCCGGTACTCCTCCAGCAGCCGCGTCACGACGGGGTTCTGCTCCGCACGCACCGTCTGCAGCCGGGCGCTGCCGTCCACGTGCACGATTGCCGGCACCCGGTCGCGCCACGCCGGCCTGACCCGGTGCGTGAACAGCATGTAGGGGTCCTCGGTGCCCGGCTCGAACACCTCTGGCGCGGCGGACTCCAGGCAGATCGGCGCCACCGGCCGGTACCACTCGCGCTGCTTGATCTCGTTGAGCAGCGCCTTCGTCTCCGGCCGCTCGGCGCTGCACAGGATGCTGCGGTTGCCCAGCGCGCGGGGCCCCAGCTCGGCGCGGCCCTGGAGGAACACCACCGGCTGGCCGCTCTCGTGCAGGAACCGGGCCAGCTCGGGCAGGTCGCACGGCCGCGCGCCCCAGCCGGGGGCCGCGTCGGACGGCGCCAGCGCCGGGCCGCGGTACACGTCCCACTCGATCCCGGTCGCCTCGCCCGAGCACAGCAGGTCGGCCGCGGCGGCACCGAGGGCCGACCCCGCGTCGTTGGGGAACGGCGGGACCCACACGTCCTCGAACAGGCCGCAGGCCCGCAGGCGGGCGTTCCACGCGATGTTCAGCGCGCAGCCGCCCGTGAAGACCAGCCGGTGCGGCAGGGAGGGCTCCCGATCGAATGCCCGGGTCAGCCCCTCGACCAGCCGGCCGCCCAGCCAGGCCTGGAACGAGGCGACGACGTCCGCCTCGCGGACGCCGGACTCCAGGCGGGCGTGGACCGCGCGGGCGAAGTCGAACATGAAGCTCCAGCTCAGGCTGAACGTCTCCGCGTACACGCGGTCGAACAGCGCGAACAGGCCCTGGTCCACCGTCCCCAGTCCGACCCAGGCCATCACCTTGCCGGACAGGTCGAGCAGGGCCTCGTCCGGGAGGCTGGTGTGGTCGGGCTTCGACCCCGGCGGGACGAACGGCCCGTAGTACGAGCCGAACACCGGGTAGACGTGGCCGACGAACCCCACCAGCCGCCGGACCAGGCGGAGCGAGCGGGGCGCCGGCCGCAGCTCGTACAGACGGGGCAGCATGCCCCCGTCCCACGCCAGGACCAGCGCAGGCTCGCCGCGCGCGGCCCACGGACTGGTCGCGTACGAGCCCAGGATGTGACCGGTCGAGTGCAGGTAGCTGGCGTAGGGGAACGTCCGGTCCCCGAGCCGGAGGCCGTCGAACTCGAGGCCAACGAGGCCGTCGGGGTGCTCCGGCTTCTCGTGGTAGTCCGCCACCGGCGGCCCGAGCTCCGGCGCGTCGAGGGACAGCGACGCGCTCGCCTGCATCCAGCCGTCCACCACGACCCGGTCCACATCGGAGAGCGAGGCGCCGTACTGTGCCAGCGTCTCGACGACGTCGATCGCTTCCAGTGGCGCGTGGCGTTGGAGGTTGTGAGACTTCTCCGCCTCGTGACTGCACACGAGCCGGGTGCCGTCCAGCAGCGCGAGGCCGCCATCGTGCGTGATCTTCAGACCCAGTCGGAGCATCGCGTGCCACAGACGTTACTCGACCATCGCGCCGGCGGCAGGCGCGTCGAGCAGCGCGGTGACATCATCGGACCACTGTGAAGGACCGCGCGACCGCGGCGGTCGACGACGCCGTCCGTCTGTGTGAGCTCGCGGACCTGGCGACCCCATTCGCCATCCGGGCCGCCTGCGACCTCCGCCTGGCGGACCTCCTGGTCGACGGGCCGCGACCGGTGCAGGAGCTGGCGGCCGCAGCCGGCACGGACTGCGGCGCGCTGCGCCTCCTCCTGCGGGCGCTGGCGGCCGCCGGCGTCTTCGCCGAGGTGGAGCCAGGGCGGTTCGGGCTCACGCCGCTGTCCGAGCTGCTGACGAGCCGGCATCCGCTCTCCCGGCGCGCCGCGTACACGCTGCTGGCCGCCGCCTTCGACGCCTGGGCGTGCCTCGACCACAGCCTGCGCACGGGCCGGCCCGCCTTCGACCACGTCTTCGGGCGGCGCTACCACGACCACCTGGCGGAGACGCCGGAGGACGCCGAACGGTACGCCGGCACCCAGCAGGCCGGCGAGCGGCTGGAGGCCAGGGCGCTGCTGGGCGCCTACCCGTGGGCCGAGCTGGACACCGTGGTGGACGTCGGCGGCGGCACCGGGACCTTCCTGGCCGCGCTCCTGGCCCGCCACCGCTCGCTGCGCGGGATGCTGGTCGAGCTCCCCCACCTCGCCGCCCGCGCCGCCCGCGAGCTGGAGCGCGCGGGGGTGGCGGACCGCTCCCAGGTGGTCGCCGGCGACTTCCTGGAGGACCTGCCGGTGGGCGCGGGCGGGTACGTGCTGAAGCGGGTCCTGGTCGAGTGCGAGGACGACGTGGCGGCCCGACTCCTGGAGCGCGTCCGCCGGGTGCTCCCGGCGGAGGGACGGCTGCTGGTGCTCGACCCCCTCCTCGAACCGGGCGACGGATACCGCCCGAGCCAGACGTACGACCTGGTCTGCCTGGTGCTGACCGGGGGCCGGACCCGGCGGCGGGAGGAGATCGAGCGCCTGCTCCGCGCCGCCGGCCTCCGGCCGACCGCGTTCGTGCCCACCCGGGTCTTCCCGATCATCGAGGCCCGGCCGGCGTGACCGAGCCGTCCCCGCTGAGCCTGGTCGAGCGCGTCCTGCGGCTGGACGAGCTCGCCGACGTCGCCGTGCCGCTCTCGCTTCGGGCGGCCGACGACCTCCGGATCGCCGACCTGCTGGCAGACGGTCCGCTCGGCCTCGGCGAGCTGGCCGCGCGGACCGGCAGCGACGCGCGCTCCCTGGGCCGTGTCCTGCGCGCCCTGGCCGGCCGCGGCGTCTTCCGCGTGGTCGAGCCGGAGCGGTTCGCCCTCACCCCGCTGGCGGAGCAGCTCCGCACCGACCATCCGCGCTCGATGGCCGGCGCCTTCCCGCTCCTGCCCGCGGACGTCCGCGCCTGGGCACGCATCGGCCTCCTGCTCGAGGACCCGCAGCGCGGCGCCGCCGGTCTCGAACGCCTCATGGGCGGCGCCGGCCGGGACGTCAGCGGGTCGCCGTCACCAGGTAGCTGACCGGCAGGCCCGGCATGCCGCGCTGCATCGGCGGGAGCGGCCAGCGCGAGAACCCGGTCCCCACCTCGCTCAGCAGCCGGACGTGGGGCTGCCACCCGTGGCGGCTGAGCAGGCCCTCGGGGTCGTCGGTCCCGAAGTGGAACTCGAGACCCTCCTCCTCCATGGCGCGCAGCCACCGCCGCATGAACGGCGACTTGACGAACGACCTCCCGAGCACATCCACGCCGAGCCGGCTGCCGGGTGCCGCGATCGCCGCGATGGCGCCGAACAGGCGGTCCACCTGGTCCTCCTCGAGGAACTCGATCAGGCCCTGCACCAGCCAGGCGGCCGGCTCGTCGGGCCGGTAGCCCGCCGCCAGCAGGGCCGGCTCCCACGGCTCGCGCAGGTCGGCCGCGACCGGCCGGCGGTCGCACCGGGTGGTGGCGCCGAGGCGGGCGAGGACCGCCTCCTTGGCGTCGAGGAGCGGCGCCAGGTCGAGCTCCCACAGCCGGACCCCGCCCGGCCAGTCCAGCCGGAACGGCCGGCTGTCCATGCCTGCCGCGACCAGGACGACCTGGCGGATGCCCGACGCCGCCGCCTCCAGCAGGTAGTCGTCGAAGAACCGCGTCTGGATGGCGACGAAGGGGTTGTCACTGTTGCGGGGCACACGCTCGTCCATGAACCGCTGGTGACGGAGCCCCTCCTCGCCGGCCATCTCGGCGGCGAACGGGTCGTCGATCAGCCGGTTCGGACGCGTGCTCTCGCGAGCTCGCTCGGCAGCCGTCCACAGAGCGGTCGCCGACACCCTTTCAGTGTCAGTGCGGGTCATGTGGGCATCGTATGCGGCACGCCGTACGCTGCAACGACAGTGAGCGCAACAGTCAACGAGCTCCCTCTGAGCTACACGCAGCGATACTTCCTGGGCGTCATCGCACAGGAGGGCTTCGACCCGACGTGGCAGCACGTCGCCTTCGCGATCCAGCTCGGCCAGGAGCTGGAGACGGCGCGCGTCGAGGACGTGGTGGCGAAGCTGGAGGCACGGCACCCCGTTCTCGCGACGCGGCTGGCCTACCGCGATGGCGACCCGTACCTGATGGACTGCTCCGGGACCGGCCGGGCCTGCCAGATCCTCGACCTCACGGCCGGGACCGAGGCCGAGTTCGGCGTCGCGGTCGCCCGCGCGATCGACACACCGTTCGACCTGCTCCGCGGGCCTGCGTGGCGGCTCGTGGTGGCCCGGGGCCCGAAGGGCCGCAACGTGGTCGCGTTCGTGTGCCATCACCTGGTGGGCGACATGGTCAGCAACTGGATGCTGCTGAAGGACTTCGGCATCCTCTACTTCGGCGGTGAGCTGGATCCGCAGACCGAGCCGTACACCGAATTCGTGCGCGCCGAGCGTGACCTCCTCGCCGGCGACGGGTGGGAGCAGCGGTTGGGGTTCTGGCGGAATGCGCTCGACGGAGCCTCGCCACTGCTGCGGGTCGAGCGCCGGCCCGACCCCGGCGAGCTGGGCGCCGGGTCGGTCCTGCGCGTCGCGATCGAGCAGGGCGCCGGCGAGTCCCTGACCAGCACCGCCCGGGGCCTCCGGGTGACGCCGCTCATCCTCCTCTGCGGCGCCACGTTCGCCGCGGTCGAGCGCGCGACCGGCCAGGAGGACGTGCTCATGGGCCTGGTGACGGACACGCGCGGCGCCCGGTTCGCGCGCACGGTCGGCGCCTTCTCGGACCTGCTGTTCGTCCGCGACACGCCGCGCGTGGGCCAGGACGAGGGAGCCCGGCTCACCGCCCTCCGCAACCAGTTCTACAGCGGCTGGCAGCACCACCTGCCGTTCGCAAGCCTCCGCGAGCAGGTGCCGGCGTTCTCCGTCGGCGGGACGGTCGCACTGAACCCATGCGACCTGTACCTCAACTTCATCCCGATGAAGACGTCGTCCGACTGGTGGAACCTGATCGCGCCCTACCGCGACGAGTCCACCGACATCTACATCGCGCGCGAACGCATGGGCTCGCCGACCCGGCGGCTGCTCGGGCCGCTCTACTTCGTCCAGTACCTGCTGGCCCCCGACCTGACGGGCGTCCTGGTCGTCCACCGGCAGGAGCCGCTCGAGACGCTCAACCAGTCGGTCGCCGCCGAGCTGGGCACATCGCTGAAGCGGGTGCTCGCACCCGCCACCCCGACGCCGGCCTGACCCTGAGCTGGTCTCCGGAAGTCCTGTCCGGAATACGTCGGGCCGCGCGATCTGTCCTGAGCTGTTGGACCACGAAGGCACGAAGAGCACAAAGACGCACGAAGGGTCAGGCGAGATCGACCCGCCAGTTCGACACGTGGCCCTTCGTGCGTCCTCGTGTCCTTCGTGTCTTCGTGCTTCAACTCACTGAGACAGCCGCAGCAGGCTCCATGGTTCTGGACATGACTCGTGGCCACATGCTTAGCGGTCGGCCGGGTCGGAGCCGGCGGCGAGCGCGCCGAGCGCGCCGTAGTAGCCGGTGCTGAGCGTCGCGTGCTGTGAGATCGAGCGCCCGTCGCGCAGCCGGCGCTGGAGCGGCGACGCGTCCGAGACCGCGGTGCTGCCGCCCAGGGAGTAGGCCACGTCGATCACCGAGCACGCCAGCGCGGCGACCTTGGGGCCCACCGCCCGCAGCAGCGTCTCCTCCTCCTCGCCAACCGGTTCGCTGCCCGACTCGGCCGCGGCCAGGTGCACCGCGAGCAGCGAGCGGGCAGCGCACAGAGTCGCGTACGCCTCGCCCAGCGCCTGCTGGAAGCGCGGGCTCTCGGCCAGGCGCCTGGTGCTGAACGAGGGCCGCTTGTGGCTCGCCAGCGCCGCGACCTCCTCGAGCGCCGCGGCGGCGGTGCCGGTCATGAACGCGGCCGCCACCAGGCCGGCCTGCGTCCGCACGGGGACCCGGCCCGAGGCGGTGACCACGGCCGGCGGCTCGAGCAGGTCGCACGTCAGCTCCGGGGGGCAGAGCTCGCCGCTGACGTGGGCGTCGTGGCTGCCGCTCCCGCGCAGGCCGAGCCCGTGCCACGTCGGGATGACCCGCACCCGCGCCGCCGGCAGCACCACGGTCCGCAGGTCGGGGGGCACGTCGCGGGCCGCCCACTGCTCGCCCTCGCGCGCCACGACGCACTGCAGGTACAGCCACTCGGCGTGCGCGATGCCGCTCACCAGGGGCCAGCGGCCGGACACCTGCCACGCGCCGCCGTTCCAGATCGCGCGGCCCTTGGCGGCGGCCGCGCCCGCGGCGAAGACGTCGGGCCCGCCGGCGTAGATCGCCGCGGCCACCTCCAGGGGCAGGTGGGACAGCACCGCGTGGGCGAGCGCGACCTGCCCGACGAGCCAGCCGAGTGTCCCGCTGGCGCGGGTGACGATCTCGACCACGGTCACCGCCTGGGCCAGGGACAGGTCGGCTCCGCCGTACCGCGCCGGCACGACGAGCCGCAGGCAGCCGGCGTCGCGCAGCGCCGCCACCACCTCGGCCGGCACGGCTCCGGCCCGCTCGATCTCGTCCGCGCGCCGGCTCAGCCACGGCACGAGGTCGCGCACTCGCTGTGCGACGGGGCTGTCCGCCAGCTCGTCGCCCGGTGCCTGGGCGGGCGCGTCGACCGGCACGTCAGCCGCCCTCGCGGATCCGGGCGGCGATCCGCTCGCCGATCATCAGGGTGGTCAGGGTGCCGCCGGCGCGCAGGGGCACCGGCACGACCGAGGAGTCCACGACCCGCAGCGACTCGACCCCGTGGACGCGGCACGCGCCGTCCACGACCGCCTCGCGCTCCGACGCCGGTCCCATCGCGCAGCCGCCCCAGGGCTGTCGGGAGCCTGCCCGGCCGCGCACGATCCCGTCGAGCCGCAGCTCGTCACCGATCATCCGGTCGGTCACCAGCGCCATCCGGTCGATCGTCTGCACGAATGCCGGGTGCTTCGTCAGCTCCCACAGCGCCCGTACGCCGGCGCGCATCCGCTCCAGATCCTCGCCCTTCTCGTAGAAGCGCAGGTCGCACACGGGGGGCTCTGCAGGGTCGGCGCACCTGACCGTGATGGACCCGGTGGAGGCCGGCGCCAGGTCCGAGACGATCAGCCAGTGGGCGCGGTCGCTGCGGATCAGCGCCGCGAGCTGGGCGTCGACCGGTATGCCGTTGAACAGGCACAGGTAGAACGCGTCGTCCTCCGGAAAGCCCGGGAACGCGCGGAGCCGGGCGGAGAGCTGCAGGAACGGCTCGTCGCCGTTCCCGGCCCGGGGTACCGCGAGCAGGATCACCGCCGGCTGGTCCATCAGGCGCCCGCCCACCCCGGGAAGGTCCACCCGCTGCGGGATCCCCCCGGCCGCGAGGCCGTCCGCGGGGCCGATCCCGGACCGCAGCAGCAGCGCCGGGCTGAGCGGTACCCCCGCGCACACGATCACCTCCCGCGCGCGGACCAGTTCGCCGCCCGCCACGACCCCGACGGCACGGCTGCCCTCGAGCACGACCCGCTCCACCGCGCACTCCGACCGCACCGTCAGGTTGGCGCGGGCGCGGACGGCGGGCGTCAGGTACGCGTCGGCGGCCGAGACGCGGGCGCGGCCGCGGCGGGCCATCGGGTTGAAGCCGACGCCGGTCGCGTCCGGCGCGTTCATGTCCTCGCACCACGGGTGGCCGGCGTCGAGCACGGCCCGCAGCCAGCCCCGCATCGGCGGCACCAGCTCGTGCTCGCCGCAGCGGGTGACCGGCAGCGGCCCGGCGTCGCCGTGCCAGGCCCGGGCTCCGAACTGGAGGTCGGTCTCGACGGCGTTGAAGGCGGGGCCGACGCGCTCGAAGCTCCACTCCGGCAGCCCGCGGGTCGCCCAGGCGTCGAAGTCCGAGGCCGGCGGCCGCCACGCCCCGGCGCCGCCGATCCGCGAGGTCCCGCCGACCAGCCTGCCGGCCGGGAACCCGACCCTGCGGTCGCCGACCGCTGCGGACAGGCCCCAGTCCCACTCCGCGCCGGGCAGCGTGTGGCTGTCGCACAGCGGGGCGGGCGCCGTGCCCTCCGGGTAGTCGGGGCCGGCCTCCAGGAGGAGCACGCTGCGCTCGGGGTCCTCCGACAGCCGCGCTCCCAGCACGCAGCCCGCGGTGCCTGCGCCGACGATCAGGTGGTCGACGACCACCTCACAGTCCCGTCCGGAGGGTGGAGGCCTGCTCGCCGATCGTGATCGCGTCGAACATCGCCTCGACCGGGACCTCGATCGTCATCTCCTCCGCCAGGCGGCCGATGACGGACATGATCTGCATCGACGTCGCTCCCAGCTGCAGGGGATCGTCGTCGAGCGTCAGTGAGTCGTTGCGCAGCGTCTCACTCCACAGCGCCAGGAGCTGGCGCTGGATCGCCTCGAGCTTGTCATCCGCGCCGGCGCCGTCGGTCTCGCCCGGCGCCGTCGTGCCGACTGACAGGGAGTCCACGAGTCGCATCGTATGGAGCCGCCCGCGGCGCAACAACACGACGCGGCCGTGGACTCACCGCACGGTCGGCGGTGTGTCAGAAGGAACCGGCGTACGTGCCGAAGCTCCAGTAGACGCCCTCGGGATCGCGGACCGCGAACTCGCGGGAGCCATAGTCCATGTCCTGGATCTCCCTGACGATGTTCGCGCCGGCGGCGCGCGCCCGCGCATAGAGCTCGTCGGGCTCGTCGGTGACCAGGTAGACGGCACCGGTGCCCGGCGGCGATCCCAGGTGCTCGTTGCTCGGGGCCGTGCTGCCGAGCATGATGCCGCCGCCCGCAGGCCAGCGCAGCTCGGCGTGGACCACGGTGCCCGGCTCCGTGCCCTCGGCCACGATGCCGGCCTCGAACCCGAGCGTCTCGGTCAGGAAGCGGATGGCGGCGGGGCAGTCCCGGTACCGGAAGAAGGGCCAGACCCCGATGCGCTGCGTGGTGGTGGTGCTCATGCCGCCAATGCTGCCACGCGGGTGCGACGGCACCCAACCACGGACCGGGCTACGCGGGGGACAGCAGGGCGGGCACGCTGCCGAGCGTGCGGAAGGCCGGGTCCAGGAGCCTGACGGGCGGGCCGCCGGGGGCGAGCGTGCCGCAGCGGGCCAGCGCGCCGAACGCCACCTCGCCCTCCAGGCGGGCCAGCCAGGCTCCCAGGCAGTAGTGCGGGCCGCCGCTGAAGCCCAGGTGCGGGTTCGGGCTGCGGCCGACGTCCAGCCGGTCGGGGTCCGCGAACCGCAGCGGGTCCCGGTTCGCCGAGCCCAGCAGCAGGTGCAGGATCCGGCCCGGCCGCAGCCGGCGGTCGCCGACCATGACCTCCTCGCGCACCAGCCGGGAGGTGCACGGGATGGGCCCGTCGTAGCGCACGAACTCGTCGACGGCCGTCGCGAGCAGCGCGGGGTCGGCTCGCAGACGCTCCAGCTCGCCGGGATGCTGGATGAGCGCGCTGGCGCCCGTGGCGATCAGGTCGACGGTGGTCGTGAAGCCGGCGAAGAACACGAACACGATGTTGTCCACGACCTCG
>Ga0066903_100007131_pt1 | contig 10076 bp, 11 predicted proteins | sample PanSoiMetaGPlot1_FD_67491 | JGI IMG/M metagenome (GOLD analysis project Ga0066903, IMG submission 67491) | Tropical forest soil microbial communities from Panama analyzed to predict greenhouse gas emissions - Panama Soil - Plot 1 (version 2) | ecosystem: Environmental > Terrestrial > Soil >... | reverse complement strand
AGCTCGTAGATGCCCGCCGCGCCGAGGGCCGTCGCGGCTGCGCCGCCGAGTAGCTGCCTCCGTGTGATCTCCATCAGGAGGCTCGAGGGCGCACGAGGACGAGCCCGCGCATCATCCGGTCCAGGTTGGCGATCACCTGGGAGTAGGAGTAGGGCGGCGCTACGTGCTCGCTGAGCGTGTACAGCGAGCCACCTCGATGCCACGCGTAGAGCACGTGCCACTGGTCGGCGCCCTGGTTCGCCGTGTAGACGGTCGCGCGGACCGTGCCGAATCGTTTCGTGCCTCGCGCGTCGTCGAAGCACGGCATCTTCGGATGCGTGATCTTCCCGCTCGCCACCACGGTGTCCTCGCAGACCGGAATCGACGCTCGGCCCGGGTAGCCGCGGAGGTTGACGTGAACCTCCTCGTTGCTCGTGGCCGTCGTCTCGAGCCAGTAGAAGGCGATCAGGTACGAGCGGTCCGGCTCGACGTAGCGCGCCGAACCCCCACCGCCGATCTTCCCCTGCAGCGGATCGGGCAGCCAGGACGGGCAGTACACAGGCGCTTTGATGTCGCTCGCGAGCTTCACCCAGCTCGCGCGCCAGCCGGCCGGGCAGACAGGCCGTTCGGACGCGGCTGCAGCCTGCGTCGTGGACGTGACCGACGGCGCCGGGGAGGTCGACCCCGACGAACCCCCGCAACCGGTCGCGACGAGCACGACGAGCGAAAGTGCGATCGCCCCCAGCTTCGGCACGCGGAAAGGGTAGCGACGCACGAAGGAGAGCCTCCAGGACGATCGGTTAGGGTGATGCCCTCGTGCGCATCGCGATCCTCACGGGCGGCGGCGACTGCCCAGGGCTGAACGCCGTCATCCGGGCGGTAGCACGCCGGTCGTGGGCGCAGGGGCACGAGATCGTCGGCGTGCGCGAGGGCTGGCGGGGCCTCGTCGAAGGGTTGCTCGAGCCGCTGGGCCCGCAGCAGATCTCGGGGATCCTCCCTCGCGGCGGCACGATCCTCGGGACATCCCGGACGAACCCGTTCGGTCAGGACGGCGGCGTCGACCGCGTTCTCAGCACATTCGCGAGCGCACACCTCGACGCGCTCGTCGCGATCGGCGGCGAAGACACGCTCGGCGTCGCGGCTCGTCTCTACTCGGAGCACGCCTTCCCCGTGGTCGGAGTCCCGAAGACGATCGACAACGATCTCTCCGGCACCGACTACACCTTCGGCTTCGACACCGCGGTGGCGATCGCGACCGAGGCAATCGACCGGCTTCATACGACGGCCGAGTCGCACAACCGCGTGATGGTGGTCGAGGTGATGGGGCGCCATACGGGCTGGATCGCGGTGATGAGCGGCATTGCCGGCGGCGCGGACGCGATCCTCGTTCCCGAGGATCCGGAGACGGTCGAGGATGCCTGCGCCCGCCTCGTTCGCCGCCACGACGCCGGCAAGGACTTCTCCATCGTGGTCGTGAGCGAGGGGTACGAGCTCACGTACGCGTCCGGCGAGAAGCGGCTCGTCGCCGGCGAGGCGCTGGCCAGCGACCAGTTCGGGCACGTCAAGCTGGGTGGGGTCGGACACGTGCTCGCCGAGGAGATCGAGGCCAGGACCGGCTATGAGACGCGCGTCACCGTGCTCGGGCACGTGCAGCGCGGCGGCACGCCGACTGCGCGCGACCGCGTCCTGGCGACCCGCTTCGGCCTCATGGCCGCGACGCTCGTGCAGGAGAGCCGCTTCGGTCGGATGGCGGCGCTGCAGGGCGACCAGATCGTCGACGTCCCCCTCGAGGAGGCGACGCGCGAGTTGAAGCGCGTGCCCGACTCGATGATCGCCGCCGCCCGAGAGATCGCCTGACGGAAGAGACTGCGCGCAGACCGGCTGCTCGTCGGGAAGGACTGGTACGGGCTCGGATGGGCAAGAAGAACGGAAAGAAGGCTGCAAAGCGGGAGAAGAAGGCCCGCAAGCACGCGCGGCTGGACGTCCGGCTTCACGGTGTGCCCGAGATCCGACGCTTCTTCCGCGCCGACGAGACGCCGATCTCGTTCGTCTGCGCGACACCCTTCCACCTGCTCGGCGTGGACCACTGGGTGCGCCGCCTCGAATACGTCTGCCGGCAGGACCCGTTCGACGGCCACCACCCGCGCGCCTTCTCGCTGCCTGCCGAGACGTGGCCCGAGTTCGCCTCGGTCGAGGAGGCCTGCAACCAGCTGCTGGCTCGCGCTGACGTCACCGCCCGGATCCGCTCGCGGGGCCCCGGCAAGGTCCTTCTGCCCGCGTGCGACGAGAACACCGAACGTCTTGCCTCGGAGGCCGGCCTTTCGATCGCAGCTCCCCCGGCAGAGCTCCGCCGCCGGCTCGACTCGACCGTCCTGACCGCGCAGCTCGGGGCCGAGGCGGGTGTTCCCTCCGTGCCGCACGTCGTCGGACGCGCTTCGTCCTTCGGCGTGCTGCACGCGCTCTCGGCGAGCGCGGGCCTCGGCCACGACCTCGCGGTGCAGCCCCCGCGCGGCGACTCCGGCCAGACGACGGCGTTCATCGCCTCCGAGGCCGACTGGAACGCGCACGCAGAGGTGCTCGCGGGGCAGGAGCTGAAGGTGATGAAGCGGATCGACTGCCGGAGGCTCGGGATGCAAGCCGTGATCACGAGGCACGGCACGCTCGTCGGGCCGCTCGTCAGCGAGCTCACGAGCTTCACGGAGCGGATCCCCGGCGAGGGCCGATGCCTCCGCGAAGCCGCCGCCTCCACGCTCCCGGACGATCGGCGGCGGGAGGCGCGGAGCTACGCGAGGGCGATCGGCGAGGGGCTCCGACAGGAGGGATACCGCGGCTACGTCGAGCTCGCCTTCCTCATCGACGCCGACACGGACGCGCTCTTCCTGGACGGGCTGGACCCGAGGATGAGTGACACCGGCTCGCTTGCCAATGTCGCCGCCGTCGCGTCCGCGGACACGCCACTCGTCCTCTTCCACCTGCTCGAGCACATGGACGTCGATTACGAGCTCGACGTCGACGCACTCGACGCCGAATGGTCGGCGCCCTGGGCGACCCCAACGTGGACCGTGCTCTTCCTCGACCGCCCGAGCGAGCGTTCCGAGACGACTGCGGAGCGACGTGCCGGGATCTGGCGACTCGATGCCGACGCTCTCGGCGGCGTCCGCTTCGATCGCCGCGAGACCGACTGGCAGGACGTAGCTGGCGAGGACGAGGCGTTCTTCGTCTCGTGCGGGCAGGGCGCCGGCATCCTGGTCGCTCGGGGAAGCCTGCAGACCGAGGACGGCGGACTCACCGAGCGCGCTCTCGTGTGGGCGACGGGGCTAGCGGCAGCGCGCGAGAGCGACCGTCAGGCTCCCGTGATCCGGTAGAGCCGGACCCACGGGCCCGTCAATCCGTGACCGGGCTCGACGTCCACGACGGGCCGCATTCGGGCGAGCGCGTCGTAGAACCGGCTCTCGAGCGGATAGTCGGAGCGCGCGCGGAGCACTCGGTCCGTGACCGCACCCGTAACGAGCACGTAGTCGACGCCACGCGCACGAAGCCTCGCGAGGTCGCGGTTCTGGTCCGTCGGCCGTCCCGGGCCGGGAAGCTGCAGGTCGAGGGCACGCCGCGACAGCGGCGGGCTGGACGGATCGACGGCGATCTCCGCGCTCGCGGGTAGAGCTCGCTCGACCAGCGGCAGCGCCACGGCACGCGTATCCGTCCGCGTCAGCCGGCGCGCGTCTCCGATCGACCACACGAGCGGCACGACGAGCAGGGCGAGCGCGACCGGCACCGCCGCACGCACGCGACCGGCGAGCACGCCGAGCACGGGTACGAGAGGAAGGACGTAGCGCTCGAAGTGCGCCCGCTGCGGCATCAGCGTCAGCCAGTACGCGACGACAAACGAGGCAAGCACGAGATCGGCCGGGCGACTTCGTCGCCAGATCGCCAGCGCGAGGCCGATCAACCCGACGACGAGCACGGGACCGACGGCTCCCCAGAGTCGGTCGAGGTAGGCAAGGGGAGTCGGCGAGTCGTGCTCGAAGCCGAGCCAGCCGGCCCGCGCGAGGCGGTTCACCCGTGATGTGGCGTCCCAGGCCTCACCCGCGTGGATCAGCACGAACGGTGTCGCCACGACGAAGCCAGCCGCTGCAAGCGCGAGCGCCGCCGCGAGCCTCCGCCACCTCCCCCACGCCGCCACGACCAGCGGCACGACGGCGACGGCGCCCGGGTACTTGAACGCTGCCGCGACGCCGACCAGCAGACCCGCCCACTCGAGTCGCCCGGAGAGCATCAGCGCGAGCGCACACGTGACCGCGAGCGTCATCGGCACGTCCGTGACGGCCATTCGCGAGTACGCGACGTGGGTCGTCGCCACCGCGACGGTCGCCGCGCCCACGACCGCCGCGCCGGTTCCGTACGCGCGCTTGCCGAGCCACCAGGTCGCCGTCACCCCACCGAGCCCGAGCACGACGGCAACGGCACGCGCGGCACCGAACGACGCATGCGTGTACAGCGCCTGGAAGGGCGCGAGCACGTACATCAAGAGGGACGGGTAGTCGTACCAGTGCGGGTCGAGACCGTGACCGTGCCCGATCCGCCACGCGCGCGGCACGATGCTCGACTCGTCCGGGTTCAGAAACGAGTACGGCAGCCCGTAGCGGATGCCGACAAGGCGCAGCGCGGCCGCGACGGCCACGATCGCGCCGAGCGCGAGGAGGTCAAACCTCGGGCGGCGAGTCACCGACGAGCGTGCCGATGTCGCCCGCCGTGACGAGCACCGCGTCCACACCCGCTCGTTCGAGCTGCGCGACCTCCGCCTGGCTGGCCATGACGAGCTCGGCGATGGCCAGCTTCCCGGCGGGCACGTCCGGCAGAAGGTCGAGCAGGCGATCGAGATGCCGCTCGTCGTCGTCCGCGTCCTCGGCCGAGAGGAGGAGGATCTCAGGGTCGACAGACTCGAGGACGTGCTCGAGGTCGTCTTCGTCGCGGACACGGATCACGCATTCGACCCCGAGCCCGTGCGCCTCGTCGACGAGCTCCGCGAGCCGCTCTCGATCCACGTCGACGTCGAGGACGACGGCGTCTGCATCGGTCGCTTCCTCGAGTGTCCCGTTCCAGATCACAGGCAGCTCGGTTGCCTCGCGGATGCCGGCCGTATGGAGGCGCACTGCTATCCCTTCCGCGCCCTGCGCCTGCGCCGCTCGTGCAGCGTCCGCGTCCCGGACCTCGACGAGCACCGAGATGCCGTCGCCCTCGGAGATCGCCTGGCTCAGCCGTCGCGGGCCGGTCACGAGCGTGATGCTACTCGACTGTCTACTGGCCAACGGGGTGCCACACGGTCTTTAGCTCGAGGAAGCTTGCGATCTCCCACGGGCTCTGCTCCTCGCGTTGCCGGACGACGCGCTTGACGTTGTCGGCGGCGAGGCGCTCGAGCTCGGCCGTGGAGCCGTCCGCGCCCGTGACGTCGATGGCGTTCACGTCCAGGTGGCCGGCGAGGACAGGAGCCAGCTCGTCCCGATGCCCGGTGAGGACGTTGACCACGCCGGAGGGGACGTCGGAGGTCGCGATCGCCTCGGCCAGCTCGATCGCGGCAAGCGGGTGGGCCTCCGAGGCGACGACGACGACCGCGTTCCCGCCCACCAGCGCCGGCGCAATCCGTGAGACGAGGCCGTCGAGTGCCGGCTCCTCCGGAGCCAGGATCGCGACGACCCCCGTCGGCTCCGGGACCGTGAAGTTGAAGTACGGCCCCGCCACCGGGTTCGAGCCGCCGACGACTTGAGCGAGCTTGTCCGCCCAGCCCGCGTACCAGACGACGCGGTCGACTGCGGTCTCGACCTCGGCGCGACCCGAGCAGACCGCAGCGAGGTCGTCGGTGCGCGCCTCCATCATCTCGGCCAGCCGGTAGAGCACCTGCCCACGGTTGTACGCCGTCGCTCCGGCCCAGCCGGCGAACGCTGCGCGGGAGGCCTTGACCGCGTCGCGCGCGTCCTTGCGCGAAGCCCGCGCGACGTTCTGCCCTTCCGCCTCGTACGTGCGGCCCGACTCCGAGCGCGGGAACGCGCCTCCGATGTAGAGCTTGTACGTCTTCCTGACCGGCAGCCGGCTCACGCGACGACCTTCACGAGCGTCGCGACCGTGGCACCGACGACGAGGGCGGCAAGGAGCCACAGCCAAACGGCGAGCGGCAGGCGCCGGCACGACCGGGGCGGTCCGAGAAGGTCGTCGTCGTTCAGCCGCTGACTCATTCGAACCTCAGGTAGGGCTCGAGTCCGTGTCGGCCGCCTTCGCGGCCGAAGCCGGACTCCTTGTAGCCGCCGAACGGCGACGCCGGGTCGAAGCGGTTGTAGGTGTTCGCCCACACCACACCGGCGCGGAGGCGCTCTGCCATCCAGAGGATCCGAGAGCCCTTCTCCGTCCAGACGCCGGCGGAGAGCCCGTACGCCGTGTTGTTCGCCTTTTCGAGCGCCTCCTCGGGCGTCCGGAAGGTGAGGACCGAGAGCACGGGCCCGAAGATCTCCTCCTGGGCGATACGGTAGCTCTGCGCCACGTTTGTGAAGACGGTCGGCGCGAACCAGTAGCCCTTCTCGGGGAGCACGCACGGCGGCTGGTAGATCTCGGCGCCTTCCTCCTTCCCGCTCGCGACGAGCTCCCTTATTTTCTCCAGCTGGGCCTTCGAGTTGATCGCGCCGACGTCGGTGTTCTTGTCGAGCGGATCGCCGACGCGCAGCGTGGTGAGGCGGCGCTTCAGCTTTCCCACGAAGGTCTCTGCGATCGACTCCTGCACGAGCAGCCGCGACCCGGCGCAACACACGTGGCCCTGGTTGAAGTAGATGCCGTTGACGATCCCCTCGACCGCCTGGTCGAGGGCGCAGTCGTCGAAGACGATGTTCGCGGCCTTGCCGCCGAGCTCGAGCGTCAGCCGCGTGCCGGTCCCCGCGAGCTCGCGCTGGATCGCCTTGCCGACCTCCGTCGAGCCGGTGAATGCGATCTTGTCCACGCCCGCGTGCTTGACGAGATGCGCGCCGGTCGAGCCGTCGCCGGTGACGATGTTGACGACACCCGGCGGTAGCTCCGCCTGCCGACACACGTCGGTGAAGAGCAGCGCGGTCAACGGGGTCGTCTCCGCCGGCTTGAGCACGACGGTGTTCCCTGCGGCGAGCGCGGGTGCGATCTTCCAGGCCAGCATCAGCAACGGGAAGTTCCAGGGGATGATCTGACCCGCGACGCCGAGCGGCTGCGGCCCGCGGTTCGGGAACGCGTACTCGAGCTTGTCCGCCCAGCCGGCGTAATAGAAGAAATGGGCGGCGGCCAGCGGCAGGTCGACGTCGCGGGACTCCTTGATCGGCTTGCCGCCGTCGAGCGACTCCGCGACGGCGAGCTCGCGCGAGCGCTCTTGCAGGATGCGGGCGATGCGGAACAGGTACTTCGCCCGCTCGGACGCTCGCAGGCCCGACCAGCCGTTCTCGTACGCGTCGCGAGCAGCTCCGACGGCAAGGTCGACGTCCTCGGCGCCTGCGAGCGCAACCTCGGCGAGCGGCTCCTCGGTGGCGGGCGAGATCGACGCGAACCACTCCCCTGTGCGTGGCTCGACGTGCTCGCCGCCGACGAAGAGGCCGTAGCGCTGCTGGAACGAGACGATGTCGCGCGCCTCGGGCGCCGGCGCGTACTCCCACTCGAGCGTCGCCGGCGTGGCGTGTCGTTTCTCGACGTCGGTCATCGGCTGCGAGTCAGTCGATCGTGAAGTAGTCGAGGGACTGGTAGACGCCGGTCTTCTGCTTGCGGATCTGCATCAGCACGTCGTTGAGCAGCGACGACGCGCCGAAGCGGAAGAGGTCGGGCGTCATCCAGTCGCGCCCGAGCGTCTCGTGGAGGACGCAGAGGTACTGGATCGCCTGCTTGGCGGCGCGGATCCCACCGGCCGGCTTCATCCCGACGACCCGTCCGCTCTCGTCGTTGACGTCGCGGATCGCCTCGAGCATGCAGAGCGTGACGGGAAGCGTCGCAGCCGGGCTCACCTTCCCCGTCGAGGTCTTGATGAAGTCGGCGCCCGCGGCCATTGCGAGGAGCGACGCGCGGCGCACGTTGTCGTACGTGCCGAGCTCGCCGGTCTCGAGGATCACCTTCAGGTGCGCCTCGCCACAGGCCGCCTTCACCTCGCAGATCTCGTCGTAGACCTTCGCGTAGCGACCGGAGAGGAACGCGCCGCGGTCGATCACCATGTCGACCTCGTCGGCGCCCATCGCGACGACCTCGCGAACCTCCGACACCTTGAGCCCGGTCGGCGCCTGACCGGAGGGAAACGCGGTCGCCACCGACGCGACCTTCACCCCAGTGCCGCGCACGCGCTCCTTGGCGGTGCGCACGAGATTCGGGTAGACGCAGACCGCGGCCACGGGTGGCACGGTGCGATCGACCGGGTCGGGTCGGAGAGCCTTCGAGCAGAGCGCCGCCACCTTCCCGGGCGTGTCGGCGCCCTCGAGCGTGGTCAGGTCCATCATCCGCACCGCGAGCTCGAGGGCCTGCAGCTTCGACTCCTTCTTGATCGAGCGCTTCGCAAGCTCGCCCGCACGAGCTTCGAGCGCGACCGCGTCGACCGATCCGATCCGCGGCAACCTCGGCTCGAGCGGAAGCTCGAACCCACCGGGCAGCACAGGCGCCAGTGCCATGCGTTCAGTCTAGGCCTGCGGAGACGTCTGGGCTTGTTCGGGCTGCCGCGCCTCGGCGCGCATGCGGCAAGTCCGGATCCGTATCGTCTTCGTCGTGAGCGAGCTGGATCCACGCGTGCGTGAGCTGGCGGAAGGGACGAACTTCGCGGCCTTCACGGTCAACCTGCCGTCCGGGCGAGCGATGACCCACGTCGTCTGGGTCGATTCGGAGGGCGACGAACTGCGGGTCAACACCGAGGTGCACCGCGCCAAGTTCAAGGCGATCGAGAAGGACCCGCGCGTCACGCTGGCGATCTGGGATGCGGCGAACCCCTACTCGTTCGCCGAGGTGCGCGGCCGGGTGGCGCGAACGACCCGCGGGCCCGAGGCGCGCGCTCACATCGACACGCTCTGCCAGAAGTACCACGGCGAGGACTACCCGGAGGAGAACATCACGTCAGAGCGTGTGATCCTCCATATCGCACCCGAGATACAGCACGTGCGCTGATCCGGCAGGTCAGAGACCGAGGCGCTCGAGCTGCTTCGGGTCGCGGCGCCATTTCGCCCGCACCTTGACCACGAGCTCGAGGAAGACCGGGTGGCCGACGAGTGCCTCGACCTCGGGACGCGCGCGCGTGCCGATCTCACGGATCATCGCCCCGCGCTTACCCACGAGGATGCCCTTCTGCGATTCGGTCTCGACGAGAACGAAGGCGCGTACGGCGCGGTCACCGATCTCGTCGACGACCACGGTGACGGCGTGCGGGACCTCCTCGCGCGTGAGGTGGAGCGCCTTCTCTCGAATGACCTCGGCTATCCGTTCCTCGAGCGTCTGATCGGTCGAGGCCTCACGCGGGAAGAAGAGCGGACCCTCGGGGAGGAGGTAGACGAGGTCGGCGCGCAGCTCCCCGACGCCGTCCTTCGTCTTCGCGCTGACGGGGTGCAGAGCGTGGAAGTCACCCAGCTGCGCGGCGACCTTCATCTGACTCGCGATGTGCGCGGGCTTCAGGCGGTCGACCTTGTTGAGCGCGATCACGACAGGCACGCCGAGCGCGAAGACACGACGCGCGACGAAGCGGTCGCCGGTGCCGATCCGCTCGCGGGCGTCGACGACGAGAAGCACGGCGTCGACGTCCTCGAAAGAGCTGTCCACCGTTTCCTGCATCCGCTCGGTGAGTGCGTCCATCGGACGCTGGAACCCGGGTAGATCGACGAGCACGAGTTGGTGGTCGTCGCCGTTCGCCACCCCGAACAGGCGACGCCGGGTCGTGTTCGGCACCGCCGAGGTAATCGCGACCTTGTCGCCGCAGAGCGCGTTCACGAGCGTCGACTTGCCGACGTTCGGGCGCCCGGCGACCGCGACGAAACCCGACTTCACGCAGCGTCCTCCCCATCCGTCACGCGCTCCGCCGGCCTTTCCTCGGGGCTCCCCATCCCACCACCCACTTTCAATTCTAACGAGACAACAGG
>Ga0066903_100007130_pt1 | contig 10077 bp, 10 predicted proteins | sample PanSoiMetaGPlot1_FD_67491 | JGI IMG/M metagenome (GOLD analysis project Ga0066903, IMG submission 67491) | Tropical forest soil microbial communities from Panama analyzed to predict greenhouse gas emissions - Panama Soil - Plot 1 (version 2) | ecosystem: Environmental > Terrestrial > Soil >... | reverse complement strand
AGACCACCCTCTTTCGCGCCATCAACGGTTTTGTTCCCATCCGCTCCGGCAGCATCAGCGTCGATGACATCTCCGTATCTGGACTGCACGGCAAGGGCTTGCGAGCGCTGCGGCGTCACATAGCAGTAGTGTCACAGCGCCACGATCTGGTGGATCGCTTGCGAGTTCACCAGAACGTCATGGCGGGAGCGCTGGGACGGTGGTCGGCGTGGCGCGCCCTGCGCTTTCTTCTCTGGCCGAAGGCTGTAGAACTAGCCGAAGCCGAGGACGCCCTGCGCCGGGTGGGGCTGGCCCACAAGCTGCGCGAGCGAACTTCTGAAATCTCTGGCGGCGAGCATCAGCGCGTGGCCATTGCCCGCGCCCTGGTACAGCAGCCTTCACTTCTGCTGGCGGACGAACCGATTGCCTCGCTCGATCCCGAACTGAGCGACCAGATGCTTGCTTTGCTGTGCGACCTGGCCAGTGAGACCGGCTTTGCTCTGTTTTGCTCTCTACACCAGCAGGAATATGCGTACAAGTATTTTGATCGCGTGATCAAGATCCAACAGGGCATCATCGAAACCGAGAGTGACCGCCGGCCAGCGGCCCAGAGCGGAGCGGCTGACTGATGCATTCGCTCCACAGCTTCTTTGCTCTGCTCCGCCAATTCTTCCCGCCGGACCTGTCCTGGAACTACCTGCGCGCCCTTTTTCAGGAGGCCGTTCCCCAAACGCTGGAGATGGCTGCGGGCGCCATCATCTTTTCAGCGTCCGCCGGTCTGCTCTGTGGCCTTTACATTGGCGCGCGGCTTCCTGGCGCCCGGTTGCTCTATGTTGTCCTGGCCTCGGTGCGTGCCATTCCCGATCTCACTATGGCCATCTTGTTCGTGGTGATTGTAGGGATTGGTCCGCCCTCCGGTCTCCTGGCCCTCGCTGTCTTCTACGGCGCTGCCATGGGGAAGGTTTTTGCCGACCTGTTTGTCTCTGCCGACGCCGAACCAATTGAAGCCCTGCACGCGACGGGCGCATCGCGGCTGAGCGTGGCGTTGTTCGGATTGCTGCCCCTGCGGTCGCGAGACGTGCTGACCTACGGCTCCTATGAGTTCGAGAGCAAGGTGCGGGCGTGCGTGATCGTGGGCGCGGTCGGGGCCGGCGGCCTGGCCGGCGAACTGATGGGTACCATCAACATGCTGGATTACCAGCGGACGGCAACCGTCATCATCGTCCTCGTGTTATTGGTCGCGGCCGTTGACCGGTTTACTGCGCTGGTGCGCAAGTACCCGGCGCTTCTTCTTGGTTTTCTGCCCATCGGGATCTTTTCCGCATGGGTCAACTGGCCGAAAAGGTTTGAACTGTCCCATACCGTTTCCGTAATTCGCGGCATGCTGCCGCCGACGCTTTCGAGCGACGACATTGGACAAGTGCCGGCGCTCGTCGGGCAGACCTTTCTGATCGCCCTGGGCGGGACGGCGCTGGCCGCGGTGCTGGCACTTCCGCTGGGCGCCGTCAGTGCGCGCAATCTCGCGCCTGCGTGGCTGTACATTCCAATGCGCCGAGCACTTGAACTCTTGCGCGCGGTTCCTGACCTGGTTTGGGGATTGCTCCTTGTCACCACGGCGTTGGCAGGTCCGTTGGCGGGCCTATTAGCCATCGCCCTGCACGGCACCGGCGTGTTCAGCAAACTCTATTCAGAGTCGATTGAAAACGTGCAGCCCGATCCGGTGCTGGCCCTGGCTGCGACCGGCGCTCCCAAGATCGCGATCGCCACGTTCGGACTTCTGCCTCTGGCGTTCCCGCCAATGGCCGTGCTGACACTGTTTCGCTTTGAATGGAACATGCGTGCCGCGACCGTCATGGGCATCATCGGCGCCGGGGGCATTGGTCAGGCGCTCTTCAACGCCCAGCAGCTGTTCTTCTATAAAAAAATGGTGGCTTATGTGATCATCACCTGGGCTCTTGTGATCCTTGTCGACGTTGCCAACTCTCAATTGCGCAATCGCTGGAAGATCACAAGAGAATGGAAATGAGCGCGCGTCCAAAAGTTGTCATCACGCACTGGATTTTCGATCAGGTGAAACAAGTGCTGCAGGAGCAGTGCGAGGTTATTGCCAACAGCCATGTGGAGAGTTGGCCTCCTGCAAAGTTCGCAGAGGAAGCAGGCACTGCCGACGCCCTGCTGGTCTTCATGCCGGATAAGATCGATGACCCACTCCTTGCAGCCTGCCCGCGGCTGAAGGTGATCGCTGCCGCGCTGAAAGGCTATGACAACATTGACGTCGCTGCGTGCACGCGCCACGGGATCTGGGTTACGGTGGTGCCCGATCTGCTCTCGCAGCCGACGGCTGAGTTGGCTCTGGCCCTCACCCTGGGCCTGGTTCGCAACGTTGCTGCCGGTGACCGGCTCATCCGGAACAGCAAATTCCGTGGCTGGCGGCCGGTCCTGTACGGCGGCAGTCTGGTGGAAAAAACTATCGGCATCGTGGGCATGGGCAAGCTGGGCCAGGCATTTGCCCGGACGCTTGCCGGTTTCCGCGCTAGGATCATCTATCACGATCCTGTGCGTATGTCGCCGGTGCAGGAAGCCTTTCTAGGCATGGCTCGAGCCGGCTTGGACGACGTCCTCTCGCAAAGCGACATCGTGGTGTTGCTGGTGCTGTTGACCAAGGAGACCTTGCATCTCATCAACGCGCAGACACTCGCCAAGATGAAGGAAGGAGCCTATCTGGTGAACGTTGGCCGTGGTTCCGTGGTGGATGAAGCCGCTGTCGCACAAGCGCTCGACAATGGCCGGCTCGCGGGCTACGCTGCCGATGTTTTCGAAATGGAGGACTGGGCACGGCCCGATCACCCGTCCGGCATCCATCCTGGTCTGCTGGCGCATCCCGATCGCACGCTGTTCACTCCGCATCTGGGCTCTGCCGTAGCCCAGGCACGGCTCGAAATCGAACTGGCGGCAGCCCACAGCATCCTGCAGGCTCTGCGTGGCGAAAAGCCGGCCGACGCCGTCAATGACCTTCAGTCCGGTCTTCGCAAATCGTGAGCTGCGATGGTCGATTCTTGAATCCAAAGAATAAGGGGAGCGTATGAACAACAGCGATTCTCTCCGCGAACACCTGGCCAACCTCCTCACCAAGGCGGAAGCTCACGTGGACGCCCGGGCTGAACTCAAAGATTTTCCGGCGAAATTTCGTGGCAGCAAGCCCAAGGGCGCGCCGCACACCCCCTGGCAGTTGCTGGAACATATGCGGCTGGCGCAATGGGACATCCTGCGCTTCAGTGTCGATCCCAAGCACAAGTCACCCAAATTTCCCGAAGGTTACTGGCCGAAGAGTGAAACGCCTACCAGCGATGCCGCGTGGGAGGGGAGTGTCAAGATGTTCCTTCGCGATCTCGACGACATGAGCGCCTTGGTACGCGACAAGTCGCGCGACCTCTTCGCGCCGATTTCTCACGGCCAGGGCCAGACCCTGCTGCGTGAAGCTCTACTCGTCGCCGATCACAATGCGTACCACCTCGGACAGCTGGTGTTACTCAGAAGAGCGTTGGAAGGCGAGTGAAGGAATCGGGTGATCTGGTGATCGGAAAAACCTGACAAATTCATGTCGCAATCGGCCACCTTCTCCGATGTGCGCTGTCTAGGCGAACCCACGCGACAGCCCAATGCCCAGATCACCCGATCGCCGGATCACCAGATCACCCGATGCTCGTTGCGCTCTCGTTTGACCATCAGCCTTGTTGTCCCTTACCCTAAAAAGTTTGGCTTCTATGACACGGCTTCGAGTTGCTGAGAGCATTACGGAACTGGTGGGCGAGACCCCAATGTTGCGGCTGCGCAGGATGGTCCCTGCGGGCGCGGCTGATGTTTTCGTCAAACTCGAAAACCTGAACCCGGGCGGAAGCGTGAAAGATCGCGCCGCCATCGGCATGATCGAGCGTGCCGAGAAACAAGGCCTCCTTAAGTCGGGAAGTACGATCGTCGAAGCCACGGCAGGAAACACCGGGATTGGTCTGGCCCTGATCGGCGTGAACAAGGGCTATCGCGTGATCGTCTGCGTGCCGGAGAAGTTCGCCGAAGAGAAGGTCAAGATCATGCGCGCGCTTGGGGCCGAGGTGCTGCGCACACCTGACCAGGAGGGCATGCAGGGCGCTATCAAGAAGGCAAAAGGAGTTGCCGCCGGCCTGCCCGGTTCGTTCATTGCTTTGCAGTTTGAAAACCCTGCCAACCCTGAGTTCCACCATGACACCACTGCGGCCGAGATTTTTGAACAGATGGAAGGCAAGCTGGATGCTGTGGTGATCGGCGTGGGTACGGGAGGAACGTTTACGGGCGTGGCCCGCTATATGAAAGAGCGTTTACCGAAGGCCCAATGCATCGCCGTGGAAACGGAAGGCTCGGTGCTGGGCGGCGGGCAGGCAGGGCCGCACAAGGTGGAAGGCATCGGCAGCAGCTTCGTTCCCAAGACGTTCGATCCCAATGTGTGCGACCAGGTCTTGATGGTGACGGACAAAGATGCGTTTGATACTGTGAGTCAACTGGCACAGATGGAAGGGGTTCTGGGCGGGTCCAGCGCCGGCGCCAACGTCTTTGCCGCGATCCAGGTCGCCATAAAACTTGGACCTGGCAAGCGCGTGGTGACCATCATCCCGGACGCGGCGGAGCGCTACCTGTCCAAGAATATTTTTGAAGGCGGGGTATGAAGAAGAAGCAGCAGCAGAAGCAGAACGAGCAGGGCTTTGCCACGAAGGCCATCCACGTCGGGCAGGAACCCGACCCTTCGACCGGTGCGGTGACGGTGCCCATTTTCGCCACGTCGACCTACGTGCAGGAAGACCTGGGCAAGAACAAGGGTTACGAGTACGCGCGGGTTTCCAATCCCACGCGCACGCGCCTGGAGACAAACCTGGCGGCGCTCGAAGGCGGAAGCTCAGCGCATGTTTTCTCGAGCGGCATGGCCGCCGTGACGGCGGTGACGCAATGTTTCCTCAAGCAGGGCGATCACCTGATCTGCGGGCACAACGTGTACGGAGGTGTGCCGCGGCTGTTCAACCAGGTGCTTGCCAACTACGGCGTGGAGTTCAGTTACGTTGACACTTCGGATCTGGATGCGGTGAAGAAAGCCCTGCGCTGGAATACGCGTCTGATCTGGATTGAGACGCCGACCAACCCGCTTATGGTTCTCACCGACATTCAGGAAACCGCCAGAATCGCGCACTCTCGCGCCGCCGAGCTGGTGGTGGACAACACTTTTATGTCCCCGTATTTCCAGAAGCCGCTGGCACTGGGCGCGGACATGGTGATGCATTCAACCACTAAGTTTCTGAACGGCCACAGCGATGGGCTGGGCGGCGTGATCGTCGCCAGCAAACCGCATCAAGCGGAAAGACTGGCTTTTATGCAAAAAGCAGCCGGCGCGATTCTCTCACCGTTCGAGTGCTGGCTGGTATTGCGCGGCGTGAAGTCGCTGGCGGTGCGCATGGTCAAGCACGACGAAAACGGCCGCGCCGTCGCCGATTTCCTGCGCAAGCACAAGAAAGTAAAGAAAGTCCTTTATCCCGGGTTCGCCGACCATCCCCAGCACGAGCTGGCGCGGCGGCAGATGAGCGGCTTCGGATCCATGATCACCTTTGAGACCGGCTCTCTCACGAACGCGAGGAGAATGCTCCGCAAAGTGCGTGTATGCTCTCTCGGCGAATCGCTGGGCGGAGTCGAGTCTCTGATCTCTCATCCCGCCACCATGACGCACGCCGCGCTGGGCGAGGCCGGACGCAAGAAAATCGGCTTAACCGATGGCATGGTGCGTATCTCTGTGGGCATCGAAGACACGGAAGACATCATCGCCGACCTTGATCAGGCGTTGAACGCGATCTGACCGAGTGGGGAATCGTGTCTTCAGTCGACGTTGGCGGCGATCCAGTCCAGATAATCGCGAGTGCCGGCATGTACCTCCAGCAGGAGGCATTCGGGAACTTCGTAGGAATGCAGCGCTTCGATAGTGGCTCGGACGCCTTCGAACGACGCAGCCTGAGTCTTGATGATCAGCAGCCACTCTCCGGCGCGTTCCACCTTGTTCTGCCAGCGATAAACCGACTCAATGTGCGGCACAATGTTGACGCAGGCTGCCAAGCGGCGGTCCACCAGCGTGTCCGCGAGCTTGCGAGCTTCGTCCGCCGATCCGGCCGTGGTGAGCACAATGCGCGCGTTGGTCATGATTGTCCCCCATCCTGGTTTGCAGTGTATCAATTCCAGCAGATAAGCTAGAGATTCAGGAGTTAGTCTTGAACGTCACCACGAGACTCTTTCGCGTAGGAATCATCCTGGGCGGCTTCTGGATGTGCGCCGTTTTTGCCATCGCGCAGGCAAGCGAACCCAACCAGCCTGCACAAGCCCCAGCTGCCCTGCTCACGGCCGATCAGCTGACTGCAGCAGCCAAGCGGTATTTTCGCGATACAGCTGAATTACTCTTGGTGCAGAAGATGGAGTTTTCTGTTTTTGATTTGTCCGGACATATCCGTAAGACTGACAAACTGACGCTCGACTATCTGTTCGAGGGATACAACCCGCGAAGCGAAACCGGGCGCGTCAACCTGCGCGGGAATGTATCGTTCTGGTCGATTATGCGCGGGAACAAAATGTTTAGGATTTCCGCCAACAGCGCCATATGGACGATGCACGCGGGAATCGTGGTCCGGGAACTCAATGGTTCCACATTTGAAGCCGCTACGTTGCCTGGCCCAGACGGATGGATGCTGGCTAAACTGATCCCCAAGGGGCCCTGCCATTCCGTCGTGATGAATAAGAACGCCGAATACTACCTGCTGGATGGCGAGTTCTGTTCATCAGCAGAGCTCCAGCTTGATCGCGAGTTGCATTTTCAGAAAGGCTCCTATGAAGTGATGGGCCTGCCCGCTGCCGTGAAGATGCGTCCCTTTGGCGAGTGCACGCTCACGCGCTACCACGCTGAAATCGAATTCCAGATTGCGACAATTCCCGGCGACAAAGAACCTTTCCTAATCCCCAAGCAGGTCACAACTACTTTGGAAACAACCATGGGCAATATCGTAATCAGCAGTGTCTATGAACTAAAGCCGTCAGTTCACTAAGCATCCAACAGGCATGAGCGCACAAATCAAATTCGGGACTTCCGGCTGGCGCGCCGTCATTGCTGACGAATTCACGCTGGCCAACGTGCGCCGCGCCGTGGCCGGCATCGCACGCTACGTCGCCGCAAAGAACGGTCCAGCCACGCGCGTCATTGTGGGCCGCGATGCGCGCTATATGGGCGAACGATTCGTGGACGTAGCAGCAAATGTTCTTTCGGCGTTCGGCTTGCAGCCGCTGGTGATCGCTGAGCCGGCGCCGACACCTGCCATTTCCTATGAGGTCATTCGCTTAGGAGCCGCGGGAGCCATCAACATCACCGCGTCACACAATCCGGCTGAGTACAGCGGCCTGAAGTTCTCCACTTCGGATGGCGCTCCGGCACTGCCGGAAGCAACGCACGCCATCGAAGATCTCATTCCGGGCAGCGAGCCGCCAGAACGGGGACCGGTTCTCGCCATGCCCCAACAAGTGGATCCTCGCCCGGCATATTTGGCTCGCCTGAAGGAAATCGTTGACTTTCCCCTGATACAGAAGTCAGGAATGAAAGTTGTGTTTGATCCGTTCTGGGGTTCGGGACGCGGCTACAGCGACGCTTTGCTTCGTGAGTTCGGCGTCCCCGTCATCACAGTTCATGACTATCGTGATGTATTGTTCGGCGGGCACGCGCCCGAACCGGATGACGCCTTGTTCCATGACCTGCGTGCGGCGATGAAGAGCAGCCGGGCCCGGCTGGGCATCGCCACCGACGGCGACGCTGACCGCTTCGGGATCGTGGACGAAGACGGTTCCTTCATCCAGCCTAACTTCGTGATTGCCCTACTTTTCGATTATCTCGTGGAAAGCCGCGGATGGAAAAACGGGGTGGGGAAATCCGTGACCACAACCAACCTGATCAATGCTCTGGCGGAATTTCACGGCGTTCAGCTGTATGAGACACCGGTCGGCTTCAAATACCTGGGCGAGCTGATCAAGCAGGACAAGATCGCGATCGGCGGAGAAGAGAGCGCCGGGCTTTCCATCCGCTACCACGTTCCGGAGAAGGACGGTATCCTGGCCGGCCTGCTGTGTTGCGAGGCTGTCGCGCGCCGCAACAAGCCGCTGCAACAACAGATCCGCGATCTATTTGGCAAAGTTGGTTCCTTTTATCCGGAGCGCGACAACTTCCGCTTGACGGATGACGTGAAGAAGAAGTTCACTGATAAGTTGAAGAATGATCCGGTGGAACTTGCCGGACGCAGGGTGCGGCAGGTGGTTCGCGCCGACGGCTTGAAGCTGGTGTTCGCGGATGGATCGTGGGTTTGCTTCCGCCTCTCCGGCACGGAGCCGGTCGTACGAATCTACTCCGAGGCCAGGTCACCGGAAGATTTGAAGAAATTGGCAGCAGACGCCCGCAACTGGGTCTTCAACTGAACAACCAAGTGAACGAATTCGCAAACAAGGGTACTGGATGGCGGCACAAGCTGGCGACGGGCGCCGTGATCGCGGGGTTGTGTCTGCTCGGCTACTACGTTGTTTTTGCCCCGAACGGCCTGCTCGCGTTTCATCAGAAGAAAGCAGAGTCACAGAGGCTGGCTGATGAAATCCAGTCCCTGCAAAAGGATAATGCCCGGCGCGAACAGGAAATCAAGGCCTTGAAGTCTTCGCCGCAGGCCATCGAAAAAGAAGCTCGGGAACGGTTGCGCTACGCGCGACCCGGGGAAGTGGTTTACACCCTCCCCACACCGCCACCGGCCCCGGAGAAGAAGAAATAAACAATCTGTCGTTTTGTCGGCCCGGGCAACAGGCGTATGATGGTGTCGCGTTCACGAGTCGCTTGCGCCCTTTGGAAGAAGGAAAAAACTGATAGAGGAGTTTCACAATGAAGAAGCTTGGTTCCATTCTGATCGCCGTAGCTTTCCTGGCGGCGTTATCTTTTGCTGCTGACGACACGAAATCCCAGACCATCGCGGGCACCATCACAGATGCCAAGTGCGCTCCCAAAGTGGGTGGCGACTGCGCCAAGAAATGTATTGAAAAAGGCGAAAAGGCAGTTCTCGTCACCGACTCGGACAAGAAAGTCCTGAAGATCGACAACCAGGACGCAGTGACAGCGCACGCCGGCCATCACGTGAGCGTGACCGGTAAGGTCACAGGCGACACGGTCCATGTGGATAAAGTTGCCATGCTGGAAGAACCGGCGAAGTAGAAGCACTGCATACCTTCTAGCACGAATAAAGGCGGCCTATCCGGCCGCCTCTTCTTTTTGTCTTGGATTCACGCACAACAGTCGAGCTGTGTCCAGAATCGGGGTGGAGCAGAGCTTGCCCTGAGCAACCGAGCGAAGCGAGGGCGTCGAACGGGCATTCATGCCTGCGGTTCAGCCTGGGAATTGGCCAGCTTTAGCCGCTGAGGGATGTCCAAGACCTCTCACTCGGTCTATCGCACCACACCTTGCAGCGGCGAACTCGCTGTCGCGTAAAGCTTCCTGGGCATTCGTCCCGCCAGGAACGCGGCACGACCGGCGATCACGGCGTGCTGCATGGCTTCCGCCATCAAGACCGGGTCTTCGGCATTGGCGATGCCGGAATTCATGAGTACGGCATCGGCGCCGAGCTCCATCGCGATGGCCGCGTCCGAGGCGGTTCCCACGCCGGCATCCACGATCAGCGGGACCTCGGTGATCATCTCCCGCAAAATTTGAATGTTGGCACAGTTCTGTATGCCCATGCCGCTGCCGATAGGCGCCCCCAGAGGCATTACGGCGCTGGCTCCAGCATCGAGCAGGCGCTTGGCAACTACAATGTCATCAGAAGTATAAGGGAGAACTGTAAAGCCTTCCCTTACCAGTGTTGCAGTGGCTTCAATGGTGGCCTGGACGTCAGGATAGAGGGTCTTTTGATCTCCAATGACCTCTACTTTGACCCAATCGGAAAGCCCGACTTCACGTCCCAGGCGGGCGGTGCGCACAGCTTCGTCGGCGGTGTAACAACCGGCAGTGTTGGGCAGCAGGAAGTATTT
>Ga0066903_100007129_pt1 | contig 10078 bp, 7 predicted proteins | sample PanSoiMetaGPlot1_FD_67491 | JGI IMG/M metagenome (GOLD analysis project Ga0066903, IMG submission 67491) | Tropical forest soil microbial communities from Panama analyzed to predict greenhouse gas emissions - Panama Soil - Plot 1 (version 2) | ecosystem: Environmental > Terrestrial > Soil >... | reverse complement strand
CCGGCTGAAGTACGGATGGGGCGATGGATTGGCCGTCGAACTCTCACGCAACCGAGTCATGGTTTAATGAAAACTATGTCGTCAGAAGACATCCTGACTCTCGCCCCACCTCCCGCCGACGCACGCCTTCCCTACGGTTCGGATCCTAATCAGTTTGGTGAACTTCGGGTTCCAAAGGGAGATGGTCCATTCCCCATCGCAATGAATATTCACGGAGGCTTCTGGCGCGCCAAGTATGATCTTGCCCACGCTGGACATCTGTGTTCCGCATTGACCGCGAAGGGTGTAGCCACGTTCAATCTTGAGTATCGCCGCGTCGGCAACAAAGGCGGCGGGTGGCCGGGCACGTTCGAGGATATCGCCGCCGGCTTCCGCTTTCTGCCCCAGATTGCAGGCAAATATAAACTTGACGCCACGAAAATCGTAGTGATGGGTCACTCGGCAGGCGGACAGTTAGCCCTGTGCCTTGCCGCACACGAGCCGAAAGTTAAGAGCGCGATCTCGCTGGCAGGAGTAGTTGACCTTCAGCAGGCGTGGGAACAGCACCTCAGCAATGATGCTGTCGTCGAGTTTTTAGGCGGCAAGCCGAAAGATGTTCCTGAGCACTATCACGAAGCCGATCCCATGCAGCTGTCCATTCCCAAAGCTGAGCAGTGGCTGGTCTACGGATTGAAAGACGACACGGTGCCCCCGATCTTCAGCCGCAATTATGTGCAGCAAAAGCAGGGTAAAGGCGAGAACGCACATCTGCTGGAGATCTCTCTGGCCGGCCATTACGAACTAATTGACCCACATTCGATAGCGTGGCCGAAGATCGAACAAACTGTTCTGCATCTGCTGAAGTGAGTTGCAAGCCTCGGCGCACGCCTACTGGCTAGTCTTCGAGACAAATCTCAGGGGCGGCCATTCAGCTGGAAATTCAAATAGATCATTTGCCCTACATGCAGGTGAAAGTGCGTCGCACAGCGAAATAGGATGTCGAATCGATTCGTTGCGTCTTCGCGCTGTGCCGAGTACTCACGTAGCCAATCTGAAGCCGACTGGGCTTGAATCGTTTTGATCACCATGGCCACGGCATCGTCAAATCGCCGCATGACGTCGGACTTGGCCGGGTGTCGACTTTCGGCAAATTCCAGATCCCGATCTCGTACATAGCCCGTCTGCGCGATTTGCGCTCCAATGTAGTAACTCAAATTACCAGTCAGATGTAGCACCAGATGCCCAAAGCTATTGCCGAAAGGAAAAGGCTTTTGCCAGAACTGTTCGTCGGAAAGAGGCGCGGCCAACTCACGTGCTCTCTCGGCAAGCGCCATATATCTTCGCGTTAGGCTTTCAACAATTACAATCTGCAGATCTCCAGTCTCAGTCATCTCCTGCCCCTCTAATGCATTTCCCGGCAACGCTGTTGATCAGGCGATTTTACGCAGCACGAGCGCGGAATTCTTCGATCCGAATGCAATGCAGTTGCAAACCGCATGTTCGATCGATTTCTTTCGTCCAGTGTCCGGCACATAGTCCAAGTCACATTCCGGATCTGGGGTATCGAGGTTGATCGTTGGCGGAATCTGCGATTGCTGCATCGCCACAATCGTGGCTGCCACTCCCGCGGCTCCGCAAGCTCCCTGTGGGTGCCCGATCTGAGACTTCAGCGCCGACATTGGGACACCATGTGCACTCTTCCCCAATGCCAACTTTAACGCTCGCGTCTCGATGCGATCATTCAATTGCGTCGAGGTCCCATGGAGGTTCACATAGTCGACATCAGCAGCGCTGATTCCTGCCTCCCGCACTGCCAACTCAATCGCCCTCGCCGGCTCCTCGCCACATTCCTGTAGCCGGACCCGATGAAATGCCTCGCAGGTAGAACCGTATCCGCAGATCTCAGCCAGGATCGTCGCCCCACGCGCTCGCGCATGCTCATACTCTTCCACGATGAACATCCATGCGCCCTCGGCGAGGACGAATCCATCCCGGTTCACGGTAAATGGGCGAGACCCTTTCTGAGGCTCTGCGTTCCAGGAATCCGTAAGAATCTTCATCAGGATGAATCCTTTTACGATTCCGAGCGCGATGGGGGCATCCGCTCCTCCGCACAAAGCCATATCGAGCCTGCCGGATCGAATCTGCCGCAGAGAGTAACCCAAAGCATCGGTCGATGACGTACACCCAGTCGTGATGACGTGACTGGATCCGCGCAGTCCGAAGCGAACACTGAGTTCGCTCGATAAGGTTCCCATCACACCGGTTGGCACGCAAAACAAACTCATTGACTTGTACTGCTGATGAAAGAAAAGCCGGTATTGTTCCTCGGTAAACTCCTGCGAGCCACCGCCCGATCCCAGGATCACACCGAAACGCTGTCGCTCATCAAGCGACATCGAACCTGGTTCGATCCCGGCTGTGTTCAGGGCCTCCGTGGAAGCAGCCAAAGCCAGTGGCAGAACGCGTGAGACGTGTTTGCGCTCACGCTTTTCGACCCATGCCAATTCATCAAAGTTCGCGATCTCTCCTGCTATCTGCACCGGAATTTCATTGGCATCAAAGAGCGAGATCCGACGCACACCGCTCTTGCCGGCAAGAATGGCGGTAGCAAAGGCTTCGTTGCCCACACCATTGGGACTGACCGCACCCATACCGGTAATGACAGCGCGACGGCTCAATGCAAACCTCTTTCGAGCATCCGAAGACTATACACGACCTAAATGCAGACTTAGATGCGGAGACTACCCATTCAGCGGCCCCGATTCGCTGTTACACTTCGGCATGTTTTACTCGAGGAATCGCATGAATAAGAGAGTTCCGCTCTGGCCCGCAGTTCTCGTTTTTCTCTTGCTTTCTATTGTTTCGCACTCTCAGACCACACTTTCGGCCGACGTTCGCGCGCAAATCGATAACACAGTATCGGACACCCTGTCTTCGAGCGGTGCCGCCAGCGCCTCCATCGCCATAGTCAAGAACAAGCAGATTGCCTATCTCCATGCCTACGGCGACGCTCGCGTGGCCCCCCCCACTCCGGCGCGTCCCGAAATGCGTTACAGCATCGGTTCCATAAGCAAGCAGTTCACAGCGACCGCAATTCTCATGCTGGCGGAGGAAGGAAAACTTTCTCTCGATGATCCGGTGTCGCGTTACGTTCCGAACCTTACCCGAGGTGATGAGGTCACCATTCGCCAGCTTCTTTCCCATACATCCGGCTACCAGGACTACTGGCCTCAGGACTACGTCCCGCCCTTCATGTTGAAGGAAGTAAGAGCGCAACAAATCCTCGATCTTTGGGCGCGGAAGCCTCTGGATTTTGATCCCGGAACGCAATGGCAATACAGCAACACTAATTTTGTGATCGCCGGCCTTATTGTCGAAAAAGCCAGCAGTATGGCTCTGCTTGATTTCCTCAGCCGCCGGATCTTTGCCCCACTCAAAATGCAGAGCGTCATCAACATCGACCAGAACCGCTTGACGGATGTGGATGCAACAGGCTACACCCGGTACGGCCTCGGGCCGCTGCGACTGGCACCAAAAGAAGGGAGAGGATGGTTATTCGCTGCAGGCGAGTTGGCGATGCCGGCACAAGATCTCGCAAGGTGGGATATCAGCATCATGGAACAACGCTTGCTGAAACCTGCCTCTTACCGTGAATTCGCTACCGACACTCTGCTGAAAAACGGCTTGGGGACAGGCTACGGCCTTGGAGTGAACGTCAGCAGCCAGAACGGTCGACGTGCGCTCGCTCATGGAGGCGAAGTCTCCGGGTTTACAGCCGAAAATCTAATATTTCCCGATGATGGCATCGCGATTGTCGTCCTCACGAACGAAGATGCCGTAGACGTTTCGAGTAGCATCGCTAGAAAAATCGCACCGCTGATGTTCCCTGATGCCGGTGCGGTCGCGGAAGAAGACAAGGCTCGTGAAATCTTCGAGCAATTGCAGCAAGGAAAACTCGACCGCGCTCGCTTCACCGACAATTGCAATGCTTACTTTACCGAGCAAGCGTTGGCCGACTTCGCCTCGGGGCTAGGCCCGCTCGGCAGGCCGACATCGTTCGTCCAAACGACAACGTCTGAGCGTGGTGGCATGACCTTTCGCTTGTTCGAAGCGAGATTTGCTCAAAAAACGATACAAGTATGGGAACGTGTGATGCCCGACGGCAAGGTCGAGCAGTATCAGGTGATGCCGGTGAACTAGAAAGGCGCTGGATACTCCACCCGCTCTCACTGCCCAGTTCCGATTGCGGCCTATGGCCTGACACGCTGTTGCATCATGGCCAGGTTCCGGTTGTAGTTGGCGTCTCCTGAATACAGCGCCCGTATGTTGTGATTCCCGACCACAAGGCCTGAGGTTGTAAAGCTAGCTTGTCCGCCACTTAAGGCCACGTTGCCCAGCAGTTGATTGCCATCCTGAAATCTGATCTGACCGGTCGGCGTCCCCGGTGAATACGGTACAGTGAAGTTCACTGTCGCCGTGAAGGTTACCGGTTGGTTGACATGTGATGGATTTGCGGAGCTAACCAGGGTTTCAACGGTTCCGCCCATATTAAGTTCGGTAACCAGGCCGCTGTTGTTAAGTACCAAGTCAAGGGCATTATCTCCGTTGAAGTCACCGGCCACCAGGCTTCCAGCGTTAGTCCCATAGGTCAGTACATCGAATGTGAAGTCGCCATTTCCCAAGAATAGGTTGAACCCCACGTGAGCATTCGCCGCCACGTCTCGCTTGCCATCGCCATCGAAGTCCCCGACTGCAATATCGAAAATGATCGCCGACGTCAATATCCCGGCCTGAAAACTGCCATCTCCATTTCCCGGCAGAACATTTAAGCCGAACGTGGTTCCCTGGGCTAGGTCTAGTTTGCCGTCATTGTTGAAATCCGCCGTGCGGATGGTGAATGGAGCACTGGCAGAGGCGAGCATATTCACAGCGGGCTGAAAAGTACCGTCGCCCCGACCCATCATGATGCTGATGTCAAAGCTATATTGATTGTATACGGCAAGGTCGTTGCTGCCGTCGTGGTTGAAGTCGCCGACGGCTGCTGTTACTGGCGCGGTATGTGTCGTGTAGTCAACCATGGGATAAAACGTCCCGTTTCCCTGGTTAATCAGGACGCTCATTTTGCCATTCGTCTGGAAACCGGTCATCGCGGCGATATCTGGCCGGGCATCGTTGTTGAAATCCCCGGTCACGACATAGAGAGCGGAATTGTAAACGCGATAACTCTTCGCTGGAGTGAATGTGCCGTCACCACGCCCGAGTAACACTGAAACATTGCCGCTGTTCTTATTCGCAACGGCGAGGTCGAGTTTATTGTCACCGTTGAAGTCGGTGGCGGCCAGCGAATCCGGGTTCTTCCCAACGGTATAGACCAAGGCTGCTTGGAATGTTCCATCGCCATTGCCCAAATAGAGATCGACAGTGTTATTGGATCCATCGACAGACGCTACGTCAGTCTTGCTATCTCCGTTGAAGTCGCCCTTCACCAGTTGTCCGAGATAGCCCGTAACCGGGATGACGTGTGGCGCGCGAATTTCTCCAGCGCCCAGTCCCAGTGCGATCCCCACGGTGCCGCCGTAATTGCAAGCTACAAGATCGGAAACTCCGTCACCACTAACATCTAAGACGCTGATAGACCCTAACTCGCGGGTGGCGGTGGCTGCGTAGTACACAGCCGGTTGCAGCGTGCCATCCCCGTTTGCGAACAAAACGCTGGCATACGGGCCGGCAGTGACTACATCCGCCTTTCCGTCTGAGTTCAAATCGGCTATCGTGACGGCCCATGACTCTCCCGCGCTGTAGGTAGTGGGCCCCTGCACGGAACCGTCTCCATTTCCGAGGAAAACGTTGATCTTCCCATCGTATCCCGCTACCACAAGGTCAGATTTTCCATCCCCATTGAGGTCGCCCGCAGCCAGACCTTCGCCATTTTGAATTGAGTAGCTGGTCAGCCGCTGAAAGCCTCCATTTCCTTTTCCCCGGTAGATTTGGAGAGTTCCAAACGCGAAAAGCACGACGTCGAGTTTGCCGTCCTTGTCCATATCGACCGGAACAATGTCTTTCGGAAAAGGATCAGATTCGGTAAAGATCGGCGAAGCGAACGTTCCATTGCCGTCGCCGAGCAGCACCACGAATCCGTCTTTGCCCCCGGGCCAGCCACTCACGAATGCGACCACATCCATTTTGGAGTCGCCGTTGAAATCTCCCGCGTTAGACTTGTCCGCAGAAGTCCCCCCCACGGGATAGGTGACCGCCGGCTGAAAAGTACCGTCACCGTTTCCTGCCAGAAAATCCATGGTGTTGTCCGCCGGGACCACCAGATCGGCCTTGCCATCGCCGTTGAAGTCGCGGGAGACTACCCCTTGTGGAGTTCCTTGCACAGGAATATCTAAGGCGGGAGCGAAGGTTCCGTCGCCATTGTTCAACAAGATGCTGATCGAGAAGCTGAAGGTGTTGGCCGACGCCACGTCGGGGTGTCCGTCATTGTTGAAATCAGCCACAACTGCTTCGGAGGGAAAATATCCCACTGGATACTGGGTTGCCGCAAGAAATCCAACGGCCCCGGCTGCAGGCCGCAGAACTAAAATCGCGATTGCAATAATAGTCGGCGGCGCTAGCCGTGAAAGCTGGAACGTGAATCCACGATGTAGGTTCATAGGACCCTCCGAAACGGCAAGATGTCGTGCAACAGTTGCCGGTTTAGATTCGATACCGCGGGCCTGGAAACATCAGAGGGAAGGTCAAAGGACAGTGACGAGAAACATTCTGTACTTGCGGGGGTCCCCCGTCAATAGAACGCAACACAGTTTCAGCGGAACTAAGCCTCTGGCTAGTGTTGCAGGCACAAGTGATGGAACACTTGTTCAAACTCAGACAGTTGCCCAGTTCGTTCGCTCGATGAGCGTAGGCGGCTCATAAGTCTTTCCCTGTTTTAGTTGCCGCTCTTCACGCCGTGACGTCCAAAGAAGAATGGGACCAATGACCCCAGCGCTTAGCTTCGCGCCCACGCCGAACTCCCGATTCACGTCCGCACGCAAGGCGCGAATTCTTTCACTGACTTGGTAATTTGCCTTTTTCAATCGTTTCTCCATGGCCCACAACATCCCACTGTAGGCAGTGCTGAGCTTGCTGATATCACGAGCAAAGCGCTCACGCACTCGCGCATCTGGATAGTCTTTATATCGCCTCCATCCTTGCAGCATGGTCTGGCAAATGCGATAAACGCTGGGACCATTCCGCTCGAAATCGCGCCAGAAAGCCCAATCCAGAAATTTCTTGGAATCGTCGCGCGAGATGGCTGCATGTTGAAAGTTGAATTTGAACTGGCCGTGCACGTCAGCTAAGTCAATGTCACTGAGCATGCGGCCTTGCTGCTGCATCTCGCTGTAGAGTGGAGTTCCCGGCACGGGCGTGTAGAGCATGAACTGGTGAAAGTCTGTGTCATGCGAAATTGCATGTTCGATCTCGCTGTTGATGTTTTCGGGCGTGTGATGCTCGAGTCCAATGATCGTCGAGCCTTGTACACGAATGCCATGCTCGCGCAGCTCTCGCGTTAGCTGCACCGTGTTCGTACCTTGCAGTTTGGAGTATGTCGCTTGCGGAGACTCCAGTCCCATCCAGAGCCAGGTAACCCCGAGTTCAACCAGTTCCTGCATGGTGTACTTGCGAATTGCGTTTGCGGAAGCAAAAACTGAAAACGTCCAGCTCTTCCCTGCCTCCTTCATGCGATCCAGCAGCCGCAAAGCGCGCGCACGGTGTAGAAGAAAATTCTCATCCATGACAAAGAAAGACTGCACACCTAACTCGGCTTCAATCTTGCACATGACGTCGAACAACTCGTCACCGCTCTCGTAGAAATTGACGAACTTGCCTTTTCCGCCGAAGAAGGCCGAGGTCGTACAGAAATTGCATCCCATGGGGCAGCCAACGGATGGAATAATTGTGGCAGCCGTCCCGCCTTTACGGTCAGGCAACGGCAACCCCATGACTCGGGTGTTTAATCCAGACACGATGGCCGGATGACGAATCGGTGCATCCTCATCCTCCCCCAAAAAACGCCGGAGCCAAGAGATACCTTCGCCCTTCACGATGTGATCTGCGTCTAGCATCGATTCGATCCCCGGAATAGCCGTCACATGGCCGCCTACAACGATGACTGAACGTGGCGAGTGTTCTCTCACAAGCCGGCACATCTCTTTCACCTTGCCGACGTTCACGATGATCGAGGAAATTCCTACGACATCGTAGGCAAACGCCTCTAACTCATGTATGAAGTCTTCTCGCGTGGGAAAGTCCAGAATCGTGCAAGGTGCGCTGATATTCGCTTGCAGCATCATGATTCCCCAGGAGCGGTGAAACATGCGAAGTGAGTAGCTGCCTTGCGCACGCGTAACCTGGTTGTGATAGAGCTCCATCGGATTGATGGCCCGGCTGCCGAACTCATCATCCTGCGCGTACGGTCCGAATACCGAACTCAACAGCACGCGGGCGCGGGTTCCCTTGGGATGGGCTTGCATGGTTGCCTCCATTACGAGGGTAGGAAAAGGCAATGTGAGGTGAATGTGATGAAGAACTGAAAATACAAAACAATTACACAGGTTGGGAATGCCGCCGGGATCGTTATCGTGCGGTCCAGCCGCCATCGATCAAAAGAGTGTGGCCGGTAATCAACGCTGCAGCGGGCGATGCAAGAAACACGACTGCTCCGGCTACGTCCATCGGTTCACCGATGCGGTGTAGAGCAGCAATGCGCTCGATTACGTCAGCACGAAACGACGAGTCGGCTAGGGCTTGCTCGGTGCCTGGTGTGTGGATGAAGGTAGGGGCCACGGCATTCACCGTAATGTTGTGCTTGCCCCATTCCACCGCCAGGCATTTGGTGAGATGAACAATGCCAGCCTTGGTCATGCAATAAACCGACTCGCCTGGCAGAGCCGCGAAGCCGGCCTGCGAACTCATGTTAATAATGCATCCAGATTTCTGGCGGATCATTACCCTCCCCGCCGCCTGGCTGCAAAAAAATGTTGCCTTCAAATTGATGGCAAGTGTGAGATCAAAATCTTCTTCCCGCACATCTTCTGCCGGATTCTCGGGGGCAACACCTGCGTTGTTGACCAGGATGTCCAACCGCCCAAACTTGTCGACCACGGCTTCCACCGACGCGAATACCTGGTCGAGATGCGTCACGTCCATCTGCAACGGGAGGGCCTGCCGTCCCAGCGTCTCGATCTGTTTCACTGCTTCGTCGCCGGTCTTGGCGTCGCGTAGACCAAGAGCGACATTAGCGCCAGCGTTCGCCAAGGCGAGTGAGATCGCCCGCCCTAAACCTCGAGCGGCTCCGGTTACCAGGGCTGTTCGACCGCTCAAACCAAATTGCGGGAAGGCGTCCATGACAGATTCAAATTATAATCACGGTTCACTCTTAGTCAGATTTCCATCAATAAGAGAGGCATCTTTTGGCCTACGACGATCTGCGTGACTGGATGGCGGCGCTTGATCGCGCCGGGGAACTCAAAAAGATCCACGCCGAGGTGGATCCGATACTTGAAGTGGCAGAGATCACCGATCGGGTTTCCAAGTCGAAAACTCCGACGACCGGCGGATCGGCACTGCTCTTCGAGAACCTCAAGGGGCATCCCGGATCGCAGTTGCTCATCAATCAGTTCGGCTCTGCACGCCGCATGAACCTGGCGCTCGAGGTCAATGCGCTTGACGAAGTGGCCGATCGCATCCGCCAGTTCATGGATGTGAAATCGCCACAGGGATTTCTCGATAAGGTCAAGATGCTGCCTATGCTGGCGGAAATGGGTAAATTCTTTCCCAAGACTGTGAGTACGGGGCCCTGCAAGGAAGTCATCAAACGAGAAGGTTTTTCTCTAAATGAATTTCCCATCCTGCAGTGCTGGCCGAGAGATGCCGGCCGGTTTATTACGCTTCCGTGTGTTGTTACGCGTGACCCTAAAACTGGCAAGCGCAATGTCGGGATGTACCGCATGCAGGTTTATGACGAGCGCACTACAGGGATGCATTGGCAGCGTCAAAAAGTCGCCGCCGAGCATTACCGCGAGCGCATGCGGGAAACTCAGAGCAATCCTTC
>Ga0066903_100007128_pt1 | contig 10078 bp, 13 predicted proteins | sample PanSoiMetaGPlot1_FD_67491 | JGI IMG/M metagenome (GOLD analysis project Ga0066903, IMG submission 67491) | Tropical forest soil microbial communities from Panama analyzed to predict greenhouse gas emissions - Panama Soil - Plot 1 (version 2) | ecosystem: Environmental > Terrestrial > Soil >... | reverse complement strand
TTTCCCTGCGCTGTGCTCGGACATTCCTCAACGCTGCCGGGCTTCCGGCGGGGGAGGATACTGAAGCCGCGCGTTTTCGATCGGGACGATGATTTTTCCGATGGGCCACAGCGCTATGCCGGCAAGCTTCAGGTGCGCCCAGGCAAATGGAATCCCTATGAGAGTGATGGCAAGCAAAAGCGCGGCAATGAGATGGCCCAGCGCTAGCCACCAACCGGCGAGCACCAGCCAAATGAGGTTGCCGATAAATCCCAGCAGCCCAGTTCCCAGATCTTCGGTGCCGGAATATTCGGCGCGCGAGATCGCCGTCTGGCCAAACGGCAAAAGCGTGTAAACGCCTATATTGAATGCCGCGCGCGCCCAAGGCAGGCCGATGATCGTGATCGCCATAATGATACCGGCGATGAACCAGCCGATCGCCATCTCTAGGCCGCCGAAGACGATCCAAAGCACGTTGAGCAAAAAGGATAGCACTGACATACAACCCTCACGGCAAATCTTAGAGGCCATGGCCTTTCGGCTTGCGGAATTAAACCCTCGCCGTTGCGCCCTCACAAGTCGCAGTGTCGTGATCGAAGCATGACCGCCATGTTTTTTCGGCGGGCCGTCAGCGGCAGATGTACATGCTCTTCAAGGTCACATCGTAGGGAGTCACGACCCGGCGAACGATGAAACATCCGGCCGGAGCAAAATACGGTCTGGGCCTGGCGATACCGTGCTGCCAGGCCACGGTGTGACGCCAGTCCACATACCATGGCTGTAGCATAGTCTTGGCGTCGAGCAGGGTCCGGGTCTCGGCGCTACGCCGAACTTCATACCGTGACTTCGTTTCCCCGAATTCGATGCCGTTCGCATGCGCGATCCCCTTGCCGGCGTCCGGGAGAAGGCCGGCTAGAATGACCATCGATACTTTGAAGAAGGTTTTCGGCATCACATTCCTCAGGATCGCCTCAACAACTCCTCTGACGGCCGGCAGTTCCGGCGTCACGCCGGCCAACCGCGCTCGTTTTGCATGTTGCGCAACGCTACCAAGGCGGCCTTGCAGAGAGTCTCCGGATCAGCGACACCGCGCTCCGCCAGCACGATGATGTGGCTGGCAATTGCCTCTCGTACGGGCCGATTTGGCGATTTCGCTAACGATTGCACAGAGCGATCGTAGGCCTCTCCCATGGCCAGCAGATGCTCGGGGTCAAAGTCGAGCGATCGCGAGAAATGATGAAGAACATAGGGCATGGGGGAACCCTGAATATACGGCCGATTACCTGGTTAGTCGTCGGCGGTTTCCGCGCACGCGCTTTTTATAGACGCCCACGATCTTCTTGCCGATTTGGCGGCTATTGCGTCCGGTCATCGCACCGACAGCCGCAGCCGCCTGGGCTTCAGCGATGGCCTGCACTTTTTCCGTCACCATTCGTTGCGCCTCGGATCGCGCCGAGGCACCGCCTGCAGCAATGCGCATCAGTCGCAATGCCATAACAGTCTGCGCTTCGAACGCAAGCATGGCCGCTTGTGACGAAGCAGCAAACCAGTAGTTCCATGCCCGAAGTGCGTTGCTCATTGTTCTCTGGCTACCGCAAAAGAATTCAGCATGATCAGGCCGCGTGGAACGTGTTGTTCGGGAAGTCGGCCGGTCCGACCAACGTCTCCAGAAGTCCGCGCAGTTGCTGCAAATTGAACGGCTTCTGCAGTAGCGGCACGTGCGCATGGCGCTCGGTAAGCGAGTGGCCATACCCGGTTATGAAGGCGAAGGGGATCTGCATTTCCGTCAATATGTCAGCGATCTCGACGCCGTGCTTTTCTTCATCAATGCCGATATTGACCAGTACACCGTCGAAGTTCTCTTTGCCGATTTCGTATAAAGCCGAAGGGAAACGATGCACCGTCCGCGTGACCGTGTAGCCAAGGTCGCCGACCATGTCGCGGATCATTTCCGCGATGAGAAAGTCGTTCTCGATAATGAGAACGCGTGGCGCACGAGCGCCGGTTGGGAGCGAAGAAGTCATACACATCCTATCTTCATAACCGCAGGCCAGCATGATCATAAGCGGGGAGCGCAACGCGCACATTACAAAAGTACATATCATCGCACTGCCTGAGCCGCCGTGACGACATAGGTATTTCGGTGCGCTGGAGATAGATAATGTCGTAAAAATGAACGGCCGCGCAACTGAACGCCAAAGGCGATGCTGCATCGCCGCGAAATCACAGATAAGGGATTTTTGCCATGACAATCAGAGTTGAGAAAAGCGGGTCGATGTGGACAGTCATTCATGACCGCCCCGAAGCCCGCAACGCGATGGATCCCGCAAGCGCCGACGCGCTGACCACGGCTTTTCTCGAATTTGACGCGGACAAGAGTGCATCGGTCGCCGTCTTCTACGGCGCAGGGGGCGCATTTTGCGCAGGCTGGGACCTGAAATACGTGAGTTCACTCAACGCCGATTATCCGCTCGGCGAGCTCGATATTCCGCCGGCCGGGCCTCGCGGCAATGGAGGAGACATTCCACGAGGACCGCTTGGGCCTTCGCGCCTCGAGTTGGACAAGCCGGTCATCGCGGCGATCGAGGGGCCCGCTGTCGCCGGCGGCATGGAATTGGGGTTGTGGTGTGATTTCCGCGTGATGGCGGAGCAATCCTATTTTGGCGTGTATTGCCGGCGCTGGGGCGTGCCTTTGATCGATGGAGGAACGGTGCGCTTGCCGCGGATCGTCGGACAGGGCCGCGCGCTGGAAATCATCCTCACCGGACGAAAAGTGCCGGCGGAAGAGTGCCTGAAGATTGGCCTGTGCGAATACGTTACGCCCAAAGGCGGAGCGCGCGCGAAGGCGGAAGAACTCGCCCAGGAGATCACCCGCTTCCCACAGGTGTGCGTGCGGGCGGATCGACGCTCCGCCATCAAGAGCCACGGGCTTTCCGTGCGCGAGGCACTCATTCAGGAGTGGTACAACGGGCGCCAAGCACTCGTCGAGGACGGCGTAACTGGCGCGACCCGCTTCAAAGATGGCCTCGGCCGGCATGGCGACTTCGCGAACATTCGATAGTCCATGCCGAGCCACCGGGCCGGTTCGTCGAATGATGTCCGCTTCTCTGGTCGGCGAGTTCGGGTCAAGACGGCCGGCCGGACTACGAGAGCGCAGTGCCAAGCATGACGTATCCGTTTTTTACTATTGGTCACTCGACTCGGCCACTTGGTGAATTTGTTGACTTGCTGAAAAACGCCGAGGTGCAGCTCGTCATCGATGTTCGAACCGTGCCGCGCTCACGGACTAATCCTCAATACAATGGCGATGTGCTCGAAGTTTCTTTGTCCCAATTCCAGATCGGATATGCACATATTGCTGCGCTCGGAGGTTTGCGCGGGCGCCAACGCGACGTACCGGAAACCGTTAATGCGTTTTGGCAAAATCAAAGCTTTCACAACTACGCGGATTATGCCTTGAGCGAGACCTTTCGCGTTGGGCTGAACAGGTTACGCGAATTGGGCCGCGTTTCGCCGTGCGCAGTTATGTGCGCGGAAGCAGTATGGTGGCGGTGCCACCGCCGGATCATTGCGGATTATCTGATCACCGATGGCGAGATGGTGTTGCATATTCTCGGCCACAACCACATTGAACCGGCGCATGTTACGTCCGCTGCAAGAGTTGGATCGGCCGGGGTTCTGACCTATCCCGCGGGTCCTTGACGGCGCAGATCGTGCAAATCTCTACGATTGCCCTCAGCGAATTCCAGCGCGCATAAAGCTCTGAACGAATTGTCGCTGGAATAACAGGAAAGCCATGAGCAATGGCGCGGACGTCATGAGCGCGGCGGCAGCAATTAGCGCCCAATCGATGCCTTGATCGGACGATGCAAAAAATCTCGGCAGGCATGACGACTTCGCGAAAATCCAGTAGCCCCGCTGTCGTTGATCCATGTCACGCATTCGGGCGCAGCGATTGTCGGTCCAGCTGAGATGCACCAGCGGTGTTTACCGCGGGGGCGCATTGACCCTCGCACCTGCGAAGCTAATCAAGCACCAGGTGCGGCAGCCAAAGACACAGGGCAGGGATGTACGTGATCAAGAATAGCACGATGACCATCGGAATGTAGAAGACAAGAATGCTTTTCGAGACCGCCTCCATCGACACTTTTCCTATCGCGCAACCAACGACCATCGTCGGTCCGACCGGTGGCGTCAGCAGGCCGATGCCGAGGTTGAGAATCATGATGATGCCGAAATGGACCGGATCGACACCGAATGTCTTGATCACCGGGAGGAAGATCGGCGTGCAGATGAGCAGCATCGGCGCAAGGTCCATGAATGTCCCCAGCAACAGCAGGAGCACGTTGACCCAGAGCAGGAAGCTGTATTTGTCGCTCGAAATGTCGACAAAGAACTTGGTGGCTATTGCCGGCACCTGCAGCAGCGCCATCATGTAGCCAAAGGCGATGGAGAAGCCGATCATGATCATGACCATTCCAACCGTGCGGATGACACGGCCGATCAGATTCGGGATCTCGCTCCACTTCACATCGCGGTAGACGAACATCGTCACTAGGAAGGCGTAGACGCACGCGACAGCGCCGGACTCCGTCGGCGTAAAAATTCCCGACAGGATGCCGCCAAGAATGATCACAACCGTCACCATGCCCCAGATGGCATCGATGGCGATCTTTCCGGCCTCGCGCAGCGAGACGAATTCGCCTTTCGGGAAGTTCTGGCGGTGCGCGATGATCAAAACGAGAATCACCAACGAAAGGCCGAGCAGCAACGCCGGAATGATCCCCGCCATGAAGAGATGCGCGACCGAGACCGTGCCGCCGGCCGCGATCGAATAGATGATCATGTTGTGCGAGGGTGGCACTAGGAGCGGTTGCAGCGAGCCCGAAATGGTTACATTGACCGCGAACAGGCGCGGGTAGCCCATCTTGATCATCTGCGGAATCATCACGCCGCCGACCGCAGCAGTATCCGCGACGGACGATCCGGAAATGCAGCCAAACATCGTCGAGGCGACAATATTGACGAGCGCCATGCCGCCGCGGATCGCCCCGACAAACACCTTGGCGAGATTGATGAGGCGCGCGGCCATGCCGCCGACCGCCATGATGGCGCCGGTGAGAATAAAGAAGGGAATGGCGAGCAGCGAAAAACCGCTCATGCCGCCTGCAACCTTGAGCATCACGGCTTCAAGCGGAATACCTGTGTAGAGCGCCCCCAGAATGGCAGAGAGGCCTAGCGCATAGGCGACCGGCAGGCCCATCAGGCAAACGACCGTAAAACTGCCGACGAGGACGAGGATGTCCATGATGGCGGCCGTTATTCCGTGGTCAGGCCGCTGACGGTCTCCGCTTCCGGCTCGGCGAAGAACTTCTGCGTCATGAATCGTTCAATGATGAACAGCGCGGTCAGTCCGCCCCCGATCGGTATAGGCAGGTAAGTCAGACCGACGCTGATGGCCGGGAAATCCGGGATGCTCTGGTGGAGGGTTACGCCGACCAGCTTGATGCCCCACACCAGCATGAACAGGTTGGTTGCGAGCATGCACAGCTCGAGGAACCAGCCGAGATAGATCTTCGCCTCCGGCCCGAGCAAAGCGGGCAGGACGCCGACACCAATGTGCAGATACTCGCGGTAGCAAACGACCGCGGAGAGGAATGACATGACGATCATCAGGAGCACGGCCATCGGCTCGGGCCAGGACGCGGCGCTGTTAAGGACGTAACGGCAGAAGACGCCATAGGGAATGATAAGGGTAATGACGACGAGGCATGTGCCCGCGACGAATACGCAGGCGCGATGCAATGCATCCATTGCTTTTCGGTACTGAGCGATCATGGACCCCCCAATGCGGCCGCCCCCGCGACCGGACTTTCACCCGTTATGGCCGGGACGTAGGCGTGCCAAAGAACGCCGTCCTTCGGACGGCTATGCCCGGCCATAACGGGACGGCATCACTTCACGTCCTGGATGCGCTTGACCGTCGCCTCGTACTTGGGGCCGTATTTGTCCCACACCGGCTTGACCGCATCCTGGAAAGCCTTCTTGTCCGCATCCGAAACCTGGATGATCTGGATGCCGGCGGCCTTCGCTTTGTCCATCGCCTGCTGTTCGTAAGCTTCCCAAAGTTTTCGTTCATCCTGCTGCGCTTCCTTAGAGAATTTTATCAGCAGGGCTTGCTCATCTTTCGACATTGCGTCCCAGGCCTTCTTCGAGAATACCAACATCTCAGGAACGATGAGGTGTTCGTCGATCGTGTAGAATTTGGCGACCTGGTAGTGGTTGTCGAATACAAAGCTCGGCGGGTTGTTCTCGGCACCGTCCACCACGCCGGTCTGCAGTGCGCTGAAGACCTGGTCATATCCCATGGCGACGCCATTGCCGCCCATCGAATTCGCCATATCGACAAACATCGGGTTGCCCATGACACGAACTTTCAGGCCCTTCAGATCAGCCATGGTCTTGATCGGCTTCTTGGTGTTGTAGAAATTGCGCGCGCCAGCATCCATCCAGCACAAGCCTATCAATCCTTTGCCGCTGTTGGTGACCTTGTCGAGCAGCTCCTGGCCGATCGGACCATCGATCACGTGCTGCATATGCGTTGTATTGCGGAAAACATAGGGCAGGTTGAACACGTTGAGATCGTCGATGACCGGACCGAGGGCGCCAACTGAAACGCGAGCGAAGGCGATCGCGCCGATCTGCGCTTGCTCGATCGCTTCCTTCTCGCCGCCCAGCTGCATTGACGGGTACATCTGCACGCTGAGGCGACCGTTCGTCGCCGCTTCGAGTTTCTTGCCGAGATTCTCGACCGCGACCACAGTCGGATAGCCAGCCGGATGCACGTCTGACGCCTTGAGCACCGTCTTCTGCTGTGCGAACGCCGCGTTCGATGCAAAAGCCGCGGCGGCGACGAGAACGCCAGCGGTCACGGAGAAAATTCTCGTTTTGATCATGAGTACGTTCCTCCCAGGTTTCGTTGCGCCGCGTGAGCAATTGATCGGCGCCCATTGCGCGTGCTATTTATCAGATCATATGATGACCTGACCTCCCAGGACGATGTCAAGCCTTTGAGAAAGTCGTCGCAAAAGAATCTGGCGCTGTTGCAGCCGCTCGATGCGCCCAGGGGCCTGACGGCAGAGTTGGTCGCCCGGCTCACCGCCGACATCACCAGCGGAAAGCTGCCGCCCGGCTCCCGACTGCCGACCGAGCAGGAAATGATCGCAGCCACGGGGGTCAGCCGCACCGTCATCCGGGAAGCGGTGGCGGCATTGCGCGCCGACCATTTGGTGGTGACCCGCCAGGGGGTTGGCGCTTTTGTTGCCAATCACGTGAGACGGCCATTTCGCGTCGACTTCGATGAGCACTCGCCGCTGCGCGAGGTGCTCAACGTCATGGAACTGCGCACCGGGGTTGAAATTGAAGCTGTGGGTCTCGCAGCCGAGCGTGCTTCGCCGGCGCAGGTTAAAAAGATTGCCGAGAGATTCAACGCCATTCGGGCGGCGATCGATCGCTGCGAGAGTGCGATCGATGAGGACTTTGCCTTCCATTGCTCGATTGGCGACGCCACGGGCAATCCTCAGTTCACGCGCTTCCTGGAATATCTCGGCCGCTTCATCATTCCGCGGCGATCGATCTGGAAGGATGCGAATGCGGCCGAGCGCCGCGCCCAACTGAATCTCTTCCAGAAGGAGCATGAGCAGATACTTCATGCGATCCAGGCGGGCTCAGTTTCCCAGGCTCGCGCAGCGATGCAACGCCACCTCCTCAACAGTCGCCAACGCTATCAGAAGCTGGCTGCCGAGCGTTCAGTAGGATCACTTGCGGCGATATCTCCGCGCCGATCGACGAGAGGCTAATGCAAAAAATCCTTATAACCGGCGCCGCGGGCGATATCGGAACGCGGCTGCGCTCGTTGCTCAAAGGCGTCTATTCCTTGCGCGCGAGCGATATCCGCAAACCAGCCGACCTTGTGGCAGACGAGGATTTCATCACCGCGGACCTCGCCGACTACGAACAGGTGAAAAATATCACCGTGGGCGTTGATGGCATCGTGCATCTCGGCGGTTATTCGATCGAAGGTCCGTGGGAGACGATTCACAAATCCAATATCGTCGGATGCTACAATCTTTTCGAGGCGGCGTATCGCTCCGGTGTTAAGCGCGTGGTATTTGCCTCGTCCAATCACGCGGTCGGCTTTTACCCGCGCGATCAAAAGATCGGCGTGGACGTCACTGTGCGCCCGGACAGCCGCTATGGCGTGAGCAAAGCCTTTGGCGAGGCGGTCGGCGCGTTCTATGCCGACAAGCACGGGCTGCGCGTCACGTGCATCCGCATTGGCAACGTGAATGACAAGCCACTCGACAAGCGGCGGCTGTCGATCTGGATCAAGCCGGAGGACCTTGCGCAGCTCATTCGCATCGGGCTTGAGCACCCCAAAATCCATTTCGAGATCTTCTACGGATCGTCCGATAACGAGGCAGGCTGGTGGGACAACAGCAATGCCAAACGGTTCGGCTACCACCCGCAATTCCGTTCGGAAGATTTCCGCGCTGAAGCAATGGCAGCGCAGGCCGAGCTTTCTACCGATCCGATCGGCGACCGCTTCCAGGGCGGGCCATTTTGCTCGGACGAATACGACGCCGATCGCTCGAGGTGAGGGCATTTCGGTCGGATTCTTTGACCAGCCCGCCCTTGGCCACTCCAGCGTCCTCCCGTATCCTTTCTCCCAACAAAACGCCGCTGGGAAACGGCAAATAGCCTTGGGAGAACATCAATGACCCATGCCTTTTGCATGCTCGCGCGCATTTTCGCCTTAGTGGCTATTTTCGCCGGCATTGCCAGGGCTGAAGTCAGCGAAATCACCGTCGCGCAGCAGTACGGTGTCAGTTTCCTTCCTTTGATGCTGATGGAAAAAAACCATCTCATCGAAAAGCACGCCGCGGCGGCCGGGGCCGCTGGTATCAAGGTGTCCTGGGTGAAAGTCGCTGGCCCATCGGCGATGAATGACGGGCTAATTTCAGGCTCGCTGCATTTCGCGGCGCAAGGCGCACCGTCGCTGATCACGCTTTGGGACAAGACGCGAGGGCAGATCAAGGGCGTATCGGCGATGACGACCTACCCGCTCTATCTCGTGACGCGCAATCCTGCCGTGAAAAGCATCAAGGATTTCAGCGACAAGGACAAGATCGCGGTGCCGTCGGTCAAGATTTCAACGCAGGCGATCATGCTGCAGATGGCCGCGGCCGCGGTTTTCGGCCAGGACAACTACACCAAACTTGATCCGCTCACGGTGTCCCTGTCGCATCCCGATGCGACACTCGCCTTCATCAACAACACTGCGGGCGTCAACGCGCACTTTTCATCCTCGCCGTTCTACGAGCAGGAGATCAAGACGCCGGGCGCGCATCTCGTCACCACCAGCTACGACATTCTCGGCGGACCGGCGACGGCGCTGGTGATCACGACCAGCAGCAAGTTCCGCGAGGCCAACCCGAAGGCCTATCACGCTTTCATTGAAGCGGAGAAAGAAGCGATCGACACGATCAACAAGGACAAACGCGCGGCGTCGAAGGCCTATCTCGATGCTGCGAATGACACCAAAAACTCCGTCGACGACATTTATGCGATGATCAGCGACAAAGACTACGCCTACGCGCTGCAGCCACAAAAAGTTTTCCGTACGGCGCAGTTCATGGCCAAGATCGGCTCGATCAAGCAGGCGCCCGCCTCGATCGATGATCTGTTTTTTGGTGATATTCCCGGATTGAAGGACGACTGATCCAGCGCAAAGCCGCCTCATGGCAATAGGGAACGGCACATTCCGGATCGGAACCGGCGCGGGCTTTTCCGCTGACCGCCTCGAGCCAGCCATCGATCTGGCGCGACGTGGCAACCTCCATGCAATGGTGCTCGAATGTCTCGGCGAGCGCACCGTCGCTTTTGCCCATCGCGACAAGATGGCCGACCCCCGCCGCGGCTATAATGCCTTGCTCGAGCGTCGCATGCGAGCGTTGCTGCCCGCGTGCCGGGAAGCGGGAACCGTGATCATCACCAATATGGGCGCGGCCAATCCGCGTGCGGCCGCCGTTCGCACATA
>Ga0066903_100007127_pt1 | contig 10078 bp, 5 predicted proteins | sample PanSoiMetaGPlot1_FD_67491 | JGI IMG/M metagenome (GOLD analysis project Ga0066903, IMG submission 67491) | Tropical forest soil microbial communities from Panama analyzed to predict greenhouse gas emissions - Panama Soil - Plot 1 (version 2) | ecosystem: Environmental > Terrestrial > Soil >... | reverse complement strand
GGCGATGAGCGCGCCTGCCCTCGTCGGCGCCGGCGGCCCGACACTGCGTATCCGAGGGACGGCGTATCCGGTTCTGCTGCCGACGCTGCGCGACCCCCGCCTGCACCTCGCGACAGTGATCGTGTCGCTGCAGATCCTCGGACAGGTCGCCTTCGAGTTCCGGCTCTCGATCGCGCAGATCCTCGTCTCGCTCCTCACCTGCGCGGTGCTCGAGTTCGGAATCGTCCTGTGGCGACGCCGCGTGATCATGTGGCCGGCCAGCGCGCTGCTGACGGGGAACGGCGTGGCATTCGTCCTCCGCGTTCCCGGAACGCAGCACGGCGACTGGTGGAGCATGCGCGGCGCGTGGATCTTCGCGGGCACGGCCGCGGTGTCGCTGCTGTCCAAGTACGTGATCCGCTTCCGAGGTCGGCACGTCTTCAACCCGTCGAACTTCGGGCTCGTGCTCTGCTTCCTCACTCTCGGCGCGGCACGGGCAGAGCCGCTCGACTTCTGGTGGGGCCCGATGTCCTTCTGGCTCGGTCTCGCCCTCGCGATCATCGTCGTGGGCGGCCTCGTCATCCTCTCGCGGATCGGCCTGCTCACGATCGCGGTCGGCTTCTGGCTCGCGTTCGCCGCCGGCATGGCCGTCCTCGCGGCGAGCGGCCACGCGATGACGGCACGCTGGCACCTCGGGCCGATCACCGGGGCGTACTTCTGGTGGGTGCTCGTGACCTCTCCCGAGCTCCTCGTCTTCCTCTTCTTCATGATCACCGACCCCAAGACGGCGCCCGCAGGACGCAACGCGCAGCGCGTCTATGCCGTCGGCGTCGCGCTCATGGCCACGCTGCTGATCGCTCCGCAGCACACCGAATACGCGACGAAGGTCGCACTTCTCGGCGCGCTCACGATCGCCTGCGCCTCCGTCCCCGCGGCCGAGCTGATCCGCGGCGCGCTCGCAAGCAGAAGCATCGACGTGCGAGCGCCTCGGCGACGGACGGTCGGCGTGCTCGCGCTCATGGGCGCGGCAGCGTTCGTCGGCCTCGTCGTCGTCGCGGGCATTCCGTCCCGCTCCACTGCGCAGGCGGCGAGCGCCCCGGTGCTGGACACGTCCCACCTCCCGGGAGTGACGATCGTCCATTCCAAGCGCGTCGCCTCGCAGATCGACCGCGCGACGTCGCTGCGGATCGCGCGCGACGTCGTCGCCGATCTGAGCGTCCAGGCGGACGCGTTGCGCCTGGGAGACGCCAGACGGGCGGCGCGAGGAGCCGCCGGAGCGTGGCTCGCGACCCTCCAAGGGCGGATCCGGCAGGGAACTGGACGCCCCGCCGTCGTCCCCACGTATCGCGTGGAACAGCTGCGCGTGACGCTCGAGCCGGGCCAGGGACAAGGCCCGCCGATCGTGGTGGCAACACTGTCGGGAGCACGGCAGCTCACGACGTACATCGGCGCGCCGCCGATGGTGCAGCGGCGAGGCGAGGCAGCGCCCTTCAACGGTACGTTCGAGCTCACCGAGGACCAGGGCCGCTTTCTGGTCGTCGGAGTCAGAGGGGCCAAGATGACCCCGATCACCGCTCACTCGACGCAGCCGACTGCCGTCGCGGCCACCTTCGGCGGCGGAAGGTTGACCGACGTTGCGCCGCAGGTCGGACTGGACTTCCGCCAGGACGGCTTCCGCTTCGGAGCCAGCGCCTCCGACGTGCATTCGATGATGGGCGGCGGCCTGTGCTGGCTGGACTACGACAACGACGGCTGGCTCGACCTCTTCGTCGTCAACTCGTACTCGGACTCCGATATCTCGCGGTGGCAGGCGCACGGCGGGATGCCCCGCAGCGCGCTATTCCACAACGTCCACGGGAAGTTCGTCGACGTCAGCGCGAGGTCGCGCGCGAACGTCGCTGTGCAGGGAAACGCCTGTGTCCCGATCGAGCTCGGCAACGGCTATCAGAGCCTCTTGATCACGACGAACACCTACAACGTGCTCCTCCGGAACAACGGCGACGGGTCGTTCACCAACATCACGCATGACGCCGGCATCGACGCTTTCGGAACGTACGGCTGGCACACCGGGGCCGCCGTCGCCGACGTGAACGGCGACGGACGCCAGGACATCTTCGTCTCCGGCTATGCCGACGTGAACGCTCCCGCCGACCCAGCTCTCGGGTTCCCGCGCAACTACAAGGCCTTCCGCGACCTCCTCTACCTCAACGAGGGCCCGGACGCGCACGGACAGCCGCACTTCAAGGACGTCTCGCTCGGCGCCGGGATCGAGACGAAACAGGTCGACCACAGCCTCGGCGCGATCTTCACCGACGTCAACGGCGACGGTCGACCCGACCTCTACGTCGCGAACGACGAGGATCCGAACCGGCTCTACGTCAACGAACCTGGCGGACCGCTGGGATTCCACTTCGTGGACCAGTCGACGAGCGCCCGGGTGGCCGACCGGAACGCCGGCATGGGCATCGCCGCGCAGGACGAGAACGGCGACGGGCGTACCGACCTCTTCGTGACCAACTCCCGCGGTCAAGGGCACGCGGCGTTCCTCAGCGCGCCGGTCACCGGGTCGAAGGTCATGTTCGCGGACAGCCATGCGGCATTCACTCCCGCGTTCGGCTCGAACGCGACGGGCTGGGGCGCAACCTGGGCCGACCTCGACAACGACGGCAACGAGGACCTCGTCGTTGCGAACGGCGCGATTCCGATCTCGACGCTGGCGAAGAGCGCCGGGCAGATCCAGGTGCTCGAGAACATGACGGGACACGGGCAGCCGGGCCGCTTCGCGAATGCCGGCTCTGCGGTCGGAATCGACGCCGTGCCGCACGTCAACGGACGCGGCGTCGCAGCGGCCGACTTCGACAACGACGGCCGCGTCGACGTCGCGGTGAGCTCGATCGGCGGTCCGCTGATCCTGCTCCGGAACACAGGCCCGCAACGCCACTGGTTGGAGGTGTCCCTGCGTGGACTCCATCCCGGCGCTCTCGTCACCGCCGTCCTTCCAGATGGACGCCGGCTCGTGCGAGAGGTTCAGGCGGGGAGCAGCTACCTGTCTTCGGAGGACCTGCGCGTGCACTTCGGACTCGGGACAGCGAGCACCGTTCGGGAACTCGAGATTCGCTATCCCGACGGCCACGTCACCCGGCGGCAGAACGTCGCGGCGAACCAGATCCTCACCCTCTCGCCGTAGCGCAGATGCCGGTCGAGCGCTAGAGTCGAGCCGTGAGCGAGCAGCACGGCACGCTCGATCTCGACGAAGGCGGCACGGTCGCCATCGCGGTCGCAGGCGGCGGTGCAGTCGCGTTCGTCCTCGGCATGATCCTCGGTTCGCGCCTGCTCCGCCTGCTCGGAGTCGCAGCGATCGTCGGAGGCGGCGGGCTCTACGCGCGGGCGCGGCTTGCGGAGCGGCGCGAGAAGATCGACGAAGCAGAGACGCGGATCCGCTCCGAACTCGACGATCTGGACCCGGTAGCGCGCGCCCAGGTGCTGGCCGACATGGCGCGCTCCGCGATCTAGCGGGCCCGACGAGACAGCATCCACGCGAGGAGCGTGCCGACGGCGCAAGAGCGACGATTCAGCGGCACGTGAAGCGAAGAAGACACGCCGGCGCGCGCACGCGCGCCGAAGTCAGCCCTACTTGATGAGGGTGAGCATCTTGAACATCGGCAGGTACATCGCGATCACGATGACACCGACCATCATGCCCACACCGATCATCATGATCGGCTCAATGATCGAGGTCAGCGTCTGGATCGCAGCGTCGACCTCGTCCTCGTAGAAGTCTGCAACCTTGGAGAGCATCTTCTCGAGCTCACCAGTCTCCTCACCGATCTTCACCATGTGGCCGACCATCGGCGGGAAGATCGGACTGTCGATCATGGGCTTCGCGATCGGCGTGCCCTCGCGTACGAGCTCGCGGATCTTCAATGTGTCGTTCTCGACGACCCAGTTGCCCGACGTCTCCGCAGTGATCTCCAGCGCGCGGATGATGTCGACGCCCGACGCGATCAGTGTGGACAACGTGCGGGAGAAGCGCGCCATCGCGATCTTGCGCACGACCTGTCCGATCGACATCGGGATGACCAGCTTGAACGCGTCCCACTTTGCACGCCCGGTCTCCGTCTTCTTCCAGCGCCGGAATGCGATGAGCCCGCCGATCAATCCGCCCATTACGAAGACGACACCGGGAATTGGAATGCCGGGGAACCATGGGTAGCGGAGCGCGTTCGACATGTGCATGACAATCTGCGTGAGCCTCGGCAGCTGACCGCCCAACGTGTCGAAGATCTTCACGAAGATCGGGACGAGGAACATCAGGAGCCCGGTCAGCACCAGGAAGGCAAACGTCAGCACGACGCAGGGATAGATCATGGCTCCCTTGACGCGACGCTTGATCGCTTCTTCCTTCTCGATCTGCATTGCGACCCTATCGAGCACCGTGTCGAGGACACCGGCCGCCTCTCCCGCTTCGACCATCGCGACGTAGAGGCGGGAGAAGACGTCGGGGTGCGCCGCCATGGCCTCTGAGAGCAGTGCTCCCGCCTCGACGCGCTCACGAACGTCGTCGATGATCTCCGCCAGCAACGTGTCCTCGGTCTGCTGCTCGAGGATCACGAGCGCCGTCACGACCGACAGGCCGGCCTCGATCATCGTCGCAAACTGGCGCGAGAAGACCTGCAGGGACTTCGGCTTGACCGCTTTGGTCTTGATCCCCAGGAACGACTTGCTGGACGTGGACGCGGCGCCCGAGATCTCCTCCAGCCGTTGCGCGAGCAGCCCGTTCCCTTGCAGAGCGTCGCGAGCGGCCGAGAGGTCGGTCGCCTGGACCTCGCCTGTGAATTCGAGACCCTGGGAATTGATGGCGCTATAGGCGAACGACGGCATGCTCGACTCCGGCTATCGGTGGTTGGCGGACGTCACTTGAGCCCGAATCTCAGGGCTTCGGCTTCGCCGGGATCGCGGGCTGTGCGGGCGCGGTGGGCGTCGCCGGCTTGAAGGTCGCGATCTGCTCCGGCGCGACACCGGTGTAGACGAGCTTCATGACGAAGCGCTGGCCCGTGGCGGTGTTCATCAGGGTGACACGGTCTCCGAGCTTGAGCTCGACCGCCTTGCCACCGACGAACTTGCCTCCCGCGACCCCAACTTTGACCGAGCCCTTGAGGACCGCGAGCAGCAAGAAGGTCGGCTGGTGCATCGGGAACAGCGCGTTCGCCTTCACCTGGAGCTGTTGCGGCTGCCCGTTGACCATGATCGTCGCGTACGTGCGGATGACCGGGGGGGTCGAGGTCGTCGGCGTCACAACGCCACCACCCGCGCCGGTGGCAGGAGTGGCCGGCGTCGTAGCTCCGCCCTTAGCTCCAGTCCCAGCTCCGCCAGCGCTCGGCTGGGCGCCGGTCGACTCCGTCGGATTCACCTGTTGGACGAACGGGTCCTTGACGGTGAAGCGCGACAGGGACCAGAGCTGCCCTGTAGCTGCCGTCGGGACTCCCGCGGAGCGGATGACGACGCCGGCAACGGTCGCCGACGGACCGGTCGCCGTAGCGACCGCGGGCACCGCGGTTCCTGTCGACGAAGGTGCAGCTGACGTGACGGGGGATGCCGAGGTCGCCGGGCTTGTTGCAGCAGTGGCGTCCGATGTCGTCATCGTGCCCTGGCTCGACGTCCCGGCAGCGGCCGAGCTCGACGTGGCACTCGAGGACGAACCGCCCTTCTTCAGCATCTTCGGGCCCTCGAAGGCAAGAACCGCGAGCAAGACCACGCCGAGTACGGCGAGGATGATCTTCTGCTGGCGCTGCTTGACGGCAGCGGCGTCGGCTTTCTTGGCCATTACGGATTCGCTCCTGCTGCGACCGTTCCGCTCCCGGCGGACGGAGTGGGCTGGGTGGGGGTGGTAGGACTCACCGGAACAGCGCCCGCGAACGTGAACGCGTCGACAGTGAGGTCGGCCGTGACGTTCGAGAGGACCTTCGTGTCCGTGTCCTTGGCGAGCGCGAGGTCGACCGATTCCACCGAGAACAGCCGTCCCTCCGCTGCCAGCTGACGCGTCCGAACGCGGACCAGCTTGCGCACCGCACCGAGGTAGCGGGAGATGTCGGCGAAGCGGCCCTCGACCTCCACGGTGAGTGGCTGGACGTTGAAGCCGGTCTGGGCGACGAGCGGGGAGGGTTCGATGGAGTTGAACTTCAGATGATGCCCGGCCGCAAGGCGGCTCAGAACCATGATCACGCCCGGCATGTCGTTCTGGTTGGGCATTGCACGGTTCAATCGGAAGACGTCGCTGGACCGGACGTGGACATTCGCGCTCGGGGTCGCCAGAGCGGCCTTGCGCTCGTCGATCTGCTGCTGCGTCGACGCGATCTCGCCCTTGAGCGTGTCGGCCTTGGTCTGCTGCGGCTTGATCATGAGCATCCACACGGCGGCGACGACGAGAACGACTGCACCGAGCCCCAGCGGGATGGCGAGCTTGGGATTGCGCAGGTTCGAGCTCATGCGGCACCTCCGGCCCCGCGCAGGTCTGCGAGGATCGTGAACTGGATGACGTTCTTCTTGCCGAGCTGCGCGACCTTCGCCGACTGCAGCTGGACGTTCTGCAGCGACCGCACGGCTGAGAGCCGAGCGAGGAGCACGGCGACGTCGCGCGCCGAGTACGTGTAGCCGTCAACGGTGACGCCCGTGGGAGTGGGCGGCAGCGCGGCTGCCCCCGTTGCAGGCGTCGCGCTCGCGGGCGCTGCAGTCGGCGTCGCGAGGGTGGTGCTGAGCGACGTGGAGGACTGGGCGTTCAGACTCGTGAGCCACACGTTCGAGGGAAGGACACGCGAGAAGTCGCCGAGCATGCTGTCCCAGTCGGTGCGGCCGCCGAGCACTTGCGCGACGGCCGATGCACGCGCGGCCTCGTCACTCGCAAGGCTCGCGTCGATCTGAGGCTCGACCGGCTGAGGCATTGTCGCGAGGGTCGCCTGCAGCTTGGAGAGCGCCTCCTGACGATCGGAGACCTTGCCGTGGGCCTGCGAGAAGAGCAGACCGGCCGCCGCGAGAGGGATGACTGCCGCGGCCGGAAGCAGAATCGGGAGGAGGTTCGGCCGCTTCTTCTGCTTCGCGAGGTCGCGAGGGCTGAGATCGACGCTGCGCATCGAATCGTCGTCGATGCCGAGACCGATCGCGACTGCGAGCGATCCGAGCGACTGCTCGAAGCCCGACTCGACCCCTCTCGAGAGGTCAAGCCGCTGCAGCGGGTTCCCAATCCGGACCGGGACGCCGATCATCTGATGCAGCGCGTCAGCGAGGCCGTTGAGCTGCGACGTACCGCCCGTAATCACGATCTCGCCGATCCCGAGCGAGTCCTGCTGAGTCTGGTAGAACTGGAGCGAGCTGACGAGCTCGCGCGCGAACGGCGTCAGCCGTAGCCGGACCGCCTCCAGAGCGCGATTGTTGGCATCCTCGTCCATGCCCTCGACGCGCCGCGAGCGACCCGCGAGCGAGAGGTGGCGAAGGACGGTTTCCGCCTCGACTGGGTGGATCTGAAGTTCCTGCGCGATCGCCTCCTGAAGCGTCGAGCCGCCCCAGTCGAAGACGCGTGTGAACTCGCACGTTCCCCCGCCGGAGACCAGCAGGGTCGACGACCGGTGGCCGATCGCGACGACCACGGTCGACGTGCCGCCCGGGACTCGCGCGACGTTGGGCTCGACGAACGCGCGGAGGAGACCAAGCGCCTGGAGGTCGATGCCGGCGAGCTTCAGACCAGCCCGCTGCGCAACCTCGACGTACGGGACAACCTGATCGCGAGGTGCGACGACGAGAAGGACGCGACGCGTGATTTCGCCGACCCCCGACTGTCGCTCGCCGAGCACGCGATAGTCGAGGACCGAGTCGCTCATCGCGATGGGGAGAACCTCGTGCGCCTTGAAGCGGACGGCGTTGTCGAAGCGGGACTCTTCGTCGACGCCGGCGATGTCGAGTGTGCGGACGCCGATGCGGTTCGACGCGAGGCCGATCCGGACGTCGCGCGTCGGAAGCTTCTGATCGGCGAAGAAGGCACGCAACGCCTCGGTGAGCGCGTCCGCGTCGCGAACCTCGCCGTCGAGCACGATTCCAGGCTCGAGCGGCGTGCGGGCGAGCTCGAGAAGCTGGTGACGACCGTCGTTCTCCTGCACGACCGCGGCCGCGAGCTGGGAGGCCCCGATCTTGAGGCCGACGATCTTGCGGCTCGGCTTGCGGCCGCCACGAGTCTTCTTCTGAGCCGTCGGCCGTGCGACCGCGTTTCCGTTTTCGCTCGTCTGGCTCTGCTGCGGCGCCTCGGCGACCGGCGCCAACACGGGCTGGGGCTGCACTGCGATGGGCGCCGGGAGGTCCTCGGTCGCCGCCGGCGACTCGCTTTCGACCTCGATCGAGGCGACGGAGGCATTGTCGTCCTCGACAGAGGCGCTCGCCTGCGACTCGCTCACGACGGGCTCTGACTCGACCTCGTGCAGGCGGTTGATCTGCGCGGGCTCGTCCACCGGAGCCTGCGACGGGGTCGAGCCGGACTCGGCCACGATCTCGAGTTCGACGGGTGCCGGTGGTTCGGAATTGCGCCGGAAGCTGATCTCGCGCTTGTAGAACGGCACCTTTTCCTCGGACCCCGAATCCGATGCCGCGACGACGGCCAGCGCGAGCTCCTCGTGCTCGCTCGCGACAGGCCCAACCGTTGCGGACACCGAGCGGACCTCAGCGCTCGTACTGTCGGCCGTCACGGAGTCCTCGACTGCATCATCGCGGGCGGCCGGGGCATCTTCGCGCACGTCCACGAACCCGAGCGGCGCACGGGTCGGCTCGTGCATCTCGGCCGGACCGTCGGAGTTGATGTGAGTGACCTCACGCGGCTGCTGCTCGTCGAGCGAATCGAAGAGCGACGTCATACCCGCGTAACGATGAATCGGATTCCAGGGGATCATGGCGGCTCTCAGCTCCCGGCCACCCGCAGCGCCGCGCCCATGGCGGGTGAGGGTGGGCCGTCGTTGGACATGACGGGAATCGGAATACCGGCGCGCTCGAGCGCGGAGACCAGGGCCTCCGGGCGGCTCGAGCGTCCAAGCGCGTCGAGAACGGTGATCAGCCGTTTCTCGACGAGCTCGAGCAGCGACTGCTCCATCGTCTGCATACCGCGGCGAGTGCCGGTCTGCATGTAGGAGTAGACCTGCTCGATCTTGCCCTGGCGGATCAGGTTCCTGATCGCGTCGTCCAGGAAAAGGATCTCGAGGGCGCACACGCGGCCGCTGCCGTCAGCCTTGGGGAGCAGCGTCTGCGTAACGATTCCCTGCAGCGTGTTCGCAAGCTGCATGCGGACCTGGTCCTGCTGCGCCGCTGGGAACACGTCAATGATGCGGTCGATCGTGCTCGGCGCGCTCTGTGTGTGCAGTGTGGCAAAGACAAGGTGGCCCGTTTCGGCCGCTGTCAGCGCAGTCGCGATCGTCTCAAGGTCGCGCATCTCGCCAAGGAGGATCACGTCGGGGTCCTGCCGCAGCGCACCGCGAAGAGCAGCCGCGAAGCCGACCGCGTCCTGCCCCACCTCGCGCTGGTTGACGATGCAGCGCTTGTGGGTGTGCAGGAACTCGATCGGATCCTCGATCGTGATGATGTGATCCGTGCGGCTCCGGTTGATCTCGTCGATCAGCGCGGCGAGCGAGGTCGACTTACCCGAGCCGGTAGGTCCGGTAAAGAGGACGAGTCCGCGCGGCTTCGCCGCCAGCTCGTGGAGCCCCCCGGGCAGGCCGAGGTCTTCGAGCGTCTTGATGTCCGTGGGGATGAGTCGGAATGCTGCCGCGAGGCTCTCGCGCTGGTAGTAGGTGTTGACGCGGAAGCGAGCCTTCCCACGCAGACCGTAGGCGAAGTCGAGCTGGCGCTCGAGCTCGAGCTTCTTCTGCTGCTCGGTCGTCGTGATGCGGTACAGCAGCTCACGGACGTCGTCCGGCTCGAGAGTGCCGAACTCCGTGAGCAGCTGGATGTGCCCGTGCACGCGCACAGCCGGAGGCGAGCCGGCGGTGAGATGCACGTCCGACGCGCGCAGGTCGATTCCTCGCTCGAGGACCGAGTCGACCGAGTGCGGCGCGGCGGCGGCAGGATGCTC
>Ga0066903_100007126_pt1 | contig 10079 bp, 20 predicted proteins | sample PanSoiMetaGPlot1_FD_67491 | JGI IMG/M metagenome (GOLD analysis project Ga0066903, IMG submission 67491) | Tropical forest soil microbial communities from Panama analyzed to predict greenhouse gas emissions - Panama Soil - Plot 1 (version 2) | ecosystem: Environmental > Terrestrial > Soil >... | reverse complement strand
GGCGACGTCATGACCGGGCAGCGGTCAGGGTTCTACCAGGCCGACCCGTCCGACCCCGACGCCCCGGTGCGGCTGGACGAGCACGAGGGAATGCGACCCGGTGACACCGTCGAATACCGGGACCCGGCGCAGGCGTTCGGGCTGACGGCGCCGATGAAGCTCCTGGAGCTTTGGCGGTTCGATGCCGTGCCCGACGAGCCGTGGCCGGGCAGCGCTGTGACGCAGGCGATCGTCCAGGTGCCGGGCCAGGAGTCGCCGTATGAGATCAACGCGGACAACCTGCGCCGGGTGGCGGCCATGTCCCCGGCCCGGCCGGCGCCGCCGTCCATCGGCCGCGCCCGCCCCTGCGCCGCCCGCACATGCGGGGCGTGGGTCATCGACGTGGTTACGGTGCCCGGTGGCAAGCGCAGCGTCGTGGATGCCCGCTCAGACCCGGACGGCACGGTGGCGATCACCCTGGGGTCGGGCGGCCGGTGGGGTGCCCGGACATTGCGCCCCGGCGTGGCGCTCATGCCCGGTGAGGTGCGGGTGATGTCGCACTGGGCGACCTGCACCGAGCCCGGCAAGTTCCGCAAGCGGGCGACGTGAACACGTATTACGTGCTCCTGCGGTTCCGCCCGAACGCCAACCGCGCTGAGGTGGAGGAGCGGAAAGAGGCAGTGCGTGCCCGTTCCAAGTCGGAGGCACTGGTGCTGGCCGGTCACCGGCTCGCGCTCGCGCAGGCCGAGGCCAGGCGGGCGGGCGGCCCGCCGGGCGGGATTGTGGCCGGGTCGCTCACCGCGACGTGTGAACGGCTGCCCCGCGAGCCGGCGTGGTGGGCGTGATGGCGCTGTACCGGAACCGGCCCGGGGTGATGCGCCGGCTAGTCCCGCCCGAGCTGCCCGCCGACCCGCCCGGCCAGGTGGTGCACGGGTTCACCTACGACAGCCCCGAGCGGCGCGAGCACTACGCCAGCGCGAACCGTGAGCTGTACGGCCACCGGGTCGTAGAGATCACCCTCCCCACCGGGGAACTGGCCGCGTTCATCTTCATCAGGATGCCCGATGGCGACTGACCCGGTGCCCGGCCTGGGCGAGATGGTGGGCGTGGTCCGCTCGCATGAGCGCAGCGACGGCGGGCCGCTGATCTTGCGCCTGTCCCGCGCGGCGTGGATAGCGGCCACCGGCGCCGGGGTGATCGGCGGGAGCCCGGACCGCTGGCCTGCCCCGGCCGAGCCGGGTGCCTACCGGCGCGTGGCAGTGATCGGGGACGCGCACCTGGCGGACGGCGCGTGGCAGCTACTCGACGCCGGCGCCGAGATCATCGCGTCCGGTGACATCGCGGGGCAGGCGTGAGCATCGTCCGGGGGTTTCCGCTGCCGCCGTCGCTCCCGCGTCCTGACCGTCCGCTGGCGCGGCTTGGTGATCCTGATAGCCCGGTCGCATTCACGATGGCGCAGAGGTGGCCGCGAGACTGGCGCGCCGCCGTCCTGGCCGCTAGTTGCTGCCCGGTCGGCGGGTGCAAGCCGGGGAGCGCCCTGGTATTCGACCACTGCCACGACCACGGGTGGGTGCGGGCCGTCGTCTGCGCCGGTCACAACCTGAGGCTGGGCCAGATAGACGCCGTGCGCCATATCCCCGGCGCGAGCCTCGACCTTGGCAGCACAGCCGTCTACGGGCTGATCGTGGACGCCTGCCCCGGCTGCCGCCACGCCCCCGAGGCGGCGTCTATCCTCCCCGAACCCGCCGTCCTGGATGAGGACTGCTACACCGTCAAGGATCTCACCGGTAAGGATCTTGCCGCTATCCGGCGCGTGCTGACCCGTGCCGGCCCGCGCGGGCTGACCGCCGCCGAACTACAGCACGCCCTCATGCCGCCCCTGCCCGACTGCGACCAGCGGCGCCGGCCGGCCCGCCGCTGGGAGTCGCGCTGGGACTATTTTCGGGACGCTCTGGGCCACGGCGTCGAGACCGGCCAGCTCGCTGTCAGGGGGCGCCTGCTAGACCGTCGATGGCGCAACGTGAACGGTCACCCGCCCTGGGCCGGGGCCGGGGAGGAGCCCTGATCCGCCGTTGCCGCCGCGGAAACGGCGTCATGAGCACGACCGGCGAGATCCACCAGCGCGACGGACACCGCTGCGCCCGGTGCGGAAAGCGGTCGGAGTCGGTGCAGCACCGCATCCACGGTGACCGCACGGACAACCGGGCGTCCAACCTCGTCGCCCTTTGCGGTGATGGGACGCAAGGCTGCCACGGGTGGTGCGAATCCCATCGCCGCGACGCGCGGACCCTGGGCTGGGAGGTGTCCAAGTACCGGCGCCAGGACACCACCGAGATCACCGTCTACTACGTCAACCACCCGCTGAGCCCCGGCCGGCCCGCGTGGATCAGGTTGCGCGACGACCTGACCGCGGAGCTGGCCGAGTACGCGTGAAGCCGGCCGGTCACCTGTCATACTGGCGGCAGCGAGGTGCCGGTCTGGCGCCTGGGAGGCCCCGCCCTGACCCTTTGTGGAGGCTGCTCTCTTGATCCGGCCAGGTCTGCCCGTTATGTGTTCGGGTGCGTCTTTCGGGCCGGTGCCGGGGAGGGTGGCGGCCAGTAGTGACCAGCCGGGCCGGTGGTGGGTGACGGTGTGCCTGGACGGGGTTCACCTGCCGCAGGTTTTCGCGGAGGGCGACCTGGCCGTGATCGGGGACGTGGAAGCATCGGGGCTGTGCCCGGAATGCGTGGCGTGCCCCCGTCATGCCGGGTGTGCCGGTTTTGCGTTAGACGCGAGGGTTGGGGTATAATGTAGGTGTCGGGGGGAGAGCCCCCCCAGGGAGAAGGACACCGACATGACCACCGCGAACAACTACGACGGCGAGGACTTCTGCTGCACCGACGCCGCCCCGTGCAGCGTCCACCAGCTCCCCGTCGCGGACGGCCCCGAACCCTGCCAGATTTGCGGCGCCTGGACCTACAGCCTGCTGTGCGCCAGGTGCGAGGCGCTGGCGTGACCGCCTTCCAGTCCCCGGACGGCATGGTCAGCGTGGAACTCGTCCACCTGGCCTGCGTCCCCAGCCCGACCCGCGCCGGGGACCCGGTGGGCGACGGCTGGTACCTGATCGTGCGGGTGGGCGGGTCGCTGTGGGATCACGTCCCCTGCGACCAGGACGGGGCGACCAGCCCGGTGAACACCGCCCGGCTGGTGGCTGCCGTGGACGGCGCCCCGCTGGTCCCGGTGCCGGCCCGCAAGGTGATCAGGGAGCCGTGGCGGGTCACCGTCACCTACACCCGGCGCCGTGACCGTGACCGGTGGACCATTATCAACCCCGAGGCCCTGACCCGCGCCGCCTAGGCATGTCACCGGGTTGGGGTATACTGTTAGGAGCGGGCCGGATTGACGGCCCCGCGAGGGAACCTTTGGGAGAAGGAGACAGGCAGATGACAACCGACACCACCCACATCCTGGACGGCCGGGACGGCCAGCCGTTCGACCACACGTGCTCCGGGTCCTGGACGTTCACCGGGCTCAACCCCGGAGGCCACGAGGTCTACCACTGCGACCGCGGCCACTGGGCGATCTCGGTCCACGGCAACGCCGACGCCCACACCTGCACCGCCAAGTGCCGCCGCGCGTGGGCCATCCGCCAGTGCCGGTCGGGGAAGGTCATCGGCTCACGGGCCATGACCCTCGCGGAGGCCGAGCGCGAGGTGACCACGTGGGCGCGGGAGATCGGCCAGGCCGTCGCCGTGCCGGTGTGCGACCGTCTCGCCTCAACCGTGCGGGCCGAGGAGCAGACGGTCCTGTCCTCGTGGCTGCCCCAGGTCAGGCTGGACCCGGAGGCGGTGATCCTGGCCGCGCTGACCGGCGACTGGCAGACCACCCGCCAGGTCATCGATGCGACCCCGGGCCGGGGGTTCTCGGCGCACGCCGTCCCCCGCGTCCTGCTGTCGCTGCTCCTGGACGGCAAGGCCGAGCGCGGGAAGCTCGACGGGTACGTGCCCGAGTCGCGGCACGAGTGGAGGCGGGCGTCATGACCGACAAGACGGCCGAGACGTGGCTCTACATGGGCGTGCGGGTCAACCGCAAGGGCAGCCAGGTCACCACCTGGCTGGACCCCGCCGGCACCGAGATTTACTGCGCCGGGCCGCGCGTGCAGGTCCCCTCCGGGGTGATCGGCGGCCGGTACACCGCGACCGTGGTCCGCGAGGGCGACGAGGTGGAGCGGTCCTGGGCGACCGGGGGTGCCCGGTGATGGGCTCCCGCGCCCAGGTCGCCGGGGCGCTCACCGTCGAGGGTTACGACCCTGCCAAGATCATGGGCGACGCGGACCGGTTCCCGAACTCGTGGCAGTACACCCCCGATCGGCATCGTTGCGTGGTCAAGCACATGGCCTGCCGGGGCATCGCGGACGGGACGTTTGAGGTCCGCGACTGTGCCGAGTCCGAGGAGCGGATCAAGGCGCTGGCCCGCGAGCAGCGGCGCCGGCCTCGCCCGGTCCTGCTGTCCGGCTGCACGTGCGGCGGCATCGGAGACACCGGCGCCCACCGCCCCGGCTGCATCTGGGCCGACCGATGACCCGCCCCGACGACTGCCCGGCCGTCGTCCAGCCCGGGACGATCATCACCCGGGCCGGGGTCAAGTGCCTGTATGACGCCACCGCCGACGATCACCCGCTGACCGGGTGGTGCCAGCCGTGCGGCCTGCCGCTGACCCGCCGCACCCCCGGCGAGGCGTGGGCGCACCGCTCGGTGTCGGCGTTCTGGTCGGTGCGCCAGGCCGGCGCCCGGTGGGACTGGGCAACGTACGGCATCGACGGCCACGACCTCGCGGACGGCCTGATCACCGCCCGCGCCGAGGCCCGCGCCATGTCACTGAATGACGGCCACGGCGTGCCGTGGACCGTTGAGCTGACCGAGGCGGGCACCCGCAGCGAGTGGGCCCGGTACCGGGCCGGCGAGCTTGTGGACCGGCCGCGGCGGGGGGCCAGGCGATGACCCAGCCCCGCATGATCCTGGAAGCCAGGGCCGAGGCCACCGCCGTATACCGGCGCGCGGACATCGGGGTGCTGCACTGGCTGGCCGAGCTGGTGGACCTCAACCTCCGCAAAGGCGACCCGGACGACCCCCGCAACCCGGCCGGCGCCGTCCGGGCGCGGCTGATCTTCCACCCGCACGACCCGGGCACCGTCGAGGGCCTGGAGGCGTTCTCCCGCGAGATCGGCCGGGACCTGTTCGACGCCCGCACGGTCCAGGTGACCGAGGACATCGAACGGCTGCTCCTGGAATCGGACACCGAGTGGCCCGAGGGCGGGGAGGTCATCCAGGCCGACGAGATCCCGTGGGATCGCGGGTTCGCCTGGTTTGACAAACCGCTGGAGTACGGCGAAGGCAACATGGTGTCGCTGATCCGGGCGATGTCGTGGGCGAAGCTGACCGCCACCTTGCCGGTCCGGGCGGGCGAACCGCCCCGGCGGACCCCCTCGGTGCGGGTCGTGTTCTGGGCCGCCTTCTCCGACGCCGCCGCCGACCTGCGCCACGCCGGGCCGCCGCCGCCGATCGGTGACCTGCTCCTGTCCCATTCGGTGGTGCTGCCGCTGGGCTGGGGGTTCGACGTGGTGACCCCCCGGCCCGGCGACGCCCGCGACGCGACGTCGATCAAGGCGGGCATGTCCATGCTCATGTTCTTGCACCGGCTGTGGATGTTCATGGACATGGAGATCACCGTCCTGGAGCGGGTCCCGATGCCCCGCCAGGCCCGCAAACGCCTCGGCGGGTCGGTGCGCCTGTCCGACATCCACGTGATCCTGCTGCGCCGCGCCCGCAAGAGCGCCAGCCACGACCGCGACCCCGCCCACGTGCCCGCCGAGGTGAACTGGACGTGCCGGTGGTTCGTCACCGGCCACTACCGGCACCTCGACGCGGGCGAGGCCGCCGAATGGGACGCCGCACGCGGGCACACCAACCCGCACCGCGCCCGTCAGGAAGGAGCGGACAAGGACCACTGCGCGGACTGCGGGGTCCGCATCTCACGGTGGATCAGGCCGTATTGCAAAGGCCCGACCGGCGCGCCGATCCGGCACGCCGAGGAACTGTTCAAGCTGGCCCGTTAGGGGCCGGGAAGGGAAACACGATGAAACGACTGATCATGCTGGGCCTGGCCGGGCTGCTCGCGGCGGTGTGCGCCGCGTGCTCCTCGGGGACGCCCAGCTCCCCGGCGGGCGGCGGCGGCGGGCCTGACCCGGCACCGCCGGCGCAGACCTCCGGGCCGGCGCCGACCCTGGACCAGGTGGCGGCCGAGATCGGCGCCACCAACATCCAGCCGATGGACCCCACCTTGTACGCCTCCCAGGAGGCCACGGCGGACTGGCACGGGCAGACCATCGACCTGGCCACCTTCGCGTCCGACGCGCTGCGGGACAAGTGGATCACCGCCGCGTCCACGTTCGGGCCGATCCTGGTCAAGGGTCACGACTACGCCGCCACCACCGGGTGACTGTCAGCCGGTAGGGGTACAGTGTGCGTTATGGGAGAAGGGACAGAACAGATGGACGACATGACCGTGGACCCGGCCCGCAACCTGGCCGCCGACATCGAGCAGGCCAAGACCCTGGTCTACCTGTGCGACCGTGATAATGGCGACCTCGAAGCCGCCCGCGTCGTCCTGGCCTCGTTTGTGGCCAGGGGAACCGTGACCGCTGACCCGGACGGCCCGGTGACCTGCCCGTGCGGGCTGGCCCTGTCACGGGAGGCGGGGAGCCTGTGGCGGTGCTGGGCGGGGCACCCGTGGATGCGGACCGGGGCGGGCTGGCTGCCCGCGGTGGAGGTGACCCAGTGAGCGAACCACGACGGTGCCCGGACGGCGGGACCTGTCACCACGAGTGCGGCGACGGCGGGTGTTTCCGTGTCGCGTTCGCCGGCCCGCTGTCGGGGGTCTACCCGCACGACGAATGGCCCGCCGATGTGATGACCGCGCAGGCGATCAGGGGACCGCGCCCGGCCCAGTCCGGTGGTGACGACCTGTTCCGCGTCGAGGTCGTGCCGGGCCTGACGGTGTGCGCCGACGTGGCCGGGTGCGTGGTGATCGAGGCCGAGCGCCCCGAGCGGCTGCGCTACCCGGTCCCCGATCCGGCCGTCCTGGTCGTGGCGGTGGAGACCGCGCGTGACGTCGGGTCCGGGGCGCCGATGGAAGGGTCCCCGATGCAGGCAGCGATCACCGGCATGACCGAGATCGCTGCCGCGCTGGACGTCGCCGGGGAATCGGGGGTGGCCGTGGCGGACGCGGCGGACCGGCTGCGGCAGCTTGCCGGTGACCTCGGCGGCGCCGCGACGTTGCGGCACCGGCCCGGCTGCCCGGGGAGGGACTGACCATGCAGCGTTACGACTCGCTGGAGGAGTTTTACTCCGACCCCCGCGACGGCATCGGCGCCCGCCGTGACCGGTCCGGTGAGGCCGACTATGGCGTCCACTGGCGGCTGGGCGGTTCCCGCGCCTCCTCGTGGCGGGTGTCCTACGTCCGGGCCACCGGGGAGGTCTACGCCACCCGGGCGATGCGCGGCCATGACTCGGTGCTGGTCCTCGGCGTCGTCCCCCCCGACCCGGTGGACGAGTCGGTCCCCTACGACCGGCGCGCGTCCTATTACCGGACCCTGGACGACATCCTGGCGGGGTGGGCCGAGACGGACCACGACCTGGGCTGGGTGATCGGCCGCCTGGCCCGGTATCAGGGGGAGCCATGCCCGAGGTGAGGACGGTCACCGTGGAAGCGGAGTGGACGGTGCTGGTCAAGCACACCGCCCGGCTGGTGGTGCCCGACTCCGAGGAGTCCAGCGACATCACCGACGCGGTGGAAGCCCACGCCGAGCAGGTCAACGGCGGCGCGGTCCTGTCGGTGCAGTGGACCGAGGTCGCGGACACCCACCAGAGATTCGGAGGACGGCGCAGATGAGCAACACCAGGCACACCGGGTCGTGGATGGGCAAGCGGCTGCCCGACTACGCGGCCACGTCGCGGCACCGGGCCAGGCGGTCGGCGCTGCCCCGGGAACGAGCCCCCGTCCCCCTGCCGCCACTGCACCCCGACGCGCACAAGCTGGCCGAGGTACCCCGCTGGGCACGGCTGCTGCTGCCCGGACGGCAGGGCCAGCGGTGAGCGTCGAGCGGTTGAGCGTTGCCGTGACGGAAACGCCAGATCGGCCCTGACCGTCGCGGTGACGAGGACCCCGGCGCCCACTCACCGGATGGGCGCCGGGGTCCCCTCGTGGGTTACCGTACCGTCCCGGCCCGGCTCCGGAAAAGCACCCTCGCCGTGTTCGTGACCAGGTCGTCCGCTGGCGAACTCACCCCGCCGTGGACGGGGGCCTGCCCCCCGGCTCCCAGGCCCGCACAATCGGCTACAGCGCGCCGTCATCCCTGCGTGGGCGGCGGCGGCAGCCCCGGCCCGGCCAGCCGCTCCTCCACGGCCGGGAGCGGCTCGGACGCGACGATGGCGAGCCCGGCGTCCACCTCGGCCGGGCGGGGCGGCGCGGTCACCTCGGCCACCGGGACGGCCACGGGGACGGGGACGACCTCGGCCACCGGGAGCAGGTCCGGGCGGTGGGTGTGCGGCGCCAGGTACCCCGCCGCCGTCGAGACCAGCCACGCGGCGGCCACCGGGATGAACGGCACGAGCTGCGACGGTATCCCGTCATGCCACGCCGGGATGAACGTCACCAGCGCCCACGTCAGCAACCCCACCGCGATCCCCGTCCCCGACCCGGCCGCGACTTTAGTCTCAACCAGCGAGTTGGGCTGGCCCGGCGCGGTCATGTTAGCGGCGCCGTCCACGACGTGGCCCACGTCTGCGGCCCGACCTTGCCGTCCACGGCGAGATGCTTCTCGACCTGGAAGGACCGGCACACCCCCTCCGACTGCGGGCCGTAGTGCCCGTCCGCGGTGATCGTCCACCCGCGGTGCGCCATCTGGCCCTGCCAGGTCCGGATGTGGGGCTGGTCTACCGCGTAGTACCCGGAGTGACAGTGCGGGTCAGAACTCGCCAGGCCCAGGTAGTCGGCGGCCGGGTAGGGGAACGGCGGCGGCTTGACCGCCGGGGGAGCTGGCGGCGGCTGCGGGTGCGGTGTCCCCGGGCGCGGGTTCTGCCCGAAATCGGGGTGCATCGACCGGTCGTAGTCCACTTCGGCGGTCCCCATCCGAACCCCGTTGCGGTACTGCTGGATATGCGCCCGGGGGTCCCACTGCCCGCCCGACCAGGCGTAGGTCTGCCACCCGAACGCGCAGTGCCCGCCGTCCAGCGCCCGCTTGACCACGTAGAACGACCCGTAGACCCCGACCCGGGCCTTGCCCAGCACGTGCGCGCACCCGTCCAGGTAGGCGTTGATCCCGGCCTGCTGGCTCTCGGACGCGTCGAAATCAGCGGAGAAGTACACCGGGGCGTCGGGCAGCCCCAGCGCCGTGGCCTGCTTCTGGGACTCCGACGCGTGGGACACGCCGTCCTGGTAGCCGTTGAGCATCGCCTGGGCGGTGAACTCCCAGTTGAGGACCAGGTAGATCCCGGCGCCCATCACCGACTGGGCCTCGCCGCGGGTGATCACCTTGCTGTTGGGCAGCCAGCACAGGTAGCGGCAGACGAACGAAACACCGTTGGCCTTGAGGACCGCGTTGCCAGGGCCGGATACATAGTCCACACCGAACATCGGGCGCCCCCAGGCGTCGGCACGCACACGGCGCCCGGTGAACGCCCCTTCGCCGGCAGCCTAACATCCGGGCCTTGCTCACCCCTGGAAACACTGCGGCGGCGGCGGCCCGATCAGCGGCACCGGGGCGCCCAGCCGGTGGGAGGTGATCCGCTCCCACACCAGCACCTTGTCATGGATGTTGCACACCTCATGCTGGAGCCGGACCACCTTATTGAGGATCAGGATCGTGCCCACCGAATCGGTCAGCACCGCGCCGACCAGGACGGCCAGCAGCACCAGCAGCGCCACCACCACCCACCGGGGGATCAGTGCACCGCGCGCAGGTGAATCCACGCCAGGATCGTGGTCACGATCAGAGGGCAGACAATCCCCGTCGCTGCTGCGATCGCTATCGCCCAACGCCGGTTCCTCCTCCCCGCCTGCTC
>Ga0066903_100007125_pt1 | contig 10079 bp, 7 predicted proteins | sample PanSoiMetaGPlot1_FD_67491 | JGI IMG/M metagenome (GOLD analysis project Ga0066903, IMG submission 67491) | Tropical forest soil microbial communities from Panama analyzed to predict greenhouse gas emissions - Panama Soil - Plot 1 (version 2) | ecosystem: Environmental > Terrestrial > Soil >... | reverse complement strand
CCTCAAAACCCGCTCGATCCAGACGTCGATTGGGAACGCGCCGAGCCGCTCGTACGCAAAAAGCATCACGCAATTTGCGATCTTCTCGCCTATGCCGGGCAAAGCACACAGTTTCTTTCGAAGATCCGCATCAGGAAGCCCGGACCATGCCTCGAGATTACATTCGCCGGAACTGACGAGCTGCGCAGTGGCGCGCAGGTTTTTGGCGCGATAACCGAGCTTACATTCGCGTAACTCATTCTCGGACGCTCTGGCAATTCGCTGGGCCGACGGAAACGTATGCAGCTTTCGGCTACCGATTTTTCTTCGAGCACCGAAGCTCGTCCGGAGCGCCGCCGAGATTTGGCGAATGTGGGCTACCTGTTTCATTGATGAACAGATGAATGTGGCGAGACATTCCCACTTCGGCTGCCGAATGATGCGCAAGCCGCGACAAAAATCGCGGGCAGAGCTCATGATCAAATCGTCCGGAAACGAGGCGCAGATCTTCGCCAGCGGATGATCGAGCGCGAAGTAATGGGCGACAACTCCGGGGAGCGGTCGCCGCGGCGACCTGGCCGGCGTCCCGCCAAAACGAACTTTCAAAATGTCATTGTCCTGCGCCACGTGGACCGGAACGTCGCCAATCGTCCCCATAAATCCGTCGCCAGCCTTTTGCCAATGAAAGACCTGGCCGGAGTTCAGCGTCTTCTCCAAATCGAAATCGGATGCCGAAATTTCAATCAAGTTCACTGCGATAATGACGAATGACTAATGCCGAATGACGAAGGAAGCACGAATGTTCAAATGACGAAACGCGCTATTCGGGTTTTGTCATTCTTTCGACATTCGACATTCGACATTCGTCATTGATAAGTAACCGCCGACATGGACAGCCGGCTCGCCATCGATTGCGCAGTTCTCTTTCTCTATTTTGTCCTGATCATTTCCATCGGCCTCTTCATGGGTCGGCACGAGCGTGATCTGGCCGACTTCGCACTTGGCCGCCGCCAAATCGCATGGTGGGCCATTCTCGCTTCGCTTATCGCAGCGGAAACGAGCGCCGGAACATTCTTCGGTACCCCGGGCGAAGGCTTCACTTTTCGAAATTACACTTATCTTCAACTCGCGCTCGGTACGATCCTCGCGCGCATTCTCGTCAGCTATATTTTCATCAAGCCTTACTACGACTACAATGTTTATTCGATCTACGAATACCTGACTGCGCGTTTCGGAGTGCCGACAAAGAACGCGGCGTCGGCTGTCTTTCTGTTCACGCGGTTGCTCGCATCGGGCGCGCGATTGTATGTCGCCGCGATTGCGCTCGCGCTCGGCTACCAAATGGTTCGCGGCGTTCGGCCGGACCAGACGGAAACGCTTTTCATCTACATCGGCGCGATCGTCGCAATTGTGCTCTTGACCGCGATATACACGACGCTCGGCGGCATTAAAGCCGTCATTTGGACGGACGTGATTCAGGCCTCAATCATGATCGGCAGCGCGTTGGTCGCAGTTGGTTTGCTTTATTTTTCGATTCCAGGCGGCTGGCATGAAATCGTGCAGCGCCATGGCGGATTTCACGTCTCCGATTTTATTACGACTGGCCTGAATCCCGCTAAAAGTGGCTGGGACAAAATTAAAGGGATGTTCGCGATCGAGTACACGATTTTTGCCGGACTAATCGGTTCGACGTTTATGACAATGTCCACGCACGGGACCGATCAGGATATGGTGCAGCGGATGTTGACCGCGCCCGATGTGCGGCGCAGCCGCCGCTCAGTCATCATGTCCGGTCTGGCCGATATTCCCATCGCGTTCACGTTTTTGAGCATCGGTGTGTTGCTCTGGGTTTTTTATCAAACGCACCAGGATCCGGCGTTGCCGAAAACTCCTAATGAAATTTTTTGCCACTACATTCTTTATGAAATGCCGGTCGGCATTCGCGGTTTGCTTCTCGCCGGAATATTCGCCACCGCCATGGGCTCGCTCAGCACGGCGATTAATGCGCTGGCCACCAGCTTTACCCGCGACTGGTACGAGCACTACATCAACGCACAGTCGACGCCGGAACAAAGCTTGCGCGCTGTCCGTTGGGCAACAGTGGGCTTTTCAGTCCTGATGATCGTCGTCGCTTCTACCACGGCCTACCTCGTCATCGTTTATCCGAACGTACGGATCATTCCGATCGTTTTGGGAATTTATGGATACACCTACGGCTCGGTACTCGGAATCTTTCTCGCCGGCATGCTGACGAAATCCCGCGGAAATAATCGCGGCAACATTATCGCCATGATCATCGGCTTCATCGTCGTCGCAATTTTGAGCGGTTTGCCGAACAACATCGCCGGAATCTTCGGAGGCAAAGTTTACACCCAACCCAACTGGCTACCGCTGATGGAATTTCCCTGGTGGATTTGCTTCGGCACAATCGTTACGTTTAGCGTGGCGATTTCGTTCCGCACTGGCCACGAACATCGCCCAGGTGTCGCTTGACGATACCCGCCAATTACTTGATACGTAACGACTGTATTTTACTCAACCCTAAATCACTGAAATCCCATGGCCCACGTCGTGACGGAAAAATGTAACGGATGCAAGTTCACCGACTGCGTAGAAGTGTGCCCGGTCGCGTGCTTCTACGAAATGGACAACCAGGTGGTCATTCACCCGGAGGACTGCATTGATTGCATGGCATGCGTAGAGGTATGCCCAGTGCACGCCATCTACGCGGACGCAGACGTTCCGCCAGAATTCACGAAAGACATCGAATTCAACGCGACCCAGGCCCACCAGATCAAGGACTCGGGCGCGGAGGCGATCACAGTTAAGAAAGAAGCGTTGCCCGGTGCCCTAGAGCGGAAAAAAGCCCTGGGTTATTGAGTCACCAGCCTAGCGCTCCGAATCTACAACCGAAATTCCGACAGAAGTGCCGTCGCAGCGGCGGCCGCTGCTACAGCTATTTGTCTTTAGCCAGTTTGAGCGACAAATCGCGCAACTGACGCGGATCCACTTCTGCCGGTGAGTTCGTCATCAAGTCCATTCCGCGATTGTTTTTCGGGAACGCCATCACGTCGCGGATGCTTTGTTCTCCGCAGATCAGCATGACAAGGCGATCCAGGCCGAGCGCGATACCGCCGTGCGGCGGCGCACCAAGCCGAAGCGCACGCAGCAAATGTCCGAACTGCGACTGTCGATCTTCTGGACTGATGCGGAGCGCTTCAAACATTTTGTCCTGCAACTCGGGTTCGTGAATACGAATGCTGCCACCACCGATCTCAACGCCGTTCAAAACGACGTCGTAAGCTTCCGCCCGAACCTCCGGGAACTTCTTCGCTTCAAACAGCGGCATGTCTTCCGCTTTCGGCCGCGTAAAGGGATGATGCATCGCGTTCCATTTGTTCTCCTCGGGACTCCATTCAAAGAGCGGAAAATCTGTGACCCAGAGAAAATCCCAGGTTTCACCGGGAGGTGTGACCTTTTGCATCTCTGCGATGCGCAGTCGTAAGCGGCCAAGAACTTCACAAGCGACTTCCCATTTGTCTGCTCCGAAGAAAACGCAATCGCCTTCTTCGATATTGAGTCTTGATTCCAGCGCCTTCTTTTCTGCGGCCGAAAAGAATTTCACGATTGGCGATTTCCATTCGCCGTTCTCGATCTTGATAAAGGCGAGCCCTTTCGCGCCGTGTAACTTTGCAATTTCGGCAAGTTCATCGGCCTGACCGATCGTAATTCCGGCAAACCCTTTCGCGTTGATGGCCTTGACGACGCCGCCCGCGTCGAGCGCGCTGCGAAAGACTTTGAAACTGCTTTCGCGAAAAATTCCTCCAAGATCGACAAGCTCCATTCCAAAACGGCGGTCCGGTTTATCGCTGCCGTATCGGCCGACTGCCTCGCGATAAGTAAGGCGGTCAAAGGGCGTTTTAATTTCAACATTGAGCGCCGCTTTGAAAATTGCCGCCAGCATTCCTTCGGTAATCGCGAAAATGTCGTCGGGCGCGACGAACGACGCTTCGATGTCGATCTGCGTAAACTCCAGTTGGCGATCGGCGCGCAAATCTTCGTCGCGAAAACATTTCGCGATCTGAAAATATCTTTCCACGCCGGCTACCATCAGGAGTTGTTTGTATTGCTGTGGCGCCTGCGGGAGCGCGTAAAATTTTCCCGGCGTAATCCGGCTCGGAACTAAAAAATCGCGCGCTCCTTCTGGCGTGCTCTTGGAAAGAATCGGTGTTTCAACTTCGACGTACCCCTGGCTGTCGAGGTAATCGCGCGTCGCTTTCGCCGCGACATGGCGCAAGCGCAAATTGCGCGCGAGACGGGGTCGCCGGAGATCGAAATACCGATGGGTCATCCGCAAATCCTCGTTCTGCGACTCGCGATCGATGGGGAACGGCAGTGTGTCGGCACGATTCAAAATTCGCAGCTCAGTCGGGATGATTTCGATATCGCCGGTCGCGAGGTTCGGATTTTCTGTGCCCTCTAGCCGCGCGGCGACCCGTCCCGAAATCTGAATCACGTCTTCGCCGCGCAACGTATGCGCCTGCTTCGCGAGCTCCGCATTCTCCTCCGGTCGAAATACGATCTGCGTCAGTCCTTCGCGGTCCCGCAGATCAATGAAAATAACACCACCGTGATCACGCGCGACATTCACCCACCCGGCTAGCGTGACCTGTTTGCCGATGTCGGTCTTGTGAAGTGAATTGCAATCGTGCGTGCGAAACATGCGATGCGGAAAAGTACCGCGTCATTCTGAGCGAAGCGAAGAATCTCGCAAGCGATTAGGTTCTGTGCTGTGGCGTGCGCTGTTCTCAGCGCAATAGGGAGGACGATAGCTTACATAGGCACTCGCTGAGGACAGCAGACGCTACAGCAACCGTCAAAGAAGCTCCGCCACGCGATCCAGCAGTTTATCACCCGCAACAAGTTCCTGCTGTCCTGTCGCCATATTTTTCATTTTCACGTGTGGCCATTCATCACCGTAGAGCATCGCAAGCTTTGCGCCCGCATCTTCGGCCGCTTGGAATTGGCGAGCGACTTTTGTTGGCGTGAGCGGGTAATCGAGGCGGTAGCCGCGATCGCGCAGTTGTTGGACCTGCTTGAGCGCATCCGTGCGACGCTCTTCTTTGGCGATTACGACGTAAATGTCGATCTTGTCAGCGTTGGCGATGGCGTTTTGCATCTGCTCACGCGCGGCGGGCGTTTCATCGATCAATTCGCCAAGCACAACATCGCCCATCGCGAAACCGAGCGCGGGTAGGTTCACTGAGCCATCGCTTAATTGCGCAACCAAATTGTCGTATCGGCCGCCGCCAGCGATAGCGCGAAATTTTCCGGCGCGGTCGAATACCTCAAAAACGATCCCGGTGTAGTAAGCAAGCCCACGAACAATGCCGATATCGATCGCGACAAAATCCGCCAGGCCGCGACCGCGCAGCGCGTCGACGAGTTTGCCGAGCTTCTGGCTTTTTCCGCCGCTTTTTAATGTCGCAAAGACAGGCTCGGCGAGTCTGCCGAGTTTCGCCGCTGTCTGCTCGCGGGACTCGCGCCCGAATTTGTCGATGGCCTGCAGGAATTCGTCCCAGCGACCTGCCGGCACATCTTTGTCGCGCAGAAAATCCGTCCAAAATTCGCGGTCGCTGATTCGGATGACGAAATCTTTTTCCGTGAGTCGGAAGCCACGCAGGACATCGATGCAAAGCGCGACCAGTTCGATATCGGTGGCGAGATCGGATTCACCGATGATGTCGCAGTTGAGCTGAAAATGCTCGCGCAACCGACCGCGCTGCTGTTTTTCGTAGCGGAAAAATTGGCCGATCGAGAACCATTTGAGCGGTTTCTTGAACTCGCGTTCGTGTGCCGCCACAACACGGGCAAGCGTCGGCGTGAGCTCGGGACGCAGCGCGACTTCGCGGTCGCCCTTGTCGGTAAAATTGAAAAGTTGATCGACAATTTCCGCGCCGCTCTTTTTTTTGTACAGCTCGGTCGGTTCGAGAGGCGGACCCTCCCATTCCACAAACCCATACCGTCGCGGCACTTCGCGCCACCGCGAAAAGATGTAATTTCGCGCAGCGCATTTGTCTGGCAGGAAATCGCGAAAACCAGGCAGTGTTTGCATAAAGTTCGTTACGCTACCTTGGCCCCGGCAAGGGTTTACGCCGGTCGGGGCGACCACACAAGGCGGAACATACGAAATGAAGATGCAATGGGATGAGTTCCAGCATGGAACAATTGGGTACATGCATGATGGAGCGCATCCATTCAATGAAAGCAGAGGGATAAATATGAAACAAACCAGATTACTGAAAACGTTGGTAGCGGGGCTGCTCTGCGCAGCGGCGCTTGGCACAGCCTTGGCACAGCGAGGGATGCAGCAGGTTCCGCAGCAGCAGCCTTCTTCATTCCAACAGCTCCCGCAGCAGCAACAACAACAGCAGACCACCAGCTCGACGACAAGTACAGCAGCAATGGCCACCACTAGCGGGACAATTGCGCAATACACATCGGGTTCGGATCATTTTATGTTCCGCCCGTCGCCGAATGCCGCTCCTGTTCGTTATTACCAAACGAAGGAGACAGTCATCGTCGACACGGAAGGTCGCACCATAGACCAGTCGGAGCTTCGGCCAGGCGTTGGGGCCACCATGTATTACACTAAGTCGGGTGATCGCATGATTGTTCACAAAATCGTTGTGGGCCAACCAACGTCGGCTTCCGAGAAGAAGACGACCAAACCAACAAAGAAAAAGTACTGATCTAGATCCGCTCAGGAGGCAATTGCTTGATCAAAAGGAGGAGACAAATATGAGAGAAACGAGACTAATGAAAATGTTGGTAGCGGTGGCGGTCTACGTCGGCGCAGTCGGCTTGGCGCTCGCGCAGACTAGAACGACCACAACGACGACGGATCCTGTAACCGGCACGACAACAACTCAGCAGACAACGACCAGCGCTGCGGGCACGATCGTGACCTACGCCCCGGAGTCAGATTACTTCACGTTCCGAACAGCGCCGGATGTGGCTCCTGTGGGTTATTACTACACGAAAGAGACCAGCGTCGTAGATCCGGAAGGTCGCGTTGTAAGTTTGTCGGCTATTCGTCCAGATCTGCCGGCCACCGTCTATTATACAACTGTGGGCGACCGGGTCGTAGTGCGGAGAGTTGTGCTCAGCCAGCCTGCCGCTGTGATTAAACGCGAGGAAACGACTACCACAACGACAACAAGGCCGTAAGGACAAAGTCGTTCCCGTCTAAATGAAACGCGCCCGCGACAACTTTGCGGGCGTTTTTCAGCTAGATGTCGTAACTTCAACGATTAGGGCACCGTTGCGGGCCGGTTTTGATTCCTCTAGGAGCAGGTTTCCAGTTGCTTCTTCTCACGTAAATTTGCAGCCGGATGGCTGCATTGAGAAAACCGAAACTGGATTTACAAAAGAAAGTCCACGAAGTGCCGCACAAGCCCGGTGTGTACTTGATGCGCGACCGGTTTAATCGCGTGATTTACGTGGGTAAGGCGCGCGACCTGCGCAAACGCGTGAGTTCATATTTCCTGCCGTCCAAACTGGCGCAGGCCGATTTAAAAACGCGCGCTATGCTGGACGCGACGTGGGACTTCGAAACGCATACTGTTCGCAGCGAAGCAGAATCAGTTTTGCTGGAAGGCAAACTGATCAAGGAATATCGGCCGCGTTACAATGTTTCCTTTCGTGACGATAAGCGCTTCCTCGTTGTCAGGGTCGATCTTTCGGAGGAATGGCCGCGTTTTCGACTGGCCCGATTCAAAAAAGACGATGGCAGCCGCTACTTCGGTCCATACGCGCATGCTGGAGCGCTGAGGCAGACATTGAATTTCATGCGCAAAAAATTTGGCGTCCTCACATTTGGGCGAGGCGCACCGACGGAGCGAGAATTGAAATCCTCGACTTATCAGGTGCCGGTGCGCTTGAGCGAAATTAGCGCCGAGGAATACCGAGAGCGCGTCACGCAGGCGTGTGATTTTCTGGAGGGACATTCGCGGGAAATGATCTCCACACTGAAGCACGAAATGCAGAAGGCGGCGGAGAAAATGGATTTCGAGAAAGCAGCCGAGCTTCGCAATATGGTTCAGGATCTGCATAGTACGACAAGACCAACCCGCCGATTCACACGCGGTAGTTTACCCCGCACCATCGATCCCATGGCGGACGTGCAGGCGCTGGCCGATGCGCTGCAGTTGCCCAAGGCCCCGGTGGTCATGGAGTGTTTCGATATCTCGAACATTTCCACGACGCACGTCGTCGCCTCGATGGTTTCTTTCCGGGACGGCTTCCCGGATAAGAACAATTACCGGCGCTATCGGGTGCGCACCGTCGAGGGACAGGACGATTTTGCCAGCATGGCTGAAGTCGTGCGACGAAGATACTCGCGGATCCTTCTCGAAGCACGAGAGGCAAACTCCCTGGCGGCGGAATTTTCACAAGAAAACGCTTTCGACGCTGCCCGGCGGCTAGAACGCGAAGCGATCCCACAATCCGCAATCCGCAATCCGCAATTTTATGTTCGTCTTCCTGACCTCATCATTGTGGATGGCGGAAAAGGCCAGCTCTCCGCCGCGTGTAGTGAGTTGCAGCGATTGGGCTTACACGATCTGCCGATCATCGGGCTGGCGAAAGAGCGCGAGGAGATTTACCGGCCGCGCCGTGCGTTACCATTGCGACTTCCAATGGATTCCCCGGCGCTGCGATTACTTCAGCGCATCCGCGATGAGGCCCATAGGTTCGCGAACGCGTATCACCAACTACTCATGAAGAAACGGGTCGAAGAAAGCGTTCTCGATGATTGCCCCGGCGTGAGCCAGAACCGGAAGAATTTATTGCTACGAAAGTTTGGCTCCGTGAATCGTCTCCGCAAAGCAAGCGTCGAGGAGATTGCGGCCACAGAAGGGATTGGCCGGAAGCTGGCAGAAGAGGTGCATGGATTTTTGCAGCGACGTTGATTTATCCGGAGTCTTGCCGAGAGTCGCCATCCTTCAGAGCGAAGGGAAGCGGAGTCCAGAAATCCCGCAGAACAGCCTGAGGCCAATGTCCCGGGATCCCTCGACTTTGCTGGGGATGACAAGCTGAATGAATCGGGCAGATTACCGTACGCTTTTTCGAATGAGGTCAATCTGGGAAACTCTGCGTAATCTGTGGATTGCACTGTCGGTCCTTGCGCTCGCAGCGACGTCGCATGCGCAGACGCTGCTGCCCACGCCTGCGCCGAGCCCGAGCGCCCCTCCAACAGCAGAAGAAGAAACGATCGTCCCGACGTTCGAGACGCAGAAACTCGCGCGCACTTACATTCTCGATGTCCCGGCGCCGCGTGGGCAAATCACAGACCGCAACGGCGCACCCCTCGCGCAAAATCGGCTCAGTTACAATCTCGTCATCAACTTCCCAACTCCCCTTGATTTTTCTGATGAGCAGGCACTCACCTTTGCGAGAGAAAAGGTAGACAATGCGGGCGACTTAATCGGCCGCAAGCTCCGGATTTCTGATGACACGATCCTTCGTCACTACCGCAACCGCGGGATCATGCCTCTGGAGATCGCACAGAATCTGAGCCAACAGGAGTATGAAAAAGTAAAAGATCGGCTTCCCACTGGCATGATGGTGCGGCCTGTCTATGTGAGGATTTATCCGAACGGCAAAGTTGCTGGTCAGATTATTGGGTACACGGGGAAGACCGGGCGCAATCCCGACGGCATTGTCGATAATCACGAAACGCTCTGGCCGGAAACGGAAGGACGCGAGGGCTTGGAGCAGACTTTTAATCAGATGCTCACGGGCAAGCACGGCGAATACAAACTCACTTTCGACAAAGACAGCCGGAAGACTTCCGAGAAACTCAGCAGCCCGCCTGAGCCTGGGTACAATGTTGTCACCACGCTTGATTTGCATCTGCAAGAACTGGCGGAGAAGGCGCTGGAAGCAAAAGCGAAACGGGGTGCGATGGTGATTGTCGATCCAAACAACGGTGACATTCTCGCGCTGGCGTCCTGGCCTACTTACGACCCCAACTTGTTTGTTCCATCCATCTCGGCCGAGCAACTCAAGGCGTTACAGGATGACCCGAACATTCCGCT
>Ga0066903_100007123_pt1 | contig 10081 bp, 8 predicted proteins | sample PanSoiMetaGPlot1_FD_67491 | JGI IMG/M metagenome (GOLD analysis project Ga0066903, IMG submission 67491) | Tropical forest soil microbial communities from Panama analyzed to predict greenhouse gas emissions - Panama Soil - Plot 1 (version 2) | ecosystem: Environmental > Terrestrial > Soil >... | reverse complement strand
TACTCTGTGAGTTGCAAGCAATACAAGATGTTGCTGACAGAGTAGTCCTACAATTCCTCCGAGGTGCCCTGTGGAAAACTCTGCAGCCGAAAATTGAAATGCAGGTTACCTCTTAGCATCGAGAGGTTCCGTGTACGCACACGTAAAGCCCATGGCGGCTATCCTACAAATTTTGACTTCATATGCCACAATGTCAGAGAGCGTATTGGTTAGAATGTCGCGCACGAGCAAATCGAGCAGTGTCTGCGAGCCAACACGTTCTGGACGTCGCCTGATATGCTATCCCACGCTGTGGGATCGCTGGTATCGCCCTTAGACATGATAGATGTGATCCAGGCCGGTTCACTCGAGCATCCCAAGGGGAATGTGGCAGAGTCAAGCTACAACGAGACGCAGCCACCCGCCAGTCTGCCGCCTCGCTAGCAAGCAACCCGATAGCCGGAAAAGTCAGCCCTAGCGGCCGGGTTGTCGCGCGCATAGAAAGTACTTGACCTAACCCGGCGGCCATTTCATGTCGCGGCCGCCGATCAAGTGCAGATGCAGATGAAAAACTGACTGCCCCGAGCGCGGTCCTACGTTGTAAACCGTGCGATAGCCGTCTTCAATGCCTCGCTCGCGGCCAATCTTGGCAGCTACGAGATTGCAATATCCGATGATCTGGGCGTCGTCCTGCGTGGCTTCTTTTAATCCCGCGACATGTTTTTTAGGGACGATCAACACGTGTGTCGGCGCCTTGGGATTAATGTCTTCGAATGCCAGTACCTTATCGTCCTCATAGACCTTCTTCGAGGGGATCGTGCCGGCGATGATTTCGCAAAAGAGGCAATTTTCCATGTTGCCCATCTTACTTGAGATAGCCGAGACTCTTATTCCGCCTCAGGTTGCGGCACGGTATCAGGATTGCCTGTGAAGCCGCTGACTTAGGTTCGCTGCTCGCTCCTCCGCGCCAGCAGGTAGGCGCGGATGAGCTGGTTAAGGTCGCCGTCGAGCACGCGATCCACATCGCCGACTTCCTCGCGCGTGCGCAAGTCTTTCACCATGCGATAGGGCTGTAGTACATACGAACGGATCTGCGAGCCGAAATCGATATCCAGCTTGGAATCCTCGATCTGCTTAGTCTCTTGTTTCTTCTTTTCCAGCTCGTACTCGTACAGGCGCGAGCGCAAGATGCTCATCGCCTTCTCGCGGTTCTTATGTTGCGAGCGCTCGTTCTGGCAGGCCACAACGATGCCGGTTGGAGTGTGCGTAATGCGAACAGCCGAGTCGGTTGTATTGACGTGCTGTCCACCCTTGCCACCCGAACGATAAGTGTCGACACGAAGGTCCTCGGGCTTGATATCGACCTGAATGCTCTCGTCGATCTCCGGTGAGACGAACACGCTGGCAAACGAAGTATGGCGGCGCTTGGCCTGGTCAAACGGGGAAATGCGAACCAAACGATGCACACCGATCTCGCTGGTCAGAAAACCGTAGGCATATTCACCGTTGATGCCGAAGGTCGCCGACTTGATGCCGGCTTCTTCGCCAGGCTGATACTCATACATCGAAGTCGAGAACCCTTCGCGCTCTGCCCAGCGCAGGTACATGCGCATGAGCATTTCGGCCCAGTCCTGCGACTCGGTGCCACCCGCGCCAGGATGGATGGTCACAATAGCACTGCGGTCGTCATTGGGACCAGAAAGCAGGGTTTCGATCTCCAGCTTTTCCACCAGTGTCTTCAACTGATCAATTTCGCGCCGCAAATCGGCAGAAACATCCTCTCCTTCGTGCGCCAATTCGAAGTAGGCATCGATGTCGGTAGATCGGCGCAACAGGTCGTCAGCCGTCGCGATGGAGGTTTCCAGACGCTTCTTTTCGCGCATCACTTGCTGCGACTTTTCGGGATTCGACCAGAGCGTCGGGTCAGCAGTCTGCGTTTCGACCTTGGTCAGTTTTTCGCGTAGCTTGGGCGCGTCAAAGATACTCCTGAAGGTCGTGGACCTTGGAGCGGAGTGAGGAATATTCCTGTTCGAGTTCTTCGACCATAGGGTTCGGGGAGACCTTTCTACACCGGCGCGGGCTGCGTGATTTCCGCAGGTTCGCGAAAGCGCAGCACCACACCAGCCAATGTGATTATCGCACACAGAAGCGGAAACCAATCTCCGTGTCTCGTGTAGAACGTGGTGCCTTCGATCAAGGAATAAGCGCCTTGCAGAGCAGTGCGTTGCTCGCGAGGTGCTTCCGCAACAACGCGCCCATACGGATCAATGACCGCGGTGATGCCGCTGTTGGTGCCGCGCAAAAGCCAGCGATGGTTTTCGACCGCGCGCATGCGAGCCATATTGAGGTGTTGGCCCGGAGCGCCAGTGGGACCAAACCATCCGTCATTCGAGATGTTAATGAAGACTGTCGCACCATGCAATGCAAACTGCCGCACCTCATTGGGGAACACAGACTCATAGCAGACAAATGTCCCTAGCTTGACGCCGTCTTGGTTAAGCGGAATGCGTTGGGTGCCGCGGGCGAAGGTGCTGACTTCTTTGGTCAACGTCTTGGCAAATGAGAACCAGTTCTCAAACGGAATGTACTCGCCGTAAGGGACGAGATGGATCTTGTCGTAACGCTGCGTCCAGGCACCATTCGGTGCAATCAGTGATGCGGAGTTGAAAATGTCCGGCGAACGATTCGGGTCTCCAGCATGCTCGATTCCCATCGTGCCGGCCACAATGTAGGAGTTGGTGGCGCGGGCCACCTCCGCAAGCGTAGCTCGTAGATGCAAGTCGGTAGCAAAGAACGGCGCCGGAGACTCCGGCCAAACAATAAGTCCGGGGGTGCCAGGCTGCGCTTGCCTGGGTCGCACGCTCAGTGCGCGCAATTCGGAGAGCGTCTGCAGCGTGTAGTCGAGCGACCAGGGATCTTCCAGAATGGGAATGTCGGACTGCACCAGCGTGACGCCGAGATTTCCTGTGAGCGCCGGCGGCTTGACGAACTTGCCACTGTGCAGAATGAGAGCTGCGCCTAGGGAAGTCGCCAACATCGCATTACGGCGTGCACCAGGCACGAGGAATGCCGCGGCCACCGCGGTGTTCACCAGCGCGATCTCAAACGAGAGTCCATAAACGCCGGTGAAGGATGCAATGCGCGATAGCGGTATGTTGTCAATCTGAGCGGTGCCTAGAAGGTCCCAGGGAAATCCGGTGATATAGGCGCGCGCCATTTCGACGGCGACCCACGCGAATGGCGCAAACAGCAATGCTCGCAGGCTGTACCCATTGCGACGGCGCGCGATGAGCGCCACCAGTAAGCCAAAGAGTCCGTGATAGAGGGCCAGGTAAAGCGCATAGGCGATCAGCAGCAGAATAGAAGTCGCCGTGCTTAGGTTTCCGTACACGTGCATGACGTGGAAGACCCAATAGCAACTGCCGAGATACCAGATGACCCCGCTGAGATACCCGAGCAGAAAGCCCTGCCACGCTGTGGCAGGCGCGAACCATTTGCCGTCCTCGGCAATAGTGAGCAGCGCATCCTGCTCGCGGCACTGCAAAACTGCGTAGATGAGTGGTGCGAGCGCGATCCAGCTCAGGATGTACAGCGCAGGTTCAGGGAAGATAAGGACCTGCAGCACGCCGGATGCGGCGGCCAGCATCCAGGCATTGCGGCGGATGAGGAGCACGATTCCGAGTGTAGCAAAGGCGTGCGATGCAAAAAGTGAGATTAGCTCAAGCGAGGGTCTCTGACTGCTCAGATCAATATGAGCTTGACTCAAGATGCTTCACAGGTACGGACAGGAACCTCGTTTTTCTTCAGAACGAGTGCAGTGTCCACCCTGTTTCCGATCGAGCTGCGAACTTGACGTGGCTGCCTATTTAGGTGGTTTCGATAAATCCGGCGGCCTTGTGCCTCTGCTTTACCTCGCGGAACGGCAACGGCCTAAGCCCGCCAACCTCAACCTCAATGGTTCGTAGTCTGGTGGACCCATTCCTTGTGGCGGTTCGAAGGGCAGTTCCAACGCCCCTCTGAGGGGCCAGCGCCTCTTCTTCCGTTTTGCCCGGGCTGGCAACATTCCAAGCGCTGCACCAATCTCCTTCACCCCATAGCGATGCCGCAAAAGAACGCTTCACGAATTGGTTCTTTTCACAGACGGCCACCCCGACCAACCCAAATTGGTGGCTTCATTTAATCGCCACCAGCTTATTCACCAGCTCCGAATAATCCTTTTTCTCCACGCCGTGTACCTGGCGGTTGTATTCGTCCACCTTGGCCGAGTAGTTCATAGAGCAGAATTTCGGACCGCACATGGAGCAGAACGCCGCTTCTTTGTAGTAGTCGTCGGGCAAGGTCTCGTCGTGCATGTTGCGTGCGGTCTCGGGATCTAGCGATAGCGCGAACTGCTTGTCCCAATCAAAGGTGTAGCGCGCGTAGCTGATGGCGTCGTCGCGGTCACGCGCACCGGGGCGATGGCGCGCAACGTCGGCGGCGTGCGCGGCAATCTTGTAGGCGATGATGCCGTCTTTCACGTCCTTGTCATTAGGCAGGCCGAGGTGCTCTTTGGGTGTCACGTAGCAAAGCATCGACGCGCCGTGCCAGCCGATCATCGCCGCACCGATCGCCGACGTAATGTGGTCGTAGCCGGGCGCGATGTCGATAACTAGCGGGCCGAGCGTGTAGAAGGGCGCGCCGTGGCACATCTCCACTTCCTTCTCCACTTGTTCTTTGATCTTGTCCATCGGAATGTGGCCTGGGCCTTCGATCATCACCTGCACATCGCGCTCCCAGGCCTTGGTGGTTAACTCGCCGAGGGCCTTCAATTCGGCGAACTGCGCTTCGTCGCTGGCATCGGCGATACAGCCAGGACGCAAGCCATCACCCAGCGAATAGCTCACGTCGTGCTTGGCCATGATCTTCGTGATCTCGTCGAAGTGCTCGTAGAGAAAATTCTGTTTGTGGTGATGCGCCATCCACTGCGCGAGAATCGCGCCACCGCGGCTCACGATGCCGGTAATGCGCTTGGTGATGAGCGGCAGGTACTCGACCAGTACGCCGGCGTGAATGGTCATGTAATCGACGCCCTGCTCGGCCTGCTCTTCAATGACCTCGAGCATGATGTCGATGGTGAGGTCTTCGATGCGCTTCACACGCGAAACCGCTTCGTAGATCGGCACCGTGCCGATGGGCACAGGCGAGTGGCGCAGGATGGCCTCGCGAATCTCGTGAATGCCGCCGCCGGTGGAAAGGTCCATCACCGTGTCGGCGCCGTAGTGCACCGAGGTGTGCAGCTTCTTCAGCTCCTCGTCCACATTGCTGGTAATCGCTGAGTTGCCGATGTTGGCGTTGATCTTGCAGCGGGAGCCGACGCCAATACACATCGGTTCGAGCTCGGGGTGGTTCACATTGGCCGGGATAATCATTCGCCCGGCGGCTACCTCGTCGCGGACGAATTCAGTCGTGAGCTGCTCCCGCTCGGCCACGAACAGCATCTCTTCGGTGAGTAGGCCGGTACGCGCAAAATGCATCTGTGACAGGTTGCTGTCGGCGGTGCGGGCAGCTTCTTCTTTGCGCCGGACAATCCACTCCGCACGCGGTTTCAACACACCATTAACATTTCCGTTGCTGTCGTAATTTGCATTCATAAAGCCCCGGACCCCTCTTGTTCAATGCTTCATTATAGCGCTCGAAAATGAAGCAGCTGGCGTTGCGGAAAGGACGTGGGGGCGAATGAACTCGCCAAGCTGCGCGTCAGCTTGCGTGATCGCTAGTCGTTCTAAAAGCGAACTTTCCTCGTTTCGACTCTGGACGCTCGCTGGCCAAAAGAAGGAAACCAACGGATTTCTACCGAACCGTATGGGCTTCGAGGGCGAGAAAATTCTCCCTAACGTCCTCTCGCCACATTGTGAGACAAGTGAAAACACGGTGTGCGATGACGTTAATCACCGCACGATGCTACGCTACCGGAGATCTTCCCCAACTAAGCCCAAGCAAAACCGGCCACTTTCGCGGCCGGTTCAAGCCAGTTGCGAGTCGCTGATTGCTAGCTGCTCTTAGTCCCCGAACACCGGCTCGTTCACTTCCTTCGCCGGAGCGGCGGGCTTGATACCAGCCAGGGGAATGAAGCTTCCCTTGTCTTGCGGTTTCTCACCCAGCACATGCTCCTTATAGAGAGCCAGCATGCGAGCGTTCTCAGCGTCCTGTTTCAGCTTCGCCTCGCGTGCTTTGAACTTCTCCTGACGAGCGTTTTTGGCGATGCCGAGCTCGTCGAGTGTCTTATTGGCTTCGGCGTGCACGTGCTCGTCGATCAGGTTCAGCGTGTGCTCCGTGGTGGGCAGCGCAACCTTCTTGTTGCCGGCGAAGATTTCGTGACGGCCGTGTTCCTCGTACCACTTTGTCAGAGTGGCCGTCATGTGCATCTTCTCGACGATATTTCGCCACCCCACGCCCGTGTTGTAAGCGCAGAAGCTGATCTCGCCTTCCTGCGTGGCGTAGGGAATGATGCACTGCTCGGTGCGGCGGAAGTCGTAGTTGAACAGGTCCTGGAACCACATGCCGGCGACGAAGAGGAAGTTCCAGCGGTCTTTGCGGCGGCGCTCGATGTCGTCAGCCGTGCGGTCACCTGAGACCTTGCCGTAGTCCTTGCCGGTGGCGCCGAAGGTCTTGTCGAACTTCTTCAGAAGGTCCACAAACCTGAAGTGCTTCGGGGCCTTGAAGGGGTCGTAGTTCTTCAACAGCGCGAGCGTCATGCCGATGATCGACAGCCACTTGCCACGCGCAGCGTCATTCACCTTGGCGATGTCCTTAGCAATCGTATCGCCATGGAGGAACGCGGTGACAGGCACAGCTTCCTTGGTTTGCTTGTCGATCATGACGGCCATGCCGACGCCGCAATTCGGGTGGCAACCGCAGCTCAGTGCCCCCCAGTCCTTATCCGGGCCATGCACCAGGTCGGCCCAGTCGGAGAAGGTGCTCATGAACGAAATGGGGAACCAGTCGCGCGTGGGTTCGCCCATTCCCGTCTGGTTCTTTACGTCGTGCGCAAGGTGCGATAGTGTGTACCGCTGCGCATGACGGCGCTCGTCAGTAATCTCTTCGTCGCGTCCGGTGAACGAAACCGGCTGGAACGACAGGAACGAGATCCGCTTCGGATTGTCGAGCGCGAACTGAATGATGCGTCCAACCTGCTCGTTGTTGATGCCGTTAACGATGGTCACAACCGGCACGATTTCGACGCCCGCCTTGTGCAGGTTCTCGATGGCCTGCAGCTTCACGTCAAACAGATTGCCTACGAGGCGGTGCGAGTTGGCCGCGTTGCCAATGCCGTCGAACTGCAGGTAAGCGTAGCGCAGACCCGCTTCGGCCGCCTGCTTGGCAAACTCAAAGCTCTTGGCGAACTCAATGCCGTTGGTTGCAGCCTGCACCGAGTTGTATCCAACCTTGCGTGAATAGGCGACGGCGTCGAGGAAATAGGGCGACAGGGTAGGCTCACCGCCCGAGAACTGTACCGACATCTGGCGCCGTGGCTTGATGGTGATAGCGTTGTCCAACATGATCTTGATTTCTTCCCATGTGAGTTCGTGGACGAAGCCCACCTGGTTGGCATCCATGAAGCAGGGATCGCACATCATGTTACAGCGGTTAGTAAGGTCGATGGTGAGCACCGATCCGCGGCCATGCAGCACTGTGCTGCTGCCGTGGTGATGGAGTTTCTCGTCGTTATGGGCGCGGATGTCGCGGCCGGGGAAGACCTTTTCCAGGTGCTTGAAGAACGCGGTGTCGATGGCCATCACGTCTTCGAAGTGGCCATGCTCGGGGCAGTCCTTCACCATGAGGATCTTGCCGTCGCGCTCGATGATCTGGGCCTTGATCTCGCCGGCCTTCTCGTTCATCAGCACCTCAACCGGCAGTTTGCCGTCGATGATCTGCTGGCGAATTTCAGGCACGCACTTCGGACAAAGCGAATCCGTAGTACGCGGCCACCCAAGCGGCGGCTTCGACTTCTGGTAGGACTTCAGCAGTGGCTTGTCCGACCACTTCGGCGTAAATGAGGGATTGGGACTAATGCTATTGAGCTTGTCGAATACCACCCATGCGCCCTTGGCGGCAACGGTGACGGCCTTCTCAACATACTTAACAGGTTTGTGCATTTACGCCTCGCGTAAGGAATAGTCGGGCGGTCTCACTGCGGCTAAGACAGTGGGTACACCTTTCGACAGGTAAAGACTAAATGCCGAGGCAGGGTAGTCCAATGATGTTAGGTCAAACGGGGGGAAATGGCAGCTCAGCGGGCAAATGAGGCAGCGAACGGAAGCGGCGAAGCGGTCTATGTTATTGAAAAGGCTAGGCAGTTTGCGTCTCTTGAATCGCCTATCGTGATGCTACGCGCGTCGAAAGAAGTGGCTTCCCTCCCGGGAATGTTAGGGCAAAACGCATCGATTGTCATGCGGATCTGCGAAAGCTATGCCTAACTGGGTGATCGCCGGTCGCAACCGGGTGAGGAGAAGCAATATGAACGGAATGAATGGCAAAGTGGCTCTCATTACCGGAGCCAGCAGCGGTATCGGCTGGGCGACGAGCGAGGCGCTGGCGTCACGAGGAGCAAGCGTTGTGCTGGCCGCACGATGTCAGGAGGAGCTCACTGCTTTAGCACAAAAGATCCAAGCCTCTGGTGGCCGCGCCAGCTATGTGCGCGCCGATGTGAGTGTTTCCGCCGACGTGGAAAATATGATCGCCCAACCCTGACGACATTCGGACGACTCGACTATGCGGTCAACAATGCCGCCTACGAAGGCACCGTTGCAAGCATCGCTGAAACGTCGGAGGCAGAGTGGGACCGGGTCATGGACACGAACCTGAGGGGTGTCTTTCTGTGCTTGAAGCACGAGGCTCGGGCCATGTTGGCCGGAGCTCGAGGCGGCGTGATCGTAAACGTAGGATCAATCAACTCCTTTCTCGGGGTAGCTGGTTTTCCCGCCTACGTTGCTTCAAAGCACGCTCTCATCGGACTGACGAGCAGCGTTTCCGCGGAATTGGGACCTAAAGGAATCAGGGTGAACCTGGTTTGTCCGGGAATTATCGACACCCCGATGCACCAGCGCGGCCGCGCCTTGTTTGGTGACACCGTCTACGACTCAATCCTCTCCGAGCGCGTTCACCTGAGACGTGCGGGCCGACCCGAGGAGATTGCCAAGACGATCGTCTTTTTTTGCTCAGATGAAGCCAGTTACATTACCGGCACTACCCTGACTCCTGACGGCGGACTGACCCTGACTCTCTAAATCCGTGCACAAATATGCGGTGTGCCGTAGGTTTCCGGCCCTCCATACGTGCATCTTTTCGTCTTCCTGGGTCGCGGTTTCTACATCTACGCGCGGTGGTTTGCGGACACTCAAAGCGAGCAGGGCCACGTGAATCAGCCCACTTATAGTGCAGATGGCGAACATCTGCAGGCTGGGCTTGAACAGAATGAACTCCTCAACCGCACGCGACTGGTAGGGCGGAGATCAGTGCAAGCACAGTCCGTCCGCAGAAACTCCGACTGGCAGAAAAAGGAAGCGAATGCGAAAAGGGGAATGAACAGTATGCCGGTGACGTTCAGCGCTTCCATCAGGCGGGGCGTGGTGAGCTAAGTCAGGTGATGAATTTGATTGTTTCCGATTTGACAGGTTGAGCTAGGTGCTCTGCCACAGGCACAGCTCATTTCCATCGGGGTCTTTGAAAAGCGACAGCATGCCGCCGACTTCCTGTTTCGGTGGAGTCACTTTGACGCCGCATGATTCAAGGTAGCGAACTGCCGCATTGATGTCGCTCACGCCAAGGCTAAGCCGCGCATTGCCCGGCCCGGAGATCGAATCGCTTGCATGTGCTGGCACCAGCTCGAACAGCACTCCGTCAACATCGAATCGCGCAACGTAATCGCGCGACTTTAGCGGAAAACCAAGCACATCGCGGTAGAAAGCAATGGCTTTGTCCAGGTCCTGCGCGTGGTAATAGACGGCGTCAAAGGCGAACTTGAATGGGGATTCGGGCATGGGGGGCACCTCCGGTTAGGCGTAAATGTATCGCGGTTGCCAGCCGATGGGAAGGACGGGTGTCACAAATCCCAAGTGCGTGG
>Ga0066903_100007122_pt1 | contig 10082 bp, 10 predicted proteins | sample PanSoiMetaGPlot1_FD_67491 | JGI IMG/M metagenome (GOLD analysis project Ga0066903, IMG submission 67491) | Tropical forest soil microbial communities from Panama analyzed to predict greenhouse gas emissions - Panama Soil - Plot 1 (version 2) | ecosystem: Environmental > Terrestrial > Soil >... | reverse complement strand
ACCGGCCCCGGCCGGCGGTGGCGCTGGCGGCGCTGGCGCTGCCGGCCCTGGCGATCGGCGCCCTGTTCGGCCCGCTCGTCGGCCAGCGCCCGGCCCCCGCGGCGCCCGCGCTGGGCCGGCTCCTGGCGTGCACCTCGGCGCTGCCCGCCGCGGCGCCGGTCGCGGTGGACGACGACGCCGCCCCGCCGCTGGCCGCCCGGCCGCTGGAGCGTCCGCTGACGTACGGCGGGCCGTCCGACTGGGTCGTGGTGGACCGTGCCAGCCCGCTGCCGTCGTACGTCAACGCCGCCGCGCGGGCCCAGCACCTCGCGGCGCTGCCCACGGAGGGCCGCCGGCTCGCGTGCGACGACGGCCGCTTCCAGCTGTGGGGGCCGGCCGGCAGTGGCTGAGCAGCGGCTTTGCCGTACGGCGGCCACGTCATTTGCTGCCAGAGAGGTGGCTCCGGTACGGCAGTGCGGACACGAGGCGTCCCGATGACGCGCCACGACTCGATGTCGACGCACCGGCTCGCCGCCGTGGTCCCCACCTGGAACGAGGCGGCCGCCATCGGCGACGTCGTGCGCGGCCTGCGGGCCGCCGGCGTCTGCTGCGTGCTCGTCGTCGACGCCGGATCGGTCGACGGCACCCAGGAGGCCGCCCGGGCGGCGGGCGGAACCGTCGTCCACGAGCCGCGCCGCGGCTACGGCCGCGCCTGCCTGACCGGCGCCCAGGCGGCGGCCGGGCACGAGCTCGTCGCGTTCCTGGACGGCGACGGCTCCTGCCACCCCGGCGACCTGGCCCGGCTCGAGGACGCCGCCGCCAGGGCCGACGTGGTGCTCGGCCGCCGCCGGCGCACGGAGACGGACGCGCTGCCCTGGCACGCCCGCCTCGGCAACGACCTGGTCGCCGCCGTCCTGCGCGTGCGCGGCGGGCGGCCGGTGCACGACCTGCCGCCCTTCAAGCTGGTCCGGGGCGACGCCCTCGCCGGGCTCGGCCTGGACGACCCGGGCTACGGGTGGACCGTCCAGCTCGTTGGCCGGGCGCTCACGCATCCGGCGCTCCGCGTGGTCGAGGCGCCGACCACGTTCCGGCGGCGGGCCGGCGGCGAGAGCAAGGTGTCCGGACGGCTCGGCCCGTCGGTGCGGGCCGGCCGCGCGATGCTGCTGCAGGCACGCGCTGCCACCCGGCGCCGCGGGCTCATGGTCCTGATGGCCAAGGCGCCCCGGTCGGGCCACAGCAAGACGCGGCTGGAGGCGGATATCGGCTCGGACCTCACCGAGGGCTTCTGGACGGCGTGCCTGCGCGACGCCGGGGTCCGGCTGCGGCGCGCGGCAGTCGCCGCCGGTCTCGACGCGGCCGCGATGACCCCGTCGCCGGCCGACGCGGCCGAGGTCCGCCGGCTGACCGGCCTGCCCGCGCTCGTGCAGCGGCGCCCCGGTCTGGGCCAGGCGCTCCTCGACGTCTCCGACCTGCCAGCGCCGTTCACCATCGCGGTCAGCGCGGACGCACCGACGCTGCCCGAGGCGTACCTGCGGCGGGCAGCGCGCGTCCTCGAGCAGGGCCAGGCGGTCCTGGGACCGGGACCGGACGGCGGCTACTACCTGGTCGGCCAGCGGCGGGGTCTCTCCCGCCGGCGCCGCGAACGCGCCTACCTGGAGGCGCCGATGGGGACGACGGCCGTCCTGGCCCACACCCGTGCCGCGCTGGGAGACCCGGTGCTGCTGCCGCCGTGGCCCGACGTGGACTCGGCGGAGGAGCTGCGCGGTCTGGCGGAGCAGCTTCGGGGCGAGCCGAACTTGGCGCCGGCCGTCGCGGCCTGGCTGAGCGATCATGGGTCGGGTTTGGAGGAGGCGGGTTAGGTTGGCGAGGGTCGAGCTGGTGACCGCCGAGCGCGCACCGCTGCTGGCGCGGCCGTTCTACGCGGGCGGCGACCCCGGCCCCATCGGAGCGGCGCTGGCCAACGTGCCCGAGCTGATGGAGGTGGCCATGCCGTTCCTGGGCGTGGTCTACGGGCCCACCAGCGTGCCGGCGCGGCTCAAGGAGATCGTGATCCTGGCGGTATCGTCCGCCAACGGCTGCCGGTACTGCACCCTGTCGCACACCGCTGTCGCGAGGCGCATGGGCTTCGCGCCGGACGAGCTGGACGCGCTGCTCGGCCAGGCACCGCCGCCCGACCGCTGGGACGCGGTCGAGCGCGCGCTGCTCGCCTTCTCGGAGGCGCTGAGCCACCGGCCGGCGGAGGCGGTCGACCTGCTCCGCCCCCACTTCGGGGAGCCGGAGATCGTGGAGCTGGTGACGCTCGGCTCGGCGACGGTGATGCTCAACCGCTTCGCGACCGCCCTGGAGCTGCCCGCGTGACCGCGGTTGCGGAGGCGGTCTCGGGCGGCCTGATCGGCGGCCGGCTCTGGCTCTACGCGAACTACCACTGCAACCTGACGTGCGCGTACTGCCTGACCGAGTCGGCGCCGGCCGTGGCCAGGCGGCAGATCCCTGTCGGCGGCCTGCCCGGGATCGCGGCCGAGGCGCGGGAGGCGGGCTTCACGGCGCTCGGCGTCACCGGCGGTGAGCCCTTCCTGGTCGCCGGCATGGCGGGCGCGCTGGCCGCGATGGCTGCGGAGCTCCCGACGGTGGTCCTCAGCAATGGGACCCTGTTCACCCCGCGCCTGCTGAACGAGCTGACGGTGCTGGCCGGGCGCGACGTCGCCGTGCAGATCTCGCTCGACAGCGCGGACCCCGAGGCCAACGACGAGATGCGCGGGCCGCGCAACTTCGCACGGGTCGTCGACGCGATCCCGCGCCTGCGCGCCCGGGGCATCCGCGTCCGGGTGGCCACGACGGGCGACGGCGTCGAGCCCGACGCGCTGGCCCGCCTCTGCGAGCTGCACCGCTCGCTGGGCGTGAGCGACGAGGACCACGTGGTCCGTCCGATCGTGCGCCGGGGGCGGGCCATCGACCACGGCCTCGGCGTCGACGCGGGACTGGCCGATCTGCCTGCCGAGCTGACGATCACGGCGGACGGCGCCTTCTGGAGCCCGTTCGGGCCGACCGTCCACGGCGGCCGCCTCGACACCGACCTGCTGCTGACCAGGACGACGCGTCCGCTCTCGATCCCGGCGGCGGCGATGCTGCGGATCGCGGGGGCAGCGACGTCGCGGCCCGCCTCAGGCCCCCCGCGCATCCGTTGAGCGTGAACCGCGCCCGCCCGTGGGGCGGCCAGCCGGTAGTCAGACTGAGAGGCGTCTGCCACCGGTACGGCACGGTGACCGTGCTGGACGGCCTGGACCTGGACCTGCCCGCGCACGGCTACCTCGCACTGATGGGCGCCTCCGGCGCCGGCAAGAGCACCGCCCTGGCGCTCATCGGTGGGCTCGAGCGCGCCCAGCGCGGGGAGGTCGTCGTCGGTGGCCAGGACCTGGACCGCCTGGCCGGTGACGCGCTCGCGGCGTACCGGCGGAGGACGATCGGTTTCGTCTTCCAGCACTTCGGTCTCCTCGAGACACTGACGGCGCAGGAGAACGTCGAGCTGGCCATGGCGCTGGACGGCGTGGGCCGGGAGGAGCGCCGGTCGCGCGCCCGCGAACTGCTCGACGCGGTACGGCTGGGCGCCCGCAGCAGCCACCGGCCGTCCGCCCTGAGCGGCGGGGAGCGCCAGCGCGTGGCGATCGCCCGGGCGCTGGCGAACCGGCCGCGCCTGATCCTGGCCGACGAGCCGACCGGCAACCTCGATGCGGCCGCCGCCGGCCACGTGCTCGACATGCTCGACGAGCTGCGGTCGGAGCACGGCTGCAGTCTGCTGGTGGTCACGCACAACCCGGTGGTGGCACGGCGCGCCGACGAGTCGTGCGAGCTGGTGGACGGGAAGCTGAGGGTGCCATGAGGTGGTCCGACGCGGTCACGCTGGCGCTCCGCGGCGCCCTGCGCCGGCCGGTGCGCACCGCGCTCACGACGCTGGGCGTGACGCTCGGCAGCGGCCTGCTGGTGGCGCTTGCCGTCGTCACGACGGCGGCCGACACGAAGGTCCTGGACCGCCTGGGCCAGGGCAACCCGCTGACGACGGTCAGGGTCGCGCCGGCGCAGCCCCGCCCGGGCCAGCTCGACAGTGACGCGCTCCAGCCCGGAGCCCCGCACGACCTCACGGACGCCGCCCTCGCCTCGATCCGCCGCGCCCCCCACGTGACGCGCGTCGTCCCGATCCAGACCAGCCGCGTGGCCGAGCTGTCCGACGAGGGCGGCTTGTCCCAGGACTGGATCATCGGGACGGACATGACGCAGGTGAGCACCCTGCCGATCACGCTCCTGGCCGGGCGCTGGCCGGCGGCGAACTCGCTGACCGAGGTGGCCGCGACGACCGACTACCTCTTCAAGCTGCACATCGACGGCGACAAACCTCGCCAGGCGCTCGGTCATCAGGTCACCCTGACCAGTCCCCGGATCGCCGCGGGCGACACGGGCCCGGGCCAGGGCCGGTCCTATCGGGCGGTGATCGTGGGCGTGGTCGGCCAGGACCTCACGGACGGCGACTTCATCGTCCCGGTCCCGCAGGTGGTCCAGAGCCGGCAGTGGGAGCAGGGCGGAGCCGGCAGCACCCAGTTCCCGGTCAACGGCTCGCCGTACGCCGGGGCGGTGGTCGTCGCCTCCAGCCTGAGCGACGTCCACACCGTGCGCGCGGAGCTGTACGGGATGGGCTACGCGACGAGCGCGCCCGAGCACCTCGTTGCTTCAGTACAGGAGTACCTGGGCGTCGTCAACGTCGTGCTCGGGTCGATCGGGAGCGTGGCGCTGGGCGTCGCGCTGCTCAGCATCGCGAACGCGCTGCTGGCGGCCATCCACGAGCGGCGCCGCGACATCGGCGTGCTGAAGGCGATCGGCGGGCGCGACCGCGACGTGCTGCGGTGGTTCCTGGTCGAGGCGCTTGCGATCGGCCTTGCCGGGGGCGCCGCGGGCGCGGTCGCCGGCGTGGTCATCGCGGAGCTGGTCGGCGTGGCCGTGAACCAGTACCTGGTCGCACACGACCTGGGGAGCCTGGACCTGGTCGGGGTGCCGGTGGTCATCCCGCTGCTGGGCTGGCTGGGCACGGGCCTCCTGGCGGTCATCGCCGGCGGGCTGCCGTCGCTGCAGGCCGCGCACCTGCCGGCGCGCGAGGCGGTCGTCGAGGCGTGAGGAAGCGCGTCGCGCTCGGCCTCGCGCTGCTGCTGGTGGCGGCGTGCTCGTCGGGGACTCCGGCGGCGGTGCCCCGGCGGCTGGTGAGCGCGCCGTCGCCCACGGCCGCGCCGCTCGTCTACGCGGCAGTCGGCGCAAGCGAGACGGCCGGGATCGGCGCCCAGGACCCGCGCAGCCAGGCCTGGCCGATGGTCTTCTACGACACCGCGCTGCCGCCGTCCGCGGTGATGTACAGCTTCGGCGTCCCGTTCGAGACCACCGAGGCGGCCCTGAACGGCGAGGTGCCGGCGGCCCTCGCCGTGGATCCGGCGCTGGTCACGGTCTGGCTCAACGTGGACGACCTGGCGGCGGGCGTGAGCGCCGCCGACTACGAGGCGCGGCTCGGTCAGCTCGTGCACGCCCTCCGCCGCGGCGGGGCGACCCGGGTGCTGGTGGCCAACACGCCCTACCTGGACCACCTGCCGCTGTACCTGAAGTGCCGGTCGGGCGGCGCCGGGTGTCCGTTCGCGGGCCCCGTCCCGGCGCCCGATCAGCTGAACGCGATGGTCGACGCGTACAACGCGGCGATCGCCCGCGTCGTGCAGCGGGAGGGCGCGGTGCTGGTCGACCTCCACGCCGCCGGCGAGGTGCCGGACGAGCATCCGGACTGGGTCTCGCCGGATGGCTTCCATCCCGACGCGGCCGGCTACGTACAGATCGCCGCCCGGTTCGCGGCGGCGCTCAGCGCGAGCGGCTAGGCGTACACGACCGTCTCGTATGCGGGCGTCGGGCGCTCCTCGTCGAACAGCTTGCGCTCGTGCATCCAGCGCTGCGACCGCTCGTACATCTCGCGGGTGTACGGCAGGAACACGATGCGCTCGCCCATGCCGAAGCCGCGGACGTCGACCTGGTCGCGCAGGTGGGCCGGAATCTCCTCCAGGTGATGGTGCTTGTACCGCTCCGGCTCCAGGTCCAGGTCCGCCTGCGCGCGCGCCAGCGCGCGGAAGTACCTCGCGACGTCCTCCGGGTCGGCGCCGTTGTCGAACAGGAATCCGATCATGAACGTCGTGTCGGCGATCCGGCGGAACCCCTGCTGCTCGAGGAGGGAGAGCGGCACGGCCCACACGTTCGCCGCCGGCACCGTGCGCTGCAGCAGCGCCTCGACGCGGTCCCACGGCATCCCGACGAACCGCAGCTTGATGTCCTCGGGGGCGAGGAACGACTCCAGCGCCTGCAGCGCCGAGAAGTGGCTGCCTGAGTGATACCCGACCGCAACCTCGACCCCGGCCAGGTCGGCCGGCTTTCGCACGGGCGACTCCGGCGGGACCACGATCGCGCCAGGCGTGACCGAATAGGCGTGACCCCACATGCGGCCGAACTGGGCGCTCGCCGCCTCGTTGATCGCCCAGTGGCACGCCGAGCTGATGTCGCACGCGCGGCCCGCCTCGTACGTCTCGAACATCCCGGTCGTCACGTCGACCGTGCCGGGCACCGCCGCGGTTCCGTCGGCGTGGACCGGCTTGAGCTGGTCGACGATCGCGCCCATCACCTCACGCGACACGAAGTCGCTGAACTCGTAGTCGAGTCCCTCGTCGCTGAAGTATCCCTTCTCGTGCGCGACGAGCTCCTGCAGCCGCCCGTGCTTCTGGATGCGGAAGGTTCCCATGCCGGCGACGATACCGCCGATCAGGCCACGATGGGCGCCGGCGCGCGGACCTCCCCGATCACGGGTCGTACCGGTCGTGGTGCCGCACCCAGGCCTGGGTGAACTCCAGCCCGTCCTCGTCCCGGCCCCTGGGGACCAGGTCGAGGAAGTGGTAGGCGCCGTTCAGCATGTCGATCCCGCGCCCGTGGCACGAGTACGTGTGGAAGAGATCGCCAGCCGCGTTGCGGAAGAAGACGCTGGCGCCCTCCCGATCGGGTAGGCCCGGGTCCGTGCGCCGGTAGTTGAAGTACGCCGTCGCGCTCTGCATCTCCTCGGGCCGGAACGACGCGTGGTAGTCGTAGTTGAAGTCGGTCCGCTCGGCGGAGACCCACTTGAACTCCCAGCCCATGCGCGCCCGGAATGCCTCGATCTTCGCCAGCGGAGCGCGCGAGATCGCCACGAACGTCACGTCGCGGTGGTTCAGGTGGACCGGTATGCCGTCGAAGTTGTCCGCCCAGAACGAGCAGTGCGGGCAGCCCTCGTCCCACTCCGGCGGATACATGAAGTGGTACACGACGAGCTGGCTGCGGCCCTCGAACAGGTCCGCGAGCGTCTCCTCGCCGTCCGGCCCGTCGAACACATAGGACTTCTCGACGCGCTCCCACGGGAGCTGCCTGCGCTGGCGGCTGAGCTCGTCACGCAGCCGCGTGAACTCCTTCTCCCGGGCGAGGAACGCGATGCGCGCCTCGAGCCACTCCTCGTGCGAGACCACCCGGTGGCCATCGATCTGCTCGGTCATGACGGCTCGAACGTACGGCCACGGCTCCAGCGGGGTCATCGTGGGCCGCGCCGAATCTCGCGACCGCCAGTTGTCCAGCTGGACAATCGCGGTGCTACGGTGCCCTCGTGGACCACCGTGCGCGCATCCTGGAGCACCTCGCGACCCACGTCGAGGCGCTGGCGGCGGAGACGACGGCGGCGGTCCTGGAGGAGATCGGCGGCTTCGGGCCGGTGCGGGACGAGCGGCTGGCCGAGGAGGTGCTCGTGCTGGCCCGCCAGGGCATCGGACTGCTCGTCGAGGTGCTCCGCCGGCCGGAGCCGCCAACGCCCGAGGAGCTGTCGTTCGTCCGCGAGCGAGCGGTCAGGCGGGCCCGCCAGCTCGTGCCGCTTTCGGCGCTGCTGCACGCGTACCTGATCGCCAACCGGACGGTCGGGCGGTGCATCGCCGAGCAGGCCGGCGGCAGCGTGGCCGCCGCGCGGGCAGGGCTGGAGATCACCGCGATGACCTTCGAGCACACCCTCCTCACGACCACCCTGATGGCCGACGCGTACCTGGAGACCGTCCAGGGCGACCTGGCCGACCTCGAACGGCAGCGCGGCGAGGTCCTCGACGCGCTGCTCGGCGGCGGCGGCGACGCGGCCGCGGACGTGTCACGCCGCGCGGCCGGCCTCGGCCTCGAGCCGAACCGAGCCCACATCGCGGTCGTGGCGACGTCCACCAGGCCGTCGGTGGACGGGGCGACCGCTCCGTGGCGCCGGGTGGCGGAGGCCATCAGCCGGGCGGCGGCGCTGCCCGACCGGCAGCCGTTCGTGGTGGTGCGCGGCGGGGAGGTCGCCGCCGTCCTGCGGCAGGCCCGCGCCGACGCCGTCGTCGCGATCCTGGAGCGGGCGGCCGCGGCCCTTCGCGAGGCCCGTGGCGAGGGGCTGACCGCGGGGATCGGGCCGGCATTCACCGATCTGGCCGAGCTGCGGACCAGCTACGAGGAGGCCCGCAGGGCGCTGCGGCACGCCAGCCGGGCGCGGCCCTTCGTCGTCGGGCCGGACGAGGTGCGGCTGTTCGACGAGCTGGCCGTCTCGGCCGGCCGCACGGTGTCGCGGCTCATCCCGGAGCAGACGCGCGCCGCCCTGCAGGACCCGGTCCTGCGGGCGTCACTGGAGGCCTTCTCGGCCGCCAACCTCAACGTCGCCGAGGCGGCGAACGCGCTGTTCATCCACCCGAACACCCTGCGCTACCGGCTGCGGCGGATCGCGGACCGCACGGGCCGCGATCCCCACGTCCTGGCCGACCTCCTCGAGCTGACCGCGGCCGCGCGCGTCCTGGCAGCCCAGGGCCGCGCGCCCGTCTGACCTCCTACGTCTCGAGCGGCATCAGCTCGGTGACGAACCGATCGAGGAACTCCTCGAACGGCTGCGCGCCCGCGGGGCGGACGACGAACTTGGTCAGCCCAGCCTCGACATACCCCTCGAGCAGCCGGTGCAGCGCCGGCCACGTGCCCGCCACCAGTTCCGCGGGATCGACGTCGGGTCGGCGCGCGCGCGACGCCGCCGCGATCTCGGCCGGGATGCCGTCCACGGCCACCGACAGGCTGACACCGTAGTGGTCCGGCTCGATCTCGCGGCCCGCCTCGGCTGCCGCAGCCTGGATCGTCTCCCGGGCGACGCGCGCCTCCGCCGGCGTGAGGAAGCTGCCGAGCCACCCGTCGGCCAGGCGGCCGACCCGGCTCAGCGCGGCCGGGGCGCGGCCGCCCAGCCAGATGTCCAGCGGCGGGTCAGGACGCGGACGGACCGTGGCGGACACGACGGTGTAGAACTCACCCACGAAGTCGACGGACGGCTCCTCCAGCGTTGCCCGGAGCAGCCGCAGGGACTCGTCGAACACGGCGCCGCGCCGACCGGGCGTCACCGGGAACAGCACGCGCTCCTCCAGTCGGGCCGGCTCCAGGCCGAACACGGGGAGCACGCGCTTCGGCGCCAGCGCCGCGATGGACGCGAGCTGCTTGGCAACCAGCACGGGGTGGCGGCCGGGCAGGATCGCCACGCCGGTGCCGACCTTGAGCCGCGTGGTCCGAGCCAGCGCGTACGCCATGCCGACGAACGGCTCGACCTGAGCCGAGTACACCAGCTCCGACAGCCACAGCGAGTCCACCCCGGCGGTCTCGAGGCGCTCCACGACGCCGGGCAGGTCCGCGGCGCCGGTGGTACGTCCGAGACCGACGCCAATTCGAATCTTCACCCCCTCCATGTGACCACAGGTATCCTCGCGCTGTGACCGGCCGGCCTGGGACCGGATCGCGGACCGCTGGCATGGTCGGGCGTGAGCACGAGCGTAGGGTCATCGCCGAGGCGTTCCGCGCCGCACGATCGGGCAGGCCGTCGGCGGTGCTGATCACGGGTGAGCCGGGGGCCGGCAAGACCCGCCTCCTGGAGGACGCCGCCGGCGGTCTGGCGACCGCGGGGGCGATGGTGCTCACCGGCTACGCCCTGGACCTGGGCGAGGGCGCCCCGCTCTTCCTGCCGCTCGCGCGGGCGCTGGCGGGTG
>Ga0066903_100007121_pt1 | contig 10082 bp, 6 predicted proteins | sample PanSoiMetaGPlot1_FD_67491 | JGI IMG/M metagenome (GOLD analysis project Ga0066903, IMG submission 67491) | Tropical forest soil microbial communities from Panama analyzed to predict greenhouse gas emissions - Panama Soil - Plot 1 (version 2) | ecosystem: Environmental > Terrestrial > Soil >... | reverse complement strand
ACTGCGGCGCGGCCGGGGCCGGCCAGGCCGCCAAAATCTGCAACAATATGATGCTCGGCATCAGCATGATCGGCGTGTGCGAGGCCTTCGTGCTGGCCGAGAAGCTCGGCCTCTCCCACCAAGCGCTGTTTGACGTGGCCTCCACCTCCTCCGGGCAATGCTGGGCGCTCACCAGCTATTGCCCCGTGCCAGGCCCGGTGCCCAACGCCCCCTCCAACAACGCCTACGCGGCGGGCTTTGCCTCGGCGCTCATGCTGAAGGACCTGAAACTCGCACAGGAGGCTGCCGCAGCCGCCGGAGCCATAACGCCGCTCGGAGCCGCCGCAGCCCAGCTCTTTGGCCTGCACAACGCCTGGGGCGAGGGCCGCACGGACTTCTCCGGCATCATCCATCTCATCCGCGGCAAGCAGGCGTAAGCGGCGGCGCCAACGCGCCCCAGCCTCGGGCGACCACGGCCCGGGCGTCGAGGATCCCTCGGGGATGGCGACCTTGCGCGGCGGGTCGGGGCGGCTGCGCGCGGGTCAGCGCTTGCGGGCCTTCGGCGGCGGCGTGCGCGGATAACCCGGTATGCGCGCCAGAACATCCCGCAGCGGGTCGTCGACCCAGGCCTTGGTCACGAATTCGCCGTGTAGCACCTCCTCGGCCGTCGCCAGGAACACCACCCGGCCCGGGCCCAGTCGCTGCGGCAGCGTGCTCTGGAAATCGATGCGACGCTCGGCCAGCAACGTCTGCAGCGCGACATTCTCATCGCGGGAGGAGCGCGAATAGGCGCTGAAGAAGATTGCCGAATGGTGCCCCTCGATCCAGGCCGCGAACTTGTCGAGCTCAGCATAAAGCGCATCGAGGAGGATGATGCCGCGCAGCCGGTCGCCGATGCCGCCATGGTGCGCCGCCCAGGCCGCCGGCGCGTAGCCGCCGCTGTAGGCGACGATGATCACCGGCAGGTTTTCGATGGCGGCGCGGGCGCGCGAATGGCCATGGAGCCGCGCCAGCCGGACGCCGGCCTCCTCGACAAAACCGCGGAACTGGCCGGCCTCGTAGAAGCGCCCGGCGCTGGAATCGAGCGCATTGACCGCGAACTGAGGGGCGACCAGCACGGCGTTGAGGCCCGACGCCGACACCTGCCTCGGCACCTGCTGATGGCGATGCACCACGCCCGCCAGGTTCGCCATATTGCCGTGCAGGTACACGATCATCACCGCCGGCAGCGCCGGGTTGAAGCCGCGCGGGATATGCAAGAGCACGCGGCGGTCGCTGTACGTGGCGTCCTCCCAATAAACGCCCCCACGCGGCGAGGTGTGCCCGCGCCGTCCGTCCTGTTCCACGTCGTAGAACGGTTTGTCTTGTCCGGGCGGTTGGCCCGCATACGGAAACGGCGAACTGTCGAAGGCGACGAGCTCGAACTTTGCCGACTTGGCCTGCGCCGCACGCGCCGGGACCAGCATGGTCGAACTCACGAGCATGGCGCTGAGCACTCCAGCAAGCAGGCGCTGCGCGGCGGTGGGCCTCACGCTGCCGCCTTGGCCGGTGCCAGCGGCAACAGCACCGCGAAGAAGGCGACAATCGCCAATAGGTAAGCGCAGCCGCTTGCCATCAGCACTGCCCCGAGCCCGAACGATGTGGCAATCACGGGCACAAGCGCCGCCCCCACGACCGAGAAGCATCCGTTGATGCCCCACGCCCACAGGAACATATGGTCTTTGCCAAGACGCGCCAGCGACGTCATGGCGATCGGCATGGGAAAGCCCATCAGGAACGCCGGCGGGAAGATGAGCGCGAACGACAACAGCAGCCTGAGCGCGTAGGGGAAGGTGCCGATCCAGTCGAGCACGCTGTCGAGCGCCAGCCCATAGCCGATCAACAGGGCGCCGATGGCCGCGAAAATGCGCGGCATGATGCTCTTCGCGCGCGCGAAGTAGCGTTCCGATACGAGGCTGCCGGCACCGGAGCACACCAGCATGCCGGTGATGAGCACCGACGCCGACACCGTGGCGTTGCTCAGCGCCTCGGTGAATTTCGCGATCAGTCCTACCTCGACCATGATGTAGCCGGCGCCGAGGCAAGCAAAATAGATGATGGTGCGGAACTTGCCCGGATTGCGGCTGAAGATCGTGCGCCAACCGAATGCGAGGGGCAGCAGCACCAGCGACAGCGCGGCGATCGCGGCAATCCCGAGCGTTGCCCACACCAATAGGAAGCCCCACTCGTCCTGCAACAGCTCCAACCGGTCCGTGACACGCGGCAAATCGGCGGGCTTGATATAGGCCGCGAAATAAGGCCGGTCGTTGGTGAGCAAACGCGTGTCGAACACGTAGCTGCGTGCCATCTCGTCCCAGCCGCCGTGCAGCAGATGGTGCCACGCCATCTGCCCCATGGTGGTGGCCGGCAGCGTGCCGGCCTCGGGCGGCGGCCCCGCGCCGGGATGGGGGGGGTCGCTGGCAGCGCCGGGCTCGCCTATCGCTGCGTCAGGGAATATCGAGTTCCTGTAATCCGCAAGGACGGTTGCGGCGTCCTTGGCATCGAAGGCGAAGCCCGGATAGTAGATCTCATCAAACGACATGGCGCGCGTGTGCGCGCGCAGCTTGGCCGTCTCATCGGGCGTGAAGCCGCCGCGCTTGTAGAGCACGGTGGCCGTGGATAGATAGCTCGAAACCACGAAGAAGCAGTTGGCGACATTGCCTCCGTCCGCCTGGCGCGCCGCCGCGGCCATGGTGGCGTAGAGCTTGAGCACCGACTTGGGCGGTTCTTCCTTGTTCCATAGCGTGAGCGAAAGCACGCCGCCGTCCTTGAGCGCGCGCATATAGCTCACCATGGCCTCGCGCGCATAGGCAAACTTCTCGACGATGGCGAAGCCGCCCGGGCTCGACAGGCCCGCCGAGTCGGCAAGGCTCAGATCGATGACGTCGAAGCGCTCGTTGGTGTGTGCGAGGTAGAGGCGCCCCTCGTAGTCAATCACCTTGAGGTTCGGGCTATGCAGCACATCGCCCGTGAACGCGCGCAGCCCCTTGTCGTTGCGGAACGCGGCGAGGACCGCGGGATTTGCCTCCGCGACCGTCACGCTCCTGGAACCGCTCTTGAGGGCAACCGCCGTCGAGAGGCCACCGCCGAACTGCACCACAAACGTGTCGGGCGCGTGCTTGATCAGGTAGGGGTAGATCATCGGCAGGTAGCGGAAATAACCGGTCTCAGCCGCCGGCAGGTCGCGAATGATGCCGCTCGGGCCTTCACCATCGATGTAGAGGCCGAGATAGGCGTTGGCGGGCATGGCCGGCAGATTGAACGCCGCGTTGTCGGATAGCCCAGGCGCAAAGTGCAGGTAAGAGCTGGAGTAGACCTCCAGGTATCCGAAGGGCGAGGCGCGCTCATAGACGCGCGCGCTGTCGGGGAACTTGCGTGCGTAGGCAACGCCCTTGTAGTCGGAAACGGCAAGGGTGGGGAGGCCGAAGGATGGCGCCGCCAGGTGCGTGACCCCGCACGCGAGCGCCACCGCCGACACCCACGCGATCGACCGCCGCGTGCCCACCGCCATGAACCACAACACGCTGCCGGCGCACCAAAGCGCGAGCGGCACCACGAGCAGGTGCTCCGGCGTGAGCAGGTACATTGCCCCCAGCACCAAGAGCCCGCCAAGGCCCGAGCCCGTCAGGTCGGCGAAATAGGCGCGGCCGAAAAGCCGCTGTGCCTTGAGGAAGACCGTACCCAGATAGAATGCGCCGGCTAGAAAGGGGAGCATGTAGAGCAAGAAGTTGGCGAACAGCCGCCATTTCTGCGCCGGATCGGCGATGAGGAAGATGGCATTGAAGGGGATCTGCTGCGCCATGAGATTGGCCGCCACCGCCAGTGGACCAAACAGCATGAGCGCGGCCGTCGCCACCCCCCGCCAATGCCGCTCGAACCAATCCTTGCGCACGCACATGATGGCGCTGGTGAGGCCAAAGCCCAGCATGGCGAGGCTCACCACCAGCGACCCGAAATGCGCCCAGCTGCCGACCGAGAACAGCCGCATAATGGCGATCTGCAGCGCAATCACCGCACCGGCGACCAAGCCGACCGCGAGAAAAAGATCCGGCCTCGCCCGCAGCTCGGTGTCGACCCCCGCAGGGGCGCGCGATGCCATGGGCCTGAAGCTGAAGGTGCGGACGCGGCGCGCGGTCCCCTCGTAACCGGCGCGGGCGACGAGCCCGGCACGCGCCAGCCACGCTGCAGCGCCAGTGCGAATGCGCGCGGCCGACCCTAGCAACGGTCCTTTGTCGTGACGCTGCCTCACCGCTTCTCGTGTGTCCCCTTGATGGTACCGCCGGCAAGTCCGGTGAACGGCACCAAGGCAACGATCCTACCGCCGTAAATATCCGGGCGTGCGACCTTGATGGTCCCGTCCGCCTCCCGCCCGTTGAGGATCGTGAGCGGCCCCTGGTTGCGCTGGCGGGTGAATGGCTCGCGCGGCGTCATGCGAAAGGCGCGCTTGCTGCGGTCGTCGGGCACATTTGACAACGAGTGGTCTGGTTGCGTTGTAGCGCTGCGCCAGGACATACGCAGCCTCGCCTCGGTTCGCCACCATCCATTTCACGAACGCCTCGCTCCGGTCCTTGCGGCGGGGCCGCCTCCCCACTGTAGGGCTTGGCAACAGCGAGGCGAACCGAGCCCGTGCGGCCTCGCCCAAGGTCGCGGCAGCACAGGCCCATGGCGGGCGTCGCAAGCTCGCCAACCCCGTTTGCTGGCAGGACGTCTCAGGGGCGAGCCCCGGCTCTGGGTCCCCTCTGGCCCCGACTCTGGCCCCGACTCTGGCCCCGGCTCTGGCCCCGGCTCTGCCCCAACTCTCTGGCTCTGGAGGGCAATCTAGTCGATCGGCGATGGCAGCACTGTGGCTTGCAAACCACGTGCACCCCAAAGCATGGCATGCGCCTGGCGGCTGAGCCGCAGATTGCACTGCGCGGCAGCCCTCAGTTAAGCTCGCGCCAGGCACGCAAGGGCATCGGAGCGTGGACCGGAGGGCGCGAACCCACACATGAGCGCAGCAGTGGCAAGAACCTACCGCGTCGCGGCCTACAACCCCGCGCACGCGTCGGAGAACAAGATCCACGATGACAGCGTGGCCCGCACGCTGGGGTTCCAAGGCGGCCTCGTGCCGGGCGTCGAGGTCTACGCCTACGCCTGCCATCCCGTCGTTGAGCACTTCGGGCGCGCCTGGCTGGAGCGCGGTGGCATCGAGATGCGCTTCCTGAAGCCCGTCTACGACGGCCGCATCGCCGCAGTCAGCGCGCGCGCGGCGGCCGCAGGGCTCGACCTCGAGGTGAAGAGCGAGGGTGCGCTCTGTGCCGCGGGTCGGGCCTGGCTCGCCGATGGTGCCGCCGGCGCAAGGCCACCCCCGATCGAAGCCTTCAAGCTCAGCCCGTCGCCCATGATCAGGCCCGTGGCCTCGCCAACGAGCCTCGCCGAAGGCACGGCCCTCTCGCTCCCGCCCCAGCGCCTGACGCCCGAAGCGGCTGCGGCCTATCTGCAGGACGTGCGCGAAACCGATGCGCTCTATGCCCGCGACGGGCTGGCCCATCCCGGGGCGGTGCTGAGGCTGTGCAATCTCGCGCTCAGGGAGAATGTGGCGCTGCCGCCTTGGATCCACGTCGGCAGCAGGGTCGCCAACTTCGCCGCGGCCCGCATCGGCGATGAAGTGTCGGTGCGCGCGCGCGTGCAAGCCAACTACGAGCGCAAAGGCCACCGCCTCGTCGATCTCGACGCTCTCGTCATCGCCAACGGCGATACGGTGGTGGCTCGCGTGCTGCACACGGCTATCTATCAACTGCGCCAGCTCGCCGCGTGCCCGTGAGGCGTCACACCGGCATGGCGGTTTCCACCAGGCGCGCCCAGTAGGAGACCCCCGCCGGGATAACGGCGTCGTTAAAGTCGTAGTTGGGGTGATGCACACCGGCGGTGTCGCCGTTGCCGAGCAGGATGAAAGCGCCAGGTCGCGCCTCCAGCATGAAGGAGAAGTCCTCCCCACCCATCAGCGGCGCAATGTTGGTGTCGACCTTGTCGGCGCCCGCAACTTCCCCGGCGACGGCGCTGGCGAACGCCGTCTGGCGCGGATGATTGACGGTCACCGGATATTTGCGCTCATAACTGGCGCGCGCCGTGGCACCGTGCAGGCGCGCCGTGCCTTCCGCCACCGCGATGACCCGCCGTTCGATGAGGTCGCGCACCTCAGCCGTCAGCGAGCGGGCCGTGCCCTTGAGCTCTGCCGTTTGCGGGATGACGTTGAGCGCCTCCCCGGAATGGAACATGCAGATCGAGATGACGCCCGACAGCAACGGATCGATGTTGCGTGAAACAATCGAGTGCAGCTGGGTGACGATGTGCGAGCCGACGAGGACGGGGTCGATGCACTGGTGCGGTCGGGACGCGTGGCCACCCTTGCCGGTAATCTCGATGTGGATCACATCGCTGGCCGCCAGCAGCGGACCCGGTCGGATGGCGAACGTCCCCATCGCGATGCCAGGCATGTTGTGCATGCCATAGATCTCCTGGATGTCCCAGCGATCCATCAGGCCGTCGTCCACCATTGCCTTGCCGCCGGCACCTCCCTCCTCGGCGGGCTGGAAGATCACCACCGCGGTGCCATCGAAATTGCGCGTCCGGCAGAGGTACTTGGCGGCACCCAGCAGCATGGCCGTGTGCCCGTCATGCCCGCAGGCATGCATCTTGCCCGGCACCCTGGAGGCGTAGGGCAGGCCGGTGGTCTCGGTCATGGGCAGCGCATCCATGTCGGCGCGCATGCCGATCACCCTGCCCGAGGTTCCCTTGCGGCCCCGAATCACACCCACCACGCCGGTCCGGCCGATGCCGCCCACCACCTCGTCGCAGCCGAAAGCCTTGAGCCTGTCGGCGACGATGCCGGCCGTGCGCTGCACCTCATAAAGAACCTCCGGATGCTGGTGGATGTCGCGGCGCCATTGCGCGACCTCGTCCTGCATGGCAGCGACGCTGTTGATGATCGGCATGCAATCCTCGGGGCGGGACAGGCGCGGACTTGAAGGACAAGCTGCAAGGAAGCAAATCATACCCCGAGGGTCAAGGTGACGGGGATCGGCAGGGCTCTTGGCCATCGTCTCGAGCCGCGGCGGCGCGCAAAGCCGTCGGGTCGGCTGCGCCGTAGTCCTCGCGCGCCGCCCGCTCGCTCACGTAGCCGTCGATGAGGTCGCGGCCGATGGCGGCGGCGGCGCGCAAAGCCGGCGCACCAAAGCCGCCGGAACCCGGCGTGATCATATCGATCACCGAGCCGGCCGGCGCCTGGAACGCACCCTTGCTTGGCAGGCGGCGACTGGCTCCGTCCGGCGTCGTCAGCGTGACGACGGCGGCTCTTCCAGCCCTGCCGCCGAGGAGGCCGAATGGCGCCGAGGTCATGCGCTCCATACACAGCGAACCCACAGCATCCGCCCCGTCGAGCAACCGCCACACGCGGTGTGCGCCACAGCCGCCGCGATATTGCCCGGCGCCGCCGGAATCGGGTTCAATCGCGTAGCGCTCCACGCGCACCGGAAACGCCATCTCCAGCACTTCCACGGGCGTGTTCATGGTGTTGGATATGCCGGAGGCGACCACGTTGATCCCGTCTTTGTTGGGGCGCGCGCCGAACCCGCCCTTGATCGTCTCATAGGAGACGTAGCGCCGCCCCGACCGCGGATCGACGCCGCCCAGGGTGATGACGGCAGAGGTGCCCTGGCTGCAGGCCATCACCTGGCCTGGCCAGATGCTGGCCAGTGCGCCCATCACCATGTCGGCCACACGGTGCGAGATCTCATGGTTGGCGTAAACGACGGGCGAGGGGAACTGCGCGTTCACCACCAAGCCCTTCTCCGCCCTCACCTCGATGGGTCGCCAGCAGCCGGAGTTGGGCGGGATCAAGCTGTTGGGATCGACGGCGGTCTTGAGCGCGCAGAAGACGCCCGAGGCGGTCACCGACAACGGCGCGTTGATCGGCCCCTTCACGGCGGGGTCGCTGCCGGCGAAGTCGACCGTCACGCGGTCGCCGGCCTTCGTCACGCGCAAGCGTACGAAGAACGGCGCGTCGCGGCCTTGCGCGTCGTCGGCGACGCCGTCGCCATCGCAGAAATCCTCGAACACACCTTCCCCGTCAGGCAAGCGGGTCAGGCTCGCGCGCATCAGCCGCTCGGAATAGTCCATCACCTCGGCCATGGCGCCGATGATGTCGTCGCTGCCGTAACGCCGCGCCAACTCGGCCAGCCGCTCGGTGGCGCGCAGGGTGGCGGCCAGCTGGGCGCCGAGGTCGCCCTTGCGCTCCTCGGGCGTGCGCACGTTGGCCAGGATCACCTTCTCAAGCTCGACGTTGAGCGCGCCGCGGCGCACGAGCCGCAGCGGCGGCAGGCGCAAGCCCTCGCCGTAGATCTCCGTCACCGCACCATAGCTCCCGGGCGTGGCCGAGCCGACGTCAGGCCAGTGTGCCCGCAGACAGGCGTAGCCCAACAAACGCCCGGCGTGGAAGGCGGGGCGGACCACGTTGACGTCGGGCAGATGGCTCCCGCCGAAGTAGGGATCGTTGTGGATGAACACATCGCCCTCGTGCACGTCGGCGCCAAAGGCGGCCACCACAGCTCGCACAGCATCGGGCATCGAGCCCAAGTGGATCGGCAGGTCCGGCCCCTGCGCCACCATAAAGCCTTGGCCATCAAACACGCCGCACGAATAGTCACCGGCCGATTTGAGGATCGGCGAATAGGCGGTCTTGGCGAGGACGACGCGCATCTCCTCTGCAATCTTGAAGAAGCTGTTCTTGACGATCTCGAAGCGAGCGGGATCGGCCTTCAGCAGCGCGTCTTGCATGGTGGTTTGCTTCCCGTGTGGCGCCGCAACAGCACGAAGCCATTGTCGTCCATGGCCGCCTGCCAGGCCGCGGGCACGAGGATGGTGGACTCCAGCGATTCGATCACCGCCGGTCCCTCGAACACGGCCCCTGCCGGCATTCTCCTGCGGTCGTAGACGCCGGCACTCACCGCACCAATGTCCCGGAACCACACGCGGCGGTTGCCTTTGCGCGCGTCGCTGCCGACGGGCGCCGTCGTATCGCGGATCAGCAGGGGCGGGATGGTGCCGATGGCGGTGACCCGCGCACTGACGAGCTGCACCGGCTCGGCACGATTATCGTGGCCGTAGGTGGCGCGGTGGCGGTCATGGAAGGCCTCGGCGATTTCGGCCAGCGCGGCCGCATCGAGCGCACGCGGCGGGACGGGTACGGCGAGCTCGTAGGACTGCCGCTCGTAGCGCGCGTCGAAGGCACGCAGAAACCGCCGCCGCTCAGGCAGAATGCGCGCGCGATCGAGCATCGCAGCACCCTGCCGCTCGAGCGCGGCAAACGCCGCTTCGAGCACCATGGGATCGGCGGCTGCCGTCGTGGCATAGACGGTGCGAACGTAGTCTCGCTTCAGATCGCTGCCGACGAGGCCGAGGGCGGAGAACGCACCCGGGATCGGCGGACAGAGCACCTCGGCGATGCCGAGCTCCTCGGCCAGCGCCGCGGCATGCAGCGGACCGGCGCCGCCGAACGCGGCGAGCACGAACTGGCGCGCATCGTGGCCGCGCGCAACCGACACGATCTTCAATGCCTCGGCCATGGCGTGGTTGACCACCTCGATCACCGCAGCCGCCGCCGTGGCCACATCCACACCCAGCGGCTCGGCCAGGCGCTTGGCCACCGCGGCTTCGGCCGCAGCAGGATCGATCGGCAGCTCGCCGGCCAAGAGCGAGCCCTGGTCGAGATAACCGAGCACCAGGTTGCAATCGGTTACGGTGGGCTCGCTACCGCCCAGCGCGTAGCAGGCCGGACCCGGATCGGCGCCGGCGCTCCCCGGGCCGACGCGCAGGGCCCCGGCAGGGTCCACCCAGGCGATCGAACCGCCGCCGGCCGACACTTCAGCCAGATCAATGACCGGCACGCGGATCGGATGGCCCGTGCCATGCATCCAGCGGTTGCCGCTGGCGCCGCCACCCACCTCGTAATCCGGGGTCGTCTCGTACCGACCGTTGCGAATGAGACTGGCCTTGGCGGTGGTGCCGCCCATGTCGAACGTGATGAG
>Ga0066903_100007120_pt1 | contig 10082 bp, 8 predicted proteins | sample PanSoiMetaGPlot1_FD_67491 | JGI IMG/M metagenome (GOLD analysis project Ga0066903, IMG submission 67491) | Tropical forest soil microbial communities from Panama analyzed to predict greenhouse gas emissions - Panama Soil - Plot 1 (version 2) | ecosystem: Environmental > Terrestrial > Soil >... | reverse complement strand
CCGAAGTTGGCTTTGAACTTCACGCCATTCCAATTCCACGGATTGTGGCTGGAGGTGATCATGACGCCACCCGCGGCGCCTTGCTGCTTGACCGCGAGCGAGACCGCGGGCGTGGGGGTGAAGTCATTCGCAAGTTGAACGGGGATCCCTGCGCCGGCGATTACGTCCGCCACGAGACGCGCGAAGCGGGCTGAGCCGAAGCGCGTGTCGTATCCGATCATGACCCCACGCGAGGCGTCTTCATACTTCAAGACGTAGGCGGCAATCGCGCCCGCCACGCGGCGAACATTCTGGTAGGTGTAGTCGTCGGCGATGATGCCGCGCCAACCATCGGTGCCGAATTTGATTTCCGCCATATCGAGCCGGGAGCGACGAGCGAGCGCTTGGGACGCCGCTTTGCTAACGCCGCAGTGCTGGCTACGTGAGCCTTGTTCGTTTCTTTTCGTCCAAATACTTCACCACTTTGCCAACCTCCTGGGCGCGATCGCGGGTCGTGATCAGCAGCGCGTCCGCCGTATCGACGACCACCAAGTCCGTCACGCCGACTGCGGCCACGAACTTCCCGGGCGCATGTACGTAGTTATTGGACGCATCCAGCGTAAACGCGGATTCGTCCACCAGGATGTTTCCGTTCTCCGTCTTCTCTTTTGCCGCCCGGTGTTCATACAACGCGGTCCACGAGCCCAAATCGTTCCACCCAAATTCCGAGGGAATGCAATAGATATTCGATGCGCCCTCGCCTTTTGCCGAGCGCGGCTCAAGTAGCGCGTAGTCTACGCTGATGTTGTCGCATTTGGGGTACAGCTTCCGGAAAACTGCTTCGAACCTGCGGGTACCGTAAGTTGCGGCAATCTTCTCAAGGACTGCCGCAGTGTTGGGCAAATGTTCGCGCAGCGCGTTCGCGAGAGTCTGGGCGCTCCATAAGAACATGCCACTGTTCCAATAGTAATTGCCGGCCGCCACGAATTGAGTCGCCCGTGCGGCATCGGGTTTCTCGGTGAAACGTCGCACACGCAGGGTGCCTCCGTCAGACGCTGCGCCCGCCTCAACGTAGCCGTAACCTGTCTCCGCACGGGTGGGCGTAATGCCAAGCACTACGATGTTCTCGCCACGGGCCGCGATCTCGATGGCGCGCTCGATGTTCTTGCGGTAGGCCTGATTGTCTCCGATGACATGATCGGACGGGAACAGTCCGATCACGGCTCTCGGGTCGCTTCGCAATAGCAAAAAGGCAGCAAGACCAACGGCGGGAGCCGTGTTGCGGCCGATCGGTTCAGCGACAATCTGGTGCCTTTCGAGTTTCGGGAGCTGTCGAACGATGGCGGCGCGCAGGTCGTTGTTGGTGATGACCCAGATGCGCTTGGCCGGTGCCAAGGGCAGCAGGCGATCGCACGTCTGCTGGATCATGGTTTTCTTGCCATCGAGCGCAAGCAACTGTTTCGCGCAGCGCTTGCGGCTCAAAGGCCAGAAACGCGTACCGCGGCCGCCGGCCAGAATCACGGGATAGAAGTTCGAAGGTTTCGCCACAAAGTGTTTATTTGGACTGCTCGTCAGATTCAGAGCCGGGTCTCGGGCTCTGGCAGATTCGTACCCGGCACATGCGCTTTCAAAAACGTGACACCCCACTGCGGCCGAATGCCAAAGGCTTGCAGAGATGCGGGGATCACAGCAGCATCTCCCTTCGCCAGCGTTACGGGTTCCATGCCAGGCGCCTCGACGATTCCGCAGCCCTCCGTCGCGACCAGGATTTGCACCGACGATTTTCCGGACTCATCGGTAGTGCCGAACGCTTGAGGTTCTTTCAAATCGAATTGATCGACCACAAAGTACGGCGCGCGGATCATCGATGCAACCGTATTTTTCGTGCTTCCGACAGGCGACGGCGCAGGCCTTACGACCTTGCCCGACGCTACTTTCTCTTTTACAGCCGCCAGGCCTTCCTGCAAATGCAGTTCGCGGGGGCGCCCGTAGTCGTAAAGACGGTAGGTAGTGTCGGACTGCTGCTGCGTCTCGACGATGATCGATCCCGGTCCCAGCGTATGCACCGTACCACCTGCCACGTAGATCATTTCGCCGGGATAGACGCTGATCCAGTGGAGAAGCTCTTCGGCGCGCTTCTGTTCGATGGCCTCGCGCAGTGCCGAACGGGTGACACCCGGCCTCATTCCCAGCGCAATTTGCGCCCCGGGTTTGGCGGCGGCGACGTACCAGCACTCGGTTTTTCCCCAGGGCTGGCCGACACGCTGCGCCTGCGCGTCATCGGGATGCACCTGCACGGAAAGCTTTTCGTGCGGGAACAGGAACTTGAGCAGCAGCGGGAAACGCTTCTCCTCGCGCGCCGCTTCACCGACCAACTCGCGTCCCCAGGCTTGGCTGAGATCGGCGAGGGTTCGCCCGGCCAGGGGACCGTTGGCGACCCTGCAGTCATCCCCCGTGAGCCAGGCTTCGCCGATTTTCTCGTCGAATTTGTGATCCGGGTAGATGGGAGAAAGATCGGTCGTTCCCCAGGGGCGCGGGTCGAACGCGGGCAGCATTCTCAGTGGATAAAGGTCAGTCATTCTCCGAAAGTCAGATGCAATTGTGGACCATCCCACGGCATTTCTTTTGAGGGGAAGCGTGACCCGCTACCGGACGAGGCTACGCGATCCGCTCTCCCGCGATTGGACCGACGTAGCCGATCAGAGTCAGGCGGCGGGTGCGTGAGGCAACGCAACGCATCGCATCGTCGAAAGATAGTTTCGCGAGAGACCCGTCTCAGAGCGCTGCCAAAAATTTGCGCATGCGCTCCAGCCCCCGATCCAGTTCCCCGATCGAGGTCGCGTACGAAACGCGAATATGATCGGTGGTGCCGAAGCCTTCGCCGGGCACCGCGGCTACGTGCACTTCACGCAGCAGGCGTCCGGCCAGATCCGACGCCGATTTCACGCCGCCTTTCCCGAAGAACGACGAGATATTCGGATAGGCGTAAAACGCGCCTTCCGGCATCGTGCACTTTACTCCGGGAATGGCGCGCAGGCCGTTGACCACGTGGTCGCGCAGCGTGATGTACTCGCGGCGCATTTCCTCGACGCATTCCTGGCGTCCCTGGAGGGCGGCGACCGCGGCCTTTTGTACGATCGACGTCGGGTTCGAAGTCGACTGGCTTTGCAGCTTTGCCATGGCACTGACCACAGCGGCCGGGGCAAGTGCGTAGCCGAGCCGCCAACCGGTCATCGCGTAGGTCTTGGAGAGCGAGCCGAGAATCACGAGGCGCTCGCGGTATTCCTGAAGCGATCCCGCCGAGAACTTGCGGTCGGTGTAATTGAGGTAGACATAGCACTCGTCTGACACGACCCAGATGCCGCGCTCGTGCGCCATCTGAATGATCTCCGTCATGTGCCCGGGCTTCATCACCGCACCCGAAGGATTCGACGGCGAGTTGAGGATGATCATCTTCGTGCGGTCGGTCACATTCTTCAGCACCATTTCGGCGGTGAGCGAGAAGCTGCGCGACTCGTCGGTTTGGACCAGCACGGGGTTCCCGCCGGCGTAGCGGATGATGTCCTTGAATGACACCCAATACGGCACCGGCAGAATCACTTCGTCACCGTGATCGACCAGCACCTGCAGCGCATTAAACAGCGCGTTCTTGCCGCCGGTCGAGGCGATAACTTCTTCACGCTTGTAGCCAGAGCCAAAATCAGCAGCGTGACGCTGCACGATCGCGTCCCGCAACTCAGCCGTGCCGGCCACGGCCGTGTACTTGGTGAAGTTGCCTTGAATCGCCGCAATGGCCGCATCCTTGATGTGCTGCGGCGTGGCAAAATGCGGCTCGCCGGCCCCAAAATCGACCACGTCCACTCCCTGCGTGCGCAACTTGTCGGCTTCGGCCACCACCGCCATGGTAGCGGAGGGCTCGATGCGGTGGATGCGTTCGGTCAATTTGACGGCCTGTGTCGTTTCCGTGGTCGTGGGTGTCATGCTTTTTTCCTTGCCCTGGATTTACGGCTCTCGAATCTTGTGTCGTGCGGAAACTCGCCCAGCTTGAATGCGGGATCCAGTTTCCCGCGCAGGTTCTGTTCAACGAGTTCGGGGACCAGTCCCTTCACCGAACCGCCGAGCTGGGCGACTTCGCGCACCAGCCGAGAGCTCAAATACGAGTACTTTTCGGCCGGCATCATGAATACGGTCTCGAGCTCGGGCCGCAGCTTGCGATTCATCAACGCCATCTGTAACTCGTACTCGTAATCGCTGAGCGCGCGGATGCCGCGCAACACAGAACTCGCGCCGACTTTGTCAGCGTAGTCAACGGTCAATCCGTCAAACGTGTCTACTCGCACGTTGCTGTAGTGTCCCGTAAGAGCCTCGAGCATCGCCACCCGTTCACTGACGTTGAATAGCGGATCTTTGTCCGGATTCCGCAAGATCGCCACGATCAGCTCGTCAAAAATCTTGCTGCCCCGCTCGATCAGGTCAAGATGACCGTTCGTGGGCGGATCAAACGAGCCGGGGTAAATGGCGGTGGTTTTGTGCAACGGTCCTCGCGGAAAAGCCGGTGCCACGGCGAACCATAGATTTTAGTGGGGTGGGAACGGGGATGGCAAACGGAGGCGGCTGGAAGCATCCGCTATCCAGCCGAGAAGTAAATCCTGCACGAACGTTTTCGAGCCCTGTCTCTGGCTTTCGTTTTACCTTCTCGCAGCCGGCACCTTGGCCGCATCCGTGCCCGTGGGCATGGTGGCAACCTTTCCCGTTTGCTGCGCGGCCGCGGATGTGCCATTGGTCGGTGCGACTGCCGGCGCGTTGGTCGGGATCAAGCCCAACGCCTTGCGGACTTCGGCTTCAAGCTTCGCCAGCGTGTCTTTGTTTTCTTTTAGGAATGAGCGGGCGTTTTCGCGTCCCTGGCCGATACGTTCGCCCTTGTAGCTGAACCACGAGCCCGACTTTTCGAGAAGGTTGTTATTCACGGCGAGATCGAGCAGGTCACCTTCGCGCGAGATACCTTCGCCGTAGAGGATATCGAACTCGGCCTCGCGGAACGGCGCCGCGACTTTATTCTTCACGACCTTCACGCGTGTGCGCGAGCCAGTGACCAGGTCGCCTTCCTTGATGGCGGCGATGCGGCGGATATCGATGCGCACCGACGAGTAGAATTTCAGTGCGCGTCCGCCGGTCGTGGTTTCCGGATTGCCGAACATGACGCCGATTTTTTCGCGAATCTGGTTGATGAAGATCAGGCAGGTGCGCGACTTCGAAACGATACCGGTCAGTTTGCGCAGCGCTTGCGACATCAGCCGGGCTTGCAGTCCGACGTGGCTGTCACCCATCTCGCCGTCGAGTTCGGCCTTGGGCACCAGGGCGGCAACCGAGTCGACCACCAGCACGTCGATCGCGTTCGAGCGCACCAGGGTCTCGGCGATTTCAAGCGCCTGCTCGCCATAGTCGGGCTGGGAAACCAGGAGATCATCCACGCTGACCCCCAGCTTCTTGGCGTACTGCGGATCCAGCGCATGCTCAGCATCGACGAAGGCCGCGACCCCACCCGTCTTCTGCGCTTCCGCGATTACCTGCAGGGCGATCGTCGTCTTGCCCGACGATTCCGGCCCGAAGATTTCGACCACGCGCCCGCGCGGGAAGCCGCCCACGCCCAGGGCCGCGTCGAAGGAAATGGCGCCGGTGGGAATCACGGAAATCGGCACAATGGCCTCTTTCGATCCCAGCCGCATAATCGAGCCCTTGCCAAACTGCTTTTCAATCTGGGAGAGCGCGAGATCAATTGCTTTCGTACGTTCGTCGGCCATGATGGCTCCTAAATGCAGGCTTTAGCAGGACCCTCGTAGGGTAAACCCACGGGCTGGCGGGTCGGAAGTGCTGATCGTTACAGCGAAGCTGCTCCATTTGCTAACGATTTTGGCCACTATACCACGAGGCGAATGAAAAGCGAATCATATTTGTGTGCAGAACCTTCAGGAGCAACCTTAGACGCGGCATTTTCGCAAGCGGAAGAAGGCGTGGATGGAAATCACCGTGCTGTCCCTTGACCATCAACTCCGGCGTTCCTGTTTCGAAGTTGCCGCACTTAAGAAAATACTCTGCCCCACCTCCAATCGCCCGGTACGAGTCACCGCGCCGTAGACGCCCGCGGTGTTGCCGTGCACGCGAACGACCGCCTTCATCATTTCCGGCGTCGGCGTTGCCGTGTCGGGATCGAGATTGAGCATGGCGCAGCGGAGGTCGCGCATGGTCACGGCGACCGCCGGAGCGTCATCGCTCCCGCCAAACCTAAGCAGGCCGCCTACCCACGCGTCCTCTTGGAACGGAACCGATTTCGCAGCTCGAACCAATAGGTTGGGGCGGAACCGACGCACGTCCGGAGTCACGCGGGCGAGTCGCGAGATCTCGTCCACGGTTTCGAGGGCGATGACCGAGACGCTCGCCTCATCGAAGATGCCGTGTTTCCAATGCGTCAACTGCACCGGAGCACCAGAGCGGCGTCCAATCTCTGCATCAAGTTCTTCGCTGAAAACAGGGATGTCTGTGCCTTCGGGCGTGCGGACGTGCGTGGGCAAATCCGATTCAGCAGCCTGGCTACGGTGTGGAGTAAACAGCACCATTGCGGGAAGCTGGCTGGCACTGAGCCATGGGAATCCGCTGCGATCATGAATCCGGCGGAACGCCAGGCGACGATCCCCTTCGAGTCCGTGCCATCCCAAGGCGGCTGCGTCGAGTCGTTCGCCGGCCATGGACTTTACGGGATAGCGGAAAATTGCTTCTACTTGCCCGATTTCTATCGGCATGGTCAATGGAGTTCGCCGAGACTCTCGCACGGCAGTCCACTCTTATGTCGCACAGAATCTCATTGGCCACCGACGGGCCACTCACGATGGACCACTGACCTCTATCTTTTCAGCAGGTCAATGGGCTCTTTCACGTCCTGCACACGGAAATACTTCGCCAAGCCGGGATATTTTCTGGCGACGGCTTCGTACATGGCATAGGCGACGCTGCGATATGACATGTGTCCGGCGGGGGTTGTTCTTAGTTCGGAGATGTAGACGACCTCGGCGAAGTCCATTTTGAAGAGCGTGCGCTTGCGGTAGCCGAGCGGAATCACGTACTGCGAATTTTCGACGGTCTCGTCGCCGGGGCGGCGAGCGATCTGTTCGGCGGCGAGCGCGGCGTTCTTCATCGCGGCGTCGTATCCGCCGCGGACGCCGGCGGCGTCGATTTCGCTTGGCGTGTCGTAGCCGTGACGCGTGGTGAATCCCTGGCCAATCTGGATGCAGCGCCGATGGCGGTGCATGTCGCGGAAGCCGCCAATGTCCATGAGGATATCGAAGCGGAACTGCTGGCCGGCGCAGAACGGCCGCAGCATCTCGTCGTGCGAGCCTCGACCGGCAAGCCCAAGGTCGATGATCTCCCGCCGAATCTTCTCGCCGCCTGCCTGCACGGCCTGTCGTACCTGCCGGTAGGAATAATGACAATGTTCATACAGCAAGGTTGAGGCTAACTCGACTTCGAGCGGCTCTTCGTCAAGCAGGTCGACCAGTTTCGATGGAGCAATCTGCGTTCTTCCGATGATCTCGACCGCCGCCTGTTGCAGGGCGCGGCGTGTCTCCATCTCGTAGGGATTCGGGTTGGCGTACTTGACCAGAGTCGGCGCGACGCGGACTTCCTTCAGCAATTGCTCCTGGGCTTTGCGGGCGAGTTCCGGAGAGACTTCGCGAATCTCGCTGACCAGCTCTTCCAAGCCCTCGCGATTGACGTTGTAGGCAGGCGAGAGAGCAGCCTTCTTGAGCAGTTCGCCCAGATTGCGAATTTCGGCGTGCGGCTGCGAGAGCAGGTGCGCCACCTGTGTTTCGAGCGTGCGGGCGTTAACGATTTCCCCCAGGGAGGTGTTCGTCCCGAGCGGCAACAGGTAACGCGAAATGTCGAAGCCGCGGGCGCGGAGGGTGCGCTCGTAGGCATCCGGCTTCATCTCTTCCGGCCGTGGGGTTATCTCCGCCAGGTACTCGTAGATGCGCTGCGAAAGCGCTTCGTACACTTCGAATAGCCCATCCATGGTGTCGCGATAGAGCGCCTGCGCTTGCGGATCGCCGCCGCAGTCAGGAACGTAGTACCCGCTTTTCTTGAAGTCCTGATAGCGCGTGGAGCGCTCTTGTCCGTCCCAGCGCTGCTCGTCGGCGACGGCGATCGCCGCCAGAATCGACAGCCTTTCGACGGCGAGAGCGATGTGCGCCAAATCTGCAATGGAGCGGTGGCCGTACTGAAAGTAGAAGGTGTTGAGGAACTTTTCGGCCTTCTGTGCAGTGATTTCCTTCAGCGACTCTTTCATCGAGAGCGCGGAGCGCGAATACTTGGCCATGGCGTACGCCTGAACCTCAGGTTCGACGCCGTACACGGCGAAGACTTCAACGGCAGGAGTGTTTATCGGAGAGGCGGTTTCGCGAGTGGGTTCTGCCTTGGTCATCACTTCAGACATGGGAGTGCTCGCATGTTATCCGTCCGGACGCAGACAAGCAATGCAACTTCCTGTGGAGATTTGGCCGGGGACGTGGGAACTGGTCGGGCGTGCCGAGGGTGGTACCCCGGAACCTTTTGTGTCTTTTCAGCCGCGGTTGAATCATATATAAACTGGTAGTTTTCTAATTATTGATGAAGCGCATTTTTCTCATAGTCCTCCTGGGTGGGCTTTGGGCTCCGGGAGGAGTTTTTGCACAGGCAATGTTTCCTTCAGGCGACGTGGCCGTGTGGCCGCCTGGAAAGGGCGTGATGCCGCCGTTCCCTCTCATCCTGGCGGACTCCCAGCCGGTTCCCACACTCGGACCTACAGCGGAATTGCCACTCATGACGCCGGACTTGGCGCTGGCGACCTATCAGAAACGGGCAGCGCTACAGGCGGCCGCCTTGGCGTCTTATTCTGCGCTGACTACCGTTCGTGCCGAACTGCCCGACAGCTCGCAACAGGGCGAATACGAACTGCAGCGTAGATTCGAAGCACCGCACACGCTGCAGTTCACTCCCGTACATTACAGCGGCGACGGGTTCGTCAAGAACAACATCATCACTCGACTCCTGCAGACTGAAGTGGATCACGTGATGAAGGACGACCCTTCACAGACCGCGATAACGCCAGCGAATTACAGGTTCACCTATCGCGGCCTAAGCCGCGTGAATGACCGTACCGTCCACGCTTACCAGGTGAAGCCTCACAAGAAGCGCCCTGGCTTGTTCAAGGGTCGCGTCTATCTCGATGCGCACAATGGAGCACTGGTGCGTGTGGAAGGCAGCACGGTGAAGTCGCCATCGTTTTTCGTAAAGCGGGTTGACTTCTGGCAGGACTACCTGGACGTACAGTCTTTCACTTTGCCTGCGCACATTCATTCGGTGGCCAAAGCGCGCATTGTCGGCAGAACGATTGTCGACATCGTGCATCGTGATTATCAAGCTGTCCCGGCGTCGCTGCAGGTGGCGAAACACGTGCCAGCCCTTTAGCGATTCGCAAGACTCCCTGCACTCCTGTCTCCCATCAAAGGGATGCCTCCATGCTTCACTTTGCGAGGCGCCTTGAGGTTTTGCTCTGGCCCATCCGCGCGTCTCGTAGCTTTCTGGGCAGGCAGGCTCGCGTGAGCAGGCGCAAGCGACTTTACAGTCATCCCCCGGCTCAATTATCTCTGCGAAAATTCAGGCAAGGGAGAGACGGCCCCGTCTCTCCCCATCCCCGCCTTCTCGAGGGTTGCCGCGCAACCTCCGACCCCGTGCGAATCGGTATAATTTCGAGTTCTTTCACCGAATGATTCTGTGTGGGAGCCATGAACATGACCCTTTCCGGACGCGTCGCGCTGGTCACGGGCGCTTCGCAAGGTATCGGCCAAGCCTGCGCGCTCAAGTTGGCGGAGGCAGGTGCCTCCGTGGCGGTTGCGGCCCGCAATCAGCCCAAGCTCGATGCACTGGTGGCGCAGATCCAGGGCGCAGGCGGGAAGGCTGAGGCGTTCGTCATCGACGTCGCCGATGAAGAGCAGATCAAGTCTGGATTCAAGGCGGCGATCGCGCATTTCGGGAAGATCGACATCCTGGTCAACAATGCGGGCATCACCCGCGAC
>Ga0066903_100007119_pt1 | contig 10083 bp, 8 predicted proteins | sample PanSoiMetaGPlot1_FD_67491 | JGI IMG/M metagenome (GOLD analysis project Ga0066903, IMG submission 67491) | Tropical forest soil microbial communities from Panama analyzed to predict greenhouse gas emissions - Panama Soil - Plot 1 (version 2) | ecosystem: Environmental > Terrestrial > Soil >... | reverse complement strand
TGATGTCGAGCACGCCGAAGATCAGCGTGAGCCCGGCTGCCATCAGGGCGTAGACGCCCCCGCCCAGGATCCCGTCGGCGATCGCGTGGGTGACCTCGGTTCCCATCTCAGCTCCCGTGCCGCTGTTCCGTCAGCCTGTCCAGTCGGGCTTGGGGTTCAGGATCGGGACTGACCCGCTGGCGTTGACCGGCAGCACCTGGACGTACTTGCCGTTCTGCCACTGGAAGATGAACGCGATCGCCTTGATGTTCCTGCCCAAGCTGTCGAACTGCACCGGGCCCTGCACCGAGTTCAGCGTCACGCCGCTGTGCAGGTAGGAATCTATGGCCGAGCCCTTGGTGCTGCCGGTGTGCTCGATCGCCTGGGCCGCGACCTGGCCCACCGAGTACGCCTCGGCGACGTCGGCGTTCACATCCGATGGCGAGCCGCCGTACTTCTGGACGTACTCGGCCACCATCGCCTTGCTCGCGGCGTTGTCGTAGGCCGGGTACCACGGGTTCCCCACCATCAGCCCCGTCGCGTTGCCGCTACCGACGGCGGAGATAAACGCCGCGCCCTGGTCAGGTCCCGCGGCGGCGATGAACATCTTCGGGCTGAAGTGCTGCTGCTTGAACCCGTTCACGAACGCCTGAACCGTCGGCACGTCGGTGGAGCCGAGCACAACCAGGTCGGGCTTCTTCGCGGCTACCAGGTCGGCGTTGGGCAGGTAGTCGGGCACTTCCGCGGGGAAGACCTTGGAGTAGACCGTCCTGATGCCGAGCGCCTCGAGCTTGCTCTGCGCCCGCTGCACCTGTGGCGTGGCGAACGGATCATCGGCCGTCGGGTAGGCGGCGGTAGCCGGCCGCTGGCTAGCCGGCAGCGAGCTGAGCCAGGTGAAGAACGGGTCAAACTCATTCGCAACCGGCAGGGAGACGTCGAACACGTTGGGCAGCTTCTCGCTGAACACCAGGTTCCCGCCGCCCGCGCCCTCGATGAACGAGAACCCGTACCGGTGTGCGACCTGGGCGGCCGGCGCGGTCAGCAGCGTCGAGAACGGCCCGAACGTCAGGTCCACGTGCTTCACCGTGATGAGGGCGGTGTAGTTCGTGACAACCTGGGTGGGGCTCGAGTTGTCATTGAGGATGTCCAGCTGGACCTTGCGGCCATTGATGCCGCCGTGGGCGTTGACATCGCTGGCCCACAGCTTGTAGCCGCGCTCGAACGCCACGCCGTCGGCCGAGAAGTCGCCGGTCAGTGACAGTGAAGTGCCGATGAGGATCGGCTTGGACGAGCCCGATGAGCCCGAAGAGTTGCCGCAGGCGGCGAGGAGCGCCGTCGCGAGGACTGCAATAGTGCCAACAGCTAGAAACCGGGTGCGATGCATAAACGGCCTCATGCCCGGTGCTCCTTCCGTGCGGGAAAGGCGCGGTTGTGGGGAAGTAGCCAGCTCGGGAGGCCCGGCTGGCCACGGTGGTGCCGCCGGAGCGTCACCGAGTTTGTTCTTTTTGGGTGGCGCCCTCCGGGTCGAGCCCATCGGACACGTCTGTGTTTTCGCTGACGAGCTGCAGGCCGGAGGCGTGCGCTTGCAGCTCGATCATGGTGGCGAAATCCTCCTGGCCGAATCCGTTGCCGACGAGGCTCTGCACGATCTGGTGCACGAGCGCCGCCACTGGCATCGGGACCTCATGCTCGCGCGCCGCGGCGAGCCCGAGATCGAAGTCCTTGCGTAGCAGCTCGGAGGTGAAGGTCGCGTGAAAGTCGAGGTTCACCAGGGCGGGAGACTTGTACCTGGTGAACATCGAGCCCATGACGCTCGCGTTGATGCACTTCAGGAACGCATCTCTGGTCACGCCCGCCTTCTGCGCCAGCACCGTCACCTCAGCCAGCGACTGCATCACGGAGCCGAGCAGCAGGTTGTGGCAGAGCTTGACGGTCCTGGCGACTTCTCCGCTCCCGACGTAGCTGGCACCGGCGCCTAGCACGTCGAGGTAGGGCTCTACCTTCGCGGCCGCGTCGTGCGGGCCGGACAGCGCGAAGGTGAGCTTGCCGGCTGCCGCGACCCGGGGATTGCCCATGACCGGAGCGGCCAGGAACTGAGCGCCGCGGCTGGCGAGGCCGCGCCGGACCTCTGCGGACGCTTCGACGGAGACCGTCGACAGGTCGACCACGATGGCTGGCGCACGCTCGCCCGCCAGCAGCCCAGCCGGTCCCAGGACTGCGTCCATCAGGTTCTGTGAGGTGCCGACCATCACGAAGACAACCCCGGCGCCGGCCAGGTCTGTCGCGCTGTCGACGACATTCGCGCCGTGCCCGGCCAGTGGCTCCGCCTTGGATCTCGTTCGGTTGTACACCGACACGCCCACGCCGGCGGCGAGCAGGCGGCGCACGAGCATCGAGCCCATACGGCCAGTTCCGAGCCAGCCAACCTGTCCGTGCGGGTGCTCGGTCATCCGTCCTCGCGGTATATCGCTAATGGGGGCCTGCGCGGTTCGGCGTCACCATGCGGCGACTGTCTCGCACAATCGTTTGCAGCTGGCGTCCGCAACAGAGAGTGGCACAAACCCTGGCATCTGCGCAATACGGCCGTCAGTAGCCGAAATGAGACTGTTAGCTTGCCCGGGAGGGCGTCAGGATCGACGGGTGGTTGATCCCCGGATGACCAGCTCGGGTTCCACATAGATGAGCTTGGCCGGACCAGTGTTTCCATTCAGCCGGTCGATCAGCAGATCAGCTGCCTGGGCGCCAACCTGGTAGTGGGAGAACCTGACCGTGGTCAGCGGGGGGCGGAGCATGTCGATGAACGGCATGTCGTTGAACCCGACGACCGACATGTCACCCGGGCAGGTCAGCCCGGCCTCGTCGAGTGCGAGGTAGCAGCCCACGGCCAGCATGTCGTTGCCCGCCGTCACCGCGGTGCAGCCGTCGCGAGCCGCCAGGATCTGGCGAGCGCACCGGTAGCCCTCGTCAATCGTGAAGGAGCGGGCGAAACGCACCCGGTTGTCGGGGACATCCAGGTCCGCCTCACCCATGGCCGCCCGGAATCCCTGGTAGCGGGCCAGTCCGGTTGACACGTCCTGCGGCCCCGCGACGCAGGCGATCTCGCGATGGCCTAGCTCGTGCAGGTGCCGGACCGCGAGCCGGACCCCCGACTCGTTGTCGACACTGACCGAGGGGAAGCTGTCGCCTGCCGCGATCCGGTTCATCAGGACCACGGGCACGCCGGAACGGGCAGCGTCGTCCAGCAGCGGATCCTCGAGATGCGCGGTGGCGAGGACATAGCCATCGACGTGCCGCGCGCCCATCTGCTCGAAAACGCGCCGGCCGCGCGCGTCGTCCCCGTCGGTGTTGCCGATCAGGGCGACGTAGCCGTGGCGCTCCAGGCCGTCGGTCAGGCCACGGACGATGGGCGGGAACAGCGGGTTGTTCAGGTCGGGGATCAGCACCCCGATGGTGTGGGACCGGCGGGTACGAAGGCTGCGGGCGACGGTATTGGGCCGGTAGCCGAGCTCGGCAGCCGCGGCCAGCACCCGGTTCGCGGTCTGCTCGCTGACGAGCAGCCGGGTCTCGAGGTTGAGCGCCCTGGAAGCCGTGGCCGGATGCACGCCAGCCTGTCGCGCCACGTCCTTCAGCGTGACGACTGATTGTCGCATCAGCGCTCCGCTCCCTGGCCGGACAGCGACGTACGCAGGGCATCCGCCCTGGCCGTCAGGCGCCAGTATCGCACCTCGTCACGCTAAAGTGCACCAGCGGTGCGAGGCGCGGCCCACGTCAGCGCCTCGCGGCCGTCGTCAGGTCGCGGCCGTCGGCCGGCGGCGCCTGCCGAGGAACTGGACGAATTCCGCGCCCTCGCGCAGCCGCCTGGCGGCTGTCTGCGGGTGGCGGGCGAGCTCGGCGGACATCTCCGCCAGCTTGCCGGCGCGGAAGTAGTACCGGCGGTAGAAGGTGTCGACCGATTCCAGGATCTCGCTGTGGCTGAGGTCGGCGTACGACAGCGGGGACAGCTGCGTGCCGTCCTCGCTCACGAGGGCCGTTCCGTCGTCGTCGGCCGGCAGCCAGCCGTTGGCGATGGCCTGCCGGTAGAGCTCGGTGCCTGGGTACGGAGCTGCGACCGACACCTGGATGGTGTGCGGGTTGACCTCCCTGGCGAACCCGATCGTCTCGCGGATGGTCTCCTTCGTCTCGCCCGGCAGGCCAAGGATGAAAGTGCCGTGCACGGTGATGCCCAGGTCATGGCAGTCGGCGGCGAACCGCCTGGCCCGTTCCACGCGCAGGCCCTTCTTGATGTTGATGAGGATCTGCTGACTGCCGGACTCGTAACCGACCAGCAGCAGGCGCAGGCCGTTCTCGCGCAGCACCGCGAGCGTCTCGCGGGGCACATTGGCCTTTGCGTTGCAGGACCACGTCCAGCCGAGCCGGCCCAGACCGCGGGCGATCTCCTCCGCCCGCCCCCGGTCGTCGGTGAACGTGTCGTCGTCGAAAAATAGCTCCTTCACCTGCGGAAAGAGCTCTTTGGCGAGCGCGGCCTCGGACAGCACGGACTCGACGCTGCGGGTGCGGTACACGTGACCGCCCACCGTCTGCGGCCAGAGGCAGAACGTGCACCGGGACCGGCAGCCACGTCCGGTGTAGAGCGAGAGGTAGGGGTGCCTGAGGTAGCCGATGTAGTAGTGCTCTGGCTGCAGATCGCGCTTGTACACCGGGATCACCGAAGGCAGCCTGTCCATGTCGGTGAGAATCTCGCGGTCCGGGTTGTGCACCAGCTGTCCATCGGGGCGGCGGTAGCTGAGGCCCCGGATGTCCTGGAGCGGGCGCCCGTCGGCGACCTCCGCGATCGTGAAGTCGAACTCCTCCCTCGCCAGGAAGTCGATCGCGGGCGAGGCACCCAGCGAGCGCTCTGGCTCGACGGCAACCTTGGCCCCGACCATGCCGATGAGCAGCGACGGGTTTTCGGCTTTGAGCGCGGCCGCCACTGCGACATCCCCGGCAAAGCTTGGCGAGCTGGTGTGCAGCACGGCCAGGTCGTACTCGCGGGCCAGGGGAGTGACGTCGGCCACCGTCAGGCCGGCCGGCGGCGCGTCGACCAGCTTGCCGCCGGGCACGAGCGCGGCCGGCTGAGCCAGCCAGGTCGGATACCAGTGGGAGCGGATTTCCCGCTTGGCCTGGTAGCGAGCGCCCGCCCCGCCGTCGAAACCCTCAAAGGAGGGCGGGTGAAGGAACAGCGTTCGCATCATCGAGAGCCTGCCTCAGCTAGTTCTCGGCGGCCGAGTTCGAGGCCGATATGCCCGAATGCATCCTCAAAGGCCGGTTCCCAGCGAGTTCTCCGGTCGCTGTTCCGCCCGGCCGGCCGCGGCACCGTGTCCAGTAGCGCCAGGGCGGCTGCGGCTACGTCGGCGGGCGTTGGCCCGCATACTTCTGCCCCGCCCAGCTCTAGTTCATGCAGCAGGTTATCGCGACCATGACCGGGCATAACGTCGACCAGCAACAGCGGCCTTCCCACGACCCTGGCCTCGGCGCAGGTGCTGGCTCCGGGGAGGGCGATCACAATGTCGGCGGCCGCCATGAGCTCCGGCACCCGATCGCTGAAACCGAAGGGATGCACGGAGTGCAAGCCGACCGCAAGCGATCGGAAGTCACGCTCCAGGCCCGGCCGGCGACCGGCTACGGCGAGCACGTGCACGCCGGCTCTCGCGAGCCGCTCGACGCTATCGGCCGCGCGGCCGAAGCCCCAGCCACTGTCGATGGCAAGCACGCACGGCGCATCAAGCGGGATGCCGAACGCCGCCCTGGCCTGATGCCGCTCGGGCGCGGCGTAGAAGGCCGCCCGGACGGGCGTCGGGATAACCGCGACGTGCGCCCTGGGCAGGAACCGGCGGACCGAGGCCGCCGCGGCGGCGGAGGTTACGAGGAACAGGTCAGTGCCCTCGGAAACCCAGAGCCGGTGCGCGGCGACGTCAGGACACAGCACGACAGTGCGGCGGGCAGGCGCTTCGGCCTTGAGCCGGGCAGCCGCAGCTGCCCCGGTGGCGAAGATGCTGAGCACCAGGTCGGCCGGCTCGTGCTCGAGGTCGGCTCGCAATGCGGGCACCACCCGCCGGGCGGCCCAGCGGTCCAGCGCACTCGCGACCGAGCTGCCCGGGCGCAGGTGCGCGAAATGCAGCCCGTCATACAGCGCGGGAACGGCGACTAGATGGCCGAATACCCGCTCGCCCGCCAGCGCGGACCAGGGTCCGAGCAGCGACATGCTGTTCAGGTACCGGATTCGCCAACCATGGGCCTCGAGCAGGTCAGCGCAGCTTCGAGCCAGCATGTCGTGCCCGAGGCCGAGCGAGCCCGTCAGGAGTACCGCACGCCGAGTCATCTCCGGCAGTATCCCCGGCCGCGCTGCCGCTCGAAACGAAGGCGAAATCGAAGGAATATCTCAAGAAAGGCGGCATTGCCGAATTACTGCGCGGGGAATGCGGCAGTAATGGCATTGCCCCGGAGGTAAGCATGCGCCTGCTGCTCGTGCATCCCAGCGCACTGATGTACTCGGAGATCTTCCTGCGCCTCGAGCCCCTCGGCCTCGAGCGCGTGGCGGGCGCGGCCCAGTCCGCCGGGCACGACGTGCGTGCTCTCGACCTGCAGGTCTCCGACCGCCATGAGCTCGATCGGGAGCTGGCGCAGTTCCGGCCCGACGCACTCGGCGTCTCGCTGAATTACCTGGCCAACATTCCGGAGGCCATCGACATCGCACGCTACGTCAAGGCGGTGGTGCCCGGCTGCTTCGTCTTTTTCGGCGGGCACAGCGTGTCCTTCGTCGCTGACCACGTGCTCGAGCAGGGCGGTGGCGCGGTGGATGCAGTGCTGCGCGGTGAGGGAGAGACAGCAGTCGCGCCGCTGCTCGCGGCGGTCCGCGACGGCGGGCTCGACAGCGTGCCGGGGATTGTCACAGCCGGCGGCCACGGCCCGGGTCCGCAGCTGCTGGACAGCATTGACTCCCCGCGACCCGCGCGACACCTGATGCGCAACCGGCGCCGCTATTTCATTGGCGAGCTCGACCCGTGCGCGTCGATCGAGTTCACCCGTGGCTGCCCGTGGGACTGCTCCTTCTGTTCCGCGTGGACCTTCTACGGCCGCAGCTACCGCAAGGCAACACCGCAGGCAGCTGCCGACGAACTGGCCTCCATCGCCGAGCCGAACGTGTTCATCGTCGACGACGTCGCTTTCATCCGCGCTGAGCACGGCGACGCGATCGCGGCCGAAATCGAGCGACGGCGCGTCCGCAAGCGCTACTACCTCGAAACCCGCAGCGACGTGCTCCTCCGCAACACCGAGGTATTCGAGCGCTGGTCGCGGCTCGGGCTCAAGTACATGTTCCTCGGCATGGAGGCGCTGGACGCCGACGGCCTTGAGCTCTACCGCAAGCGAGTCAGCCAGGACCAGAACATGCACGCCCTGGAGGCGGCCAGAAAGCTCGGCATCATGGTCGCGATCAACCTGATCGTCGACCCGGCGTGGGACACCGAGCAGTTCCGCACCGTTCGCGACTTCGCGCTGTCGGTACCGGAGATCGTGCACCTGACAGTGCTCACTCCCTACCCGGGCACCGAGATCTGGCACACCGAGTCACGCCGGCTCACGACCCTCGACTACCGGCTGTTTGACATCCAGCACGCCGTCGTCCCGACCAAGCTGCCGCTCGGTGATTTCTACCGCGAGCTGGTTCGTACCCAGGCGGTGATCAACCGCAAGCATCTGGGGATGAGCGCGGCCATCGGCGCGGCCAAGGTGATGGCGCGCAACCTGGCCCGCGGCCAGACCAACTTCGCCAGGATGATCTGGCGCTTCAACAGCGTCTACAACGCCGACCGCCAGCTGGCCGACCACCATCGCGAGGTCCGCTACGAGCTGCCGCTGCCGGTGCACGCGGAGCACGGCGCCGGCCGGCAGATGCTGTACCTGCACAACAGGCCGTCCGTCCACGCTCACCAGCCAGGCGGCGCGCCGCCCGGCTAGGCCGCGGCCGAGACAGACCTGTCCTGGGCAATCGCCGGCAGCGGCCCGCGCGCCGAGCGGACCGCTGCCCGCGCCGCAGAGAGTCACGGGCAGCCGGCTATTCCTGGCGGGACGACTGAGCGCCGGCCAGCCGCCGCGACCGAAGCGGCCCCGTTACCTTAATGATCCTCAGCTGGCGGCTGCCTCCGCGGCCTCCTGCTGCTCGACCAGCTCGCCTTCGATCTCGATCTGGATCTCCTCGCTGACCACTAGCCGGCCGTCGAGCACAAAGTTGGTCGCGACGCCGTAGTCATGGCGCTTGATCGATGTCTGGGCGCCGTAGGCAATCCGGTGCCCCATCATCGGGTCGTTGAACTCGCCGTACCTCGTCACATGGAGAGTGACTGGGTGGGTGGTGGCCTTGATTGTCAGGTCCCCATTCAGGTCGAACTGATTGTCGCCGGTCGCCTGCACGCTGGTGCTCTTGAAAGTGATCACCGGGTACTTCTCGACCTCGAGGAAATTGCCGGACCGCAGGTCGTTATCGCGGGCCGGATTGTTCGTCTTAACGCTGACCGTCTGAATCGTGATCTCGACAGAGCCAGCTTCCGGGTTGTCGGGGTCGATGTCGGCGACGGCGCTGACGTCCTCGAAACGGCCGCGCACATTCATCATGCCCAGGTGCTTTGCGGAGAACTCCACCTGGGTGTGGTACGGGTCAAGCTGCCAGTTGCCCATGATGACCTCCGGGGGAGCGGGCCGGCGACGGCGCACGGGCCGCGCCACCTCTAGGAATTTTCACTCTCAACCATAATGGGCCGTAGGCTTCGCCGGAGGGCTGGTTTTCGTACGCCGGGAGGCAAAGGTGACGGCTTATCTGGAGATCCAGTACGAGGTCAATGACCCGGTCGCGACCATCACCCTCAGCAGGCCGGAGGTGCTCAACGCCTGGACCGACCAGATGGCTGCCGAGGTGCGGCACGCGGTCGCGGCCGCGGAGGACGACCCGCGGGTGGTCGGCATCGTGATCACCGGGGCCGGCCGCGGGTTCTGCGCCGGGGCCGACCTCAGCAGGCTGGCGGCGATTGGCACCGGGGATCGCAGCGTGGTGTCCCCGCCCGGCCTGGACAGCGCGCTCGACGCGGACCCGGGCGACCCGGCGTTCGGCGACGACCTGCACCTCGGCACGTACACCTACCTGATGTCGGTGCCGAAACCAGTGATCGCGGCGATCAATGGCCCGGTCGCGGGGATGGGCGTGCCGATCGTGCTCGCGTGCGACCTGCGGTTCATGGCCGAGGATGCGGTGCTGACCACCTCCTTCTCGCAGCGCGGGCTCATCGCGGAGTGGGGCATCAGCTGGATGCTGCCGCGGCTGGTGGGTACTGCGGTCGCGCTCGACTTGCTGTTCTCCTCGCGGAAGGTCACGGGGACCGAGGCCGCCGCCCTGCACGTAGTGAATGCCGCGCTGCCGCGGGATCGGGTGCTCGCGCATGCCCAGCAGTACGTGCGGGATCTGGCCGCTAGCACGTCACCTTCATCGCTGGCCGTCATGAAGCGGCAGGTATACCAGCAGCTGCACTCGGGCATGCTCGGCGCCGAGCGGGAAGCCCGCGAGCTCATGGTGGAGAGCTTCGGCCGCCCGGATTTCCGCGAGGGCGTGCAGTCATACCTGGAGCGGCGCTCACCCTCATTCGAGCGCGTGCCGCGCGCTGAGTGACCGGGGACCGCTCCGGCCAGCGTCTGACGAGCGGCCCGCACGCCCTGACGCACCAACCAAGCGCTTGCTACCATTGCCAGGACCTCGCTGCGGACGCCGTAGCGGCAGGGTCCGCGATTGCACCGCGCGACGACGGTCAGCATGCGACGGTCAGCACGCGACGACGGGACGGCTGTGGCGGACAAGCGGATGCTCGCGGATGATGTCGTCGCCCGGCTGAGGTCCGGCATGACCATCGGCATCGGCGGCTGGGGCTCGCGCCGCAAGCCGATGTCCCTGGTGCGGGCGATCGTGCGGAGCGATCTGCGGGACCTGACCGTGGTCTCCTACGGGGGTCCGGATGTCGGTCTGCTCTGCGCGGCCGGAAAGGTCCGCCGCCTGATATTCGGGTTCGTGTCGCTCGACTCGAT
>Ga0066903_100007118_pt1 | contig 10083 bp, 7 predicted proteins | sample PanSoiMetaGPlot1_FD_67491 | JGI IMG/M metagenome (GOLD analysis project Ga0066903, IMG submission 67491) | Tropical forest soil microbial communities from Panama analyzed to predict greenhouse gas emissions - Panama Soil - Plot 1 (version 2) | ecosystem: Environmental > Terrestrial > Soil >... | reverse complement strand
TGACCCACGTCTTCGAGTTCTCCATCCTCTACGAGGGCTCGATGGGCCGCGCGCTGCGCGCGCAGACGCCGCCCTGGCTGATGGAGGGTCTGGCCGAGCACATGGCCAACGCCAAGAGTCCGCTGAACGAGATGGTGATCCGGGACGCGGTGGTGCACAACATCATCCCGCCCATCCACAAGGTCAACGTGGTGACCTTCCTGACCTACCGCTTCGGACAGGCGGCGTTCGACTACATCGAGGAGAAGTACGGCCCCGAGGGAATCCGGAATTTCCTCTGGGAGTACCGCAAGGTTCTCCTGAGCAACAATCTCGACAAGCCGATCAAGGACGCTTTCGGCGTGGAGCCGGACGAGTTCGACCGGCAGTTTCGCCGCTACCTGGAGCACAAGTACCTGCCGCTGTACCTCGACGAGAAGGAGCCCGAGGACTACGGCAAGGAGATCGGCGCCAAGGTCGCGGGGATTCACACTTTTTCGCCCACCCTCTCGCCCAGCGGCGATCTCGTCGCGGCGCTGACCAACCGCTACGACGATCTCGACGTGGTGATCTTCTCGGCCAAGGACGGCCAGCTGATCCGCAACATCACCAAGGGCTTCTCCAACGACTACCAGTACATCGTGGCGGCGGCCTTCGACGGGAAGAACGATCTCACCTGGTCGCCCGAGGGGGATCGGGTCGCCTTCTTCGCGCGCAAGGAGAACGAGCGCGTGCTGCTCATCTACGACGCGCTCAAGGGTAACATGCTGGCCAGGATCAGCATGCCGGGCGTGGACGTGGAGGAATCGCCGGCCTTTTCGCCCGACGGCAAGTCGATCCTCTTCTCGGGGAATTCGCACGGCGTCACGGACATCTTCCGCTACGACTTCGACACCAAGAAGGTCTCCTCGGTGACGCACGACGAGTTCTACGACAGCAATCCCGCCTGGTCGCCGGATGGCAAGCAGATCGTCTTCAACCGCCGCATCGATCAGTACGAGAAGATCTTCATGATCGACGCGTCCGATCCCGAGCGCCTGACCCAGCTCACCTTCGGCGAGTCGAGCGACATCGAGCCCGAGTTCTCGAAGGACGGCAAGACGCTCTACTACTCCTCCGATCCGGGCAAGAACGGCATCTTCAACATCTACTCGCTCAGCCTGGTGGACGGCGAGATCCGCCAGTACACCGACCTGATCGGGGGCGGATTCAATCCCCTGGAGATGGGGACGCAGGACGGCCGCGCCGTCCTCGGCTTCACCGCCTACGACAAGGGGGCCTTCCATCTCTTCCGCATGGAGCTGGGCGAGCCGGTCAAGGTCATCAAGCCGGGCGAGCAGGCGCAGGAGCCGCCAGAGATCGAGCCGTTCGAGCCTCCTCTCAAGCTGACGCTCGACGACAAGGAGAAGAGCACCTATTCCAAGCTGAAATGGCACATGGAGAGCAACCCCAGCGTGCTGGTGGGCGTGGCCAACGACGGAACGATCCTGACCAACGCCCAGATCATCCTCTCCGATCTGCTCGGCGATCACCGCATCTTCATGAACTTCCAGTCGGTCTCCACCTTCTCGAACATCGACATCCAGTACTGGAACCTGAAGCATCGCTGGCAGTACGGCTACCGGGGCCTCGATTTCCGCGACTATTACGTCCTCGGGACCGCTTCCGGCAACACCCAGCTGAAGCAGGCGACGCGCACCACCGGGGTCTCCGCGCAGGCCTCCTATCCCTTCTCGCTGTATTACCGCGTCGAGGGCTCGGCGGGCTTTTACGAGCGCTCCCTGTCCCGGCCCGTGAGCTCGTTCCAGGATCTGGGCGGAGTGGTGGTGCAGACCGTGGACTTCGAGACGTTCAGCGACAATGAGCTGTTCCTGACCGGGACCTTCTCCGGCGACACGACGCGCTTCAAGGAGTTCGGCCCCTACCAGGGCAAGCGCTTCTCCTTCACCATCGCCTACGCGCCGCTGGTGCACGGAGACGGGGCGCCGTTCGCCGAGTACTACACCGACTACCGGGCCTACGGCCACCTCACCCGGCGCTCGCTGTTCGCCTGGCGCTTTTTCTCGGCCATCAGCAACAGCACGGGGTTTCTGGGACAGGACGGCAGCACGATCTTTTCCTTCGGCGGCTACAACCAGCTGCGCGGCTACGAATACCGCGAGTTCTTCGGCAACCGCATCGCCTTCTCCAACCTGGAGCTGCGCTTCCCGCTCGTCGACGAGCTGCGCTTTCCCTTCGGCTCCGTGCGCATGCTGCGCGGCTTCCTTTTTCTCGACGTCGGCGCCGGCTGGTTCCAGGGCGACCGTTTCTTCGATCCGCAGACCGGGCTGAACATCAACTTCCAGGGCGTCAACCTGCTGATCGAGAATCCGGCCGCGCCCAACGGGATCAGCGCCATTCCCCGCACGTTCGACTGCTGGGACAGCAAGAACGGCATGCTCGGGGACTGCCGCGCCTCGTGGGGGCTGGGCTTCGCCTGGTATCTCGGACCCTTCGAGCTGACCTGGGTCTGGGCGAAGCGCTTCGAGAACAGCATCGTGGCGGGTGTCGACCTCAACGGCAACGGCATCGCCGACTCCTACGTGCGCATACCCGATCCTTTCTTCGACAGCTCCGTGCAGACTTCCTTCTACATTGGCACTTCCTTCTAGCCCCGCCCTGCCGGCCGATGCCGCCCTGGCCGGAAATCCACGGGCGAGGAAACCCCTCGTCCCGCTCCTGCTGCTGGCCCTCGCCGCGCTGATCCTGCTGCCCCACCTCGGCAGCGAAGGATTGACCGACCCCGACGAATCGGCCTATGCGGAGTCGGCGCGCGAGATGTCTCAGACCGGCGACTGGCTGGTGCCACATCTGTACGGCGAGCCGCTGATGGACAAGCCGATCCTGATCTACTGGCTCATCGGCGCCTCGTTCCATTTCTTCGGCCAGAGCGAGCTGGCGGCCCGGCTCCCTTCGGTCCTCGCGGCCGTCGTCCTGCTCTTCGCGGTATGGCGGCTCGGCGCTCTCGTCCACCGCAGCGAGACGGCGGGCACGATTGCCGCCATGGTCCTGGCCTCCTCGCTGGAATTCGCCCTGATGGGACGCGCCGCGGTCACCGACATGCTCCTCACCCTGTTCTGCACGCTGGCCGTTCTCTGGACTGTCGAAGCGATCTGGCGCGGGCGCTCCGGATGGATGCCCCTGGGCGCCGCCGCGAGCCTGGCCCTGGCGGTGCTGACGAAAGGACCTCTCGGAATTCTGGTTCCCCTCCTCGCTCTCGGAGCGTGGGTGACCGCCGTGCGCGGATGGAGCCGCCTGCGCCTCATGCGCCCCGTCGCCTCCGCCGTCGTCTTCCTGGCGATCGTGACGCCCTGGTACACGGCGATCGCGACGCGCCGGCCGGATCTGCTCCAGCAGTTCTTCGTGGCGGGCAACGTGGGGCGCTTCATGAAGCCGGAGCATCGCTCGCAGCCGGCCCTCTACTACGTCATCGTGCTGCTCATCGGATTCCTGCCCTGGTCCGCCTTCCTGCCCGGGTCGCTGGCCCGCGCCGCCGCGGCCTGGCGAAAGCGCGATCCCGACGATGGCCGCATTCTCCTGCCCGCGCTGTGGCTGGTCGTGCTGGGAGTCTTCTTCACGCTGGCCGCGAGCAAGCTGCCGAGCTACATCCTGCCGGCGCTTCCGGCGGCCGCGATTCTGGCGGCCGAGCCGCTGTCGGCCTGGTGGAATCCCCCCTCCGAGAGCCGCAGGCTGCCGGGGACCGGGGCCGCCGTGCTGCTCGTGATCCTGGCCGGCGGCATGGTCTATTTCGCCATGACCCGGCAGTCCTTCGGGTCTGTTCCGACCGAATTCAAGGCGGCCCTGCTGCCTGTCTGCTTCGCCGGCTTCCTGGGATCGCTCTTCGTGCTCAGCGCCGTGATCCTCCGGCGCGCGAAGCTCGCGTTCCTGCTCCTGCAGGTGGGAAGCATCAGCATGCTCCTGGCGCTCCTCATCTTCGGCTTTCCCCTGCTGGAGCCGTGGAAGAGCAGCCGCGACGCGGCGGCGGCCATCCAGCCCATGCTCCATACGGGCGATCGGCTCGTGCTCTACCGGGTCCAGCATCCCGGCTTCGGCTACTATCTGCACCGCGACCCCGAGCTCGTGCGGTCCGAGCCCCTTCTGGAGGCGCTCCTGCTGGAGCCCGGCCGGATATTCTGTTTGATGGGGCGCGACAATTATGAGAAGCTCCGGACCCGCAAGGCCGGCCTGCCTCTCTACGTGCTCAAGAGCACCGGCCATGTCGTGGTGGTGACGAATCGTCCTCCCGGGGAGATCCCGTGACCTCATCCTCGATCGCGGACGAGGCCGAAGCGGCGCGCGAGCTGCGCATGCTGCGCTCCCATCCGCGCGAGAGCATCACCGTCTTCTTCCCTCTCTACAACGAAGAGGAGAACATCCAGGCCGCGGTGGCGAGCGCCGCGGAGATCCTGCAGACCCTCACCGACGACTACGAGATCCTTCTGATCGACGACGCGAGCACCGATCGGACGGGCGCCCTGGCCGACGAGATGGCCGCCGCCGACCCGCGCATCCGGGTCGTCCACCACGTGCGCAACCTCCGGCTGGGAGGGGCGCTGAAGACCGGCTTCGGCGCCGCCACCAAGGATCTGGTGCTCTATTCCGACGCCGATTACCCCTTCGACATGATCGAGCTGGTCAAGGCGGTGCGCATCATCCGGCAGGCCGACGTGGTGGCCGCCTACCGCTTCGACCGGACGGGCGAGGGGCCCTTGCGGACCGTCTACTCGTTCGGCTGGAACCTGCTCATCAAGATGCTCTTCGGACTGCGCGTGAAGGACGTGAACTTCTCCTTCAAGCTGGTGCGGCGCAAGGTTTTCGAGAGGGTCCACCTCGAGAGCAGCAGCTCGTTCATCGACGCCGAGCTGCTCATCCGCTGCCAGTACTGCGGCTACCGGATCCTGCAGATGGGCGTCGATTATTTTCCGCGCAGCCGCGGCATCTCGACGCTGTCCAGCTTCGACACCATTCGTAAGATGGTGATGGAGATGTTCCGTCTCTATCCCGGGCTGAAGACCCTCGCCAGGGCTTCCCGCCCGACGGGGGGCGGGGCCGCCTAGCCGTGAAGCGTCTGCTCGTCGTGGCCGACGACTTCGGTCTGACCCCCGGCATCAACGAAGGCATCGCGCAGGCCTATCGGCGCGGCATCCTCACCTCCACCTCGCTCCTGACCAACACGATCCACTTCGACGAATCGGTCAGGCTCCTGTCCTCGCTGCCCGGGCTGAAGGTCGGAATTCACCTGACGCTGGTCGGAGGCCGTCCCGTCCTGCCCGCGCGGGAGATTCCCTCCCTGCTGGGCGATGATGGCGCCTTGCGCGCTTCCTGGAGGCGCTTCCTGCCTGCCTGGTGCGCCGGCCGGATCCACCGGGAGCAGGTCGAAGCGGAATGGAGCGCCCAAATCCGGCGCGCAGTCGAGGCGGGAGTGCGCCTCGCCCATCTGGACAGCCATCAGCACCTGCACGTGCTCCCGGAGCTCTGGGCCATCACGCTGCGGCTGGCGCGCGAGCTCGGCATCGCCCGCGTGCGCCGGCCCCTGGAGATCGCGTCACCGGCCGGGACACCGACGGCGCGCCGCCTCGTGCGCCGGGCTCTGTCTGCCATCGCCGGGCACCGCCACGCAATCGATCCGGTGCGCTGCTGCGAGCATTTCTTCGGCATCTCACAGACCGGCAACCTGGGAACCGACTCGCTGGTCGAAGTCCTGCGCGGTATTCCCGAAGGATGGTCGGAGCTGATCACGCACCCCGGCCAGGAAGATCCTGAGCTCCTGCGTCAATATCCATGGGGATACCACTGGGAGCGCGAGCTCGAAGCGCTGTGCTCGCAGCGCGCCCGCGAGGAGATCCGCCGTCAGGGGATCGAGCTCGATCGTGCTTAGCTTTCTGTGGTGAGCCTTTGGCGCCCTTCAGCCGCGGAACGGGCTCTGTTCCGTCGGCTGCAATCGCGGATGCAACCAACCCTGCTGGCGCTGACTCGTTGCCGTGATTTTCCGCCCTTCAGCCGCGGAACGGGCTCCGTTCCGTCGGCTGCAATGGCGGATGCAACCAACTCAACTGATCTAGTTATAATGGCGCCCCATTCCCCGGAGGCTTCATGCTCGAGCGCCGGATGCTGCTGGCCGCGACCCTGCCTTTCGCCTCGATTCTCCTGATTCCGGGAATCGCCCGGGCTGAGAACCTCGTGGCCACCTTCAGCATCGTCGGCTACGATCCCGCCACGGGCGATCTCGGCATCGCGGTCGAATCGCGCTTCTTCGCGGTGGGCTCGGTCGTGCCGTGGGCGAAGGCGGGCGTGGGAGCGGTCGCCACCCAGTCCTTCGCCAACACCGGCTTCGGGCCCGACGGGCTCGCGCTCCTGGAATCGGGGAAATCGGCGCAGGAAACCCTCGACGCGCTGCTCGCAAAGGATGGGGAGGCGGATCAGCGGCAAGTCGGCATCGTGGACGCGCAGGGGCGCGGCGCCACCTGGACCGGTCCCAAGTGCAATGTCTGGGCGGGTGGCAAGACCGGAAAGAACTACACCGCGCAGGGGAACATCCTGTCGGGCAAGGAGGTGGTCGAGGCGCTGGCCTCCACGTTCGAGTCGAGCGCGGGCCTGCCGCTCGCCGACCGCCTGGTCAAGGCGCTCGCCGCGGGGCAGGCCGCCGGAGGCGACGCGCGCGGCCAGCAATCGGCCGCGCTGCTGGTGGTGCGCGCCAAGGGAGGCTACTCTGGATACAACGACCGCTACATCGATCTGCGTGTGGACGACTCGCCCAGGCCGATCGAGGAGCTGGCGCGCCTGCTGGAGCTGCATCACACCACCAACGCCTACGCCGATGCGCGCTTCTTCCTCGACAAGGGAGACAAGGAGAAGGCGGCGCACACCATGGAAGACGCCGCCCGCAAGCGTCTCGCCGCGGCGCTGGGCAAACCCTCCGATCAAGGAGACGCGTACTACGATCTGGCCTGCTTCTACGCGCTGGCCGGAAGCTCCGCCAAGGCGCTCGAGAACCTGGAGAAGGCCTTCCCGCTCAATCCCAAGCTGAAGGCCTATTCCCTCAACGACAGCGATCTGAGCGCGCTGCGCGCGAACCCGCGCTATCAAGCCCTGGTGAAGGATGCCGCGCCCGAAAAGAAATGACCTCCCCCGCCCCTTCCTGAAGTGGGCCGGCGGCAAGACGCAGCTGCTCACCCAGCTCGAGGCGCTGTTTCCGCCGCCCGGCGAGGTGAAGCGCTACCTGGAGCCTTTCGTGGGAAGCGGGGCCGTCTTCTTCCATCTGCACAACGCCCATCGCCCCGAGACGATCGTCCTGGCCGACTCCAATGCCGATTTGATCGACACCTACCGGGCCATCCGGGACGACGTCGACGCCGTCATCCGCACGCTGCGCCGGCACCGGAAGGCGCACTCCAAAGAGCACTATTACTACGTGCGCGCGCTGGACGGCTCGCAGCTTTCGCGCTGCGAGCGCGCCGCCCGGACGATCTACCTGAACAAGACCTGCTTCAACGGGCTGTATCGCGTCAACTCGAAGGGTCGGTTCAACGTGCCGTTGGGACGCTACAGGAACCCTCCGATTCTCGACGCCCCGAATCTTCGCGCGGTGGCCTCCGCTCTGCGCGACGTCGAGCTGAAAGTGGCGGACTTTCGCGCCACCCTCGAGTACGCGCGGACGGGCGATTTCGTCTATTTCGACCCCCCCTATGAGCCTCTTTCCCCCACGTCCTCGTTCACGGCCTATACGCGGGGCTCGTTCGGCGAGCGCGATCAAGAGGCGCTGGCCGGGGTCTTTCGCGCGCTGTCGGACATGGGATGCCGGGTGATGCTGAGCAACAGCGACACGCCGCTGGTCCACCGCCTCTACCGGGAGTTCTGGATTCAAAGGGTGGACGCCAGGCGGAGCATCAACTCCAATGGCAACCGGCGCGGAAGGATCGCGGAAGCGGTCGTCTGCAGCTATTCGCTGCCGGTCAGAGACCAGTCATCGACAACGCGGAGGAACGCCGGTCCCGACGAGCCCGGACCGCGCTCGCGCCACGTCCGGAAACGAAGGCAACGAGTCCCAGCCCAGCCCTAGCGCAGGCACAGAGGTCACGATGTCAGGCGGCAGCAAGGCAGTCCAGGGCGGACACGAGTTGCGAGAGAAGGTAGTGGCCCTGGTGCAAGGCCTGGGTCTCGAGGTGCGGCGGGAGGTGGCGGTCGGCCGGCGCATTTGGGGAGCGAAGCGGCGCATCGATTTGGTCGTGACGCATCCTACCCGGCACATCACGCTGGGACTGGAATGCAAATACCAAAAGGACAAGGGCACGACGGACGAAAAGATTCCGGCGACCGTGCTCGACATCGCCGCCTGGCCGATTCCGGGGCTCGTGGTCTTCGAAGGCGAAGGCATCTCCGGAAATATCCGGTCCTATCTACACTCGACCGGCAAGGCGGTCGCTTTCGAAGATCTGGAGCCTTGGATCAAGCTGTTCTTCGGACTTTCCTAATCCTCGAGGGATCCACATGAAGCGAGTCGACTGGCGCTATCACCGTCAGGGTTGAAAGACCTGCGGCAAGACGCAGGAGTTTCTTGCGAAGCGGAAGATCCAGACCACAGAAATGGTGGACGCCAAGAAGAGCACGATCGGCCCGTCCCAGGCCCTGGCTCTCGCCCGGGATGTCGATGAGATCGTGGCGACGCGCGGCAAGCAGGTCGTCCGGATCGATCTCAAGAAGGAATAGCCCGACACGGAGACGCTCAGGCGGCTGCTCATCGGCCCGAGCGGAAACCTCCGGGCGCCGACGCTGCGCATCGGGCGGAGTCTGCTGGTGGGCTTCGACGAAGAGGCCTATCGAAGCTTCCTCTCCTGAGGCGGGGTCGAGCGCGCGGCCATCGCATGCCCTTTCTTGTCGGCCCTCCCGGCCGGCACGTACAATGACGCTCCACCTGGACGCGGCAGGGGGGTTTCCGAGGTGCTTCCATCGTGCCGTTCACGTCCCACGGGCCGCCCGCTTCCGCTCCTCGGGATGGTTCTTCTTTGCCGCCTCACCTCGTCTTTCCCCACCGTCTACGCCGGCGAATCGACCCTCCCCGCCACGCCCATGACACTCGAGGAGGCCGAGCAGCAGGCGCTGTCCGCCAGTCCGGCCATGAAGGCGGCCGCCGCGCGCGTGCAGATCGAGGAAGGGAGAAAAGCGCAGGCGGGGATCTATCCCAACCCCGATTTGTCGCTCGATTCCACCTGGTTCACCAGCAGCTGGGGACCCAAGGAGTGGATCCTGTCGGTGCGCCAGCCTTTCCCCTGGCACCGGAAGCGGGGTCTCGCGGTCAACGAGTCGGCGGAGCGGATCGAAGCGGCCCTGCGCGACCAGGAGCGCCAGCGCCTCGATCTGCTGTTCGACGTGAGGGAGAGCTTTTACCGCGTCTATTTCGACGAGCGGGTCGTGCAGGTCGAGCAGGAGAACCTGGACGCCACGCGCGCGGTGAAGAAAGCCGTGGATGCCCGCGTGGCCGCGGGGGACGCCGCTCCGTTCGAGGGGCTCAAGGCCGCGGTCGAGGTGAAGCGGGCCGAAGGCCGGCTCGAGCTGGCGCGGGGGGAGCTGGCCGCGCGCATGAGCTCCTTTCTGGCGCTGCTGGCGCTTCCTCCCGACCGCCCCACGTCCCTGTCCGAGCCCCGGCTGCCGCTCGATCCCGGTGAGGATCTCGCCCGGCTCGAGGAGAGGGCGCTGGCGGGCGAGCCGGACATCCAGTCGAAGCACCATCTGGCTCTGGCCGCCGGCTTCGCGGCGCAGCGCGCGCGGCTGGAGCCGCGACCCGACATCGCCGTGGGCCCCTTGGTGGGACGCGAAGAGGGGGCGTCGTTCGCCGGAGCCGGCATCTCGCTGCCTCTTCCCCTGTGGAACCACAATCGCGGCGGCGTGGCGGCGGCCGACGCCGCCGTGCAGGAGGCGATGGGGCTCGAAGATGCGGCGCGGCTGTCGGTGAAGCGGCTGGTGGCGGAAACCTTTGCCTCCTATCAATCGGCCAGGACGCAGAGGCAGTTCTACGAAGACGGCCTGCTGGCCCAGACCGAGGAGCTGCTCGCGGACGCCCAGAAGGCG
>Ga0066903_100007117_pt1 | contig 10083 bp, 6 predicted proteins | sample PanSoiMetaGPlot1_FD_67491 | JGI IMG/M metagenome (GOLD analysis project Ga0066903, IMG submission 67491) | Tropical forest soil microbial communities from Panama analyzed to predict greenhouse gas emissions - Panama Soil - Plot 1 (version 2) | ecosystem: Environmental > Terrestrial > Soil >... | reverse complement strand
GGCCGGCGCGTCGTCTGCGTGATGAGCGGCGGCAACATCGACCGCGCCACGCTCGTGCGCGTGCTCAGCGCTCCTGCAGCTTGAAGTTCACCGTCACGGTCATGATGATCGGCACCGGCACGCCGGTCAGCAGCGTCGGCGTGTAGATCCACTGCCGCACGGCGTCGATCGCCTCCTTCTCGAGGAGCGGGTGTCCCCGCAGCACGCGCACGTCCACCACACGGCCGCGCGTGTCGATCGTCGCTTCGAGAATGACGATGCCTTCGATGCGCGCGATCTGCGCCGTGCGCGGATACACGGGGTCGACATTCACCAGCTTTCGCGGCGGCTTCATGCCGAAGCTGATGCGCACGGGCCCCTGCTCTACTGGGGAAGGCGGCAGTGGCGGCGGTTGCGGAGGAGGGACAACCTGGATCCCGAGACCGTCCGGGATGCCGTCGACAACACTGGCCGGTCGCGGCGTGACATCGACTTCGTGTTCCTTTCCGATTGCCGACGGCGGTTCGATCGGTGCGACGCTCGCCGACGACGCGTCGGGCGGCGGCGCGTTCGCGAGACGTGTTACCGGCGGGGCCGGAATGTCGATCAGCTTGATCGGGATCATTCCCACGAACGTCAGCGGTGCGCGTGGAATCGGCAGCGGCCCGACGGCGAGCAGCTCCGCGACGACAACCCACGCGACGACGAACGTATGCACGACGACCGAACAGATCTTGAATAGTCGCGGCATCGCATCCTCCAGCGATCGCTCTCGCGAATCGACCGACTATGACATTGGACACCGCAACGAGCTGAATGTTCCGCCCGCGACGTTGCAATGATTTCGTACCGTCGTCATAGGCCTCCGCCAGAATCTGCGACGGCCGTCAACGGTTCGAGCCGGAGGTTCGCCGCGAGTGGCACGGCGACGTCGGAAGGCGAGGCTCCCGGTAATCCTCGCGTCGAGCACAGTACGGTCGCCGTCGCGCCGGGTGCGAACCCGACAAGCACCGGAATCACGGTCACCGGCGACCTGAGCTCGATCGACGGGTCGGTGTCGCAGCAGTTCAGCCGGACCGCAACAGTCGCCGCGCGCGTGTGAAGACGTCGTCCATCATGCGCGCCGTCAGTTTGCCGGTGTTCGTGTTCTGACGGCTGGGGTGATAGCAGCCGACGAGCGTCTGACCGTTCGGCAGCGCGTGCACGACGCCGTGGCCGAACGCAGGACGCGGCCGGACGACAACGCCGCGTCGCTTCAAGAGCTGCAGGTACGCGTCGAACCCAATCTTGCCCAGCGCGACGACGACGCGCACGCGTGGAAGCGCGGCGATCTCGGCGTCGAGGTGCGGCAGGCAGTTGGCGATCTCTTCGGTCGTTGGCTTGTTGCCCGGCGGCGCGCACCGCACTGCCGCGGCGATGAACGCGTTGGTGAGCCGCAGGCCATCGTCTGGATGCCGCGCCGTGGGGATGTTGGCGAAGCCGGCGCGGTTGAGCGCGGCCATCAAGAAATCGCCGGATCCGCCGGGGCCGTCGCCCGTGAACACGCGGCCGGTGCGGTTGGCGCCGTGCGCCGCGGGCGCGAGCGCGACAAGCAGCATCCGCGCGCGCGGGTCGCCGAACCCCGGCACCGGCTTGCCCCAGTAGGTCTCGTGGAGATGCGCGCGTTTCTTCACGCGCGCGACTTCCGCACAGTAAGTTCGCAGCCGCGGACAGCGTTCGCAGGAGATGATCGCGTCGCGGACGAGTTGCAGGGCGGGTCCTTGCGGACCCGTCGGGGCACCGGGTCCGAAAGGACCCGGCCTACCTCCGTTGTCTGGGTGATCGCACCGACCTGCCCGACCTGCCTGGCCCGCCCGACCTGCCCGACCCGCCAGGGTCACCACACGCGGCACGCGTTCTGCCGGACCATCGGTGTGTTCACCTTGCACGCGAAAGCCTTCTGAAACTCGGGCATGTTCGACAGCGGGCCGTTGACGCGGTACTTGTTGGACGCATGCGGGTTCGTCTGCGCTTTCAGGCGCTCGGCCTCGGGGCGGGTGTTCTCGCACCACACTTGCGCCCACCCGAGAAACACACGCTGCTCGGGTGTGAAGCCGTCGACTTTGTCCTTCATCCGCGCGCCCGGCCCCGCGAGATACGCCATCAGCGCGAGCCGGATTCCGCCGTTGTCCGCGGTGTTCTCGCCGAGCGTGAGCCGGCCGTTCACCTTCGTATCGCCCGTGACGGTGTAGCCGGAATACTGATCGGCGACGCACGACGCGCGCTCCTCGAACGCCTTGCCGTCGGCGGCGGTCCACCAGTCGCGGAGGTTGCCCTCGCCGTCGAACTTGCGTCCCTGATCGTCGAATCCGTGCGTGAGCTCGTGCCCGATGACGGCGCCGGCGCCGCCGTAGTTCACCGCCGCGTCGCGTCCGGCCTTGTAGAACGGCGGCTGAAGGATGCCGGCGGGGAAGTTGATGTTGTTGCGATCGGGGCTGTAGTACGCGTTGACGGTCGGCGGCGTCATGCTCCATTCGCCGCGATCCACGGGCTGTCCGATCTTTGCCAGCGCTCGCGCGCGATCGAAGGTCACCGTCCGCTCCCGGTTCCCCAGCGCATCGTCGCGCGCGACGCGGACGGTCGCGTAGTCGCGCCACGTATCGGGGTAGCCGATGCGGTCGACGACCTTGTTCAGCTTCACCATCGCTGCTTTCTTCGTTTCGCCGCTCATCCAGGGCGCCGCGTCGATGTCCTGCTGCATCGCGCCCTTGATGTCCTGGACCATCTTCAGCATGTCCGCCTTGGCCTGCGGACCGAACGCCTCCTCGACGAACGCCTTGCCCAGCGCCTCGCCGAGCCGCTCGTCGACCTCGGCGACGCAGCGCCGCCAGCGCGGCTGACGCTCCTGCTGGCCGGCGAGCGTGCGGCTGAAGAAGTCGAAATCGGCGTCGGCGAAGACCTTGGGCAGCAGATCGGCGGAGCTGTGGAGCAGATGCCACCGCAAGTACGCTTTGATGTCCGCGGGCGGCGACTGCAGTCCGACAAGCCGATCGAGCGCTTTCAGGTAGTCGGGCACCGACACGTTGAGTACCTGGAACTTCGGCGCCTCGGCCGCGGCGGCATATTTCCGCCAGCTGAAGTTGGGCGTCATCGCCTGCAGCTCGGTGAGTGACATCGTGTGCAGCGTGTTCTTCGGCTCGCGGCGCCGCACGCGATCCATCTGCGCGTCGGCGAGCGCGGTCTCGAGCGACAGCACCGCTTTCGCGTCGGCGGCGGCCTGCTCGGGCGCCGAACCCGCCAGCGCGAACATCTTTTCGACGATGGTCGCGAACTTCGCTCGCAGCTCGGCGGAGCGGTCGTCGGTCTTGAGGTAATAGTCGCGGTCGGGCAGGCTGAGGCCGCTCTGATCGACGTCCGCGATCTCTCGCGTCGCGTCGCCGACGACGTCGGTTTGCGCGGCGAAGCGGAACAACACGCGCACGCCGATCGCGTGGAGGTGCGCGACGAGCACCGGCAGATCGTCGGGGTTGACCAGCTCATCGATGGTCCGCAGGTCGGCCTGGAGCGACGTCAGGCCGGCGGCTTCGATCCTCGACTCATCCATGCAGGCGGCGTAGTAGTCCGACGCCTTGCCCTCGTCTCCCTCCCTGCGAGGGCTCTCGAGAATGCGGCGCAGAATCGCGAAGTTCCGATCCTGGACCTCGGTGAAGCGTCCGTACGATCGCCGATCGGCCGGGAGCGGGTTTTTGGCAATCCAACCACCGCAGGCGAACTGATAGAAGTCGACGCACGGATCGGCTTTGCGATCGAGCGCGTCGATCTCGACACCCGACACAGGACGCGACGCGACAGGCCCTTGTGCCGCCGACGCCGCGCGCGATCCGTGCGGCGAAGGCACAAGCGCCAGCGCGACGAACGTCAGGGCGAACAGAAGGCGACGCATGGTTTTCCCTTCCCACACAGCCAAGGTACAATTGGTGGTTGGACTATGAGATACATCGCTCCAAAGGATGCTTCAGATCTCGACGCGATAGAAACCCGGGAGTGGCTCGACTCGCTTGATTATGTGCTGCAGAGCGGCGGTCCGGCAAAGGTCGCGCGCCTGCTCCGTGAGCTGACGATTCACGCGCGCCAGAACGGCGTCAAGCTGCCCTTCACCGCCAACACACCCTACATCAACACGATTTCCGCCGAGGAGCAGCTGCTCATGCCGGGCAGTCCCGATCTCGAGCGGCGGATCAAGAGCCTCGTGCGCTGGAACGCGGCGGCGATGGTCGTGCGCGCCAACAAGGCGGAGGAGGGGATCGGCGGCCACATCTCGACCTACGCCTCGGCGGCGACGCTCTACGAGGTCGGCTTCAACCATTTCTTCCGCGGCCACGAGAGCGGCGACGGCGACGTCATCTTCTTCCAGGGACACGCCGCGCCCGGCATCTACGCGCGTGCCTACCTCGAGGGGCGCATCGACGAGACGCACCTCTCGAACTTCCGACGCGAGACGAAAGCCGGCGGCGGCCTGTCGTCGTATCCGCACCCGTGGCTGATGCCCGACTTCTGGGAGTACCCGACCGTGTCGATGGGCCTCGGTCCCATCATGGCGATCTATCAGGCGCGTTTCATGCGCTACCTCGAGGATCGCGGGCTGAAACGGGCGTCGAACGCGAAAGTGTGGGCGTTTCTCGGTGACGGCGAGACCGACGAGCCCGAAGCACTCGGCGCGATGACGCTTCCGGCGCGCGAGAAGCTCGACAACCTGATCTTCGTCATCAACTGCAACCTGCAGCGGCTCGACGGTCCGGTGCGCGGCAACGGCCAGATCATCCAGGAGCTCGAGGCGGCGTTCCGCGGCGCCGGATGGAACGTGATCAAAGTCCTGTGGGGCCGCGAGTGGGATCCGCTGCTGGCCAAGGATCGAGAAGGCCTGCTCGTCAAGCGGATGGGCGAGATCGTCGACGGCCAGTATCAGAAGTACGCCGTCTCCGACGGCGCGTACGTCCGCGAGCACTTCTGGGGCGTCGATCCGCGGCTGCTCGAGATGGTCAAGCACTTGTCGGACGACCAGCTGAAGAAGATGACGCTCGGCGGCCACGATCCGATCAAGGTCTACAACGCGTACAAGGCAGCGGTCGAGTACAAGGGCGCGCCGACCGTGATCCTCGCGCGCACGATCAAGGGCTATGGGCTCGGCGAGGCGGGCGAGGGCAAGAACATCACGCACCAGCAGAAGAAGATGAACGAGGACGAGCTGCGCGCGTTCCGCACGCGGTTCGGCATCCCGATCTCCGACGCCGACGTCGGCAAGACGCCGTTCTACCGTCCGCCCGAGGACAGCCTCGAGATCAAATACCTGCGCGAGCGCCGCAGGGCGCTCGGCGGCTACGTGCCGACGCGCAAGAACCGCAGCGAGCCGTTGAGGGTCGTGCCGTCCGACCTGTTCGAGGAGTTCCACAAGGGCACCGAGGGCCGGAGGGCCTCGACGACGATGGTGTTCGTGCGGCTGCTGTCGAAGCTGCTGCGCGACAAGGATCTCGGCCCGCTGGTGGTGCCGATCGTGCCCGACGAAGCGCGGACCTTCGGCATGGAGTCCTTGTTCCGTGCCGTCGGCATCTACTCGCACGCCGGACAGGTGTACGAACCGGTCGACATGGACACGCTCCTGTATTACAAGGAGGCGTCGGACGGCCAGATTCTCGAGGAAGGGATCACCGAGGCCGGATCGATGTCGTCGTTCGTCGCTGCCGGCACGGCGTACGCGACACACGGCGTCAACACGATTCCGTTCTTCATCTACTACTCGATGTTCGGCTTCCAGCGCATCGGCGATCTGATATGGGCGGCCGGCGACGCCCGCGTGCGCGGCTTCCTGCTCGGCGGCACCGCGGGCCGGACGACGCTGGCGGGCGAGGGGCTGCAGCATCAGGACGGCAACAGCCAGCTGTTCGCGCTGGCGTATCCCAACTGCATCAGCTACGACCCGGCGTTCGCGTACGAAATCGCCGTCATCATCCAGGACGGCATCCGGCGGATGTACGTCGATCAGGAGAGCGTCTTCTACTACCTGACGGTGATGAACGAGCAGTACGCGATGCCCGAGATGCCGAAAGGAGCGCAGGAAGGCATCCTGAAAGGGATGTACAAGTTCCGCGCGGCGTCGAAGCCCGATGCGCCGCTGCGCGCGCAACTCTTCGGCAGCGGAGCGATTCTGCCCGAGGTGATCAAGGCGCAGGAGATTCTCGAGTCGAAGTACAACGTATCGACCGACGTCTGGAGCGTCACGAGCTACACGCAGCTGTACCGCGAAGGCCACGCCTGCGAGCGCTGGAACATGCTGCACCCCACGGCGCCGCCGCGCGTGCCGTACATCACGCAGTGCCTGAAGGAGGCGCCCGGCGTGCTGGTCGCGGCGACCGACTACGTGAAGGCGATGCCCGACGCGATCGACCGCTGGCTGCCGCGGCCGCTCGTTGCGCTCGGCACCGACGGCTTCGGCCGCAGCGAATCGCGCGCGGCACTCCGCGACTTCTTCGAGGTCGACTACCGCTACATCGTCGTCAGCGCGCTGGCCGCGCTGGCGCGCGACGGCAAGCTCGAGGCGTCCATCGTCGAGCAGGCGATCAAGGCGCACAACCTGAATCCCGAGAAGTCGAATCCGGCGACGTCCTGAATGGCCGATTTCACGCTGCCGGAGCTCGGCGAGAACATTTCCGCGGGCGATGTGCTGCGCGTCCTGGTGAAGCCCGGCGATGCCCTCGCGAAAGATCAGCCGGTCCTCGAGCTCGAAACCGACAAAGCCACAATCGAGGTGCCGTCGTCTGTCGAGGGCATCGTTGGAGAGATCAAAGTCAAGCCCGGCGACAAGGTGAAGGTTGGTCAGGTCATCCTCACCGTCAGCGGCGGTCGGGCAGGCCGGGAGGGACGGTCGGCTGAAGCCTCGCGCTCCAGCGGTTTGGCGCAGGAACGCGAGGCTTCGCCGCCGAAGGAGCGCGAGGCTCCGCCGCCGAAGGAGCGCGAGACTTCAGCCGAGCGGACAGAGGCGAGACAGGCTCCGCCCGAGCGCGAAACCGCCGCAGATCGAGCGGCGCCTGGCGCGCAAGCTGTCCCTGCGAGAGCGGAGCGGGAGAAAGTCGTCGACATCAGCCGCGGCGCGCGCGTAGCGCCCGAGGCGATGTCGCCGGCGCGCGAGATGCCGCCGGCTCCCGCGGCGCCGTCGGTGCGCCGCATGGCGCGCGAGCTCGGCGTCGACATCAATCAGGTGACCGGCAGCGATCCGTCGGGGCGCATTTCCATCGAGGACGTGAAGGCGCACGCGAAGCGGCTGGTGACCGGCGCGGCGAAGGGCGGCGCGGCCGCCGAGCCGCTGCCCGATTTTGCGCGCTGGGGCGAGATCGAGCGGCAGCCGCTGCGCGCCGTTCGACGCAAGACCGCCGAGCACCTGGCGGCGGCGTGGAGCACGGTACCGCACGTCACGCAATGCGACGTCGCCGACATCACGGGCCTCGAGGAGCTGCGCAAGAAGTACGCGAAGCAGGTCGAGGCGGCCGGCGGCAACCTGACGGTGACCGCGATTGCCGTGAAGGTGGTCGCGTCGGCGCTGCGCCTGTTCCCGCAGTTCAACGCGTCGATCGACATGGCGGCCGACGAGATCGTCCTGAAGAAGTACGTGAACGTCGGCGTGGCGGTCGATACCGATCGCGGCCTGCTGGTGCCGGTGATTCGCCACGCCGATCGCAAGAACGTCGTACAGCTCGCCGCCGAGCTCTCGCAGCTCTCGGAGAAGGCGCGGACGCGGAAGATCTCGCTCGAGGAGATGCAGGGCGGCACGTTCAGCATCTCGAACCTCGGCGGCATCGGCGGCACGTATTTCACGCCGATTGTGAACGCCCCCGAGGTCGCGATCCTCGGCATCTCTCGCGCGCGCATGGAGCCGGTGTTTCAGAAGGACAGCGGACAGTTCGCGCCGCGCATGCTGCTGCCGCTCTCGCTCTCGTACGACCACCGCGTGATCGACGGCGCTGACGGCATCCGCTTCCTGCGCTGGGTCTGCGAAGCGCTCGAGCAGCCGTTCCTCCTCTCGCTGCAGGGGTGAACCGCTGACGCGCTGTCACACTGGGGAAAGACCGGCCGTGACCACGAAAACACGAAGACACGAAGGCGCACGAAGAACCTCATGTACAAAAAAGTTCTCCGTGACCTTCGTGTTTTCGTGCCTTCGTGGTCCCGGTAGTGACTTATGACGTCCACACAGCTTGTCGTCGTCGGCGGCGGGCCCGGTGGCTACGCGGCTGCGTTTCTCGGCGCCGATCTCGGGCTCTCGACGACGCTCGTCGATCCTGAAGTCAATCCCGGCGGCGTCTGCGTGTATCGGGGCTGCATCCCGTCGAAGGCACTGCTGCACGTCGCGAAACTTCTTGACGAATCGCGTCAGGCGAAAGCATGGGGCGTGGACTTCGGTGAGCCGAAGATCGATCTCGACAGGCTGCGCGAATTCAAGGACAACGTCGTCAAGCGGCTGACGAGCGGCACCGGTCAGCTCGTCAAGCACCGGAAGGTCCAGTATCTGCAGGGCTACGCGGAGATCATCGACGCGCATACGCTGAACGTGAAGCTGGCCAAGGGCGGCGACGAGCGCGTGCAGTTCGAGCATGCGATCCTCGCGACGGGATCGTTGCCTGCGATTCCGCCGGCGCTCAAGGTTGACGACCCGCGCGTGATGGACTCGACCGCCGCGCTCGATCTGCCGGACGTCCCACACTCGCTGCTCGTCGTCGGCGGCGGTTACATCGGCCTCGAGCTCGGATCGGTCTACGCCGCGCTCGGCAGCGCGGTCACCGTCGTCGAGATGACGCCGGGGCTGCTGCCCGGCGCGGATCGCGATCTGGTCGATATCCTCGCCAGGCGCGTCTCCCGGACGATGAAGAGCGTGCTGCTGGAGACGAAGGTCATGTCGGTGAAGCCGGAGCAGAAGGGCGTGCGCGTCAGCTTCGAGGGTGGCGTCGAGCAGAAGGAGCAGCTCTTCGATCGCGTCCTTGTGTCGGTGGGCCGGCGGCCGAACTCGAAGATCCCCGGCCTCGAGAAGACGCATGTGCAGGTCGATCAGCGCGGCTTCATCATGGTGGACGAGCAGCGGCGCACGCACGAGCCGTCGATCTTCGCAATCGGCGACGTTGTCGGCGAGCCGATGCTCGCGCACAAGGCATCGCACGAGGGGCGAGTAGCCGTCGAGGTGATGGCGGGGGAGAACGTCGCGTTCGCGCCGCGCGCGATTCCCGCGGTCGTCTTCACGGATCCCGAGATCGCCTGGGCAGGACTGACCGAGGCGCAGGCGAAGCAGGACAACCGCGCGATCACCGTGGCGAAGTTTCCGTGGGGCGCGTCGGGCCGCGCGATCACCCTCGATCGGACCGACGGCCTGACGAAGCTGATTCTCGATCCGCAAACCGAGCGGCTCCTCGGCATCGGTCTCGTCGGCCCGGGCGCGGGCGAGCTGATCGCCGAGGGCGTGCTGGCGCTCGAAATGGGTGCCAACGCGACCGATCTGAAGCTCACCATCCACCCGCACCCGACGCTCACCGAGACGCTGATGGAGTCTGCCGAAGTGTTCTTTGGCCAGGCGACGCATGTCTACCGGCCGAAACGGTGAAAGTCTGAAGTCGGAAGTCTGACCGCACTTCAGACTTCAGACTTTTACCGCGGAAAGTCGGACTTTGTCGCGCGCAGGATTTCGAGGACGGCGCGGCGATCCTCGGCGGTGACGCGCGCGGTTCCGGCGCGCGGCGCGTCACCCGACAGTAGGTCGAGCATCCGCTGATAGACCGCCTGCCTGACGGAGGCTGGCAGCCCCTCGAACGCCTGCGAGTACACCATGTAGCTGCACGGATAGCGCAGCAGGCGGTTCGCCGCGTCGATCTGCGCGAACGATCGGCCGAGACGATCCTTCGGTGTTCGCGCCTCGAGACTCCTGACGAAGCCCGGCGGTGGCGTGAGCGCCGCCGACGGCGGCATTTCGCCGACGAACAGCAGATAGTCCGCCAGCTCGCGTTCGAGCCGGCGCATCGTGTCGTCGGCCGCCGACGCGCGCGATTCCCAGTTCACTCTCGTGATCAGATTGATCGCGTGCATCTGGTG
>Ga0066903_100007116_pt1 | contig 10083 bp, 11 predicted proteins | sample PanSoiMetaGPlot1_FD_67491 | JGI IMG/M metagenome (GOLD analysis project Ga0066903, IMG submission 67491) | Tropical forest soil microbial communities from Panama analyzed to predict greenhouse gas emissions - Panama Soil - Plot 1 (version 2) | ecosystem: Environmental > Terrestrial > Soil >... | reverse complement strand
AGAACCTTCAACCAGCCAAACTATCTTCTGGTCATAAAGGTCACTAGCATCTTCCTCACCGTCAGGATCGGCATCTGGATCAGGAGCCGCATCGACCAGCTCATCAGGGCCAGCAACGCCGCGTAGGTTATAGCGCAGTGGATAATTCGACTGCGTAGCAAGCTGAATCTCATGCTCGCCGTACCCGGCATCGGACTGCTCTTGGAGCCGCTCGATCAGTTCATCAACGGTCATCGTAACCTCCATGTACGATATGGCTTGTCTCTTCAGTACGTAGGCAGCCATCCTACGTAGACACCAACACCCCATAGGGCATTGGTGTTTCGACATTTAGCGACGACCACCGCATCCGGCGTGGCCACAGCCTCCGCAGAATCCACCACGATTACATTCGCATGGGCATGGCCCAACCGGACGGCGTGCCCGGTCATCGGCGCCAAAGTAGATTCGCGACATTGCTCTGATCTCAGCATCTGTCATGATAACCTCCAGATATTCATGACGATTTGGCTTGTCTCTTCAGTAGGCGAGTAGCCAACTCGCCTAGACGCCAACTCGCGTTGGCGTTTCGACATCACATCGACAGGTACGTCTCAGGGCGGTGCGCCCAGCTAGCGGGCACGCCCATCTTCCGCGCGCTTTCGATACACCGCGCGTGATCGTGGTCAGCGTTGACGTCAAGTTCCTCCAGGCCGCTCATGGCCAAAAGGTTTTTGCCGCCGAGTACGCCGCGCTCGGTGCCGCGAAAGACCAGCTTTCGCCAGCCATTCGGGACACCGCGCATTTCCTTGTCCGACCAAGTGGTCTCAATCTTCAGAGAAACTTGGTGAATTCCGCGCAGTGCCTCGATAGCGGACACTAGCTTGTCGACCTCATCCTGCGGCGCGGCAACGCGGATTAGCGCGTAGTGACGAGCAACGGACTTGGGCATGATAACCTCCAGTTATCTTTGGCTTATCTCTTCAGCTAGCGGGTAGCCATCCCGCTAGGACGCCATAAAGCCAAAACCTTATGGCGTTTCGACCCTTGGTGTTAACTTTCGCCTGGACGCCCATGACAGCGTCGATCAGTGCGGGAACGCATCACCATTGGAGGATGGTGATTAAACCCAGTCTGTTCCGTTTCACCAAGGAAACGTGAGGCGCCCATACTCGACAAGCTTCTGCAGCTCCATCCGCTCTCCATCACCCCGTTTCTCTGACCGACGCCCGCATTCTGGGATTATCCATGTGCTCTATGGAGGGTCGCAAAAGATCGTCACAGGCTTTTCCACAAACCTGAGATTCACCATGAGTCGTTGATGATTTTGATTGGAAGTCCGAGCACCGACGGTGCTTCGGTAGACCAACCTTCTTATGTCGAAATCTAGGCTAGCGGCTGGTAACGACCATTTTTTTATGGTGACTCGCAGGAGATCACGATTATCCCGCAGTCGATCTTGCTGACAGCGCCGGTACACACCGGGTGCGAACCACCAATTATTATTGGTGTTAAGCTTCCGTTTCGCTTCGATTTCAAGATCGAAAACACAGAAGGCGCGGTGAAGTCCGCGCTAGGTTTTCGATCTTCGCTAGGTCCGGAAATTCAGGCCACTACCCCTCAGCTTTCGCCGCCCTCAGGTAAACACCAAGATCTACTGGAGATCCTCGGGCCGACCTACCTAGCTTGGACGGAATCACCAGATTTCGCTGGCGAATCCGGGTGGGCTGGCGGTTTCAGGCCGCTGTGCTTCCCGTTCGGGCTTCCCGTTCCCTGTAAAGTTCTAACCTAGTTATACCCCAGTTTGCCCCAGATGGCGACTGGAAAACCAAACTTTTTTCAAGATTTTTTCCAGCTTCCCGCTATCAAGATCGACTGGCGGCGCGCTCCCAGAGGGACTGGACTGACCCACTGTGGCCGTCCTACACCACTTCTAGGCTGCGCAAAGGCCAGTTCTACCGTCCCGCTAGGCCACCCGAAACGGCAGTTTCTGGGGCGAAAAGTCCGATTCGTCTTTAGAGCATGCCATATCGGCAAACTAGACAATTTTGAAAAGTCCGGTTTCATACGATTCGTTCTCGAAGCTACAGCATTTTCCGCCCGGATGGCCCGATTCGCCGGAAAAGTTTCAAACCGAGCTATGAAGTGTACCGATCGACAAACTAGACAAAGCCTGGACGGCAATTCTATGAGACAGCTAGGAAGTCTGCACTGGTGCACTAGCGATCTTGGTCGCGAGGGTACACAATAGATGGGTCGGAACGAACCTGAAGGAAGGTGTTGTAAATGCTGGAGATTCTTGTTGACGAGGAATTCGATCTTGAAGGATCGCCAATACTCGGTGACGAAACGGACGATGTCTGGCTCGATGTTGAAGCTAGGCCTGTCTACGATGCGCCCGACGGCTGGCCGTATCGTCGGAGACACCAGCCGTTTATGGTCGCGCTGTGCGGCGCGATGGACCCGGGTGTCTTCTGGATCCAGGTGATTGCTGGAGATGAGCCAGATATTATTGACTATTTGGCGACTAACCTGGAGGGACGGACGCTGCGCTACGCGAGCCATAAGGGTGCCTTTGATGAGATGGTGCTACGCGGACGCTTTACTACCTGGCGGCGGCCTGCCGCTGTCGAGCCTGGTCCCTGGGCGAACTTAGATGGGGAAGCCAGTATCAGTTGGCTAAACGTCTGGCCCGCGATACGGCGCGCGACTGGTTTGCTGAGTCGCGACGCTAGCCCTGATGACCTGCCTAGTAAGGATGTTCCTGCTGCCTGGGCTCGCGGTGAAAAAGATCTTGTGGCGAGGCACTGCCTACGGGACGCGCTAGGACTGGCGTTGTCCGATCCTGAGGCTGTGTTCTCCCAGAAGCTACGCGGACGGCTGATGAAGCTTATGTAGGCTATGGGGAAAGGTGAACCCTCGGAGCGATCCGAGGGTTTCACTGTGCTGCTACCATACGGGAATCCTCATAGAGATTTGGCCATGCCGCAGTACGCAGGGTGTTATGCTGGCTGGCGCGCCGTAGGAACACTATCGCGTGGCGTTCAGCATCGCGCGCATGGCCCTGGCCACGCTTGTATAATCCCCATGATTTCAAACGGGAATCCGTTACAGTGGACATCGCTAGCGAACTGGTCTGGAGGAACACAGGCCTAGGCGGTATGAAATGGGTTTGCGCAATATACGTCGCCATTGCCGTTATGCGCACTGGGGAAAGTTCAGCGGCAAGCGTCCGCAGGTGGAAGTCCTCAAACAAGATCGCTGCGTTTGGCCAAGCCTCCATGAACTCCGCAATGACGTCGGTCTGCCTGATCTCATTCGCTTCTGCTATTTCACCTTGTTGCCAGAAGGTGATATTTGTGAGTATAGGATAGTCATGATCTTCCAGGGCTTCTGGGTGTACGCTCATCACGCACCATCCCGTTGTGCCTCCTGGATCGAACGCCAATACTGTTGGGTATGTTGAACAGTCTTGGTCACTTATCCCCATAATCCGTGCTGATGGTAACATGTGGTCCCCCAGATTGCCCATGTTGTTCACTTTTGATCTTGTATGATATACAGGCATCCCATAATGTCTTATGCCATGGCTCTATGGGTCGGACTGCCTGGATGTGTATTTTGCCTTCTTCATCAAATGTGAGAAACTCAATATGTTCCCCAACAATTCTGAATTTGAATTCCCTGGCTAATGAATTCTGCGCGATTTCCGCGTTAGTCATTTCGCCAATCCTCCAGTTCTGATATCGCGAGTCTACTCCAGCGAAAGCGGGATTTATAGCCCTATGTCATCCTCTATTTCGTGGACATCATAAATGGCCAATCCCCTTACCTGTATGTTGATTCCAAACCCACGCCGCTTGATTCCTGCGGCTATTACAACTTGGCTGCCGTCAATGTGTAATCTTTCCAATTGATCTTGGAATTGGGGATAGCGGAAGCGATTGAACCGCAAATAAACCTCTTCATCGCCATCGTCATAACATTTGATGACACAGCTTTTAACCAAGTCGGGATGCTCCATCTCGGCAAGAATTACATCAATTTCCTTGCCAGACCTGGCGCGCTCACCTTCAATGTAGTCTTTGTATTCACGTGTCTTAGGGATGCCCATCCAACAGACAAATAGATTGTCGGCATCTCTTGGTATTTCATCAGATGTGAAGTTTGGCTTCACAGGCGGTTTGAGATTGTATGTTCGTATTGCTGTCCTGAAATTGCCTAGCACCTTTTGCGCATAATACAAATTGAATGGGTCTTCACTTTCGCACCATGCTTTAATTTTGGCTATTGTCTTGGGGCCGATGCCCTTGATTTCAGATAGTTCGTCCCAAGTATTGATTCGAGCATCAATAATTGCTTTCGCGCGAGTTTTGGCGATTCCTGGTATCTGTACCAAACCAGCTCGGATAACTCGCTCACCTTGAACCATTGACCATTGATCACCACTATGAGGGGATGGCGGTAATACCTTGATGCCATGACGTTCCGCATCTTTGATTAGTTTTGGCCAGTGGTAATCACCACTTTTGACCAATGATGCTCTGTAGAATTCTAGCGGGTAGTGCGCCTTCAAATAAGCACAATAGTACGCAATCAGTGAGTAGGAGACAGCGTGCGCTACATTCAGCGAGTATGTGGCGCTAGTGACCATCAACTTCCATATGTGATCTGCTAATTGTTCATCAACGCCATGAAGTTCCTTGGCGCCGTGAATGAACTCATCCTTCATTCTGTTGAAGGACATTTCGCCAAGCTTCAAAGAAATGATGCGGCGTATGTCGGCGATCTTCTGGACCGGGAATCCTCCCAATTCCCTGATGATCGCCAGCACCTGTTCCTGGTACACGATTTGGTACTTGGAATCCTTGGTGTATTTATCCACAATTGGATGGAGATGCTCTGGCTCTCTCACCCCATGTTTAATGTCGGTATAGGCTCCAGCCGCGCCAGAGAATAGTGGTCCAGGACGCGACAGAGCGTTGATGTCAGATATCTCGCGGAAAGACTCTGGCCTGATGTCCAATGTCAATAGGCGCGTGGCTCTGCCTTCAAATTGGAATATGCCAACAACATCTCCATCATGGAATATCCGCAGTGTTTCTGGATCATCAAGCGGCAACTGGTAAAGCTCATCAAGCGTAATGTCGATGTCCTGGAGCACCATATTGATCATGCCCATTGTCGTCAGGCCCAGGAAGTCAGCCTTCAGCATTCCAAGATGTTTGGAATCTTCTTTGTCATACGCGATAACATCAATGGGCAATGATCGATGTTGATATGTCGCGCAAACATCGTTGATGGGATTTGGCGATACCACTAGACCAGCGGCGTGAACTCCCAGACCCTTCAAATTGCCTTCAAGTCTGAGGGCGTAATTCAATTTTGGATGTCGCTCAAAGACTTCTGCTGCCTGAGGGAACATGTCTCTTGTATCCACAAGACTAGCATTGAGTCGTGAGTCGCCACCTGATCTTTCAATTACCAGACTCTTGACAATCTCAGCCTCATACTTTGGAATTCTGTGAACTCGTGCTACATCGTCAATTGAGTTTTTGCCGCGATACTTGGTGAAATTCCCAATGTTGCCAATATGGTCCGCGCCGTACTTATCGACCAGATGCTTCCGAACCAAATGCCGCAGGGAATCATCAAAGTCCAAATCAATGTCTGGCAAATCCTCGCGTGCTGGATCAATGAATCGCTCAAACAGCATTAGTGGATGTTGGAGTGGATCCACCTCGGTAATTCTGAGCATATAACACACAAGGGAGGCAGCCGCCGAACCACGAGCAGGACCAACAGCTATGTTATGGTCTTTTGCCCACCGGACTGCTTCTGAAAGGATCAGGAAGTAATCAATGAAGTTTTTTGGAATGACGATATCAGATTCGTATTTGATTCGTTCCCAATAATCATTCTTGTGGGTTCGCATACGGGCATTCCGCGGCCATCTGTACTTCCAACCTTCGCGCAACCAATGCCAATATATTGTTATTGAATCTACACTACCCGTATGGCCATCATTGGAAGGTTGGGCATAAGTAGTCTGGCTATCTTTTTGAGATTGGACATTGCGGGATTGGCTATCATGAGAAGTTTGGGCATCTACTACTTGGCTATCTTGGTGGCGATGGTCATTGTGACCTTGGCGATCTTGCCATGTATGGGCATGACCTAATTGGCTACGCATAAATGGTCTGGCTAATTTGCCCATGGCAATAAGTCCATTGTTGTACCTGGGTATTTGATTGGTTTTGCTTTTGGCAATTCCAAATTACAGCGTGCTGCGATATCTCGTGTTGAACTTATTGCACAATATGCTTCATTCTTGTGAAGTCCAGTCGCCTCCAAACGCTCTAAAATCTGCTGGTCCGATTGCGGGAAAGTAAGCCTAATGGAGTATTCCCATTCCGCTTCAGCCGCAGCCACAGTCCCCGTATTTCTGGACGCAGCGTGCAAGATTTTCTGCATCTCGTTGTCGTCGGGATTTGGATAATGGACATCCGATGTGGCCACCAAGGGCACTCGGCATTTATTGGACAATTCCGCATAAATCGCATTGATTGCCTTTGTTCTGTCTAGTTCTGGGAATTGTTGAACTTCCAAATAATACCTGTCGCCTAATAAATCTTTGAATTTGTGTATAACCTTGATGGCCCCGGAAACATTAGGCCTGCTTGGTGGTTCGATGCCTTTCCCACCTAGCAGCGTGCACGCCAAATAAGAATCAGCGCAGCCAGATAGGCAGATGATACCATCAGCGTGATCAGCAAGAATGTCCCCCGTAATTGTTGGCCAACGGTAAAATCCCTCAGCCCAAGATCGCGATACCATTCGGTTCAAATTGTGATAACCTTCTGGTGTCGCAGCCAATAATGTCAAATGCCATTTGCGCTGGTTCCGCGTCTCCCGCATATTTGCTGGAGCGGTATATGCCTCTAACCCAAATATTGGCTTTATGTTGAATTTCCTGCCAGCCTTTTCCAATTGGACGTGGCTGCTAGTATTCCCATGCTCGGTAAGCGCCATAGCAGAATAGCCAAGTTCAGCTGCGCGCTCGACATGTTGCTCTGGTGTACCGTACCCATCACCAAATGAAAATGTGCTATGATGATGGAGCGAGATGTATCGCATCGTCATTCTTTTTGGTTAAGCCATATTTACCAGAACAAGAATGAGGAAGGTCTTCAATTTGTATGTAATGTCCGCACTTCTCACATAACACGTACTTTATTTCTTTTGCCTTCATGGCAATTTCACCAACGTTACCAGGATGTCTTTCACTACGTTATTGTACCGCTGTCTGAAAGCGTTTCTTTCGCGCTCGCTGTATAACATCCATTCTTCTTCATACACGTAATCAAATGTGGCAGCGAAATCACATTTGATATCGTAATGGTCAAGTTCGTGCTCTTTCCGCCATTCCTTCTGGACATACAAGAATGTTGCTTCTGAAATTGCGCGCCTGTGTGTTGGGTCCTGCCATGCTCGAATGCTGGTGTAGTATGGGCTTCTGATGTGGACTAGCCCGCCAAATTGCAAAATGCGATAAACCTCATCGAAGAATTGGAAGAACAAATCTGTGCCATCGCCATGCGGGATATGTTCGACAAAATGGTTGATGTCGATTTCATCGGCACACTCATCATCAAATGGCCAAGGGAATTCGAGCAAATCCACAACATAGTCCGTCGATGGTGTTTTGACAATGTCCACGCCGATGTAACCATGAGGCTTGTATTGGTTACCGCAAGCCAGCGATAATTTCAGTCCCATTTGTCGCCCCAGCCATTGACGTGTTGATCAGTGTGGTCTGGCAATTTAATACAACGGGCCTGCGGGTCTGTGCTTTCGCCTCTGTACCATGGGCATTTCTTTCCTTGGTTTTCTTCAAATTGCTTAATCTCATCGGCATCGAGCGTATTCAGATATTGTTTAGCAGAAGGCGCTTGGCTAACATATGTGCCATGGCGAGGTGCTCCAGTAGCATCACCAGCCTCGTAACACCGCGCAAAGAACACCACGTAATTGATTGCGTCGATGGCATTGTCGATTGGCTTATCGCAATTCTCCAATTTATACCAAAGCCCATTCATCAGGCGCGTGGCCTTATTGTAGATTGCGAGCACTGCTCCCAGATAACCAGCAGTTCGCCACGTCTCATTTGCCGCCTGGTTCCGCTCTAGAAAAACAGCCATTGCGGACGCGAGCACTTTTGCCTGATCTACATTAGTTTCTGTTGGTTCTGCGCCGAGCGCGTCTACCATTGCTAATGCCGCTTTGTCAAGGTCAATTTTGCGCGCTTTGATAATGTCTTCTGCTTGCCTGTATGTCATGTTCCCTGCCTAATCAAATAACACGTACAGCCATCATTTGAATCGCCAGATGTAGCAACTGGGCACCATTGTTCATGCGGTCGGAAATCGGCTGCGGTTTTGCGCCTTTCCAAAACATCCTTCACGTCAAAGTAGCCAGCATGCGCGAGAACACCTTTGTTCCATCTGCCAAATCTTCCGGTGCGGATGATGTTTGGCCAGCAAGTACAATTTGAGAACAATGGCTTTCCATGATGGACCACACCCGGTTCATCAGGCGCTATTGGGCCATCCGGCCATTCGACAGTTTTGTACCCAAACACCTTGCTGACTTTATACCATGCCGGCTCTGGGAAAGCATTGACGATTACGGTATCCTCTGGGCATTCAATTGATACAAATTGGCCACGATCTGGAGCGTCACCGGCCACCCAGATATTCCGAACGCCGAATGTGTGTACAGCCGTTGTACATAGCGCTGGGGCTGGTATCGTTGAGAACGTAAATGCGGCGTCTGGGAGGTTATTCACGACCCATTTTGGGTCAATACAAACATTCTCGATTCTGTCTGAATATAAATCCCATAGCTTCCGGTAGGCATCTCTGATGTCCCAGGCTTTTGTTAGGATGGGATTTAATGGGCCGTGGTAGGCTTGGCCATACACCTTAATGGCGTAATCGGATGCTTTGCCCCATTGTTGAAAAAATGTCTGCCTAAATTCCAAATTCAGGCCTGGGACTTCATACGCCAAGAATTGTGCACCATACAGAAAGCTTTTGCGCTTCTTGCTGAAGATTTTGAATGACAACCCATGTTCAGCAACCGCATGCGCCGCTAGCAGACCAGCAGGCCCGCACCCGAGAATGTTGACGTCATGCATTCAACAACTCCGCATACGTTACGAAGTAATCGCCAAGCCCAATTTTTGATCTTGTGTTGATTGATTCTTTTGCTTCACGATTATACATTCCATCAAGCGGTGCTAATCGGAAGTCCATGCTAACGCGCGTGAAACCTGTTTTGTTTATCGCATTACAATGCTCGCGATTGACAGCGTCAAATATGGCAATGTCGCCAGGGTGCGCATATATTGCATTGAATTTGCCGTCATCATTCTGAATGTATACAGAGTTTGTACCGTACGCATCTGTGAAAGGCATCCACACATTGATCTCTGGCTCGGCGTGACCAAAGTCAGCATCTTTGTGTTTGATTCCGACCGCCACATTGTTTGGCAAATGAACACGCAGGCATGGTATCTTTTGAATCGCTATCTCATCAATAGCCAATCCAGGGAAGACAAGAGATGCAATATTCGGCAGAGAATTGACCCAGTGGCCCTGTAATGCGCTACCCATCCAGCCAACGTAGAACTTTTGATGCCAATCCTGATAGGAGTCTTGCTCCCTGGTCAATACTGGCATTGGCCAACCGTATGAATAGTTGTGTAACCAATTGAGTTTGCTACGGGGAATGCCAAGCAATTCTTCCACATACGGCGCGAGATTGACTCCACAATGGACCACTCTAGTCTGCATCATGAACGTGCCCATCTCTGATTAGGTGTTGCTCAATTGAGTGTACTCTCTCATGGTACGTGCGTAAACTAATTGTAGCACCACTGTCTTCAGGATGATCATGAAACCAATCAACGCCAGCCAATGGCATATGGCGTTTATTCCAATGCCGATAAAAGGTGTGGGCATCCATTTCGTCGGCATTAACTACATTCACTCGGTCCATGGCAATCATCGCGAGCATTGGGCAATTGATCTCTGGCAATCA
>Ga0066903_100007115_pt1 | contig 10084 bp, 9 predicted proteins | sample PanSoiMetaGPlot1_FD_67491 | JGI IMG/M metagenome (GOLD analysis project Ga0066903, IMG submission 67491) | Tropical forest soil microbial communities from Panama analyzed to predict greenhouse gas emissions - Panama Soil - Plot 1 (version 2) | ecosystem: Environmental > Terrestrial > Soil >... | reverse complement strand
CGTCGGCGTGCCGGTCCTGGCGGCGTTCGTACTCTACGCGCGGGACGCGTGGCGGGAATTGCGCAACGATGCGTCCGCGATGTTCTGGATCAGGGCAGGGGCGCTGTGCGGGCTCGTGGGGCTGGCGACGCAGAGCCTGTGGGAAACTGGGCTCACCATGCCCGCCAACGCGGCGCTTGCCGCCATCGCCGCTGCGGTCGTTGTGCACCAACCCGCGCCGCCCGCGCGGACCTGATTCATGGCCCTTCGCATCGGCATCGACGTCGACGGTGTCATCGCGGACTTCCGCACGGCCTTCCACGCCGCGGCGGTGCGCTGCCTTCGCCGCGACGTCGCGGACTCGGAGGATGCGGAATCAGCGGGGCCGCTGTCGCCGGAAGACGTGCGTCGCGTGTGGGACTACGTCGCGCGGACGCAGAACTGGTGGATGGACGTGCCGCCGTACGAGCCGGATCAGATCGCCCGGCTCTACAGCCTGACGCGAGCGAGGGAGTGGGAGGTCTTTTTCATGACGAGGCGCCCGCCGAGCGCGGGCGACTCCGTCCAATTCCAGACGCAGTGGTGGATCGAGCGGTTCGGCTTTTATCTGCCCGCTGTCCTAACGGTGCCTGGCTCGCGAGGCGACATCGCCAACGGCCTGCGCCTCGACATCATGATCGACGACCAGGTGCTCAACTGCATCGAGGTGATCAGCTCCGCGCCGGCCAAGGCGCTGCTGATGCTGCGCGCGACCAATCCGTCGGCGCGCGAGCACGCGTCAAACCGCGGTATCGGCGTCGTGTCGACGTTCTCGGAAGCGCTCACCGTGCTCGAGCGGTTGGAGGAGGTGTTGCCGCACAAGCGCGGCCGGCTCATGCGGCTGTCGGAGTGGTCGTCGCCGGCGGAAGAGATGCACACGCTTCCCGCCAATCCGCGCGCCATACGGCCGGTCCCGCCGTACGATCGTTGACGGTCGACTCACGGTCCACGATTCACGAGTCACGACTCACGAACCACTTCTTGACGCCGCGAAGCAACCGCGTCGCATACGCCAGCGGAATCGGACCGGCAAACCTGCTGCGCATGTAATCCGCGGGCGGCAGTACGTGCTCTCGCAGAAGTTGCGCGCGCTGATGCCATGCCGCAAGGCGCAAATCGAGCCACAGGTCGTCCGCAGGACGCCGGTGGTCTCGAACAAGCGCCGCGGCCGGCTCCGCGTCGTTCAAGCGCGACGCGACGCACGTGATGGCGCGATCGAGGCCGTCGCTTTCGAAGTACAGACGGGTCGTCATCAACGCCGCGTGAAGAATCACGGTGTATCTGCCGGCCACCGCGCGCTCCACGCAGCGTTGTCGATCGTCGTCGGTCAAGGCCTCGGCAAGCAGACGAATGTCCTGCAGCCACACGAGGAGGATCTGATGCCAGTGGTGCGAGACCAGGTGGATGCACGAGAGCGCCAGCGCGTCGGCGTGCGAAGGCCCGCGCGCGTGCAGGCCCAACGCATGGATCGGCTCGCCTGCCGCGATCACCGCGCGCGTGTCGAACGCGCGATCGAACATCAACGGCGCGGCCGGCCGCCAGTGAACGTCGATGTAGTGCGCGACGTCCGGGCGCAGTCGCCGTTCGACTTGAAACTGCCCGAGGATCGTCGTGCCGTTCGTGCGGGCCGAGCGGACATAGCCGCACGCGGCGAGCGCGTCAGTGATTCCCGCCTTCTGCTCGGGAGTGATGAGCAGGTCCGTGTCGGCGCGAGGTCGCAGCGCCGGCTCGGCATAGACGGTATGAGAGAGGTGCGCGCCCTTGGTGACGAGCGGCCTGATGCCCTGTTCGGCGAGGCGCGCGAGCAGCGCCTCGAGCTCGCGATCGAGGACAGCCGAGTGAACGGCTGCGAGCCGTGCGTCTACGTCGAGAGGATCTCGGTTTGCAGGATGGAGCTCGTGCGCCCATGTCGTCCGCGCCAGCAGCGCCGAGACGCGATGGACGATCGCGCGCTCGACGATGAGGGACGGATCGCACCCGGGATCGACCGGGCGTCCGTCAATCGCGGCCGCCGCGGCGAATACCGCGGCTTCAGCCGTCATGCCGGGCGGCATACGAACCAGGCCTGACTGTTGAGCAACGGTCCGGCGAGCGCGATCGGCGTGAACCTCCGCGCTGCGATCACGAACCGCGCGGCGAGCTCCGTCTCGAGATCGCGATAATCGAACCCCTTGTGCCCGTAGTAGCGGTACGGCCCGTCCGGTCCGGCGCGCTCCACCGGCAGGCGCGGAACACGCCCACCGAACACGCCGCGAATCATCTCGAGCGGCAAGTAGCGTTCGCGATGCTCGTAATCCCCGAGCCGGCGCATACCGGCGAGCGCACGGAAGAACTGTTTGCCCGCCAGACTCGGTCCTATCTCGATCGGAACGCTGACGATCAGCGTTCCGTCCGGGACGAGCAGCTGCGCAAGCGCTTCGATGACGCGGCGCCGCTCATCCTCGAGGCAGTGCTCGAGCACCTCCATGCAGGTGACGATGTCCCATGCATGAGCCGAAGCGTGTTCGACGTCGCGCGTCATCCCGAATTGCACCCCGGGGAGAGTCCCTAGCCGGCGCCTGCACTCTTCGATCTGTTCCGCGTCGACGTCCACGCCGGACGTCTCTCGAAAGTCCGCGTGCGCCATCGCGACAAACGTCCCATCGCCGCAGCCGTAGTCGAGCAGCCGTCCGCCGGCCCGGGCGCGCGCGAGTTTCAGCGCAAGGGCAAACCGGGAGCCGTGGCTCCAGGCGACGACGCGGCTCGGACAGTAAATCTGCTTGCGTGCGTAATCGCCCTGACGAAGAAGATCGGACATGGGTGGCGCCGGGTCAATTCCCAACTCCGCAACTCCCAACTCCGCAATGAACGCCCAACTCCGCAACCCCCAAAGCTTCCAAGCTAAGAAACGAAACTTCCGATTGTCAGAATTCAACCATCGCGCTTCTTGACGTGAAGGTTTTGGCCGCGGAGTTGGGTGTTAATTGGGCGTTGGGAGTTGAGGAGTTGTGTAGTTATCCGCGAGTCAACTCCACAGCGAGGTCAATAGAATCCTTCTGAACTGCGCGTGGCGCAGCAGCGCGAGCGCCGACTGACGGTGCCAGTTGAAATCGGCGGTTTGACGCAGCATGGGAATGAGACCGTCGACGCGCGCGAGCTCGATCGCCGCGTCGATCGCGCGATCGTTCATCCGGGACACGAGCGTGCGAAAGGCAAGGCCGATGCGGATCTCTGCGCCGAGACGGTCGCGCCACTGGAGCTCGTAGCGCCGCAGCCGCGCGTCGCGGAGATCGTCGGCGTGGAGCGCTTCGTCGAGCGTCTCGGCGGCAATCTGGCCGGTAACCAGGCTGTAATAAATCCCTCCGCCCGTCGTCGGCTTCACGAGACCGGCAGCGTCGCCGACGGCGAGAATGCGCGAGGCGTAGGTGCGCGACACGGGGCCGAGCGGGAGGATCTTCAGGCGGGGATCGGGCCAGGCGGCGGACGCCGCCCCGTAGCGGGCGCGCATGCGCGCGGCGAAGCGTCGGAAATGCGCGAGCGCGCGGGCCTCGCACATCAGCCCGATGCGCGCGTGGGGCCGGCCGTCGCGTTGAAACGGCACCGCCCAGGCGAAGCCGCCGGGCGCGACGTCGCGCCCCAGGTGCACTTCGACGCCCGACGGTCCGTCGAACGCGCGTTCGAGCTGCGCGCTCTGCACGAACGAGCGCGGCACGCCGAGCCCGAGCTGACGGTTGAATCGATAATTCGCGCCGCACGCGAGCACGCAGCATCGCGCGTCGACGCGCGCGCCGCCCTCCGCGCCGATCGCGACGCCCGCGGCGCCGATGTCGATCGTCCGGACGCGCACGCCGCGTCTGACCTCAGCGCCGGCCGCGAGGCTGGCATCGGCGAGACTCTGATCGAAGAGCGCGCGATCGACGACGGCGGCTTTCGCGCGCTCGGCGTCGACCGACACGGAACTGCCGTCCGCTGCGATGAACGTCGCGGCGTCCGCGGTGCCGAGAATCGCGCGTGACGGAAGCGGGAATTCGGAGAAGGCGTCCATGCCGAGAACGCCCGTGCAGTGGACCGGAAGGCCGACGTCGGCGTGCTCTTCGAGGACGACGACGTCGTGGCCGCGGGACGCGAGGACGCGGGCAGCAGTCAGTCCGGCGGGACCTGCGCCGATGATTGCAACATCACGCACGGCTACCGCTCAGAACTTGCGCCCGCGCAATTCCCATGTGCCCAGCAAGCTAATCCAAAATGACAGCAGAATCAATCGGACATCCAGGCACCACGAGCGCCGCTCGACGTACAGCCGATCGTACTTGAACTTCTGACGTCGCGGCACGTCGCGCCGCGCGTACACCTGCGCGAGCCCCGTGAGTCCCGGGCGCACGCGGATGCGATGCTCGAAGCCGGGTACGTCCTCGAGTCGTTCGAGGCAGCCGTCGGCGCCGCTTTCGATCTCGCCGGGCCTCAGCGCCCGCGGCCCGACGAAGCTCATGTCGCCGCGCAGGATATTGACGAGCTGTGGGAGCTCGTCCATGGCAGTCGCGCGCATGAAGCGGCCGACGCGCGTGACGCGCGGATCGTTTTCGATGGCCTGAATCGCGCCCGTGCCCGTTTCCGCGTTGGGATGCATGGAACGAAATTTCAACGCGTCGAACGCGCGACCGCCGAGGCCCACGCGACTCTGGCGGTAGAACACCGGGCCGCCGTCCTCGAGCTTGATCGCGGTGGCGAAGATCGCAAAGAGTGGCGCCGACAGCACGAGCCCCGTCCCCGCGAGCGTGGCATCGAACGCGCGCTTTAGCACGCGGTCTGCTCCGCCAGCAGGCCAAGCTCACGGTAGAGAGCGGTCAGACGTTCGCGCAGGCGCGCGAGAGTGAATTCCTGTTCCGCGCGGCGGCGCCCGGCTTCGCCGTATCGCCGCCTGAGCGCCGCATCGCCCACCAGCCGTTCGAGCGCCGCACGAAGGGCTGCCGCGTCACCGGCCGGAACCACGAGCCCTGTCGCTTCGTGCTGATTCACCCACGACACGCCGCTCGGCACATCGGTGCTGACGACCGGTTTGCTCGACGCCATCGCTTCGAGCTGCACGTAGCCGAACGCTTCCGCGCGCGTGATCGACGGCAGCGCCAGCACGGCGCACGATTGCATCAGCGCGCGCAGATCGGCGTCCGGGATCTCGCCCGCGAAACGAACCTGTCCGTTGAGGCGGAGTGTTTCCGCGAGCGCTTCCCACTCGCGCCGCTTGGGTCCGTCACCCGCTATAACGGCGCGTACGGCGGTCCCTTCGAGCGCACGCAGCAGCACATCGACGCCTTTGTAGGCGACGTGCCGGCCGGCAAAGAGCACAAATGGAGATTCCATGTCGTTCCCGTGCCACAGAGCGGGATCGATCCCGAACGGAATGACGCGGACTCGGTCGCGATACGGTGCGAGCGCGGCCGCGCGTTCCGCGAGCGGCGGCGACGACACCACGAAGCGCAGCGCGCGACGGTAGGCTGACCGCGCCATCGGCGCGTAGAACAAGGCGTATTGAAGCGCCGGCCGGACGACGTCGCTGTGATACCAGATCGCGATCGGCGGTATCGGGCGGGCGATCGCGTACGACAGCAGGGCCCACGGATTCGGCTCGTGGATGACGATCAGATCCGCGGCGGCGCGGGAGAGCGCGCGCCCGAACGCGGGCGCGATCGTCACCGATCCGGCCGTGCCGATGGTGCCGACGCGCGTCACGTGGATACCGTCGCGAACTTCCTCGACGGTTTCCCGCGACGTGTGCATCGCGAGCACGCGGCTGTCGACGATCCCCTCGCTTGCGCGGCAGACAGTCTCGACCGCGCGCTCCATCCCCCCGGAAACCGGCGGATAGAACTTGCCGACGTGGAGGACGATTTTCATGTTTTGCCGAGCGGCCTTGCGCCATGGACGACGGTCCGATAGAGCTCGACGAGCCTTGCGGCGTAGTGGGACCAGCTGAAGTCGGCCGCGCGGGAAATCCCGTGCGTCTGGCGCGCTCTCCAGCGCTCGGGATCGGTTTCGCGCTCGCGAAGCAGGGCACACACCGTGTCGCGCCACACCCGAATGTCGCCCAACGGGGCATATGTGACGGCGTCACCGCCCAGCTCACGCAGAACCGGAATGTCGCTTGCCACCATCGGCGTCCCGCACGCCAGTGATTCGACGAGCGGGAGGCCGAAGCCCTCGCGTTCCGACGGCAACAGCGTCAGCGCCGCGCGACGGTAGATGGCCGAGAGCGTGCCGCGGTCGACGAACGGAAGCACCGCGACGTCTTCAGCAACGCCGAGATCGCGCGCGTGGGCGCGCTGCGCGCCGGTAAACGGACCGCCGACGCGAATGAGCCGCACATCCGCTCTGGCGCGACGAACCTCGGCAAACACGTCGAGGAGGACGTCGATCCGTTTGCGCTCGATCGTGCTGCCGACGTGAAGCAGTTCGACGCCCTGCCGCGGCCCCAGAATCCGCCCCGCTTCGAAGTCAGTCGCGGGATCGTGATCGGGCGATCCGCCCGCGTCCGCTCCGTTTGGGATCACCGACAACCGATCCGGCGGAAAGCCTGCAAGCTCGATCAACGCGTCACGCGTCGCCTCGCTGTCGCACGGGATGTGCGCCGCCTTGCGCAGGCCGTCGAGAATGCGCCTGCTCATTCGGCGGAACGCCCACGACCGGCGCTCCTCCTCGGGCTGGAGGATCGAGCGGAATGCGTCGACGTCGTGGCACGTGACGATGGTGCGGTGGGACGGCAACCCGTGCACGAGATGCGCGTAGGTGTGATCGACAACGTGATAGATGTCGAATCCGTTCGCCACCGTGCGAAGCTCCCGCGGATAATCCCATTGCCTCGCGACTGCGCGATCGAGGACAGCCAGCCTTCCGCGAACGAACGGCATCCCCGTCAAGCGGCGCGACATCTTCGGCCGAACGAGCGCGGCATCCACGGTCGACGCGTGGTCGCGGCGCAGGTGGTCGAGTAGCATGTCGGCGACCAGATCCATGCTGGGCCAGCCTTCTTCGGCGTAGTCCGCCACAATCGCCACGCGAAGCGTCGTCACCGCTCGACTCGCGATTCCATAAGCGCGTCGAAAAAATCCAGATGCTGCCGGGCGACGACCGGCCAGGCGAAGCGCTCTCGTGCGCGCGACATGCCAGCGGCGGCAAGCTCGCGGCGTGCGCCCTCGTCCGCGAGAAGCTCGTCGAGCGCATTCCCGAGGGACTGAGAGTCGCGCTCGGGCACGACGCGGCCGGTGTTTCCCAGGACGTTCTGCATCTCGCCGCTGCGGCTGGCGACGACCGGCACGCCGCAGCTCATCGCCTCGATCAGCATCCGGCCGAACTGTTCGCGCCAGACCGGCGTCGTCCGGCTCGGGGCACAGAGCACCGTCATCGCGTTCAGCCATCGCGGCACGTCGCCGTGCCCGACGCCGTTGGCGATGTGGACGCGGCCAGGATGTCTGCTCTGAAACCGCTCGAGGTCCGCCTGCAGTTCGCCGCCGCCGACGAAGAGCGCGTGCCACGGTCCTCGGAGGCGATCTAGTGCGTCACACAGATCGGCGATGCCCTTCTGCGGAGCGAAACGGCCGAGATAACCGATGACGGCCGCGTCCTCCGGCCAGCCAATCTCCCGGCGAACGGCCGCGCCCGACGCGGGGTCGTGTGTGAACCGATCGACGTCAACGCCGGGTGGAATCACCCGATGTGGAATACGGCCGTATCCGTCGCGCGCGGCCAGCGTCGTCTCGACCGTCCGTCCGAATGCGATCCACCCGTCGGCACGCCGAAGGTTCTCGCGCTCGAACCCGGCGAACGGCGGTGGATACGACTTCGGCAGGTTCTGGAATGTCGCGTACACGAGGCGCGTCGGCATCCGTACGTGACGTGCGACCTGGGACGCCGCCAGCACGTACGGCTCTTCCCAGCAGTGCACCACGTCGGCCGGCATGGCGAGCGCGTCCCGCAGCCCGGCGTACCACATCAAGTGCGGAACGCGATCGAAGCGCACGCGAAGCGGGACGACAGTGCACGCCTCGTTCGGAAGTGACTCGAGCGCGATGCGCCTCAGATCGCCGCGGTAGGTCGCCGGCGTAATCGCCGTGACTCGCCAGCGCCCGCGGCCCGCGACCGCCATCTCGTGCGCCAGGCGACGGTTCTCCGCGACGACGTACGAGTGGCCGATCGAGATCAACCGCCGTTCAGTGGTCACTCATCCCGCCAGGCTGAAGCGGCGCGTGATAGGCACGCGGCCCATCACGGAGCGCGCGCCACCGTTTGAGCGTGCGGCGAGAAACCGGACGCCGCGCCTGCCAGACCTCGGGCAGGTGCGCGGCGACTTCGCGCAACAGCCAGAGGCCGCCCCACGGATCGCGAATCCTCCAGCCGCGCCGCATCTTGAAATACAGCGCGTAGCGGGCTGGAAGCATCCAGATGAGTCGCGTCAGCGGATCGTTCAGCAGACTGTTGAAGCAGTCGTTGCGCGCGACGAAACGCAGGTACCGCCGGCGATCGCGTGAATTCGGATCGATGACGTGCGCGACGAGCGCGTGCGGCAGGTACACCGTTTGGCAGCCGGCGTCCAGCAGCCGGAGGCAGAACTCCTTTTCCTCACCGTAGAAGCCGAACGCCTCGCGATAGCCGCCAAGCGCCAGAAAACGATCGCGCCGGATCATGTGCGCGAAACCTATGAAACTCGGCACGACGCTCGGCACCTGCGCTTCCGACGGCTGCATCGCGATGGGCCATGGACGTCCGTCCGCTTCGGCCTGCGCGAACGCGACGGCCCCGACCGTCGCATCGGCGCGCAGAACGGCAATGGCTTCGTCGATGCCCGCGGCGTCGATCAGCTTCGCATCGTCATCCAGCAGAAGCACAAACTCGCCAGTCGCCTCACGCACGAGGCAATTACGGCCGACGATGTAACCCGGCGACGACGCGTCGCGGATGAGACGCGCGTTCACGCCGGCCGCGCGCACACGTCCCTCCACATCGGGCTCCGACCCATCGTCGAAGACCAGCACCTCGGGATCGAGATGCGCGATGGTGCGAAGCGACGCGAGGCACGCGGCGAGCGCATCGGGACGGTTGCGCGTCGTGATGCCCGCCGTCAACACACGCGTCATGCCGCGAGCGTCCTGCGTGCGCGCTTGTACACGTCGAGCGTCCTGCGCGCAGCCTGTCCCCACGTCATGCCGGAAACGGTGCGTCGCGCAGCATCGCCGATTGCCTGGCGCAGGTCGGGCGCATCCATCAGTCGCTCGACCGCGGCGACGGCCGCATCTGGATCGCGTTTTGCGACGAGCAGCCCGTTGTGGCCGTCGCGCACCAGCGACGGTACACATCCAACGGGCGTGGCAACGACGGCGAGCCCCTGACTCATGGCCTCGAGCGGCACGAGACCGAAGCCTTCATACGTCGAGAGCCACATGAGGGCGTCATGCGTGCGATACGCCTCTATCACCTGATGTTCCGCCGCGCGCGGAACGACGTGAAGGAACGGACGCACGGAGGGCGCGAAGGCGGCCAGCACGACGGCGGGATCCACGCCCGGGCCAAGGATGGTGAGATCGAGCCGGCGGCCGCGCTCGTGCAGTTGCTCGAACGCGCGCACGAGATAGGCGATGCCCTTCGTGTGATCCCAGGTTCCGCAAAACAGCAGGCCTTTGCCCCGCTCCGTGTCGACGGGCTTGCCGTTCAAGAACCGATCGGAGACGCCGTGCGGGACGATGTCGATGGCGTCTTCCGGCTTCCATCCGCATTCGAGTGCATAACGGCGGTCGTCCTCGTTGAGGAGCAGCAGGCGATCGGCGAGCCGCGCCGCAGCGGCGACCTGCGAGAGTCGCGACATCGGATACCAGACCCGGCGCGACCAGCCTTTACTGGTGAGACCGGCAGCATGGTCGTCGAGCATGCGCTGGTAGTTGAGGTGCTCCAGCCCATTCGAACGCGCGATCAACGCGACGGCCTTGTGACCGCCCATCTTTTTCCGGAGGCCGATCCAGAACCCTTCCGCGCTGGCAACATCCACCACGTCGTAGCGCTTGCGATCCAGACGGCGACAGATTGCCGCCGCAGCGCGCCATGG
>Ga0066903_100007114_pt1 | contig 10084 bp, 10 predicted proteins | sample PanSoiMetaGPlot1_FD_67491 | JGI IMG/M metagenome (GOLD analysis project Ga0066903, IMG submission 67491) | Tropical forest soil microbial communities from Panama analyzed to predict greenhouse gas emissions - Panama Soil - Plot 1 (version 2) | ecosystem: Environmental > Terrestrial > Soil >... | reverse complement strand
CGGGCACCCCACCAGGCGAGCTCGCGGAGGCAGTTGCGCAGTCCGGCGCCGTACTCGGTCAGCTCGTAGACGGTGGACGCAGCCGGGGGTGGCAGCTTCCGCTTCTGCACGACGCCGCTCGCCTCGAGGTGTCGCAGGCGTGCGGCCAAGATGTTCGTGCCGCAGCCTTCGAGCCGGTCGAGCAGATCGGTGTAGCGCTGCGGGCCGTGGATCAGCTCGCGGACGATCAGGAGCGACCAGCGCTCGCCGACGGTGTCGAGCGCGTGGGCGATGGGGCAGTACTGCTGGTAGCTCTTGGCCACGAGAGTGCCGATTCTACAGCGACTTCTACTAATTCACAAGTTCACACTTGCGTAACGCAAGTCGAGTGCGCTAGGGTCGAACGAACCAGAGACGATGAGGAGGGGCCGAGCGATGGTCGCATCGGGAAACAGAAAGTGGTACGCGCTGGGACTGCTCTGCGCGGTGCAGTTCATGGTCGTACTCGACATCGCGGTGGTGAATGTCGCGCTGCCGTCGATCCAGAAGGACCTGCACTTCTCGCAGGAGAACCTGCAGTGGGTGATCAGCGCGTATGCGCTCGTCTTCGGAGGCTTCATGCTCCTCGGCGGTCGCAGTGCGGACATCCTCGGTCGTAGGCGTGTCTTCTTCGCCGGGCTGATCGTCTTCACGCTCGGCTCCCTGTTGTGCGGCCTCTCCTGGAGCGAAGGCTCGCTGATCGGAGCCCGCGCTCTGCAGGGGCTCGGCGCTGCGACGATCTCGCCTGCAGCACTGTCGATCCTGACCACGACGTTCGCCGAGGGCAAGGAGCGGAACATCGCGCTCGGCGCCTGGGGCGCGACGGGTGGCTTCGGCGCCGCTGCCGGCGTCCTGATGGGCGGGATCCTCACTGAGCTGCTCTCGTGGCAGTGGATCTTCCTCGTCAACGTCCCGATCGGGCTGGCCGGGTTGGCGCTCATCCCGGTGCTCCTCAACGAGAGCCGCGCGCACGACGTGACCAGCCACGACGTGCCCGGTGCGGTGTTCGTCACGTCGAGCCTGCTGCTGATCGTGCTGGCGATCACGAAGGGCCAGGACTGGGGCTGGGCGTCAGGGAAGACGATCGGCGTATTCGTGGCCGGTGGAGCGCTGCTGGCGGGATTCCTCGCCTGGGAGTCGCGACACGACGAGCCGCTGATGCCGCTCGCGATCTTCAAGTTACGGACGCTCGCTGCAGCCAACGTCAGCATGCTGATCCTGGGAACGGCGATGTTCTCGATGTTCCTGATCCTGACGCTGTACATGCAGCAGGTGCTCGGCTACTCGCCGCTGCAGACCGGCGTCGCCTATCTCGCCGTTGCCGGCACGTCGGTGCTGTGGGCCAACGTGGCTGCGCAGGTCGTGAACCGCGTGGGAGTCAAGCCTGCGCTCGTGTTCGGGATGTCGCTGATGACGATCGGCCTGGTCTACTTCACGCAGATCTCGGTCGACGGGTCGTACTGGACGGATCTCTTCCCGGGCTTCCTGATCATCGGTCTGGGTATCCCGTTTGCCTTCATCCCGCTCACGATCGCCGCGCTGGCGGGAACGAGGCCACAGGAAGCCGGTCTTGCGTCGGGCCTGATCAACACGACCCAGCAGATCGGCGGCGCAGTCGGAATCGCCGTGCTCTCCACCGTCGCCACGTCGACGATCACGTCGGACTCGGGCGCGGGCGTTTCGACCGCCGAGGCGTACACCCACGGCTTCCAGAACGCTCTGTGGGTCGGTGCTGCCATCGCGGCAGTGGGCGTCGTGGTCTCCCTGGTGTTCGTCCGCCGGAGCGATCTCGTTCCGGCCGCGACGCCAGAAGCCCAAGCAGCAGTAGAAGCCGCCTGATCGGCGGATCGAGCTTCCCGGGGCGCTCTCGCACACGCGTGGCGCCCCGGGACGCTTCCTGGGCGGGCTCTACGATACGGCGGTGGCTCGAGGGCTCCTCGTACGGCTCCTCGCGATCGGGGTCGTGGCCGGCGTGTTCAGCGCGCTGTTCGGCGTCGGAGGCGGCATCGTGCTCGTCCCGCTCCTGCTTCTGCTCGCGTCGTTCCGCCCGCACGAGGCGACCGCGACCTCTCTCGGTGCGATCGCGATCACGGCGCTGGCCGGCGTCGTCGCTTACGCCCTCCGTCATGACATCCGGTACAGCTACGCCGCGCTGCTCGGCGTTCCCGCGGCGCTGGGAGCGCTCGTCGGCGCGACCGCGCAGCAGCGCTTCTCCGCCCGCTCGCTCACGTTCGGGTTTGCAGCGCTCCTCGTCGGCGTCGGCATCTGGCTGATCGTCGGATGAGCGTGGCGACGATCGCGCTTGCGGTCGCGCTCGGTCTTGTGGCCGGGGTGCTCGCCGGGATGTTCGGGGTGGGGGGCGGGATCCTGTTCGTCCCGACGCTCGTGGGGCTCGGGCTGACGCCGCACCACGCCGCCGCCACGTCGCTCCTGGCGATCGTCCCGACCGCAGCCGTCGGTGTGTGGCGCCAGCGGAGCTACGGAAACCTTCGTGCCAGAGCCGCCCTCGTGCTCGGGCTCGCCTCGATCGCAGGAGTGGAGGGAGGAGTCCGGCTCGCCCTCGCCCTGCCCGACCACGCTCTGCGGCGGCTTTTCGGCGTGCTGCTCCTGGTCGTCGCCGCCCAGCTGGCCTACCGGGTGCGCAGCCCTGCCGCCCGCTACTCTGAGACCCCGTGAAGCGGCTCGCAGCGGCCTTGGGCATGCTCGCCGTCGGCGTTTCGGCCGCGCTCGCGTCCGGGCTGGCGGGTGCGGCTCCCGATCCTCCGGCAACGGGGGCGGACGCCGCCGCGATTCGTGTGCTTCCGACCGGCCAGCAGCCCGTCGCGGGTGCAGAGGTCGTCGGACCTCCCGGGGCCTCGACCGACGTGTCCGGCTTCGCGTATCCGGACGACGGCTCCGTGGTTCGCCTCGGCTCGGCGAGCGGCAGCGTCTCCGCCCAGCCGGGTGCGTCCGCGAGCGCCGAGGCGGTCGCGAACGCCGTCGCCGTCACGCTCTTCGGCGGCGAGATCACCGCCGCGCAGGTCTCGGCCAAGGCGACAGCCGCGGCGGGAGACGTGACCGCGACGGCCGATACGTCGTCGTCGCAGATCCAGGGGCTCGTCGTTCTCGGACAGGACACGCCGCCGACGACGAGCGGTGTGATCCCGCTGGCCGACTGGGGGACTCTCGAGCTGCTCGTCGCGACGACTGCAACGCACACCGCCGGGAAGGCGCCCAAGAACGCCGATGCCAGCGTGATCGGACTGCGAGTCAAGCTCGTCGCCGACCACGGCGGGCTTCCGGCCGGCAGCGAGATCGACGTGGGCGTCTCGCAGGCCTCGGCCGTCCAGTCTCCGCAAACGACACCCGTGGTTCCGACGACACCGGCGCCCAAGCGCACGAAACCGACGGCCGTCGGCGGCCATCCGCGGCATTCGATCGTCGAGCCCGGGACCTCCATCCCCGGTGCGCCGCCTGACCTCGTCCACCCCGTGCCCTCGGGCGTTCAGGCCGCGCTCAGCGGCGGCGGCTATGTCTTCCCCGTCTACGGGCCGGCGACGTTCGGCGACACATTCGGCGCGCCGCGGCCCGACCTCGTGAGCGGCTGGCACCACGGCGAGGACATCTTCGCGCCGAAGGGAACGCCCCTCCTTGCGATCGCCGACGGAACCGTGCACACGGTCGGCTGGAACCAGCTGGGCGGCTGGCGGCTCTGGCTCCGCGACGGAGCGGGTGACGAGTTCTACTACGCGCACCTGTCCGCGTACTCCCCGCTCGCGGTCGAGGGAAGGCACGTCCACGCCGGAGACGTGCTGGGCTTCATGGGCAACACCGGAGATGCGGACGGCGGGCTGCCTCACCTGCATTTCGAGATCCACCCTGCCGCGCTGCTGTCGCTCGGGTACGACGGAGTGATCGCGCCTTACCCGTATCTCGTCGCCTGGAAGCGAGCGCAGGACATCCCCTTCAGCGAAGGTCGCGTCTACGTCGCGTCCGGAGACGGCCTACCGCGAATCGGCGCTCCGGCTCCCGGTGCGGTGCTGCTCCAGGTCTCGGACGTCTCCCGCCAGAGCGGGCTCGTCCCGGGCGGAATGGCCAGGACCCTGAGCGGGGGTACCGCCCAGGGTCCTCGCTGACGTCCCCGGCGGCTACTCGCCGTCTAGGTTCTCGCCGCCGTTCGCCGCGACGGACGTCGCCGCGGCCGGCGCGGGCTCGCCGAGCTCGACGTCCAGCGGTGCGAGTTCGTCGTCGCCGGCGATTCTGTCGAGCAGCCACTGGCGCGTCTGCGGCCCGGTCCACGGGTTGTAGAGCGCACCGACGATGATGCCCGCGACGAGCAGCTTGCGGCCCTTGCGCTTCTTCTTCTTCCCCTTGGACTGCATGGTGGTGGCGGCGTTCCCGATCTCGTCGAGCGCCTTGCGCAGGCTCTCCTGCACGTCCTTGTCGGTGGCGAGCTTTCGTGCCGACTTGCCGACCGTCTTCTCCTTCGACAGGTCGCCGTAGATGCCGCGCGCGGTGACGAGTGCCTCGCGCACGTGGGCGCGGAACTCGTCGTCCTTGAGCGCTCGCTCGACGTAAGGCTTGAGGCTGTCGACCGTGGTCGCCATCTGGTCGCTGCGCTTGTTGGCCATGTGCGGCCGTCCTTTCTTCGTGTTCTCCTGGTGGAAGTATGCCGCCCCTGCGAGCGCGGCCTGCAGTTGACCGTTCCCTCGGGCCGAGGCGACAAACAAGCGTCGTCTCCGGGGCGGGGTGGAACCCGGCCCCTACTAGGATGCCGGAGTGCGTACCGTCAAGCGGATCGCCCTCGCGTGTAGCGCGGCCGCGGCCGCGGTCGTCTACGTCTGGTTTGCGGCAGTGCGTGCCGTACCGGAGGTGAAGCGGCGCAAGGCCGCGCGTCGCGCGGCCCGCAGACGCACGAGCGCATAGTGTGGGCTCCGCCGAGGGTGCGTGGCGGCCTGGTCGAGCGCTGGGTCTGCCTACTCGTCGGCCTCTTCCTGTTCGCGCTCGGGATCGTGATGCTGCTCCAGTCGGGGCTCGGTCTCTCGCCGTGGGACGTGCTCAACCAGGGCATCTCCAAGCACACGCCGCTCAGCTTCGGCCTCGCCAACACCGCCGTCGCCCTCGTCGTGCTCGTGGTCGCTTGGGGGCTGGGCGCCAGAATCGGTCCCGGAACGGTGGCGAACGCAGTCGTGATCGGCGTCACCGTCGACGCGCTCATCCGTATGGACGCCCTCTCGGGCGTCCCCGACGCGGCGCTCGCCCTTCGAGTCGCCGTCATGATCGCGGGAATCCTCGTGATCGGCGGGGCGTCCGCGCTCTACATCGGTGCCCATCTGGGCGCGGGGCCACGCGACTCGCTGATGCTCGTGCTGTCGCAGCGGACCGGCGTCCGCGTCGGCGTCGTCCGAGCCGCGATCGAGTCGTCGGTCACCGTCGTCGGCTTCGCGCTCGGCGGCAAGGTCGGCATCGGCACGCTCGCCTTTGCATTCGGCATCGGCCCGGCGATCGAGGTCTCGTTCTGGTTGCTCGGTCGCTCGCCGCTCGCCGTGCGGACACAGCCCGAGGCCGCCGCGAGTACGATCGGCCCCCGATGAGAGGGCTCGGATGAAGGGGCTCGTCTGCGCGGGCGGAGAGGCGACGCGGCTCGGTGAGCTCACGCGCGCCACGAACAAGCATCTGCTTCCGGTGGGTGGCTGGCCGATGGTCTACTACCCGCTCCAGCTGCTCCAGCTCGCCGGTATCCGCGAGGTGCTCGTCGTCACCGGCAAGCATCACGCGGGGCAGATGATCGACCTCCTGGGCGACGGTCACCTTGCGAGCCGCGACGGCTCCGGGCCGCTGCTCGACGTCGATCTCACGTACAAGGTGCAGACGGAGGCCGGGGGCATCGCGCAGGTCGTCGGCATGGCACGTGAGTTCGCGCGAGACGACGGGCTGGTCGTGGTGCTCGGCGACAACATCTTCGAGCTGTCGCACCAGGACGTGCTGGGGGCCTGGGGGCGGGATCACACCCGTGCGCACATCTTCGTCAAGGAGGTGCCCGACCCGGAGGCGTTCGGCGTCGTCGTGTACGCGGAAGACGGGACTGTCGCGGACATCGTCGAGAAGGCCGGGATCGTCGACATGCGGTACGACTCGCCACCATCGTCGCACGCCGTGGTGGGCCTCTACTGCTACCCGTCCGACGTCTTCGACGTGATCGACGCGCTCGAGCCTTCATCGCGTGGGGAGCTCGAGATCACCGACGTGAACCGTCACTACGCACGTGAGGGGCGTCTGGACGTGACCGAGATCGACGGGTGGTGGGAGGACGCCGGGAAGCACTGGCAGCACCTCGCCGACATCGGCCGCCGCATCGAGCAGACGGGCGCCAACCGGTGATCCCGGGGCTGCTGCGAATCCCGCTCACGCGGTTCCAGGACGAGCGGGGCTGGTTCGTCGAGCTCCGTCGCGAGAGCTCGCTGCCGCGGCCGACCCGCCAGACCAACGTCTCCTTCTCCCGCGGGGGCGTGATTCGCGGCCTCCACTACCACGAACGCGGACAGGACGATCTGTTCGCCTGCCTCGAGGGAACGGCGCGCGTTGTCGTGCTGGACCGGGGAACGGGTGAGGCTTTCAGCGAGGACATCGGCGACGAGAACCCTGTTGCGCTGTACATCCCCGGCCACCACGCCCACGGCTTCGAGGCGTTGACCGACCTCCTCTTCTGCTACCACGTCACCGAGGAGTACGACCCGGACAACCCGGACGAGCAAGGAATCTGCTGGGCCGACCCGCGCGTCGCGCATCTGTGGAGCACAGGAACGCCGATCGTCTCGCCTCGCGACGCCGCCGCCTGCTCGTAACCGGCGCCGGCGGCCAGCTGGGCCGCGCGCTCGTAGCCGCCTTCGCGGGCGACGAGGTGATCGCGCTGCGCCACGAGGACTGGGACGTGGCGCTGCCTGCGCCACGGCTGCCGCGCGTCGAGCTCGTCCTGCATGCGGCGGCCTGGACCGACGTCGACGGCGCCGAGGGCGATCCGCAGCGCGCTGCCGCCGTCAACGTGGGAGGTGTCGCGAACGCCGCCGCGCTCGGCGCGCCCATCGTCGTGTTCTCTTCGGACTACGTCTTCGATGGCAAGAAGACGGACCCATATGTCGAGTCCGATGGGCCGAACCCGCTCTCGGCATACGGGCGCTCGAAGCTCCACGGGGAAGCCGCGGCCGGTGACGATGCCTGGATCGTGCGGAGCTCGTGGCTGTTCGGGCCGACCGGCCACAACTTCGTGCGGACGATGCTCAAGCTCGGTGCCGAGCGAGACGAGATCGGCATCGTCGACGACCAGCGCGGCTGCCCCACGTTCGTCGGCCACCTGGCTGGTGCCGTGCGCGAGCTGGTCGACCGTCGCTCGCCTCGTGGCGTGTGGCATCTCGCTGCAGATGGGGACTGCACGTGGGCCGAGTTCGCCGAGGCGATCTTCGCGGCCGCGGGAGTGGACTGCGCCGTGCGGCGAATCTCGTCTGCCGAGCTGGGACGCCCAGCTGCTCGACCCGCCTACTCGGTGCTTCGCAGCGAGCGGGAAGGGGCGCCGCGACTTCCGCACTGGCGCGACGGGCTCGCCGAGTGTCTGGCCCAGCTCGACCGACGGTAGGCTTGAGGGCCGCGTGAGGATTCTGGTCACCGGCGGCGCCGGCTTCATCGGCTCGCACTTCGTGCGGCGCCTCGTGGCGGCAGGCGAGGACGTCGTCGTGCTCGACAAGCTCACGTATGCGGGGAACCCCGCCAACCTCGAGGGTGTCGACGCGGAGCTCCTCGTCGGGGACATCGCCGACGCCGACGCGGTTGCGCGAGCCGGCGCCGGGTGCGGGGCGGTGGTCAACTTCGCCGCCGAGACGCACGTCGACCGCTCGATCCTCGGGCCTGCGGAGTTCATCCACACGGAGGTGCTGGGGACGCAGACCTTGCTCGAATGGGCACGCGAGACACACGCGCGCTACGTGCAGGTTTCGACCGACGAGGTGTACGGCGACCTGGAGGAGGGTGGTCGGGCGCGCGAGGACGCTGCGCTGCGTCCGTCCAGTCCATACTCGGCCGCGAAGGCCGGCGGCGATCTCCAGGTGCTCGCCTACGTGCGGACGTATGGCGTTCCAGCGTCGATTACGCGCGGCGCCAACACCTACGGGCCACGGCAGTATCCCGAGAAGCTGATCCCGCTGTTCGTCACGAATGCGCTCGATGGCGAGCCGCTGCCCGTGTACGGCGACGGGCGGCAGGTGCGCGAGTGGGTGCACGCCGAAGACCATTGCGCCGCAGTCGAGCTCGTCCTGCGCGAGGGTGCGCCGGGAGAGGTCTACAACGTCGGTGGCGAGGACTTCGAGAACCTCGAGGTCACCCACCGGATCCTCGAGCTGACCGGGACGAGCGCCGAGCTGCTTCGCCATGTCGTCGATCGTGCGGGTCACGACCGTCGCTACGCGATCGACGACGCCAAGCTCCGTTCGCTCGGGTGGAAGCCGGCGCACTCGTTCGGAGAGACAGGGCTTGCCCAGACCGTCGACTGGTATCGGGAGAACCGCTCCTGGTGGGAGCCGATCAAGTCCGGTGTGTACCGCGCCTACTACGAGCGCCAGTACGCGGAGCGCCTGAGCACCTAGGCCGCCGTTGCGCTCGCCGGATTCAAGGCATCCAGCGGTGTGCCGAGAATGCTCTTCTGGAAGACTGTCGTCGCCCTCGCCGGAGGCGTCCGCCACGTCATGAGGCCGCCCGCTGCCGTCATCGCCGCCGCGTTCGCGGCTCTAACGCTCGTCGCCACCGCGGGCGGAGTCCTGCTGCCTCCGGCGGGATCGGCTCCGCCGCAAGGCGCCGCCGCGACCACGGGAGGCGACGCGGTCTTCGTTCTCACGGGATCGGGCTACGGCCACGGTGCCGGGATGAGCCAGTACGGGGCGCTTGCCCAGGCGCGTGCCGGGCGCGCAGCTTCCGACATCCTCAGCTTCTACTACCCAGGCACGGACCTCGGCCACAAGCCTGCGACGACGAAGCTGCGGGTGCTGCTCGCGACGGGGGCGAAGACGCTTGCGATCTCGTCGACTGCTGCATTCACGGTTCGGGACGCGGCGGGGCAGAGCCACCCTCTCCCGGCCGGCGCAATCACGCTCGGGCCGAACCTCCAGGTGCCAGTCGACGGAGCGCCGGCGAGCCTCATCGGCCCGGTGACCTTCACTCCGGCAACGGGCCAGCTCCTGTCGCTGGGCAACCGGCCATACCGGGGCGCGATCGAGGTGACGGCGCTGCCGGGCGGTCTGCAGGCCGTCGACGTCGTCGGCCTGGACGCCTACGTGCAGAGCGTCGTTCCGAGCGAGATGCCGAGCACGTGGCCTGCTGCCGCACTGCAGGCGCAGGCGATCGCGGCACGTTCGTACGCGCTCGCGGCGCGGGTCGAGGGGAGGGACTGGGATCTCTACTCGGACGCACGAAGCCAGCAGTACGTGGGCGCCGGCGCCGAGACACCCGAGACGACCGCTGCGGTCAAGCAGACCGCGGGTCGAGTCCTCCTCTACGCCGGCGTCGTGGCGACGACGGTGTACTCGTCGTCGTCGGGCGGACAGACGCAGAGCGGTCTGGATGCGTTCGGCCTCGACGTTCCGTACCTACCGGGCCAGGCGGACCCGTGGGACTCGGTCTCGCCGTTCCACACATGGCAGCCGCGGGCGCTCACGCCCTCCCAGCTGATGAAGGCGCTCGGGCTTCACGCGCCCGTCACGGACGTCCAGGCGCGTTTCTCCTCCTCCGCGCGCGTCGTCTCGCTCACGGTGACCGCAGCCGACGGATCGGCAGTGGCGTTCGCGGGAGGCGAGATCCGCCGTCGCCTCGGTCTTCGCTCGACCGCCTTTCACCTGGCGACGTTGCGATTCACGACTCCGGCTGCGACCACGAGTTCCGGCGCCGCGTTGCGGCTGGCGGGCGTGGCGCGCGACGCAGACCGTGCCGCACTCGAGCGCCGAGTCGCCGACGGGTCCTGGGCGCCGGTCGTCCGGCGCCTGCAGGTGACCGCCGCCGGTACGTTTGCAGCGGTGGTGCACCCGACCGAGACGACGACGTATCGCCT